>Ga0233425_10001517_pt1 | contig 51638 bp, 45 predicted proteins | sample Watercolumn_Towu_2_FD_181712 | JGI IMG/M metagenome (GOLD analysis project Ga0233425, IMG submission 181712) | Freshwater microbial communities from Lake Towuti, South Sulawesi, Indonesia - Watercolumn_Towuti2014_140_MG | ecosystem: Environmental > Aquatic > Freshwater > Lake | place...
CCGGCGGAGGGGTTGGCCTGGTAGAAGTCGTAGATGTTGATGTCGAAGGTGAGCCCGCGGGCGGCCATGTCGGTGGCCCAGGGGGCGAGCGGGCCGACGCGGACGGGGTCGGCGGGCTTGGCGGCGACGGCGGGATCGGTGCGCGGCTGGGTCTGATCGTTGAACTGGCCCGCGGCCGAGGGCTGCTGCGCCAGCGCCCCCGACGGGACCCCCGCTAGGCTCGCCGCAACAAGCGCGCCGGCCGTTCCGATCCTGACGCCGCGGCGGGCCCGCCCCCTCGTCGTCCGTGTCATTCCTTCAGTCATCGTCAGTCCCCAACCCGTCCTCTGCACCGGCTGCCCCACAGGGTTCGTCCCGCTTGTCGTGTCGCGGCCGGCGGCTCCCTCGCGGAGCGATTTTCAGTCGATTGCTTCCTCCGGAAGCGTGGCGGCGGGCGCACCGGGCGCGTCCGCCGCGAGGGGTGCTCAGCTCAGTGGCTGATCATCCAGGGCCGCGCGTTCGGGAAGCTCTTGGCCGCCGCGGGGGCGGCCGCCGTCTTCTTCGGCGAACAGCAGCCGCAGCCGGCCCCATGAGAGCCTGAGCGCCGCGGCTCGTGGCGGCTGCGCTCGTTGGTGGCGTGGGCGGCCTTCAGGCCCGCATCCATGCCGGAGATCCGCGGGGCGGTGAGGAAGGCGCGCTGGCATTCCCCGCCGCAATCCGGGCAGTCATGCGGGTCCTTGAACTGCGCCATCGGGCGCAGCACCGTGAACGGACCACAGCTCTCGCAGGCGTAATCGTAGACCGGCATGATCAGAGGTCCGGCGAGAGCGGCATCTGGACGGAGCCGTCCAGGAATTTCGTCGGCCCGGCCGCGGACGGGTTGATGTCGAAGTCGAAGATGCCGGTCGGAATCCAGAGGGTCGCGCAGGCGTTCGGGATGTCGACGACGCCGGAGATGTGGCCCTGGACCGGGGCGGTGCCGAGGATCGAGTAGGCCTGGGCGCCCGAATAGCCGAACTTCTTCAGGTACTCGATCGCGTTGAGGCAGGCCTGACGGTAGGCGACCGTCACGTCGAGGTAGTGCTGCTTGCCGTACTCGTCGACGGAGACGCCCTCGAAGATCAGGTGATCGTCGTATTTCGGCGTGACGGGCGAGGGCTTGAAGATCGGGTTCTTGATCCCGTACTTGGCCATGCCGTCCTTGATCAGGCTGACCTTGAGATGGACCCAGCCCGCCATCTCGATGGCGCCGCAGAAGGTGATCTCGCCATCGCCCTGGCTGAAATGCAGGTCACCCATGGAGAGGCCGGCGCCGGGCACGTAGACGGGGAAGTAGATCTTCGAGCCGCGCGACAGATCCTTGATGTCGCAATTGCCGCCGTGCTCGCGCCCCGGCACCGTCCGGGCGCCCGTCGCCGCGGCGTTCTCCTTCGCCTCGCCCTTCAGGCGGCCCATATGCGCGGTCGGGCCGAAGGGAAGGGTGGCCAGCGCCGGCACCCGGCTCGGATTGGTGTCGTAGAGCGCTTTTTCGCGGGTGTTCCAGGTCTCCAGCATCTTCGGATCGGGCAGGCAGCCGATCAGGCCGGGATGGATCAGGCCGGGGAAGCGCACGCCGGGCACGTGGCGCGACTTGGTGAACATGCCCTCGAAGTCCCAGATCGACTTCTGGGCCTGAGGGAAGTGCTCGTCGAGGAAGCCGCCGCCGTTGTTCTTCGAGAAGAAGCCGTTGAAGCCCCACTGGCTCTCGGGCTTGGCGCCGATATCGAGCAGATCGACCACGAGCAGGTCGCCGGGCTCGGCGCCCTCGACACCGATCGGGCCGGAGAGGAAGTGCACGATCGACAGGTCGATATCGCGCACGTCGTCGGCGGAATCGTTGTTCTTGATGAAGCCGCCGGTCCAGTCATAGGTCTCGACGATGAAATCGTCGCCGGGCTTCACGGTCGCGACCATCGGAATGTCCGGGTGCCAGCGGTTGTGCACCATGTCGTTGTCGTAGGCCGACTGCGTGAGATCGACCTTGATCAGGGTCTCGGGCATTTCCTTCGCAGCTCCTTTTAGCGTCCAGAATTCGGGCAGCCGTCCCCGTTGCGTGTCCGGCATGAGTCCGGCCGCCCCCGTGGATCGTTGTTGTCGTTCTTCGTTCATCCGGCGCCGGTGAGCGCCGGATCGGGTCGGGCGGGCCGCCGGGGCGCCCCGCCGATGGCTCAGGTCGCGAGCAGCTCCTTCAAAGCCGCATCGAGCACCGCGATGTCGTCGGGCGAGGTGCCGGGGCCGCCCGCGAAGTGGCCCCAATAGGTCTCGACCGTGCGCAGCTCCGCGTTCGGCATGTGCTCGACCTCGATGGCGCTGTCTTCCGGCGGGAAATACAGGTCGGTGGAGGCCGGCATCACGAAGGCCTTGGCCTTGATCGCCCCGAGCGCCTTCTTGAGATCACCGCCGTAGAGGTCGTTGGCGGAGATGTCGCCGTTCTGCCAACTCCAGAGCATGGCGAGCAGGTTGTTGGCGTCCTTTTCGAGCAGCCAGCCCTCCCAGAAGCCGACGAGGAAGTCCTCGAGCGAGGCGTAGCCCATCTGCTTCAGGTCGGCCTCGACCCGGTAGAAGGTCTGCGAGAAGCCCCAGCCGGCATAGACCCGGGCCGCGGCGCGCAGGCCCTTCTGCGGCTGCTCGGCGTAGAAGCCGTCGGCGAAGGCGGCATCCGCCTGGAGCGCGGCCTTGACGCCCTCCAGGAAGACGAAGTTGTGCCGCGAGCACTTGGCCGAGCCCTGGAAGGGCAGGATGCGCTCGACCATGTCGGGGAAGAGCGCGCCCCAGTGGAAGGTCTGGAGCGCCCCCATCGACCAGCCGGTGACGAGCTTGACCCGCTCGATGCCGAACCTCTCCGTCACCAGCCGGTGCTGCTGCACCACGTTGTCGTAGGCCGTGACCTTGGGGAAGCGCGGCCCGTTGAAGGGCGCGGGCGTGTTGCTCGGCGAGGACGACAGCCCGTTGCCGAACATGTTCGGCACGATGATGAAGTACCGCTCCGGATCGAGCGCCTTGCCCGGCCCGATCAGCCACTCGTTCTCGAGATGCGTGCCGGAATACCAGCACGGATAGACGATGACGTTGTCTCGTGCCGCGTTGAGCGTGCCGTAGGTCTTGTAGGCGAGGCGCGCGCCGCGGATCGTCTGCTTCGACTGCAGGACGACGTCACCGAGTTCGAAGATCTCGTAATCGGCCATCGCGAAAAGCCCTCAGACCGAGAGGAAGCGGGCGACCTGCGCCTCGTCGATGTCGGCGCGCAAACTCTCGTGGACGATCGCACCGTTCTCGATCACGAGAACCCGGTCGGCCACATCCATGGCAAAGCTCAGGACCTGCTCCGAGACGACGATCGACAGACCGCGCTCGTCGCGAATCTTCTTCAGCGTACGCCCCATTTCACGAATAATCGAGGGTTGAATGCCCTCGGTCGGCTCATCGAGAAGCAGAACCTTCGGGTTGCTCGCGAGTGCCCGGGCGATGGCGAGCTGCTGCTGCTGGCCGCCGGAGAGATTGCCGCCGCGCCGGCCCTTCATCTCCAGCAGCACCGGGAACATCGTGTAGAGGTCCTGCGGCACCTTGCGCGAGCCGGTGACGGTGAGCCCCGTCTCGATGTTCTCCTGCACCGTCATGGTGGAGAAGATCATCCGGCCCTGCGGCACGTAAGCGAGCCCCTTGGCCACGCGGGTATGGCTCTTCAGGGTGGTGACGTCGGTGCCGTCCACGGTGATCGTGCCCGACTTGGTCGGCACGATGCCCATGAGCGTCTTCATGAGCGTCGACTTGCCCATGCCGTTGCGGCCCATCACGGCGACGATCTCGCCGGGCGCCACGTTGATGTCGATGCCGTGCAGAACCTCGCTCTGGCCGTAGGCCGCGTGGAGGTCGGAGATCGCCAGCATCGGCTGCGCGCCGGTCATGACCGGCGGCACGACGGGGGAGGGAGAGGCGGCGGTCTGGAGCATGATCGATACGCCTTCAGTGGCCCAGATAGACTTCGATGACCTTCGGGTCGTTCTTGACCCGCTCCATCGACCCTTCCGACAGCACCTTGCCCTGGTGGAGCACGGTGACCCGGTGGGCGATGTCCTCGACGAATTTCATGTCGTGCTCGATGACGAGCACCGAGCGGCCCTTGATGATCTGGTTGAGGAGTTCGGCGGTCTTGATGCGCTCGCCGACGCTCATGCCGGCCACCGGCTCGTCGAGCATCAGCAGTTCCGGGTCCTGGATCAGCAGCATGCCGATCTCCAGCCACTGCTTCTGGCCGTGGCTCAGGAACTCGGCGCGCTCGTCGAGCTGGTCCTTGAGGAAGATGGTCTGGGCGATCTCGTGGATGCGGTCGCGTACCTCGGCGTCGCGCTTGAAGGTCAGCGCCCCGAACACCGAGCGCCCGCGGGGGAACGAGATCTCGAGATTCTCGAACACCGTCAGGTCGTCGTAGATCGAGGGCGTCTGGAACTTGCGCCCGACGCCGGCCTGGACGATCGCGCTCTCGGACAGCTTGGTCAATTCCTGGCCCTTGTACTTGATCGAGCCGGAGCTGGCCTTCGTCCGCCCGCAGATCAGGTCGAGCACCGTGGTCTTGCCGGCGCCGTTGGGGCCGATGATGACCCGGATCTCGTCCGGATCGACGTAGAACGAGACGTCGTTGACCGCCTTGAACCCGTCGAAGGAGACGGTGAGGGCCTCGACCGCCAGCAGGAAGTCCTTCTCGTCGGCGGGCGTGCCGATGGGGGCCGGGGAGGGGAGGATGGCCGCGTTCATGGATGTCTCCTCACTCGGCCGGAGTGCCGTGGGGCAGGGCGGGGCTGGCGACGGGGGCCAGACCCTTGGCCTTGCGGAACAGGCGGGGTTCGATGTGCTCGCGCCAGATGCCCGCGAGACCGTTGGGGAAGATCAGCACCACGGCGATGAACAGGCCGCCGAGGCCGAACAGCCAGAGGTCGGGGAAGGACTCGGAGAAGCTCGTCTTGGCCCAGTTGACCAGCAGCGTCCCCCAGACCGCGCCGAAGAGCGAGAGGCGTCCGCCGACGGCGGCGTAGATCACCATCTCGATCGAGGGCACGATGCCCACGAAGGACGGGGACATGAACCCGACCTGCAAGGTGAACATCGCGCCGCCGATCGCCGCGAAGCCGGCCGCGAGGCAGAAGGCGAAGACCTTGAAGCCCGCCACCGAGTAGCCCGAGAACCGGACCCGGTCCTCCTTCTCGCGCATGGCCACGAGGATGCGCCCGAGCTTCGACTTCTTCACGTACTGCGCCATCAGGATGCAGCCGATGAGGAGCCCGCCGTTGACGAAGTAGAGGATGAACTTCGCGTGGTCGGTGCGGATGTCCCACCCGTTGAGCGTGCGCAGGTCGGTGATGCCGTTGATGCCCCCCGTGTAGCCCTGCTGGCCGACGATCAGGATCGTCAGGATCGCGGCGATCGCCTGGGTGATGATGGCGAAGTAGGTACCGCCCACGCGCCGCTTGAACATCGCCACCGAGATGATGAAGGCGAAGGCCACCGGCACCGCGACGACGAGGAGGAGCGTCAGCGGCAGGGAGTGGAAGGGCTGCCAGAACCAGGGGAGCGCGGTGATCTGGTTCCAGTCCATGAAGTCGGGAATGCCCGGCGTCGACTGGATCTTCGTGTTCTCGACGCTGGATGCCTCAAGCTTCAAGTACATCGCCATGCAGTAGCCGCCGAGGCCGAAGAACACGCCCTGGCCCAGCGAGAGGATGCCGGCATAGCCCCAGCAGATGACGAGGCCGAGGGCGACGAAGGCGTAGGTGAGGTACTTGCCGACGAGGTTGAGGCGGAAGCCGTCGAGCATGAGCGGCAGGACCACCAGGATCACGCCGGCCAGCAGCAGCAGGCTCACCCACTCGACCGGCTTCATGAAGGGGTTGTCGTTGACGGTGACCGCCTTCGACAGGGACTGAACTGGGCTCGTCATCGGGGCGCGCTCCTCAGCGACGGACCTTGAGGGTGAACAGGCCCTGCGGCCGCAGCATCAGGATCGCCACCACCGCGAGCAGGGTGAGCACCTTGGCCATCGAGCCGGAGAGGAAGAATTCGAGGGTCGACTGGGTCTGCGAGATCGAGAAGGCCGAGGCGATGGTGCCGAGCAGGCTGGCCGCGCCGCCGAAGACCACGATCAGGAAGGTGTCGACGATGTAGAGCTGGCCGGAGGTGGGGCCGGTCGAGCCGATCATGGTGAAGGCCGAGCCGGCGATGCCGGCGATGCCGCAGCCGAGGCCGAAGGTGGTGCGGTCGACCTTCTCAGTATCGATGCCGACGGCGCCCGCCATCGAGCGGTTGCTCATCACCGCGCGGATCTGCGCGCCGAAGCGCGAGCGATAGATCAGCACCGCGACGCCGAGCGTGATGACCGTGGTGACCGCGATCACGAACAGGCCGTTGATCTGGACCTCGATCGAGTCGGTGACGGGGATCGAGCCCATCATCCACGAGGGCAGTTCCACGCCGACCTCGCGTGGGCCGAAGATCGTGCGGTAGGCCTGCTGCAGGATCAGCGAGAGGCCCCAGGTCGCGAGCAAGGTGTCGAGCGGGCGCTTGTAGAGGTGGCGGATCAATGCCCATTCCACCAGCATCCCCATCGCTCCCGATGCGAGGAAGGCCAGTGCCATGGCGACGAAGAAGTAGCCGCCGAAGAGCGAGGGCAGGTAGGTCTGGAAGAAGGTCGAGCAGAGATAGGTGACGTAGGCGCCCAGGATCATGAACTCGCCGTGGGCCATGTTGATGACGCCCATCTGGCCGAAGATGATCGCCAGGCCCAAAGCCATCAGGACGTAGACGGAAAACAGGATCAGACCTGCGAAGCCCTGCATCACGAAGATCGAGCTGAGGTCTGCGAGCGAGTAGTCGCCGAACATGATCGGTGTCCCCGGCGGATTTTTCTGGGAGGGCGCAGCAAGTGTCGGGCCACGCCCGTCATTTCGCGGATGTCCCCTCTCGCGGGGGGAGGGGACCGGAATGTCGCGACTACTGGTAGCCCTTCGGGAAGGGGTTCGGCTCGATCAACTCGGGGCTCTCGTAGACCACCTCGAACTGGCCGGTCGGCAGAGCCTTGGCGACGCGGGTCTTCGACCAGAGGTGATGGTTCGGGTGGATCTTCACGTAGCCTTCCGGCGCCTCCTTGAACTCGATGTCGGGCGAGGCGGCGACCACCTTGTCGACATCGAAGGAGCCGGCCTTCTCCACCGCCATCTTCCACAGGAACGGCCCGAGATAGGCGGCCTGGGTCACGTCACCGATGACGGTCTTGTCGCCCCACATCTTCTTGAAGGCGGAGACGAACCTCTCGTTGTTGGGGTTCTTCAGCGACTGGAAGTACTTCATGCAGGAATAGGCGCCGGCGATGTTGTCGCCGCCGATGCCGTCGATCTCGTCCTCGGTCACCGAGATCGTCAGCAGGGTCTGCTTCGAGAGATCGATGCCGGCCGCCTTGAGCTGCTTGTAGAAGGCGACGTTCGAGCCGCCGACGACGTCGGCGAAGATCACGTCGGGCTTCTTCAGCTTGATCTTGTTGATGACCGAGTTGAACTGCGTGTGACCGAGGGGGAAGTACTCCTCGCCGGCGACCGTGCCCTTGAGCACGTTCTCGATGTGCTTGCGGGCGATCTTGTTCGAGGTGCGCGGCCAGATGTAGTCCGAGCCGACCATGAAGAACGACTTCGCGCCCTTCTCCTTGGCCACCCAGTCGAGGGAGGCGAGGATCTGCTGCGTCGCTTCCTGGCCGGTGTAGATCACGTTCTTGGACTGCTCCAGGCCTTCGTAGAAGGTCGGATAGTAGAGCAGACCGTTATACTGCTCGAACACCGGCAGCGCGGCCTTGCGCGAGGCCGAGGTCCAGCAGCCCATCACCGCGGCGCAGTGATCGTTGACGAGGAGCTTCTTGGCCTTCTCGGCGAAGGTCGGCCAGTCGGAGGCGCCGTCCTCCTGGATCACCTTGATCTTGCGGCCGAGCACGCCGCCCATCTCGTTGATCTGGGCGATGGCGAGCTTCTCGGCCTGGATCGAGCCGGTCTCGGAGATCGCCATCGTGCCGGTGGCCGAGTGCAGGATGCCGACCGTGACCTCGGTATCGGTGACCGCGAGCCCGGTCGTGTTGACGGCCGAAGTCGGAGCGGCGGCGAACGCTCCCCGCGGCATCATCGCCAACGCGGGCAAACCCGCGAGGCCCATGAGAAGCTTGCGCCGCAGGGCCGATTCCAGGCCCTTCCCCTTGTCTTCAGCCATCGTGCCTGAACCCCTGATCTGGCGTCGGCGCGGCTCTGCCGGTCGGCGGCCGTGCTCGGACAGGGTGGAGGCTAGGCTTGATTGTGCGATGCACCCTATACGCTGTTTTGCGTATGTCCGCCGGACAGCCCGGACCGTACCGTGCCGCTCTCGATTCCGTGAGAGCCTCGGGCTAGAGCATCATCCCGAAAGGTGGTTTGCGGCTTTCGGAAAAAGATGATGCAGAAACAGATCCCGAGCGCATCGTGCTGGATCCGATATCCAGCACGATGCGCTCGGGATGTCTGGTGCCGCGCAGTGGCGGACATTGCGCCGGCATCTCCGTTGCAGACCGGTGATCCGCCCATCGTGAGGACGGCCCCCTGAGCGCCCGGTCCATCATCCCGATCCGTCGCGACTACAACCGCTTCGTCGCCGACGAGACCCTGGAAGACTACGCCCTGCGCTTCACCGCCAAGAAGGCGCGGCGCTGGTCGCCCTTCCGCATCGCGCAGACGGCGCTGGGCTCGCTGTCGTTCCTGGCGCTGGAGGCCATCGGCGGCACGCTGGTGCTCGCCACCGGCTTCACCAACACCTTCGCCGCGGTGCTCGCCGTCGGGCTCATCATCTTCGCCACCGCCGCGCCGATCACGATCTACGCCGCCCGCTACGGGGTCGACATCGACCTCCTCACCCGCGGGGCGGGCTTCGGCTATCTCGGCTCGACCATCACCTCGCTGATCTATGCCGGCTTCACCTTCCTGTTCTTCGCCATCGAAGCGGCGATCATGGCGCTGGCGCTGCAGCTCTGCTTCGGCCTGCCGCTGTGGATCGGCTACATCGTCAGCGCGGGGGCGGTGATTCCGCTCGTCATCTACGGCATCCGCCTGATCAGCCGCTTCCAGCTCTGGACCCAGCCGCTCTGGATCGGCCTCAACCTGCTGCCGCTCGTCTGCATCTGGCTCTCGGGGCCGGTGCCGTTCGAGGCCTTCACCGGCTATCCCGGCCTGGAGGCGGCGGGCGCGGGCTTCGACCTGCGCCTGTTCGGGCTCGCCTCCGGCATCCTGCTGGCGCTGCTGGCGCAGGTCGGGGAGCAGGTCGACTTCCTGCGGTTCATGCCGCCGCCTCAAGGCAAGGGCGACTGGCGCTGGTGGACCGGGGTGCTCTCGGCGGGCGCCGGCTGGATCGTGCCGGGCATGCTGAAGATCCTGCTCGGCGCCTTCCTCACCGTTCTGGCGCTCGGCCACGGCATCTCGCCGGAGCGGGCCGCGGAGCCGACGCAGATGTACGCCGTCGCCTTCGGCTACGTCTCGGGCTCGCCCGGTGTCGCGGTGGCGCTCACCGGCCTGTTCGTGGTGATCTCGCAGCTCAAGATCAACGTGACCAACGCCTATGCCGGCTCGATCGCGTGGTCGAACTTCTTCTCGCGCCTCACCCACAGCCATCCGGGGCGGGTGGTCTGGCTCGTGTTCAACGTCGCCATCGCCCTGCTGCTGATGGAACTCGGCATCGACAAGACCATCGAGAGCACCCTGCCGCTCTACGCCTGCGTGGTCTCGGCCTGGGTCGGCGCCCTCGCCGCCGACCTCGCCGTCAACAAGCCGCTCGGCCTGTCGCCGCCAGGCATCGAGTTCAGGCGGGCGCATCTCTACGCCATCAACCCCGTCGGCACGGGGGCGATGGTGCTCTCGCTCATCGCCGGCGGCCTGATCCATGCGGGCCTTCTCGGCGACGCGCTCCAGCCCTTCGCGCCGATGCTGGCGCTGGCCACTGCCTTCGCCGCGGCGCCCGCCATCGCCCTCGCCACGGGGGGCAAGCGCTACCTTGCCCGCGAACCGCGGACCGACTGGGACCGGCCGGAGATCACCTGCCGCGTCTGCGAGCACCCGTTCGAGGCCGAGGACATGGCGCAGTGCCCGGCCTATTCCGGACCGATCTGCTCGCTGTGCTGCTCCCTCGATGCCCGCTGCGGCGACCTGTGCAAGCCGCATGGACGCCTGGAGGCGCAGGCCCGCGAGACGCTGACCCGCGTCCTGCCCGCCCGCACCGCCGCCTGGATCGGCGCCCCGCTCGGCCGCTACCTCGCGCTGATGCTGACCCTGGTCACGGTGATCGGGCTGATCCTCGTCATCGTCCACGCCAGCGCCGCCGCCGGGCATCCGGAGCACACCGAGACGCTGCGCGCCGCGCTCACCAGCCTGTTCTTCATCCTGATCGTCATCCTCGGCGTCGTGGCGTGGCTGTTCGTGCTGGCGCAGGAGAGCCGCCGGGTGGCGCAGGAGGAGACCGCCCGACAGACCGCCCTCTACGAGGCCGAGATCGCCGCCCACAAGGTCACCGACGCCAAGCTGCAGCAGGCCAAGGAGACGGCGGAGGCCGCCAACCTCGCCAAGAGCCGCTACGTGGTCGGCATCAGCCACGAACTGCGCACGCCCCTCAACGCGGTGCTCGGCTACGCGCAGTTGCTGGAAGGCGACCCCAGCATCCCGGAGCCGCGCCGGAACGGGATCCGGGTGATCCGCCGCAGCGCCCAGCACCTCTCCGGGCTGATCGACGGCCTGCTCGATATCTCGCGGATGGAGGCCGGCCGGCTCCAGACCTACCGCAACGAGATCCGGCTCGCCGACTTCCTGACCCAGATCGTCGACATGGTGCGCCTGCAGGCGGAGGGCGCCGGCCTGAGCTTCCGCTTCACCCGGCCCGAGATCCTGCCGGCGGTGGTGGCGACGGACGAGAAGCGCCTGCGCCAGATCCTGCTCAACCTCCTCTCCAACGCCATCAAGTTCACGGCGAAGGGCGAGGTCGCGCTCGAGATGACCTATCGCGGCCAGGTCGCCGTGTTCACGATCCGCGACACCGGGCTCGGCATTCCGGCGGACGATCTCGGCCGGATCTTCGAGCCGTTCGAGCGCGGCTCGATGCCCGCCGCCCGGGCGGCGCCGGGCACCGGGCTCGGGCTCACCATCGCGGGTCTGCTGGCGCAGGTGATGGGCGGCGAGATCACCGTCGAGAGCCGGGTCGGGGAGGGCACCTGCTTCCGGGTGCGGCTGATGCTGGCCTCGGTGAACCGCCCGGCGCCCGCCGCGATACCGGCTCCGGCGGCGGTGGCGCGGCCCGCCCTGGCGGAGCCCGGCCGGACCATCCTCGTCGCCGACGACGACCCGGCCCACCGCGCCCTGATGCGCGAGATCCTGGAGCCGCTCGGCTTCACGGTGGCCGAGGCGTCGGACGGCCCGGCCTGCCTCGTGCTCGCAGGCACGTGCGAACCGGCCCTGATCCTGCTCGACATCGCCATGCCGGGCATGACCGGCTGGGAGGTGGCAAGGACGTTGCGTGAGACCGGCTTCACCGCCCGCATCGCGATGATGTCGGCCAATGTCCACGAGATCAGCCCGAGCCGGGGCGCCGACGCCCCGCACGACGACATCATCGCCAAACCGTTCGACATGCAGGATTTTCTGGAAAGGATCACGGCGCTGCTCGGTACCGCCCGCCCGCTGCCCGCATCCACCGCGGAGCTGCGCCCGATCGTGCGCCCCGAGCGTCCGGCCGGGGCCGCGGAGGGAGCGGGCGGGGAGACGGTGCCGGCGGAGCACATCGCCGCGCTGTTGCGCCTCGGCCGCATCGGCCACGTGCGCGGCATCGAGGCCAAGCTCGCCGAACTGGAGAGCGACACGACCGTGCCGCCCGCCTTCGTCGCGCGGATGCGCGGATTGGTGGCGGCCTACGACATGCGCCGCTACGTCGGCGTGCTGGAGGGACTCGCCCGCGATGCCTGAGGCGCAGCGCGATATCGTCCTCGTCGTCGATGATTCGCCCGATACCCTGAGCTTCCTCACCGAGGCGATCGAACGTTCCGGCGCCACCGTTCTGGTGGCGGTCGGCGGCGACCTCGCCCTCGACCTCGTCGAAGAGATCACCCCCGACATCATCCTGCTCGACGCGGTGATGCCGGGCATGGACGGGTTCGAGACCTGCCGCCGCCTCAAGGCCAAGGGCCGGCTCGCCCACGTGCCCGTCATCTTCATGACCGGACTCTCCGAGACCGAGCACATCGTGAAGGGATTGGGCGCCGGCGGGATCGATTACGTCACGAAGCCGATCGCTCCCGACGAGATTCTAGCGCGCATCCGCGTGCATCTGGCCAATGCGCGCTCGGCCCAGAGCGCGCGGGCCGCGCTCGACACCGCCGGGCGCACGCTGTTCGCGGTCGATGCCGCCGGCTCGGTCCTTTGGTGCACGCCGCAGGCGGCTCAGGTGCTGGCCGCCCTCGGCGGACCGGAACCCCTGGGGCTGCCGCCGAGCGGGCGCGACTGGCTGCAACGCTGCCTCGCCGGCCAGAGCACGGCGCCTTTGGCGCTGACCGATGCGGGAGGCCGCGCCCATTCGCTCAGCTTCATCGGCCGCACCGGTCCCGAGATCCTGCTGAGATTGTCCGGCGATCCCACCGCGGCCGGCCTGGAGCGCCTGCGCGAGCGGCTGCCGATCACCGGCCGCGAGGCGGAGGTGCTGCTCTGGCTCTCCCGCGGCAAGTCGAGCCGTGACATCGGCGAGATTCTGGGATTGAGCCCCCGCACCGTGACGAAGCACCTGGAAGGCATCTACGCCAAGCTCGGCGTCGAGAATCGCACGGCGGCCTCGGCGGTGGCGGCGCGGCATCTGCGTGACTTGGATTGAGCCGCTGCCCCGCGATCGATCGCGCGATGTGAGCAAACGACTTGAGGCATCGCATGCAGGGGTGTACGGCGCAGGCGTCATGCCTTCGCCGCATTCCACGGGGAAGCAGGCCGCCGTCTCGTTCGGGCAGGAACATGCTGCGCCCGAGGCCGCGCACGGCGATCCGGCGCACCGCGCCAGGACGGCCGCGCCTCGGACCGACCGGCCGGACCTGCCATCCCGCGGGGCTGCGGCGGCCCGAGAGAGCACCGCGTCAGATTTTTTGCGCGCAATCCGTTGAAGGGGTCATAACGCCGATGTTCCTTGCCAAGTCTTCCATGGCCAAGCCTTCTGCGCGCCCGCTGCGCGTGGCCGCGTTCCTCGCCATGGCGGGCCTGGGCGCCGGCCTGGGCGGCACCGCGCTCGCTCAGGCGAAGAAGCCGGCCGCTCCGGCACCGACCCCCGCTCCCGCGCAGGCTCAGCCCGCCGCGCCCGCCCAGCAGCAGGCCCAGGGCAACGGCCCGCAGCTCATCAACGTGAAGTCCGAGCCGAGCCAAGCCGATTGGACCAAGGTCTGCGGCAAGGATCAGGGTTCCGGCACCGACGTCTGCTACACCACCCGCGACTTCGTGTCGGATTCCGGCCAGCCGGTGCTGGCGGTCGCGCTCTACGACATGAAGAACGCCTCCACGAAGCAGGAGGTGAAGGTCGTCCGCTTCCTGCTGCCGCTCGGCCTGATGCTGGCCCCCGGCATGCGCTTCGACGTCGACGGCAAGGAAGTGACCGGCGGCAAGTTCGCGGTCTGCTTCCCGAACGGCTGCTTCGCCGAGGCCGGCGGCGTCTCCAACGAGTTGCTGAACGGCTTCAAGAAGGGCACCACGCTCAACGTCCGGGTCCAGAACCAGACCCAGCGCGAGGTGGTGTTCGCGGTGCCGCTCGCCGGCTTCGGCAAGGCCTTCGACGGGCCGGCCATCGACCCGAAGGTTCTCGAGGAGCAGCAGAAGAAGCTCCAGGCCGAGATGGAGAAGCGCAGCGAGGAGATGCGCAAGAAGCTGGAGCAGCAGGGCTCGTCCGGCGCCGCCCCGGCTCCCGCCGCTCCGGCCGCCAACGCCGCGCCGAAGTAAGACGCCCGCGCCAGCTGGTTTCAGGAACGAGCCCCGCCGTGGTCACCACGGCGGGGCTTTCCTTTGCGCGCGACCGGCAGACCGCCGGTCGGTGCAACCATGGACGTAACTCCGCGTTCAGCATGTCCGAGATCACTCGGGCGGCAACAGTCAACCGGCAAGTTGTCGTTAAGGATGTTTCTCCCGCCTCTCAGTGGGATTGCGTGAGCAACGGTGACGAAACGCACCGCGCAATCCCCCTGCACAAGGTTAGGGGTTATTTAACGGATCGAGGCGGCCACGAAGGAGCCGCAACGGAGTTCAGGCGATGAGCCAGCGCATCGAAGACATCAAGTTCATGGCGACGATGACCTTCGTCACCCTGTTCGGCACCTGCCTGACGGCGCTGGTGGGCTGAAGCCTTTTCGGTCCGGACGCTCCCCTTATGGCCCGGATCCGTTAAGAAGCCGCTTCCCTCTCTCCCCTTCGCGGTCCGCTCCGCGGGGATGTCGCCGGGACCGACCCCGGCCGGAAGCGTGAACCGTGCGACATATCCACGTCATCGGCATCGGGACCGGCAATCCGGAGCACCTGACACTTCAGGGCGTCCGCGCGCTGCGGGCCACCGACGCCGTCTTCGCCCTCGACAAGGGGGACGCCAAGGCCGGGCTGCTCAATCTGCGCCGGCAGATCTGCGACCGCTACATCGAGGGCCGGCCCTACCGCTTCGTCGAGGCGTCCGATCCGGAACGCGACCGCCGTCCCGCGGATTACGGCGCGGCGGTGGACGATTGGCACGCCGCCCGCGCGGCGCTCTACGAGGATCTGATCGTCGAGCATCTGCGCGAGGATGAGCGCGGCGCCTTCCTCGTCTGGGGCGACCCGTCGCTCTACGACAGCACGCTGCGCATCCTCGAGCGGGTGCTCGCCCGCGGGCGCGTCGGCTTCACCCACGACGTCGTCCCCGGCATCACCAGCGTGCAGGCACTCGCCGCCGCTCACCGTATTCCGCTCCACCGCATCGGCGAGCCGGTGCGGATCACCACCGGCCGCCGCCTGCGCAACGGGCTGGACGATGCGCCCGGCGCCACCGTGGTGATGCTCGACGGCGACCCGCGCTTCGAGGGGCTCGACCCGGATCTGACGATCCACTGGGGCGCCTATCTCGGTACGCCGGACGAACGGCTCGTCGCGGGCCGGCTCGGCGACGTCGCAGGGGAAATCCGCCGGGTGCGCGCGGAGGCCCGCGCCCGCCACGGATGGATCATGGACATCTACCTGCTGCTGAAACCGCAGGCCTGAGACCCCGCCCGGCTCGCTCCCGCGCTGCGGCATAGTGTCAGGCCAGGAAAGGGCATCTCCACGCCCTGCGTCTGTCGGAGCGAATTTCTTTGGCTCCCTTCCCTGCGACGACAAGAATGGCCTCCGGCCCTTCTTTCGCCCTGGCAGGGGCCTTGCTTCGCCGTTCCGGCGATGGACATTCCACCGGTCGAACGAGAATCCGGACCATCCTTTGGGGGCGAGATATGGCGGCTGGCTCGCGGCGGGCCGTGCGCGGTGCGGCTTGTGCGTCGATCGGCCTGGCCGGCGCCCTGATCGCCGGATTCCTGTTTCCGGGACAGGATCGGCAGGCGGTTCCGCGCGTAGCCCTCGATCCGGCCGGCATCGGCCTCATCGCCCGCGTCGATGACCCGATCGCTGCACCGGAGGGAGCACCGACCCGGATCCTTCTCGGTCCGGAGGGCCGCGACATACGCCTGTCCGGCGAATTGACCGAAGGGGCGGCCGAGCGCCTCGCCCGGCTCCTCGATGCCCATCGGCGGGTCGAGCGCATCCATCTCACCAGCGAGGGCGGATTGGTCGATGAGGGCGCGGCCATCGGCGCCTTGATCGCGGAACGGGGTCTCGTCACCTACGTGCCGGATTACTGCGTCTCGGCCTGCACCCTGGCCTTCGTGCGCGGACGCGAGCGGCTCGTCCGGGCGGATGCGCGCCTCGGCTTTCACGCGCCCTACGAGACCGACCCGGCCGGTCTCGAGATCGCGGTCGACAGCGCCCCCGAGCGCGCCGCCTATCTCGCCGCCGGGATTCGGGCGGATTTCGTCGACGCCGCCCTCAGGGTCCGCCCGGACGATCTGATGATTCCGGACACCGGCACGCTGGTGCAGGCCGGTGTGGCCAGCGGCATCGCCGATGCCGACCGCTTTCCCGATTCCACCCTCGACGACGGCGCCGACCCGGAGCGGGCCCGTGCCGTGGTTCTGCACGACGTGCCCCTTCTCGATGCCGTGGAGGCGGGCGCTCCGGGAACGATCGCGCCGATCGCGGCGTGGTACCTCGACGGTTACCAACGGGGCCGCCCGGAAGGGCAGGCGGTGGAGGGCGTCCGCCGGATGGCCGCGCAGGCCGTGGGGCGAAGCCTCGCCGACGCGGATCCGGAAACCCTGGTCGAACTCGGCCGGACGATTCTTCAGGCGATACGGCGCTCGAGCCCCGGTCGCGCGGGCATCTGCGCAGCGGCCCGGGAAGGGGCGGGTGCCGTGTTGACCCGGCCGCGCCTCGATCGAACGCAGCTCGCCGCCGGCCGGGCGATCCTGACGCGCGCGCTGGGCTTGCGGGCGGCGGAGGAAGCGCCGGCGCCCGACGCCGCGCTCGGAGGCGATCCGGCGAGGCGGGATACCCTCGAGGCGGCAGCGGGGTCAGCGCCAATCCGGGGACGCGGCTGCTCGGGCCTGCGCAAGGCCTTCGCGGCCGCCCTGTCGCGTCCGACGGGCGAGGCGGCGCAGGCCCTGCATCCGCTTCTGTTCCCCGCAGCACCGACCCGCCCTCGTCCGGCGCTCGAGGCCTCCGCTCTGCCGCCATGACTCTCCCGTCGGAACGGGGCTCCGGTGGTCGCCCCGCTCAATGCACCTGCCGCCCTCCGCTGCCGCGCAGGCGGCGGGCGAGTTCGTGACCGATCTCGACGGCAACCTCGTCGACGAGGCGGGCCAGCGGCGGATTGCGCAGGCCGGCGACCAGCCCCTTCATCGCGGCGGCATGATCGGCGAGGCGATTGGCCTGCCGCTGAGCTTGCCCCCCTTCCGAGCCGGCGGGACGGCGCTCCTCCGTCAGATCGAAGGCGAGCCCCTGCGTCGTGAGCGCGCCCGTTGCGGGATCGCGTCTGCAGCGTCCCATCAGGCGCAGCCAGCGTGTCCCCTCGGGTCCGGGGCGCGTGCGGAACTCCGCCTCGAAGGGGCGGCCATCCTCCCCGGCCGCGCGCAGCACGCTCTCCAGGCGGACAGCGTCCTCGGCCTCCACGGCCGCCAGCGCCCGCGTCAGAGGCGTCCCCGCCGCCGTGCTCTCCGGCACGGACAGCAGGCGGGCCAGGATCGGCGACAGGGCGAGCCGATCGGAGGCCGGATCGTGAGCCCAGGCTCCGAGACAGGCGGAACCGGCGAAAGCGGAGGGCAGGTCAGGTTCAAAAGCCGTCATCTCGGACACCGGCGAATCGTCTTCGGGCACGAACGGCCGCAGCCCGGCGCTCCGTCGCGTACCGGGATTCACCCGAGGCCGGCGGCCGTCGCGGCCACCCGAGCACCGAAACAATCTGAGGTAAATTTCTGCGGCCGTACCAGCCTTAAGTTATGTTAATCCGACTCGGTCGGACCGGTAAAGGCCTCAGGTGGCAAATCCGATAAAAGCCAACCTCAAGTGAACACGCTCCTCGGCGGACGCGCCCGCCTTTAACGGCCGGTTAACTATGTTGGGCGAAATCCGGGATCTGGGCATCCCGGCATCACAGGACCGGACGGCCCGCAGAACGCCGAGAACGGTGGGGGTTGGCCGGCATGAAAGCGATCACGTTCGTCACGCAGAAGGGAGGCAGCGGCAAGAGCACCCTGTGCATCTCGCTCGCGGTCGCCGCGCAGGAAGCCGGACACACGGTCTGCATCCTCGAGATGGACCGGCAGGCCACGATCACCGACTGGCTCGATCACCGCACCGCCGACGGGCCCGAGGTGGCGCAGATCGACGCCACGCAGATCGACCTCGTGATGGAGCGTCTGGCCGAGTCCGCCTACGACTACGTGTTCATCGACACCCCCGGGGTCGATTCGAACGGCACGCTCTCGGCCATCCGCGCCGCGGATCTGTGCATCATCCCGTGCCGGCCGACCCCCGCCGACCTGCGCGCCTTCAAGCCGACGCTCGCCGCCGTCTATCGCCTGGAGAAGAAGTTCGCCTTCGTCCTGAACCAAACCCCGCCGCGCTCCTACCGCATCCGCGACGCCGCCGACGGGCTCGCGGTGCTCGGCATCCTGCCCGACGTCAACATCGTCGCGCGCAACGACCACCAGGACGCCATCGGCGTCGGCCAGGGCGTCACCGAGTTCAATCCGAAGGGTCAGGCCGCCGGCGAGGTGCGCCGCCTGTGGAGCTGGATCGAGCGCCGCATGCAGGCGACGGGACAGCGGCCGGCCAAGGCTGCGGCCGGAGCGATGGGCAAGGACGCGAGAAAGCATGTCAAGGCCGCCTAAGCTCGACCTCGCCTCGATCGTCGCCGCCGCCGGTCCCGTCGGCGCAACACGGAAGGCATCGGCTCGCCCGGCCGCGAAGGCGAACCCGCCCGCGAGCGGGGAGATCGTCCAGCTCGATCTCGCGGCATCGGACGCGTCCGCGGCCCGGGCCGGAACGCTCAAGGAGCGCGCCAAGCAGATGTCGGTCTATCTGGAGCCGCCGGTCTACGACCAGCTGCGGGATCTGGCTTACGCCGAGCGCACGAAGATGCACGCCCTGATGCTCGAAGCGCTCGACCTGCTGTTCAAGCAGCGCGGGGCCCGCTCGATCGAGCAGGTGATGGGCGAGAACCCGCGCTGAGCCGCAGGCGGCGATCGGGCTTCGCCGCGCGAGGCCGTTCGCCTCTCCGAAGCCTTGCGCGAGATGCCCGCCAAGCCGATTGAGTCGACCGGCCTACGGGACACGCCGTTCGACCTTTTGCCCGGCCCTGAAACGATTTGTGAGACGTCGCTCGCGCGGCGTCTCCACACCTGTGCCCGCCGACACACCGTTCAGCCTTCCTTTACCGCGTCTGGACGATCCTCTGGGGACGGCCGGGCGTCTTCCGGCCTTGAGCGTAGCGTGATCCCCTGAGACCCAGCTTTCCGCGGTCTCGAGGGAACCTGTGGCGTAGGCGGGGAGCGGGCGGGCGACATGACCCATGTCATGCCACGGGATTTGGCGCGGGGCAGGAAGACTCCGGAGGATCCGGCGCAAGGCGCGCGGCCGGTCCTCAGACCGGCCCTGCAGCTCCTGGCGGTCTGTGCGGTCGCGCTGACCACCGCCAACTGTGCCAACAATCCGGCCAAGCTCGCGGGCGGTGCGTCCTCGTCGGGCAACGGCATCGATCCGAAATACGGCGTGAAGGCGAGCCGCCGCCTCTACAACGAGGGCGACGTGATCCCGAAGGGTGGCGGCCGGCGCTTCTCGGGCAAACCCTACGTGGTGGCGGGCAAGACCTACGTGCCCCGCGAGGACGCCCGCGGCTATGTGCGCGAGGGTCTGGCCTCCTGGTACGGCAGCGCCTTCCACGGCCGCGTCACCGCCAATGGCGAGGTCTTCGACCGCCACTCCATCGCCGCCGCGCACCCCACCCTGCCGCTGCCGAGCTATGTCCGGGTGACGAACCTCGACAACGGCCACTCGATGATCCTGCGCGTCAACGACCGCGGCCCCTATCATGCCGGCCGCCTGATGGACGTGTCGGAGGAGGCGGCCCGCGCGCTCGACTTCCACCGCCGGGGCACGGCGCGGGTGCGCGTCGAATATGCCGGGAAGGCCTCGATCGCCGGCAGCGACGACCGCAAGCTGCTTGCGACCCTGCGCACTGACGGAAGCCCCGCCGCGATCGGACGGGCGCCGGTGATGATGGCCGATCTCGGCCCCTCCGAGCCCGATCCTGCGCCCGAGCGGCTCGAACGCGCCTCCCGCGCGCTCGCCTTCCGCCCGGCGGGCGAGCGCGACGACGAGGCACCGGAGACGGCGAGCCCCGCCGCGCGTCCGAGCCGGCCGGCGCCGGTCGTTCTGGCGAGCGCCGCGGTCGCCGTCCCGGCGGCCCTGCAACCGACCGCCGCCCGCGCCGCTCCGTTCCGCCCGGGTCCGGTAGTCCTCGCCGCCGCCCCCGCGCAGGCCGCCCCCGCCAAGCCGACCGAGTCACGCCGCATGGTGGCCGAGGCCGGCCGTTCCGCCCCGCCGGCTCCCGGCCGGCACAAGGACGCCCCCGTTCCGGCGACGTTGACGCGCCTGGCCGCCGCGCCGGCCAAGGACACCGCCGTCCCGGTCCGAACGGCGCAGGCGCCGATCAAGCCGGCCGCGATGAAGGCCGCGCCGGTTCAGCAGGTGGCCGCCGGTGCTCCCAAAGGCGCGCTCAAGCCTGCCGGCCGGACCATGGCCGCCGAGCCTGCCCCGCGCATGGCTGCGATGCCCGCCACCTCGAAACAGGCGATCGCCAAGCTCGCCGGCGCTACTCCGGCGGCGGGCGCGAAATCCGCGGCCAAACCTTCCGGGAAGACGGCCGTCGCCCAAGGTCCCGGCTCATCGGGCGGCAAGCCGAAGCGCTCGCAGGTGGCGGCGGCGAACTGACGGCGCGACATGCGAGCCGGCGTCCGAAGGCGGTGGCTCGATCCGACGCGCCTACTCGGCCTTGGCGTTCACATCGAGCTTGTCGAGCACCGCTGCCGGGGTCGGAGCGGTGCTGACATCGACCATGCCGAGGCCCTCACCGTTCTTCGCCTTGGCGCTGATCGAGAGGGTGCCGGGCCGGGCCACGAACTTGCCCATCGCCGCGCCGATCGCCTTGGCGGCGGCCGAGTTGCCGAGGATCACCGGCACGCCGATCACGCTCGCCGTGACGTATTCCTTGCGCAGCTCGTCGGGCTTGAGGCTCAGCACCTTCGCCTGGGCGTCGATGAAGCGCTCGAACAGGCCACCATTCTCCAGGGTGAGGTCGAGCGCCTTGGCGGTGGCCGAGAGCATGGCGAAGCCCGAGACCGCCGCATCCGGATCGAACACTTCGGGGCCGATGCCGCCGAGCGTGGCGTTGAGGTGGAGGCGGCCCATATCCTTGCCGGAGAGCGACAGCTCCCGGAAGCTCAGTTCGCGCTTCTCGCCGTTCCAGGCGGTATCGGCCGTGGCATCGAGATCGAGGTCGCGGTAGCCGTAGAGGCCGAGCGAGCCGAGACCGGGAACGCCCTCGACGGCGGAGGCCGGCATGGTGAGGCCGGTCAGGCTGAAGCGGGTCTGGGTCGGCACGCCGTCCTGCGGCGGCCCGAAGCTCATGCTGGCACCGCGCAGGCCGATCCGGATCGGCGGCAGCGGAACGAGCTTCGCGGCCTTGAGCGGATCGCCCGAGGCGACCGGCCCTGGCACCATCCCGGCCTGCGCCAGATCGAGCCCGAGATCGGACAGCGTCAGCGTGCCGATGACCGGCGTCAGGCGGCGCAGCTCCGCCTCCTGCTGGTCCGGCACCGGAGCGGCTCCCTTCGCCGGATTCGCGCCGGCGGGCAGCGGCGCCTGAGCGAGGCGGCGCAGGGCGGCGATGGTCGGCTCCAGGGAGAATCCGGTGAGGCTGAGGCGCCCGACCTTCCCCTGCGCCTCCTTCGCGCCGAAGCCGATCTCGGCAAGCGTGACGCCGGCCTCGGCGCCCCCGGCATAGCTGATGCGGCCGATGGTGAAGGAGAGCGGATCCTCGCCCTTCACCTCCTTCACGGTCAGGTCCGTCGCCTCCAGGCTGCCGACCGAGACCGATTCGGCGAGATCCGCGAGCAGGCCGGCGGCGCGGGCGCGCTTGGCCCGGTCGTCCTCGGCGAGGCCGCCGTCGCCCAGAGCCTCCACGGCGCCGCGCCAGGTCGCCGGGGTCTGGCGTCCGGAGAGGTCGCGGCCGGTGAGGCGGGCGATCGACACCGTGGTGCCGCGCTCGTCGATGAAGGCGATGGTCTCGACGGCCAGCGACGCGTAGAGGCGCTGGAACGGGCTGCCGGCGGTTCCGGCCTCGCTGTAGAGGCGCGCCAGCGCGGTGAGATCGACCTCCTCGGCGCGGATCCGGCCGTAGCTGCCGCTGCCGGCCTGCGGCGCGCCCTCGACGGAGAGCGTCGCGCCGGCCGCGGTCAGTTCGCTGATACGCCCCGCCCGGATCGTGCGCGCCGCCACGTCGCGGTAGGTCACGACCTGCCGCTTCTCGCCGTCCCGACGCTCGACCCGCAATTCCGGCATGGTGAGGCTGCCGGCGTCGAGGCGCTGCAGCCGGGCCGGCCACGCATCCTTGGCCGGCTCCTTCGCATCCTTGGAATCGGCCTTGAGGATCGCGAGCAGGTCGTCACGGGAGAGGCGCGTCCCGCTCACCGTGACCTTCGGCGCGGTGACGAGCGTGTCGCCGAAGGCGAGGCTCACATTGTCGAGGACGAGATCCTGAACCGCGGAGGCCGCCTCCTGCGCGGCGGCCGGCGCCGACGGCGCGGGCCCGGCCAGCAGCGCCACCGCGCAGGCCGAGGCGAGCAGTGCCCGCATGAGAACGGGACGGCGCGTCGATGACATCATGGCTGGATCGGATCGCAGGCTGGCGGGTGATCGGGGGTGGGCCGTGAGCCCACCATCCCTGCCGGTTTTCCACAGGCGTGGCAATTGCGCCCGCGCCACGGAGCAGACGCTTCGCCTCCGGTGTTCGAGCCCGGCCCCTCAGATCGCGAAGGAGGTGCCGCAACCGCAGGAGGCGGTGGCGAGCGGGTTCTCGATCTTGAAGGACTGGCCGATGAGATCGTTGACGAAATCGATGGTCGCGCCGCCCATATATTCGAGCGAAACGGGGTCGACGAGCACGGTGGCGCCGTCGCGCTCGATCACGATGTCGTCGCCCTCGCGGGCGCTGGTGATGTCGAAGGCGTAGGAGAAACCCGAGCAGCCGCCGCCGTTGACGCTGATGCGCAGCGACGAGCCGGGGGGCTCGGAGCCCATGATCTCGTTGATGCGCTTGGCGGCGCGGGCGGTGAGGATGATATCGGCCATCGTGGTGCGGCCCCGTTTGGTGAACCGGTGTCGTGCGGGTCGGGCGCCCGGCGATTGCCGCGGGCGCCACCCCACACAAGATATGGGGCGCGAGGGCCGGCCGCAACGCGGCCAGGAAGGGGACGGGCTGTGCAGGTGCGGCAGAACGGCGAGCGCTGGCGGGCGCCCTACGCCACCGATCCGGCGGCGACCCGCGGGCGTCTGATTCCCGAGGCGTTCTCGCCGACACGCAGCGACTTCCAGCGCGACCGCGACCGGATCATCCACTCCACCGCCTTCCGGCGGCTGAAGCACAAGACGCAGGTCTTCGTCCATCACGAGGGCGACCATTACCGCACCCGGCTCACCCACAGCCTGGAGGTCAGCCAGATCGCCCGGGCGCTCGCCCGCGCGCTCGGCCTCGACGAGGATCTCGCGGAGGCGCTGGCGCTCAGCCACGACCTCGGCCACACCTGCTTCGGCCATACCGGCGAGGACGCGCTCCACGCCTGCATGGCCGCTTACGGCGGCTTCGACCACAACGCCCAGGCGCTGCGCATCGTCACCCGGCTGGAGCGGCGCTACGCCGGTTTCGACGGGCTCAACCTGACCTGGGAGACGCTGGAGGGCCTGGTCAAGCACAACGGCCCGCTCCTCGACGCGTCGGGCGCGCCGGTCCCGCGCTATGCCACTGAGGGCATCCCGGCGGCGGTGCTCGAATACAACGCCAGCAACGACCTCGAACTGTCGCGTTTCGCCGGCCCGGAGGCTCAGGCGGCCGCACTGGCCGACGACATCGCCTACGACGCCCACGACCTCGATGACGGGCTGCGAGCCGGGCTGTTCGACCTCGCCGACCTTGCTGCCGTGCCGTTCCTGAACGGGCTCCTCGCGGAAATCGACGCCCTGCATCCGGGCCTGGAGCCATCGCGAAAAATTCACGAGCTGGCGCGGCGTGTCATCACCCGCTTCGTGGAGGACGTGATCCGCGAGGGAGAGGCGCGCATCGCCGCCCTGGCGCCGGCGAGCGTCGGCGACATCCGCGCCGCGTCCGAACCCGTGATCGCCTTCTCGCCCGCCATCGCGACGGCGGATGCCGACATCAAGCGCTTCCTGTTCGCGCGGATGTACCGCCATCCCGAGGTGATGGCCGTGCGGGCCAAGGCCGCGACCATCGTCGACGACCTGTTCTCGGCCTTCCGCGCCGATCCGGCGCGGATGCCCGCCGAGTGGTCGGAGGGGCTGGAGGGTGCGGGCGAGGCGCGCGTCGCTCGGCGCATCGCCGACTACATCGCCGGCATGACCGACACCTACGCGGTGCTGGAGCACGGACGCCTGTTTCCGGCGACGCCCGACCTGCACTGGAGCCCGCCGAGCCGAGGCCTGCCGCTGACGGAGCCGTGAGGCGCCGACGGCGGCAGACTCCAGGGTTTCAGTAGCAAACGCAGTTCGAACCGTAGCCAGTGTTGTAGACCGGGGCGTAGCCCGTGGTGACCGGCGCGTAGCCGTAGCTGTAGCCGTAGGTGGGCGCCGCGTACCCGCCGTAACCGTACCCGCCAGCCAGCGCGCCGCCGGCCAGTCCGAGGCCCAGCCCGAGCCCGGCGCCGGCGAGGCCGATTCCGGCTCCCGCGAGACCCGGTCCGACACCCCGGCCGTAGCCGCGGCCGTAGACGCCGCGCGCGGCGTAGCCGCGATAGCCGTAGCCGCCCCGGAAACCGTAACCACGGTGCCCATAGCCGCCGCGATACCTGCCGAAGCGGCCGGCATATCCGAGACGTGCGCCGTAGCCGTGATGGCCGTAGCCGCCATGGTGACGGCCGCCGCCGACATAACCACCATGACCGCCGAAATCGCGGGCCTCGCCCGTTGCGGGCAGGAGGATCAGGGCGGCAACAGCCGTGGCGGTAAGGGCAAAGGACTTCATCGGGCCGTCTCCGTGGAGGATCTCACCCGCGACAACGCCGCCTTCGCGCCTTGCGTGCAACGCTGCATTCTACCGAGACGACGCCTTGTCCCCGCGCGAACGACGCCGCGGGACCCGACGACGACAGCCTGCGGAGGACCGATTGAGCCCCGAACACCGAGCCCCGCGCGAGAGCCGCACCGCCTATCCCCGGCTCGTGCCGCTGACGACGCGCTGGGGCGACAACGACGTCTACGGGCACGTCAACAACGTCGTCTACTACGCCTTCTTCGACACGGCGGTGAACGGGATCCTGGTGGAGGCGGGCGCCCTCGACATCGCCCGCTCGCCCGTCATCGGCCTCGTGGTCGAGACGGGCTGCCACTACTTCGCGCCGGTCTCCTTCCCAGACCGGATCACCGCGGGGGTGCGGGTAGCCCGTCTCGGCCGCACCAGCGTGCGCTACGAGATCGCGATCTTTCGCGACGACGAGGCCGAGGCTGCCGCCCAGGGACACTTCGTCCACGTCACCGTCGACCGGGAGACCCGGCGGCCGGCGCCGCTGCCGGAGCGGCTGCGGGCGGTGCTGGCGGAACTCGCGCCCGGCGGAGCCGAGGCGCCGTGACACTCCCGCCCGCCGTTGCTATGCCGCCCGCGACGGGTCCGGCCGCCCGACGCGCGGGCCAGCCGGCGCGCTGAAACGACGAACACCTGAGCCCCATGAACATCTTCGCCCTCTTCGAGACGCGCGTGCGCGAGGCGCTCGAATCGCTCACCCGCTCCGGCCTGCTGCCGGAGGGCCTCGACCTGTCGCGGGTCGTGGTCGAGCCGCCGCGCGACCCCTCGCACGGGGATCTGGCCACCAATGCCGCCCTGGTGCTGGCGAAGGAGGCCCGGCAGAACCCCAAGGCGCTCGGCGAGGCGCTGGCAGGCGAACTGCGCGCCGATCCCCGCATCGTCGAGGCGAGCGTGGCCGGCCCCGGCTTCATCAACCTGCGGCTCTCGCCTGACGTCTATCATGCGGTGATCAGGGCGGCGCTCCGCGAGGGCGAGGCGTTCGGGCGCGGAAAGATGCCAGGCGGTCCGGTCAACATCGAGTACGTCTCGGCCAACCCCACCGGGCCGATGCATGTCGGCCACGGCCGCGGCGCGGTGTTCGGCGACGCGCTCGCCAACCTGCTCGCCGCCGCCGGCCGGCCGGTGACGCGCGAGTACTACATCAACGATGCCGGCGCGCAGGTCGATGTGCTCGCCCGCTCCGCCTTCCTGCGCTACCGCGAGGCGCTCGGCGAGACGATCACGATCCCCGAGGGCCTCTATCCCGGCGACTACCTCAAGCCGGTGGGCGCGAAGCTCGCGGACATCCATGGCCGGGCGCTGCTCGACAAGACGGAGCAGGAATGGCTGCCGCTGGTGCGCCGCTTCGCCATCGATGCGATGATGGACACGATCCGCGAGGATCTCGCGGCGATCGGCATTCGCCACGACGTGTTCTTTTCCGAAGCCACCCTCCAGGGCGAGAACGGCGGCCAAGGGGGCGGGCAAGGGGGCAACCGCGTCGCCGAACTGCTCTCCGCCCTGCGTGAGAAGGGCCTCGTCTACGAGGGGCGCCTGCCGCCGCCCAAGGGGCAGCTGCCCGAGGATTGGGAGGACCGGGAGCAGACCCTGTTCCGCTCGACCCAGTTCGGCGACGATGTCGACCGGCCGCTGCTGAAGTCCGACGGCTCCTACACCTACTTCGCCTCCGACATCGCCTATCACCGCGACAAGTGGCTGCGCGGCGCCAACGAGCTCATCGACGTGCTCGGCGCCGACCACGGGGGCTACGTCAAGCGCATGCAGGCGGCGGTGAAGGCGGTCAGCGACGGGCAGGCCCGGCTCGACGTCAAGCTCTGCCAGCTCGTGCGGCTTTTGCGCGCAGGCGAGCCGGTGAAGATGTCGAAGCGCGCGGGCGAGTTCGTGACCCTGCGCGACGTCATCGACGAGGTCGGGCGCGACGCGATCCGCTTCATGATGCTCTACCGCAAGAACGACGCGACGCTCGACTTCGACCTCGCCAAGGTCGTGGAGCAATCGAAGGACAACCCCGTCTTCTACGTGCAGTACGGCCACGCCCGCCGCTTCTCGGTGCTGCGTCAGGCCCGCGAGGCGCTGCCGGCCGAGGATTTTTCGCGGGAGGCGCTCCTGGCCGACGCGGATCTCTCGAGCCTCACCGATCCCGGCGAGATCGAGATGATGCGGCTGATTGCTCAGTATCCACGGGTGCTCGAATCAGCGGCAGCGGCGCACGAGCCGCACCGAATCGCGTTCTACCTCTATGAAACGGCCAGCTCGCTTCATAGTTTCTGGAACAAGGGCAAAGACTTGCCGCAATTACGGATTGTTAATCCAACCGACAGAAAGTCCACTCGGGCCCGCTTGGCCCTCGTGGAGGCTTTGGGCGGCGTTCTCGCCTCCGGCCTCGCGGTTTTGGGCGTCTCCGCACCCGACGAGATGCGGTGACCGAGGACGGCTGTTGAGAGGATGAGGCCATGACGGGACACGCTTCGCGCGCGACGGTCGATTTCGATGCCTTCGAGCGGGAGCTGCGTCAGACGTCGCAGGAGGCGATCCGGGCGAAGGCGCCGCAGGCCGCCCCCAAGGGCGACCCGCTCGCCGAGCTCGCCCGCATCGTCGGGCAGGACGATCCCTTCCGCGCCCTGCTGGAGGCGCGGGAGAAGAATGCGGCGCAGGACGCGCCGGCTTCCGCGGCGCGTGCGCCCGAGACGGGCCGGCCGGCGCGGGTCGAGCCGACCTTCGTCGATGCGCCTCCTCCCAGCCCGGCACACGGGCAGATGCAGGGTCAGTCCCAGAGCCCGGCGGACGCCTTCGACCAGTATCTCGCCTCCGTCGAGCAGGGCATGTACGCCGACGGCCCGACCGATCCCGCCGCCTTCGCCCAGGCCGACGAGGGCTACCGGACCGGCCGCGCTGAGGCTCCGCGCGGGCGCAACCGCCTCGTCCAGGTCGGGGCCGGCCTCGCGGTGGTGGCGGTCTGTGTCGGCGGAGCGCTGGCCTGGCGCGGCACCCACGGCGTCGGCGGCGGCGGTCCGATCACCGTGCTCGCGGACAAGACCCCGCTGAAGGTGCAGCCGACGGCCACCGACGGCGTCGAGATTCCCGACCAGAACAAGCAGATCTACGACCGCAATGCCAAGGACGGTCAGATCAAGATCGTGAACCGCGAGGAGCAGCCGCTCGACGTCAACCAGGCCGCCCGCACCGCCGCGGCGCGCAGCGAGAGTGCGGAGCCGGGGCAGGGCGGGGCGACGCCGGGCCAGGGTGGTATGCTCTCCGACACGTTCGGGGAGCCGCGTCGGGTGCGCACCGTTTCGGTCAAGCCGGATACGCCGGTCCTCCAGCCGCCGGCCGAGACCGCCCAGTCCCAGGCGAATGCCCAGGCTCATGCCCAGGCTCATGCCCAGGCCCCGACCTCGCCGATCCCGACCATGACGATGCCCGACGCTTCCGGCGGCACCACGACGCCCGCCGCGGAGGCCCGCCGGCCTACCTCGCCGCCCTCGCGCACCCTGGCCTCGAACCCGGCCCCGGCGGCGACCACGCCCGTGGCCGAGGAGCCGCAGGCCGCGCGTCCGAAGGCCCCGCAGCGCGTCGCCTCGGTCTCGCCCGAGACCACGGCCAGCACCACCGAGCCGGCGGCCACCTCCGCATCGCTCACCGCGCCGGTCAGCGGCTACTCGGTGCAGCTCGGCGTGCGCGGCAGCGAGAGCGAGGCGCGGGCCGCCTTCCGTGAGATGCAGGGCAAGTACAGCCAGCTCGCCGGCAAGCCCGAGCTGATCCGTCAGGCCGAGGTCAACGGCAAGACCCTGTTCCGCGTCCGCGTCGGGCCGCTCGCCAAGAACGAGGCCTCCAGCCTGTGCAGCGCGCTCCAGGGTGCGGGCGGCCAGTGCTTCGTCGCCAAGAACTGACAGCCGAAGAACTGACAGCCGAATAACGGAGCGCCGAGGAACCGAGCCGAGGACGCGGTCGGCCCTCGGCCGGCCCGGTCCTACTCATCCCATCCGCTTCCCCGGCCTGAGATGTCCGCGTCGGCCGGCCTCGACGGATCCACCGCGATCCCTGGAAGATCCGCCGAGGCCGCCTCGCGGCATTTCCGAACGGGGGCGCGGGTCGGATCGAAGCCGTGCTTGGCCATCGCCCGAATGACGCCAAGCCTTCCCGCCTGACCCGCCGATTCGAGGAATGCCGGTCCCATGACCTCAGCCTCCACGCCCCGCGCCGTCATCCTCGGCTGTTCCGGCACGGTGCTGACGACCGAGGAGCGCGCGTTCTTCCGCGACCTGCGGCCCTGGGGCTTCATCCTGTTCAAGCGCAACATCGGCACCCCCGAGGAGGTCCGCGCGCTGACCGCCTCGCTGCGCGAGACGGTCGGCCGGGCGGACGCGCCGATCCTGATCGACCAGGAGGGCGGACGGGTGCAGCGCATGGGTCCGCCGCATTGGCCGAAATACCCGGCCGGCGGGCGCTTCCGGGCCCTCGGGGACGGGGCGGCGGAGATCGCCGGGCTCGGCGCCCGGCTGATGGCGCACGATCTCTCGGATGTCGGCATCAACGTCGATTGCGCGCCGATGCTCGACGTGCCCGTGGCAGGCTCCGACAACATCATCGGCGACCGGGCCTACGGCGACACGCCGGAGCGGGTGATCGAACTCGGCCGCGCCGTGGCCGAGGGGCTGATGGCGGGCGGCGTGCTGCCGGTGATCAAACACATCCCCGGCCACGGCCGGGCGACCTGCGACAGCCATCTCGACCTGCCGGTGGTCGAGGCCGACCGGGAGGAGCTGTCGCGCAGCGACTTCCGTCCGTTCCGGGCACTCGCCGACCTGCCGCTGGCGATGAGCGCCCACGTGGTCTTCACTGCCCTCGATCCGGAGCGGCCCGCCACCCTGTCGGAGCGGGTGATCGGCGAGATCGTTCGCGGCGAGATCGGCTTCGACGGCCTGCTGATGACCGACGACCTGTCGATGCACGCGCTCCAGGGTCCGTTCCGGGAGCGCGCCGCGGCGGCCTATCGCGCCGGCATCGACGTGGTGCTCCATTGCAACGGACGCATGGACGAGATGCGGGCAGTGGCCGAGGCGACGCCCGATCTGGCCGGGGAGGGCGCGCGCCGCGCCGAGGCCGCTCTCGCCCGCCTCGCGCCGCCGGACGCCCTCGACCTGGCCGCAGCCCGTGCCCGGTTCGACGCGGCCTTCCCGACCGCCTGACGCTCAGCCCGACAACGAGGCGGAGTGCGACAAAGATGGGCAAGGGCTGCGCGGCCTTTGCCCGCTTGTGCGCCCTGCGCTGCTTGTGTTCGCGCCAGTCGATCCCTAGGTTCGCCCCAATTCAAGTGGAGGCGCCGCCGCAGTTGGTGCGGCGCAGGAGGTTGCCATGGGCAGCATGAGTGTCTGGCACTGGGTCATCGTTGCGGTCGTCGTCATGCTGCTGTTCGGCCGCGGCAAGGTGTCGGAGCTGATGGGCGACGTCGCCAAGGGCATCAAGGCCTTCAAGAAGGGCATGGCCGACGACGAGACCCAGCCGAACCAGACGGTGAACACCACCACGCCGGTGGGGCCGAACGATCCGGTCCGCACGCTGCCGCACCAGGGCGCGCCGGGCACGGCCCCGCAGCAGACGCACGTGCCGGCCGGCGACCACAAGGCCGTCTGAACAGCGGCACGCACGGGCTGAACGGTGGTCGGGCACGGTTGAAGATCGGCTCCGGGCAGGATAGCGCGGGCCGCGCGCCCGTCCTCATCAGGCGCGGCCCCGCGGGACGGACGACGCAATGCTGGACATGAGCTGGGGCGAGGTGATGCTGATCGGCGGCGTCGCCCTGATCGTCATCGGACCCAAGGACCTGCCGAAGGCCCTGCGCACGCTGGGCCAGATCACCACCAAGGTCCGGCGCATGGCCGGCGAGTTCCAGTCGCAGTTCAACGAGGCGATCCGCGAGGCGGAGCTGGAAGAGGTCCGCCGCGACGTCGAGGGCGTCAAGCGCACGGTGGATGCCGCGCGCCCAAGCTTCAATCCCGTGGACACCATCCGCAACGAGATCCGCAGCGCGGTCGAGAGCCGTCCCGGCGGCGGCTCGAAGGAGTCGGGGGCGAAGGATACCGGCAGCTTCGACGTGCCGCGGCCGACCGCCGAACAGCAAGCCGCCCAGATGCACGACGCTCCGATGGAAGGCACGCCGGCGGGCTCCACCGCCGCGGCCTTTCCCGCCACCTCCGGCACCAAGACCGAAACAGGCCCGACTCCATGAGCGACGAGCGCGATGAGGCCGAGATCGAGGCCTCGCGGGCACCCCTTCTGGAGCACCTGATCGAACTGCGCTCGCGACTCATCAAGTCGCTGCTCGCGTTCATCGTGATGTTCTTCGGCTGCTTCTTCTTCTCGAAGCAGATCTACAACGTGCTGGTGCACCCCTACGTCTCGATCGTGGGGCCGCAGAACGCCGAGCTGATCGCGACCCACTTCCTCGAACAGGTCTTCACCAACATCAAGCTCAGCGTGTTCGGGGCGGGCTTTCTCGCCTTTCCGGTCATCGCCACGCAGGTCTACGCCTTCGTCGCGCCCGGCCTCTACCGCAACGAGCGGCAGGCCTTCCTGCCCTATCTCGTCGCCACGCCGATCTTCTTCCTGCTCGGCGCGCTGGTCGTCTACTTCCTGGCGATGCCGCTGCTGATCCAGTTCTCGGTCTCGCTCCAGCAGATCGGGCAGCCGGGCGAGGCGACGATCCGGCTGCTGCCGAAGGTCGACGAGTACCTCTCGCTGATCATGACGCTGATCTTCGCCTTCGGGCTCGCCTTCCAGATGCCGGTGATCCTCACGCTTCTGGGCCAGATCGGCGTGATCGACGCGGCCTTCCTGCGGGAGAAGCGGCGCTACGCCATCGTGCTCGTCTTCGTCGCCGCCGCGGTGCTGACGCCGCCGGACGTGATCTCGCAGCTCTCGCTGGCGATCCCGATGCTGCTCCTCTACGAGGCCTCCGTGTTCTCGGTCGCCCGCATGGAGAAGATCCGCGCCGCCCGGCGACGGGCGGAAGGGATCGAGGACTGACGGGGATCACCGGCGCGGATCGTCGGCGGGACGCGGCGCGCTAAGCGGAGAATAAGGCACTTTGCGCATCACTTGATTGTGCGCAAATCTGTCCGCCGATGGAGCCTGCTCCATAACCCTCCGACTCAGAACGGAGGGAAGCCCATGTTCCACACGATGCGGACCGCCATCGCGATCGCCGCCCTGACCACCCTGGCCGGTGCGGTCCAGGCCGCGGATCTGCAGCGGGTGCGCGGCACGATCGAGAGCAGCGATGCCGGCTCGGTGACGATCAAGACCACCGACGGCGCGTCCGAGACGGTTCAGCTCGGCGGCGCCAAGTTCGCCTGGGTGGTCAAGTCGAGCCTCGACCAGATCAAGGAAGGCACCTTCATCGGCACCGCCACCAAGGGCGAGAACCCGATGACGGCGCTCGAAGTGGTGCTGTTCCCCGAATCCATGCGCGGCACGGCGGAAGGCCATTACGGCTGGGACGCGATCCCCGACCACACGACGGGCGGCGGCGGCCCGGTGGTGAAGAGCTCGATGACCAACGGCACCGTGAAGGCCGCCGGCGGCGCCGGCGCGGGCGGCGCGCCGAAGGTCAAGAGTTCGATGACCAACGCCACCGTGGCCAGCAGCACCGCCGGCTCCGGCACGGGCGGCGAGCGCACGCTGACCGTGACCTACGACAAGGACGGCTCGAAGACGATCGTGGTGCCGCCGAAGGCGCCGATCGTCGCCTTCGAGCCCGCCGACACGACGATCCTGACGCCGGGCGGCAAGATCTTCGTGGTCGCGGCCAAGGACGGCGGCAAGCTCGCGGGCAAGCTCGTCGCGGTGGGCAAGGACGGTCTCACCCCGCCGATGTAAGCGGACTCACGACCGTCCCTGGCTTCCCGCCAGGGACGGCCACAGCGGCCGGGCCAAAGCCGTGGCGGCAAGGCCGAGCCCGAGCAGCGAGACGAAGGCCGCCAGGGCCGGCAGTTCCGCATAGCCCGCGCCGAGCGTCAGCGCCGTGCCGCCGAGCCAGGCCCCGAGGGCGTTGCCGAGATTGAACGCGCCCTGGTTGAGGGTCGAGGCGAGGTTCGGCGCGTCGCTCGCCGCCTCCACCACCCAGACCTGGAGCGGCGAGACCAGGGCGAAGGCGAGCCCGCTCCACAGCACCAGCACCGCCAGCGCCGGACCGGCATAGGGCGCGACCAGCGCGAAGGCGGCGAGCACCGCGATCAGCCCGACGAAGCTGCCGAGGACGGTGCGCATCAGGCTGCGGTCGGCGAGCCAGCCGCCGGCGAGATTGCCGACGGTGAGCCCGACACCGGCCGCGAACAGCGCCCCCGTCACGCCGCCGGGCGTCAGATGCGTCACGGTGAGCAGGAACGGCGCGATGTAGGTGAAGACGGTGAAGAAGCTCACCGAGGACAGGGTCGAGACCAGCATCGGCCGCAGCACCGGCCAGCGCCCGAGCGCCCGGAATTCCTTCGCGAGGCCGCCGCGGGTGCCCGGCATGCCGCCCGGCAGGGCGAGCGCGATGGCCACCCCCGCCGCCAGACCGATGCCGACCACGGCCCAGAAGGTCGAGCGCCAGCCGAGCGCCTGACCGAGAGCGGTGCCGAGCGGCACGCCCAGCACGTTGGCGAGCGTCAGCCCGGCAAACATCAGCGAGACGGCCTGGGTGCGCTTCTCCCGCGGCACGAGGTTGCGGGCGACGATGGCACCGATGCCGAAGAAGGCGCCGTGGGCGAAAGCGGTGGCGACCCGCGCGGCCATCAGCCATTCGTAGCTCGACGCCAGGGCGCAGGCGAGGTTGCCCAGGGTGAACACCGCAATCAGCGCGAGCAGCGCCGCCTTGCGCGGCAGCGGCGCCGTCGCCATCGCCACGATCGGCGCGCCGATCACCACGCCGAGCGCGTAGCCCGAGACGAGATGGCCCGCCTGCGGGATGGTGACGCCGAAGTCGCGTGCCACCTCCGGCAGGAGGCCCATAATGACGAACTCGGTCGTGCCGATGCCGAAGGAGGCGACAGCGAGCGCGAGGATCGGCAGGGAAACCATGCAGGATGCTCCGAGGCGGCGCTTTTGCTGCGCCGCAAGATGAGCGCCGCACCATGTTCATCCACGGCACGCGCGACAGCCGCGTGACCGGGAGGCAGCCCTGCGCTCACGTCAGGGCGGCCGGCGCCGCAGGGACGCCCTGGCTGAGCCGAGGACCGGCCCTCGCGGACAAAAAGATTTTCCCGGCACTACCGGGCGCAGCAATAGGACCGTTCTCCACCTTGGAGAAACAACGCAAAAACAATCCGTTGATTTGCCCCACCCTAAGTCTCTAAATTTCATAGCAACAACGTCTCAACAACGCTCCGCAGATCTTGTGAATATCGAAGCCTCGAACATCTCCTGTCGGAGATTCGGGGGGCGGTCTTCCTTGGCTGCGGCCTTGCCTTCGGATGCCTCGCGATGCCCGCACGGATCGTTGCCTTCTCCGGCAACACGCACCGCCCCTCCCGTACCCGCACCCTGGTCGAGGCGGTGGCCGCCGAACTGTCGCGACTGCGCCCGATCGACCTGAAGGTCTACGACCTCGTCGACGCCGGCACCGGCATCGCGGTGGCGAGCCGCTCGGCCCTACCGCTTCCGGCGGCGCGGATCGTGGAGGGGATCGAGTCGGCCGATGCGCTGATCGTCGGCTCGCCGGTGTACAAGGGCAGCTACGCCGGGCTGTTCAAGCACCTGATCGACTTCGTCGCCCCCGAGGCGCTGATCGGCAAGCCGGTGGTGCTGACGGCGACTGGCGGCGGCCCGCGCCACGCGCTCGTGGTCGAGCACTCCCTGCGGCCCCTGTTCGGCTTCTTCTCGGCGCAGGCCGCGCCGACCGCGGTCTATGCCGGCGATACCGAGATCAGCGAGGGCCGGGTCGCCGACGAGATCGTGCGGGCTCGCGTCGCCCAGGCCGCGGGCGAACTCGCCCGGCTCCTCGATGTCGCGCAGGGTGCGAACGTCTCCGCCGCGGCCCCGGCGCCGCTGGCGAGCGCCGCCCGCTGAGGCCGCGATGCTCGACCGCCGCCAGTTCCTTGCCGCCGGCCTCGTCGCGGCCGGCACCGCGCTCCCGCTCCGACGCGCCCGCGCCGTGGAGCCGGGCGTGCTGCGCATCGGCTACCAGAAGAACGGCATCCTGGCCGTCGCCCGGGAGCAGGCGGCGATCGAGGCCGCGCTGAAGCCGCGGAACGTTTCCGTGCGCTGGGTCGAGTTCTCGTTCGGCCCGCCGCTGCTGGAAGCGCTGAACCTCGGCGCGATCGATTTCGGCCAGACCGGCGACGCCCCGCCGATCTTCGCCCAGGCCGCCGGCGCGGGTCTCGTCTACGCGGCGGCCCAGCCGAAGGGCGGCTCGGGCTCGGCGATCCTGCTGCCGAAGGGCTCGGCCGTCGCCTCCCTCGCCGACCTCAAGGGCAAGCGCGTCGCCTTCGCCAAGGGGTCGAGCGCGCACAACCTCACCGTCGCCGCCCTGGAGCGGGCGGGCCTGACCTACCGCGACATCACGCCGGTCCTGCTGGCGCCGGCCGACGGCGCGGCGGCCTTCGCCGGCGGCACGATCGACGCCTGGACGGTGTGGGACCCGTACTTCGCCATCGCCGAGGAGGGGCAGAGCGCCCGCATCCTCGTGCAGGCCTCGGACATCACCCCCACCAACAACTTCTTCTTGGCGAACAAGGCCTTCGCCGGGGAGCGGCCCGAGGTGCTCAAGGCGGCCATCGCCGCGCTCGGCGAGGTCGCGGTCTGGTGCGAGGGCAACCGACCCAGCGTCGCGGCGAGCCTGTCGAGGATCACCGGCGTGCCGCTCGCCGCCACGCGCCGCGCGGTGGAGCGCATTCGCTTCGTCATCGCGCCGATGGATGCGGCGGTCACCGCCGAGCAGCAGCGCATCGCCGACCGCTTTCACGCCATCGGCGTGATCCCCCGCCCGGTGCGGGTGTCCGACATCGTCTGGACGCCGCCCGAGACCCCCAACAAGACCCAGAACAACGGGTGAGCCGAGCCATGGCCGATTCCGCCGCGATCCGATCGCTCCCCGGCCGCACGCACCGCGCCGAGGCCGCTGCCCCCCTGCAGCCCAATCCCCTTCGCTTGCCGACGGCCAAGCTGCTGCCCTGGCTTCTGCCGACGCTCGTCATCGTCGGCTGGCAGGCGGCGGCCTCGCTCGGCCTCGTCTCGACCCGGTTCATGCCGGCGCCGCTGGACGTCGCCGCCGCCGGCTGGCGCCTCGCCCAGACCGGTGAGCTCTGGGAGAACCTCTGGGTGAGCTTCGCCCGCGCGGCCTGCGGCTTCCTCATCGGTGGCGGCATCGGCCTGTCCTTCGGCCTCGCCAACGGCCTGTCGAACCTTTCCGAGAAGCTCACCGACACCACGCTGCAAATGGTGCGCAACGTGCCCCACCTGTCGCTGATCCCGCTGGTGATCCTGTGGTTCGGCATCGACGAGGGGGCCAAGCTCTTCCTCGTGGCGCTCGGCGTGTTCTTCCCGATCTACGCCAACACCCTGCACGGCATCCGCTCGGTCGATCCGCAACTGATCGAGATGGGCCGGGTCTACGGCATGAACCGGCGCGAGCTGTTCTGGCGCGTGGTGCTGCCCGGTGCGCTGCCCTCGATCTTCGTCGGCATCCGGTACGCGCTCGGCATCATGTGGCTGACGCTGATCGTCGCCGAGACGATCTCGGCCAATTCCGGCCTCGGCTACATGGCGATGCAGGCCCGCGAGTTCATGCTGGTCGACGTCGTGGTGCTGGCGATCCTGATCTACGCCGCCCTGGGCAAGCTCGCCGACAGCCTGACCCGGGCGCTGGAGCGTACCTGCCTCGCCTGGAACCCGGCCTACCGCAACGCCTGATCCCTTTCCCGCGAGCGAGTCCCATGTCCGCTGCCACCGCCCTGCGCGTCGAGGATCGGTCCACGAGCCGTCCCGATGCCGGCCTCGCCATCTCCCTGCGCGGCCTCTCGAAGAGCTTCGACGGAGGTGCCCCCGTCATCCGGGGCCTCGACCTCAACGTGCCCGCCGGCCAGTTCGTGGCCGTGGTCGGCCGCTCGGGCTGCGGCAAGAGCACGCTGCTGCGCCTGATCCTCGGCCTCGAGGCGCCGAGCGCCGGCCGCATCACCATCAGCGGCGACCGGAGCTCGAAGAGGATCATGTTCCAGGAGCCGCGGCTGCTGCCCTGGGCCCGTGTCGCCGACAACGTCGCGGTCGGCCTCGGGCGCGAGACGCCCCGCGCCGAGCGGCGTGCCCGCGCGCTCGGCGTCCTCGACGAGGTCGGGCTGGCGGAGAAGGCCGGCAACTGGCCCGCGACGCTGTCCGGCGGTCAGCGCCAGCGGGTGGCGCTCGCCCGCGCGCTCGTCAGCCGTCCGGCGCTGCTGGCGCTGGACGAGCCGCTGGGCGCCCTCGACGCGCTCACCCGCATCGAGATGCAGGAGATGATCGAACGCATCTGGCAGGACCAGGGCTTCACCGCGATCCTCGTCACCCACGATGTCGGCGAGGCGGTGGCGATGGCCGACCGCATCCTCGTGGTCGAGGAGGGCACCATCGCGCTGGACGTCGATGTGGACGTGCCGCGCCCCCGCCGCCGCGGCGACCCGGCGCTCGCCGAGCTCGAAGGCCGCATCCTCGAGCGGCTGCTCGGCCACCGCGCCTGACTTCTTTTTCAATCTTCGGAGCCTCTTCCATGACCGCCCAGAGCCGCCCCCCCGCCGACGGCAAGACCGACGTTCTCTGGTTCCTGCCCACCCACGGCGACGGCCGTTATCTCGGCGCCTCGGAAGGCGCCCGCGACGTCTCGCTGCCCTATCTTCGCCAGATCGCGCAGGCCGCGGACGACCTCGGCTACTACGGCGTGCTGCTGCCGACCGGCCGTTCCTGCGAGGATTCCTGGGTGATCGCCTCGGCGCTCGCCCCCCTGACGCAGCGCCTGCGATTCCTCGTCGCCGTGCGTCCCGGCCTGCAGGAGCCATCCGTCGCCGCGCGCATGGCCGCGACGCTCGACCGGATCTCCGACGGGCGCCTGCTCATCAACGTCGTGACCGGCGGCGACCCCGTCGAACTGAAGGGCGACGGCGTCTTTCTCGACCACGACGAGCGCTACGTCGTCACCGACGAGTTCCTGCACATCTGGCGCGGGCTGATGGCCGGCGAGACCGTGAACTTCGAGGGACGTCACCTGCGCACCGAGAACGGCCGGGTGATCTTCCGGCCCGTGCAGGCGCCCTATCCGCCGCTCTATTTCGGCGGCTCCTCGCCCGCCGGGATCGAGGTCGCGGCCGAGCATTGCGAGGTCTATCTCACCTGGGGCGAGCCCCCGGCCGGCGTCGCCGAGAAGCTTGCCAAGGCACGCGAGGCGGCCGAGAAAAAAGGCAAAACCTTCTCCTACGGCATCCGCCTGCACGTGATCGTGCGCGAGACCGAAGGCGAGGCCTGGGACGCGGCGGAGCGGCTGATCTCGCGGCTCGACGACGCCACCATCGCCCAGGCGCAGGCGACCCTGAAGCGCCAGGATTCCGTCGGCCAGAGCCGGATGATGGCCCTGCACGGCGGCGACCGATCCAGGCTCGTGGTCTCGCCCAACCTCTGGGCCGGCGTCGGCCTCGTGCGCGGCGGGGCGGGCACGGCGCTCGTCGGCTCGGCGGATCAGGTCGCCGACCGGATGAAGGAGTACATCGATCTCGGCATCGACCGCTTCATCCTCTCCGGCTACCCGCATCTGGAGGAGGCCTACCGCTTCGCCGAGCTGGTCTTCCCCAAGCTCCCCCTGCGCGCGACCACCGGCACGGCGCCGAGCACCGCCCGCAACAACGGTCCGTTCGGCGAGGTGATCGCCAACGACATCGTGCCGACCCGCCGCGTCGGCGCCCACTGAGCGGGAAGGCTTTTCGCGATGACTGTCCGCGCCCGCCCCGCTGCCATCACACCGTCGCTGCTGCCGCGCCTCTGGCTGGCGCTCGCCGCGCTGATCTTCGCCAGCCTGACGCTGGCCGCGCACGCGCAAGAAAACCGACAGACCGAGCGCACGGTGCGGGTCGGTTACCAGAAATACGGCACGCTGGTCCTGCTGAAGGGCCGCGGCACGCTCGAGCCGCGGCTGAAGGCGCTCGGCTACCGGGTGCAATGGTCGGAGTTTCCCTCCGGCCCGCCGCTGATGGAGGCGCTGAACGCGGGTGCCGTCGATTTCGGCTCGGCGGGCGAAACCCCGCCGATCTTCGCCCAGGCTGCGAGCGATGCGCTGATCTACGTCGCCCACGAGCCGGCGGCGCCCAGGGGCGAGGCGATCCTGGTGCCCAAGGCCAGTCCGATCCAATCGGTCGCCGATCTGCGGGGGAAGAAGGTCGCGTTCAACAAGGGCTCGAACGTCCACTATTTACTGGTGCGCGCCGTCGAGGCGGCGGGCCTGAGCCTCGCCGACATCACCCCCCTCTACCTCGCGCCCGCCGACGCGCGGGCGGCGTTCGAACGCGGCGCGATCGATGCCTGGGTGATCTGGGACCCGTACTTCGCCGCCGCCGAGGCCGGCGGCAACGCCCGGGTGCTCGCCGACGGCACCGGCCTCGTGCCGAACCACCAGTTCTATCTCTCGTCCAAGAGCTTCGCGGCCGGGAACGGCGCAGTGGTCGACGCCATCGTCGAGGCCATCGCCGAACTCGATGCCTGGGCCAAGGCCAACACCGACGCGGTGGCCAAGGAACTGGCGCCCTCCGTCGGAATCCCGGCGCCGATCCTGAGCGTCGCGCTCCAGCGCCAGACCTACGGCATCCGCCCCCTCGACGAGGCGGTGACGCGGGAGCAGCAGCGCATCGCCGACACCTTCCACGGGCTCAAGCTCGTGCCGAAGCCGGTCGACATCGCCGGCGCCGTGCGCAAGCCCGGCAGCTGAGAACACCGCTCCTCCCCTCGCGGGAGAAGCAGCCCCACCCGTCCGCGTCCTCCGAGAACCGAAAATCTCCCATGAACCGCCGGTCCGCCGCCCGCCTCGTCCTCGCTGGCCTCGCGCTCAGCCTCGCCCTCGGCCGCAACCCGGCCTTCGCGGAGGACACCCCCCTGCGCATCGGCTATCAGCGCTCCTCGGCGCTGATCTCGCTCCTGCGCGAGGATGCGATCCTGGAGACGGCCCTGAAGCCCCTCGGCGTCACCGTCTCCTGGCACGAATTCACCAGCGGCCTGCCGATCATGGAGGCGCTCAATGTCGGCCGCATCGACGTCTCGGCGGATGTCGCCGACACCGTGCCGGTCTTCGCGCAGGCGGCGAATGCCAGGATCACCTACATCGCCCAGGAAGCGGCCTCGCCGGAGGCACAGGCCATCCTGGTGCCGGGCGATTCCCCGCTGAAGTCGGTCGCCGACCTGAAGGGCCACAAGGTCGCCGTGACCAAGGGCGCCGGCAGCCACTACCTGCTGCTCGCCGCGCTGAAGGCGGAAGGGCTGCCGTTCAAGAGCATCACCCCCGCCTACCTCACCCCGGCGGACGGACGCAGCGCGCTCGCCGGCGGCAGCGTCGATGCCTGGGTGGCATGGGATCCGTTTCTGTCCGCCGCGCAGATCCAGGCCGGCGCACGCATCCTCAAGGACGGCACCGGGCTCTCGGCCTACAAGCGCTACTATCTCGCCTCCGACGCCTACGCGGAAAAGCGCGCCGACGTGCTGACCCTGCTCGTCGCCAAGCTGCGCGAGGCCGGACTCTGGGTGAAGGCCAACCCGGACGCGGCCGCCGCGCGGCTGGCCGCCCTGTGGAAGATCGAGCCCGACATCGTGAAGCAGGCCAATGCCCGCCGCTCCTACCGGGTCGAGCCGGTGAACCGCGAGGGGCTCGTCGAGCAGCAGACCATTGCCGACGCCTTCCGTGCCGAGGGCCTGCTGCCGCGCGCCGTCGATGCCTCCGCCCTGCCGATCTGGGAATCGCCGTCGCGCTGACCGTGGGGAGTTTCTCGCAGAAGGACTGCTCACAATGACCCGTCAGGCCGGCCTGCCCCCCATCGCCGTGATCGGGGCGGGTTTCAGCGGCACCATGGCCGCGCTCCAGCTCCTCGCCGCCCTGCCGCCGGAGCGGCCGGTCCTGCTGTGCGAGCGATCGGGGAGTTTTGCCCGGGGGCTGGCCTACGGCACCGGCAACCCGGCCCACCTCCTCAACGTGCGTGCCGCCAATATGAGCGCCTTCCCCGACCGGCCAGGCCATTTCGAGGAATGGCTGGCCGGGGCCGATCTCGGCGAGGGCATCGTGAAGACCCCGGCGGGCACCTTCGTGGCGCGGGGCCATTACGGCAGCTACCTCACCGATCTGCTGACCGCGGCCGTCACCGGGCCGGGCGTGCCGCGACTTCGCCTCGTCAACGACGCGGTGGTCGATCTGGAACCCCGGGCCGGGGGCTTCGTCCTTCGGACGGAGGGCGGACAGGCCCACCGGGTCGCCGGGGCCGTGCTCGCCATGGGCAACCTCGCCGCGGCGGCACGCAGGAGCCGCCACAGCCTCGACCCCTGGGCCCCCGAAAGCTTCGGGCGCCTGCACCCGCACGCGCCGGTCCTCATCGTCGGAACCGGCCTCACCATGCTCGACGCGGTGGCGAGCCTGCGGGCGCAGGGCTTCTCCGGCGCCATCCTCGCCCTGTCGCGCCGCGGCCTGCTGCCGAACGCCCACGCTCCCGCCGCGCTTTGGCCCGCACCGGACCTGACGCCGGCCGACTTCGCCTCCCTGGGGCGGCTGCTGACCCGCATCCGCGGGGAGGTAGCGCGGGCGGCGGAGGCGGGGATCGGCTGGCACGGCGTCATCGATGCCCTGCGTCCGCTCACCGACACGATCTGGCGCAGCCTGCCGCCGCGTGAGCAGGCCCGGTTCCAGCGGCACCTGCGTCCGTTCTGGGACGTGCACCGCCACCGCACCGCCCCACCCGCGGCGCGGACAGTCGCCGACGAGATCGCCCGTGGTGCGCTGACGGTGCGGGCTGGGCGCCTGCTCGCGGTCGAGGACGAGGCGGCGCAGGCGGTTGTGACGCTGCGCCTGCGCGGCGCCGAGCGCCCGGAGCGTCTCGCCGTCCAGGCGATGATCGACGCCTCCGGATTCAGTCACCTGAGGGAGAGCCGCGACCCGCTGCTGCGGCGCCTGCTGGAGCGGGGCTTCGTGCGCCCCGGCCCGTTCGGGCTCGGCCTCGATGCCGGCCCCGATTACCGGGCCATCGGTGGATCGGTCGGGGAGGGCGGGGGGCCGCTCTGGATTCTCGGGCCGCTCCTGCGCGGCGTCCTGTGGGAATGCACCGCGGTGCCCGACATCCGCAACGAGGCGGCGGATCTGGCCGGCCTCGTCGCCAGCGACCTCGACCGAGCCGCTGCGGCCTAGAACACGCCCATCCGTCGACGGGGTTGGAGCGGCGGAGAGGCACGACTCTCCGCCGCTTCACGCATTCGTGACAGGCGCAGATCCCCGTCGCGCTCGTTCCGATCAGGGCGCCGCCGATCCTAATCCTCTGTCTTTGCTGCTGTTTCGAACGAACCGACCCCGGATGCTTCCGACGCCGGCTCATAAATCGGAATCGTTCTAAAGAGCTGGACGCAAGTTTGGAGTTGTTCTAATTAAGAACCGTGACGGCGGGGCAACCGGGGCCGGAAGGATCCGGACTGCGGAAATGACCGCCAGGGACGACGCAACGGAAACCGGAGAGAGATCATGGCCACCTCGAGCAACGCCGCCTGCCAGAGCTGCCGCTTCTTCGACGATCACAAGACCAACGGCGCCCAGGCCGCGGGCGATCAGGGCCTGTGCCGGTACAACCCCCCGGTGAGCCAGCCCGACCCGCAGAGCCAGGGCCTGTGGCCGGTGGTCGCCTCCAAGGATTGGTGCGGTCACTTCACCGCCGACGTCACCGCGGCCGAGTAAGAAAGGATCGTCCGAAAGGACGCGTCCACGAGGGCCGGTGCCGCGCGCACCGGCCCTTTTCGCATGCGCCGCGCAAACGCCGGCGAATTGCGTCGCAACCGCCCTGCGGCGGTCATGATCCGGTCACCTTCCGATTCGATGGCTGCGGCGAAGGGGCAACGGTCCGTGAGCGGACGGCCCGGTCGTCAGGTTGAACGGCGCGGCCGGCACGTGCCGCCGCGCCCGAGTGGGGATGATTGCATGATCTTCGGACCGATCGGTGCACGCGCGCCTTTCCTCCGCACCGGCCGCACCGCGGCCCTCGCCGCCGGCATGGCGGCCCTGGGCGTCCTGTCGGCGGCTCCCGCCACGGCCGCCGCTCCGGCGCATGATCCGAGCGGTACGTGGCTGACGCAGGACGGCAAGGCGCGCATCCGCGTCGAGAAGTGCGGCCCGCAGGAGAAGAACCTCTGCGGCTACGCGGTGTGGCTGAAGACCCCGCTCAACGACGAGGGCAAGCCGCGGGTCGATTTCCGCAACCCCGATCCGAAGAAGCGCGCCCGCGCCTCGCTCGGCCACCAGCTCATCCTCGGCCTGAAGCTGAACGAGGATGCCCATTACGAGGGCAAGATCTACAACGCCGAGGACGGCAAGTTCTACGACGTCACGATCTGGTCGGATGAGCCGGAGGAGCTGACGGTCAAGGGTTGCCTGATCGCCTTCCTGTGCCAGTCGCAGACCTGGAAGAAGGTCGGCGACACCCTGCCGGGCCAGCTCACCGGCCCGACCAACGGGCCGAACGGCCCCCGCGCCGACGCCGAGTGGGCGCCCAAGACCGCTCCCGGCGCGACGGCCAACGGCCCCGCCGCCACCGGCACCACCGGCCCGGCCCCCGCCGCCAAGCCGGCTCCGAAGCCCGCCGCGCCGAAGGCCCCGGCCGCTCCGGCCCCGGCGCAGTAAGCGGCCCCGCACCACAGCCCGTATGATTCCGGGTTCCGCCTCGCGGACCCGGAAATGGCGGTCGCGGACAAACCGCAGAGCGTCCGAAGGACGTCAGACCGTCGGCGCCGCCACGCGCTGACGCAGGCCCGCGATCACCGCCTTCAGCATCTCGGCGCTCGCCTCCTCCGAGAGGCCGCCGGGCGTGCGCGCGGCGTAGATCCGTTCGTGCACGAAGGCGAGCTTGGCGATCACCGCGGGTGTCAGCTTGAACGGGTAGAGCGGCGGCTGGCCCATGGAGCGGTTGAGGGAGTTCACCGCGTAGGTGAGGGGAATCCACGCCTCGACCACCCGCTCGAAATCCGGCGTCTCGTAGGGATCGAAATCGACGCAGGTCGAGGACGCCGCCGGCTCGGCCATGCCGCGCAGCTTCGGCCGCAGGCGGATCTCGAAGGCGCTGCCGGTCTCCAGCGTGTCGATGATGTGCAGGTAGTGGGCGAAGGTCTCGGCGAAATCCTCCCACGGATGCGCGGTGGCGTAGGAGGAGACGAAGGATTCCTGCCAATCGGCGGGCGGCCCCACGGCATGATGGCGCCGCAGCGCGGCGCCGTAATCCATGTTCTCGTCGCCGAACAGCGTGCGGAAGGCCGGCAGGCTCGCATCGAAGCGCACCAGCAGGTTCCAGAAATAGTGCCCGATCTCGTGGCGGAAGTGGCCGAGCAGGGTGCGGTAATATTCCCCGAACATCTTGCGACGGCGCTCCCGCTCGACGTCGTCGGCCTCGGCGATCGACAGGGTGATGAGTCCGTCGAGATGGCCCGTCATCACCGGCGGCCCGGCGGAATCGGCGAGGAAGTCGAAGGCGAGGCCGTCGGAGTATTGTGCCCGCGTCACCAGCGGCAGGTCGAGGCGCAGGAGCGAGTAGAACAACCGGTGCTTGGCCGCCTCGATCTGGCGCCAGCGGTCGAGGTTGGCCGCCACGCTGAGATCCGGCACCACCCGGTTGTGGCGGCAGGCGATGCAATAGCGTTCCCCGGACTCCGCCGGCACCATCCAGTTGCAGGCGTGATGGGCCGCGTTGGCGCAGAGGCGATACTTCCGGCCCGGATGCGCGTAGGCGCGGAAGAGGGCGCCGCGCTCGTCCTCGCCGCAGGGCTCAAGCGCCGAAACCTCGTGCCGGTCGCAGACGTAGCCGAGCCGGCGCTCGCAGCTCTCGCAGACCATGCTCTCGAAGGAGAGCGGCTGGTCGCAGGCCTGACACTGGAAGATCTTCATGGAACGCCCCGCTCCGGCTGCGGCGGGGACCAGACAAGAACCGGGCCGCAGTCAGACCAAGGGTCGTGAGCTGGGTGAGGTTCCACCCTCCCGAGCGGCCACGCGCGCCCTGCCGGCTGCATGGTTCTTGCTTTTTCAATCCCTCCATTCCGGTCACCGGGATGTATAAGGCGCGCAACCAGCGGCAGAGCGCGCCGCCCCCATCGCGTCGAGAGACCTCGAAAACGTCCGGAGCCTCCGTGTCGATTCAAGCCGCCCTGCACCACGTCACGCATTACCGCTACGACCGGCCCATCGCGCTGGGGCCGCAGACCATCCGTCTGCGCCCGGCGCCGCATGCCCGCACGAAGGTGCCGGCCTACGCGCTGAAGGTCAGTCCGGAGAACCATTTCATCAACTGGCAGCAGGATCCGGCCGGCAACTGGCTGGCCCGCCTCGTTTTTCCGGAGAAGACGACGGAGTTGCGCGTCGAGGTCGATCTCACCGCCGACCTCGCGGTCATCAACCCGTTCGACTTCTTCGTCGAGCCCTACGCCGAGCGCCGCCCCTTCGACTACGAAGCGGAGCTGAAGGTCGCGCTCGCACCCTACCTCGTGCTCGACGAGGCGCAGGGGCCGGAAATCGACGCCTTCCTCGCCGAGATCCCCGACGAGACGCACACGGTCACCTTCCTCGTGGCCCTCAACGAGAGGGTGCGCTCGCACGTCGCCTACGGCGTCCGGATGGAGCCCGGCGTGCAGACCGCCGCCGAGACGCTGACGCTGAAAAGCGGCTCCTGCCGCGATTCCGCGTGGCTCCTGGTGCAGGTGCTGCGGCGCCTCGGCTTCGCGGCGCGCTTCGTCTCGGGCTACCTGATCCAGCTCGTGCCCGACACCACCGCCGTCGACGGGCCGGCCGGCACCAGCACCGACTTCACCGATCTCCACGCCTGGGCCGAGGTCTACCTGCCGGGCGCCGGCTGGATCGGTTTCGATGCCACCTCCGGCCTGCTCACCGGCGAGGGCCACATCCCGCTGGTGGCCACCGCCCACTACAACGCCGCCGCGCCGATCTCGGGGCTCGCCGAACCGGCCAAGGTCGAGTTCACCTACGAGATGACGATCAGCCGCGTGGCTGAAGCCCCGCGCATCACCAAGCCGTTCTCGGACGAGATCTGGAGGGCGATGGACCGGCTCGGCGAGCGCATCGACGCGGATCTCGCCGCGCAGGACGTGCGCCTGACCATGGGCGGCGAGCCGACCTTCGTCTCGGTCGACGACTTCGAATCGCCCGAATGGAACGTCGCCGCGGTCGGCCCGACCAAGCGGGGCCTCGCCGACACGCTGGTTCGCCGCCTTCGGGACCGCTTCGCCCCCGGCGGCATGCTGCATTACGGCCAGGGCAAGTGGTATCCCGGCGAGAGCCTGCCGCGCTGGGCCTTCGCCCTGTACTGGCGCAAGGACGGCGGGCCGGTCTGGAAGAACGCCGACCTGATCGCCGTGGAGGACGGTCCGAAGACCGCCACCATCGCGGATGCCGAGCGCCTGATCGGGGCGCTCGCCGGGCGGCTCGAACTCGCCCGCTTCGTCTTCCCGGCCTACGAGGACGCGGTCTACTGGAAGAGCCGCGAGAGCGAGCTGCCGGTCAACGTCACGACCGCGGCGCCCCAGACCGGCAGCCCGGAGGCCGACGCGCGGTTCAAGCGCGTGTTCGGGCGCGGCCTCGACACCCCCGTCGGCTACGTGCTGCCGCTCGCCAATCTCGCGGTGGACGATGGCCGCGCCTGGATCTCGGAAGCCTGGGCCTTCCGCCGCGGCGGCGCCTACCTGAGCCCCGGCGACTCGCCGATGGGCTTCCGCCTGCCGCTCGGCTCGCTTCCCTACGTACCGCCGGATTCCTACCCCTATTACCACCCGCAGGACCCGATGGAGGCCCGCGGCGACCTGCCCGCCGAGCCCGGCGCACCGCTCCCCAAGGGGAAAGACCGGGCGAACGGCGCCGGCATCGAGGGCGTGGCGGTGCGCACCGCGCTGGCGGTCGAGCCGCGCGACGGCGTGCTGTGCGTGTTCATGCCGCCGCTGGAGCGGGTGGACGAGTATCTCGACCTCGTCGGGCATCTGGAACGCGCCGCGGAGAGCGTCGGCCAGCCGATCCATATCGAGGGCTACGAGCCCGCCTACGATCCGCGCCTCTCGGTCATCAAGGTCACGCCCGATCCCGGCGTGATCGAGGTCAACGTCCACCCCGCCGCCTCCTGGCGCGAGGCGGTCGACATCACCGCCGGCCTCTACGAGGAGGCCCGCCAGACGCGCCTCTGCGCGGAAAAGTTCATGATCGACGGGCGCCATACCGGCACCGGCGGCGGCAACCACGTCGTGCTCGGCGGCGCGAGCCCCTCCGACTCGCCGTTCCTGCGCCGGCCGGACCTGCTGAAGAGCCTCGTCCTGTTCTGGCAGCGGCATCCGTGCCTGTCCTACCTGTTCGCCGGCCTCTATGTCGGCCCGACGAGCCAGGCGCCGCGCATGGACGAGGCGCGCCATGACGGGCTCTACGAGTTGGAGATCGCGCTCGCCCAGGTGCCGGGCCCGGACGAGGCCAACATCCCGCACTGGCTCGTCGACCGGCTGTTCCGCAACATCCTCGCCGACGTCACCGGCAACACCCACCGGGCCGAGATCTGCATCGACAAGCTGTTCTCGCCCGACGGACCGACGGGGCGGCTCGGCCTCCTCGAATTCCGCTCCTTCGAGATGCCGCCGGACGCGCGCATGAGCCTTGCCCAGCAAGTCTTGCTGCGGGCGATCGTGGCGTGGCTCTGGCGCGAGCCGCAGACGGGCGGCTGTGTCCGCTGGGGCACGGCCCTGCACGATCGCTTCATGCTGCCGCATTTCCTCTGGGCCGACTTCCTCTCGGTGCTGGAAGACCTGCGCGCCGGCGGCTACGACTTCGACCCTCAGGCCTTCGCGGCACAGGCCGCATTCCGCTTCCCCGTCTTCGGCCGGGTGGAGCAGGGCGGCGTGAGCCTCGAACTGCGCCAGGCGCTGGAGCCCTGGCACGTGCTGGGCGAAGAAGGGACCGCCGGGGGAACCGTGCGCTTCGTGGACGCATCCGTCGAACGGCTTCAGGTGAAGGTCGAGGGCTATGTCCCCGGCCGGCACGTGATCGCCTGCAACGGCCGGCGCCTGCCGATGACGCCGACCGGCGCCAGCGGCGAGGCGGTCGCGGGCCTGCGCTTCAAGGCGTGGCAGCCCGCCTCCTCGCTGCACCCGACGATCCCGCCGCACGCGCCGCTGACCTTCGACATCCTCGACAGCTGGAGCGGCCGCGCGCTCGGCGGCTGCCGCTACCATGTCAGCCATCCGGGCGGGCGCAACTACGACAGCTTCCCGGTCAACGCCTACGAGGCGGAGGGGCGCCGCCTCGCCCGCTTCGAGGCCATGGGCCACACCCCCGGCCGCGTGGCGATGCCGGCCGAGGAGCGCACCGGAGACTTCCCCCTGACCCTCGACCTGCGCACGCCCGCACCCCGATGAGTTCTTCGGCCGCCCTTGCGGACGGGTCCTTGCCCGACGCCTCCGCCTGGGCGGCCGACGACCCGGCCGCGCGCATGCGCCGCTGGACGGAGGGCTACGCGCCCCGGCCCGGCCTCGCCGACGAGCTGATGCAGGCGGACGGCACCCTGCGCGGCGGCTGGCCCCGCTTCCTCGAGCGCCTTGCCGCGCTCGACGACCGCGAGGTCGCCGTCCGCTTCCTCTCCGCCGAGCGGCATATCCGCGACGCCGGCATCTCCTATCGGGTCTACGGCGACGGGCGCGAGCATCCCTGGCCGCTCGGCTCGCTGCCCCTCGTGATCGACGCCGCCGACTGGGCGGAGCTGTCCGCCGGCATCGTCCAGCGCGCCGGTCTGATGGAGCGCATCGTCGCCGACATCTACGGGTCCGGCCGGCTCGTCGCGGAGGGCTTCCTGCCCGCGGGCGTCGTGGCCGGGCATCCCGAATTCCTGCGCCCCGTCCACGGCATCGCGCCGCCCGGCGGGCGCTGGCTGCCGATCTATGCGGCCGATGTCGGGCGCGGACCCGACGGGCGCTGGCAGGTTCTGGCCGACCGGACCCAGGCCCCCTCCGGCCTCGGCTACGCGCTGGAGAACCGGATGGTGCTCGCCCGCGCCTTCCCGGATCTGTTCGCCGACCTCCATGTCGAGCGCCTGCCCGGCTTCTTCCAGGCGTTCCGCGCCGGCTTGGCCGCCTCCTGCGCGCGCAGCGATCCGCGCATCTGCCTGCTCACCTCCGGCCCCTACAGCAGCACCTATGTCGAGCAGGCCGCGCTCGCGCGCTATCTCGGCTTCCTCCTGGTCGAGGGCGACGACCTCGTCGTGCGCGACGGACTGCTGCACGTGCGCACCATTGCCGGGCTCAAGCGCACCGACGCGATCTGGCGCCGGATCGATGCCGACTATCTCGATCCGATGGAGCTGCGCTCGGACTCGCGCCTCGGCGTGCCCGGCATCCTGCAGGTGCTGCGCCGGGGCGGGGCGGTGATGGGCAACATGCCGGGCTCCGGCGTGCTGGAATCGGCCGCGCTCAGCCCCTACCTGCCGGCCATTGCCCGGCGGCTCACCGGCGAGGAGCTGCGGCTCACCGGCCCGCGCACGTGGTGGTGCGGCGATGCCGACGGGCTCGCCCACGCGCTCGCCAACCTCGACCGCCTGACGCTGCGGCCCGCCGCCACGCCGGTCCGGGGCCCGGAGCGCGACGCGATGCTCGCCGGCCCGGCCCTCGACGCCGCCCGCGCCCAGGCCGTGGCCGCCTTGCGTGAGCGCCCGTTCGACTGGGTGGCGCAGGAACCCGCGCCGCTCTCGACGATGCCGGCCTGGCAGGATGGGCGACTGGTCGCCCGGCCGTTCGTGATGCGCGTCTTCGCCGCCGCGACGCCGGAGGGCTGGCGCGTGCTGCCGAGCGCCTTCTGCCGCGTCGCCGAGCGGGAGGGCGCCGATCCGAGCGAGATGCGCGCCGGCATCCGCTCGGCCGACGTCTGGGTCCTGTCCGACACCCCCGTCGACACGCCGACCCCGGTGCATGCGAGCACCCCGCGCATCCGCCGCATCGCCGGTCACCTGCCGTCCCGGGCCGCCGACAACCTGTTCTGGTTCGGGCGATACCTGGAGCGGGCGGAGGCCGTGATCCGGCTCGTCCAGGCCCATCTCGGCGTGTTCAGCGAGGCGGTCGCCGCCGACGCCTCGGGCGAGGAGGGCGCGCCGACGGCGCTCGCCATCCGCGCCCTTCTCAAGGATTGGGGCTCGGTCAGCGCCGCCGATCTCGGCCCCGCCGCGCTCGCCCAGGAGGCGTTGTCCGGCAAGACCGTCCACGGCTCGGCCCTGTCGCACGTGATGGAAGCGCGCCGCATCGCCGCCTCCCTGCGCGAGCGGCTGCCGAAGGAATCCTGGCGGGCGCTGGCCGACCTGCGCGACACCCTGGTCTATGCCGAGGCCTGGGCGCCGACGGAGGCGCAGCTCTTCGGCAAGGCCGAGCGGGCGCTCGGCCATCTCGCCGCGCTGACCGGCCTGATCCACGAGAATATGGGCCACGCCGCCGGCTGGCGCTTCGCCGATATGGGCCGGCGCATCGAGCGGGCGATCAACACCTGCACCTTCGCCCTGCGCTTCTGCCGTGAGGACGCCAGCGCCGAGGATCTCGGCGTGATGCTCTCGCTCGCCGATTCGCAGATCGCCTACGGCGCGCGCTACCTCGTCGGTGTGAGCCGCAACGCCGTCTGCGACATGGCGGTGCTCGATCCCAACAATCCGCGCTCCGTCGCCTACCAGCTCCAGGCGATCACCGCCCATCTCGACGCCCTGCCGGCGCTCGCCGCCGACGGGCTGCCCGAGCCGCACCGCCGCCGGGCGCTGGCCCTCGCCACGACGCTCCAGACGGCGGAAGCCGACGAGTTCGACGCCGAAGCCCTGGAGCGTTTCGAGACGGATCTGGAGGGCCTCGCCGACCGGATCGCCGGCCGCTACTTTCCCAACGGCCCCGACGCGCTGCGGCCCGAGAAGCTCACGGGTCTCGCTTGATCTATACCCTGCGTCACCTGACGACCTACCGCTACGCGCGGACCGTCCGCTTCGCACGCTGCAACCTGCGCCTGCGCCCCCGCGACGGCGACGGGCAGCGGGTGCTGGAGAGCGCGGTTCACGTCACGCCCGAGCCGACCCGCCGCCTGGAGCGGCGCGACTTCTTCGGTGTCGACACCCTGACCCTGACGCTGGACGAGCCTCACCGCGAATTCTCGGTCGAGGCCGTCTCCCAGGTCACCATCCAGCGGCCGGTCCCGCCGCCGCCCGAGGCCGGCCTCGCCTGGGAACGGGTGCGGGAGGCGGCGCTCGCGCTGCCCTCGCTCGGGCCGGACGGGCCGGCGCATTTCCAATTCCCAAGCCATCGGGTGCCGCTGGTGCCCGAGGTGACGGATTACGCCCGGACAAGCTTCTCGCCCGGGCGCAGCGCCTACGGGGCGGCGGTCGAGCTGATGCACCGCATCCGCGACGATTTCCGGTTCGACGCCAAGGCCACGACCG
>Ga0233425_10001518_pt1 | contig 51626 bp, 41 predicted proteins | sample Watercolumn_Towu_2_FD_181712 | JGI IMG/M metagenome (GOLD analysis project Ga0233425, IMG submission 181712) | Freshwater microbial communities from Lake Towuti, South Sulawesi, Indonesia - Watercolumn_Towuti2014_140_MG | ecosystem: Environmental > Aquatic > Freshwater > Lake | place...
TCAGTAATTCCGTAAATATCAGAAAACTGAAAATTGATTATATCAATTTTTATGTTATTGTACATCTTCTTAAGGGAATTTGTTTCTTTCGAAATATCCCCGCCTTTAATGTTAATCATCATTCCATTTTCCTTTAAGAAATCTTTACTCCATTTCCAGAGGTCTGAAAGACTTGAAACAGACTTACTCACTGCATATTCAAAATTATTTTTAAACTCTTTTTGCTTTGAAATATCTTCGCCTCTTCCTCCGAGTGCATTAATTTTTTCAAGTTCAAGCTTGGAAATTATATTTTCCAATACTTTGATTTTTTTCCCGATAGAATCAAGCAAAGTAATATTTAACGATGGAAACAATATTTTCAACGGAATTCCCGGAAACCCGCCTCCCGTACCTACATCAACCAACTTTGAATCGTCTTTAAAACTGAATTTTGTAAGAAAAAATATTGAATTCAGTATATGGTTTTCAATCGAGACAGTATTTCTCGAAACAAGATTAATTTTTTTATTCCAATCAAGCAATAAGCGTTCATACTCTTTGAACTGTTCAATAATTACAACAGATGAAATATTCAGTTCTTTTTCGAGAAAGAGTTTAAGCTTTTGCATAAAATTTTAATAAAGATACAAAGGATAGACTATCTTTTCAAACCGTAAAGAGAAAATATTAATATAAAAACAGGATTACACTAAAAGCATAATCCTGTTTGTGGAGGGTATGATTTATTTTTTAGAAATATACTTTTTTCACATATATGTGTTCAAGAAAAGTCTCAGCTGAAATATCTCTGTCAATCCATTTTTTGTAATAATATCTGTCCACAGAATATAAAGTCCCGTAATATTTGCTGTGACTTACTCCGACACATAAAGTTTGTGCGTAGTATTTACTGTTATAAGCAATATCAAATCCCATCAGCATTGCTTTGACGGTTGTTTCACTAAATTGGCCTTGAGAATAATAATTGTAATTTGTGAATATATAATCATTCAACAATACCGGTGAAGTAAAATCGTATTTCGAAATGTCATCATTGTAAGTTGAACCTGTGTATTGTGCATAAATAAAATTACTTGTATTGAATGCAAAAAATAGAAATATAACCGCTAATGCAGTTAAAAATCCAGTTGTTATTCCTTTGGTGTTACCGTTTGTGTTTTTCATTGTTTTTATATTTAAGTTTTGTAAAATGTTTGTTTTCAGTTTCAAACAAATTATACTACACAATTCTGGAAATTTGTTTTTTTGGATGGAGTAAAAAAAAAATATTTTTTCAGCAAAATTATTTTTACTCTTTTACCGTGAGGGAATTAAGTTATGAAGAGGTTTAAATGTATGTTATATATTATTTTATATCTTTAATCTGTCCTTTCAGACTTTGCAGATATTCAGTTATATCTGTGTTTGAATCAATTTTCCCCTCATATTGTAGATCTAAATAGAGTTCATTGAAATTATTATTGGCTTTTATACTTACAGGTACAAAGCTATTGTCAAACTCATAATATAAAGTAGAAATATTAGGTTGTTCAGTTTCGTTTACTTCAATTTTATACCCTGAATTTATTTTTTCAATGGAAATAATTTTATTTATTCTATTACCATAATTTTTACTTATTTCTGATACCGGAATTATATAATAATGAAGTAGTTTCTTATTTATAATATTTGTTTTAACACTATTATTAGTATCAGTTGTAATTACAGCATTTTTTGTTAATACAATAATCCCCGTTTTTTTATAGTAGGAATTTTTAACTGCAAAAATTTTATATTGCAGTGCCATGGTATCATTTCCTCTTATTCCAGTTTTTATTAAGGGAACAAATGCAAATAACATTCTTTTTGGAATTTTATTTTCTCCTTTATCAATTTTTGTGCTGTCTGTTATTTCTTTCTCATTGTTCTCCTCAATTTCAACAAATTTTTGGGGTATTGAATCAATTTTTTTATTGATAGTATCAAATCCGGTTATTTGTTTATCCTTATTAAATATAGCAATGGTATGATATGAATAAAATTCGTAAATAAATACAATTAAAAGAATTGGTATTGCTCCCGCTATTGCCCATCTGAATTTCGGAGCAACAGATAAATATTCAAATGTTATTATATGAAAAAAAAATCTGAAAAATTTACTAATAATTTTTTTTAATTCCCCGCTAATTGATTTTTTATTATATTGAAAAATTTGTTTATAATCAGATATGATTGGAATAGTTCTGCGTTTTAAGGAATGTATCAATTTTTGTTTAATATTTCTATCTTGTTCTTCTTTTTCAATTATTTCATATATGCCATTTATTTCTGTATAAATATCCTTACATTCCTTGCATTCAAGTAAATGTTTCTTTATTACTTCGGTTTCATCGCCCAAAAATCCGCTTTTTAAAATATATAACTCAATCTTATCTCTACTTATATGTTCCATCATTCATATTTTGTTCCACTCCTTTCAGTTTTGATAATACTGCACAATTTTAAAAATTCGTCATAATAATGCTAAATAATATGTAATTAAGGTGTTAAGTAAAATTTTGTATCTTACGGCAAAGCAGTAAGTTTTCTGTAAATTTATAGATTTAAATATTATAATTAATAGCTTATACAATTCGACAGGTTTTTTTTTAAGATTCATTATTTCAATTAAGAGATTCGCATTGTCATATTGCTCTGAATCAAATTTTATCTTTTTTTCATTACAGGTAAAAATATATTTGAGTTGTAAATATATAATATTTTTGAAAATCTTTTGTTCTTCTATTAGTAATTTGTCAAAATTTTCTTTAAATTCTTCAATGAACATTATTTGGCTACGTGAATTTGTCGATTCCTCAAAGTCCGGTATCCTTTTTGTGTCGAATTTAACTAATATAGATATAAGATTGTTAAGTTTAACAGCTTTGCAAAACTCTTGTTCGCTATTTAGGATTTCAAAAAATTTTTTCATTACAGCCGGAGTTGAAGGGTTACTAAACTTTTCTCCTAAAAGGTGAAATAATATTACTTCATCTTCCATCTGCGGTAAATCAAAATTTATTTGAGATTCGTCTAAAACAGATATGTAAAGTGAATCTTTATAGGTTATTATCTGAAATATATCATTCCGTTCAATTGCAATCAATACAGTTTTTCTTTTAAGTGCGTACTCCGGATATTTCAATTCATAAAGCCGTTGTGATGCTGATAATGATACAAGTTTACGAAGTTTCAAAATAATTATTTCATTATTTGTATTCTCTATACTTTCAGTTTTTCCTTCAAAGGTAATACTGTTATTAGGAAAAAAATTGTTAATCTGATAAAATTTACCATCCCTTTCTTCAAAAAGTTCTGCAATACAATCTATCGCAATATCACCATCACTGCATAATCCATATCTATTACAAAGAAATTCCCTCATTCCGTAGCTTTTATTTAAATCTCCTTTTATGTACCCGCTTGCAAAAGATTTTAATAAATTAAAAAATTCCTTTGTATATTTTGAAATTGAGCCATCTTCTAAAATGGAAAACAGCATTTGTTTTATATTATCCTTGTTTTTTGCCAGCAATAGTCAAATTGATTCTCTCCAAAAATAAAGAAAATAAATAAAAGATTCTATAAATCATTGATTTTATTAAAATATTTTGTGAAATTTCAATAACTTTCAAACTTCAAAAATATGTGCGGTATTATATATATAGGATAATTTAATTATTATCCAGAGAGTTTTTTAATAAATGGAAATTTGATTTTCTAAGATTGACATAAATCAGATTTTAAATATCAAGATTAATTAACTAAATATAATGTTTATGAAGTTACCGTGTATTTTTATTTTCTTATTATTATCGATTATTTTTCTCGGTTCTGGAAATAATTGCAGTAAAGAGTTTCATAGCTCAGGTTTAAGCAGAGGAGTTTCCGGGAAAAAGAAAGCATTAATAATTTCCATTTCAGAATACCAGGACAAGGGTTTTAAGAAACTTGATGGTCCTCCTAATGATTTAATCCTTCTTAATGATGCTTTGCATTACCAGGGATTTGAAGAATCGGATATTATAGTTTTAAAGGAAAATCAGGCTACAAGAACAGCAATTTTAAAAGGTCTTGAGCAATTGAAAGAAAATACATCAAAAGGGGATATTATTTTTATACATTATAGCGGACATGGACAGCAGATTGTTGATTTCCATAATGATGAAGACGATGGTCTTGATGAATGCCTGGTTCCTTATGATGCAATTGCTAAATATGATAATACTTATAAAGGGGAAAAACATATTATAGATGATGATTTTGGAGTAATTATTAATGAAATCCGTACAAAAGCAGGGAAAAACGGAAATGTGGTTGTAAGTGTAGATGCCTGCTACTCGGGAACTATAACAAGGGGAAATTTTGAAACTGCGGTCAGAAGTGGTCCTAAAAATAATTTAAATTTAAAAAATGTAAATGTAATTAAAGCGACGGGAATATACGAGGGCTCGTTAAAATCCAGGGGCGATGATAATGATATGGCAAATTATGTTGTCTTTTCCGCCTGTAATGCAAACGAAGAAGACCACGAAACTTACGTGGGAAATACTATTTATGGTCCGCTTTCCTATGCAATGCATAAAGCAATGAAGAATTCAAAGCCGGGAATGACATATCGTTTATTTTTTGATATTATTAAAAAAGAAATATGTAATCTTTGCAAACAAACTCCACAGCTCGAGGGAGATGCGGATGTCAGTCTGTTCAGCGGAAATGTAGTGGAACAGAAGCCATTTTACGAAGTAACGGCAGAAGGAAACTATGTCTCAATAAATGCAGGAACTATTATGGGAATATTTGCCGAAACGGAAGTTACATTCTATCCGAAAGGTACAACCGACCCAAGAACATCTATACCTGTAGCGACAGGAATTGTAATCCAATCAGGTGAATTAGTATCTCAGATTAAATTGAATTCAGATGTAAAGCCTTCAATTATTAATGATACCTGGGCATTCATCACAAAGCGCTCCTTCGGTGATTTGAGAATCAATGTTTTAATTGATAATCTTGGAAATCCTTCACTTGAAAATAATATAAAATCGGAATTGCAGAAATATAAAATTATAAATATTGTTTCGGATAATCCTGATTTACTAATATGCAATAATGCAGGGAAGGATACTATTTATATAAAAATTGCTTCTGAAAATCACATTTTAAGAAAAGTATCTTTGAATGAAAATGATTTATCCACAAAAATTACAGATTCCGTCAGAAATTTTTCCGCAGCAAAATACATAAATTCAATGAATTTGAACTGTCCCGAAATACAGTTTACTGCAGAGATAATTCCAATAGTTCCGATATTAGCTTATGAAAATCCTTGTAAAATTAGTTTTAAAGTCGATAAAACAGAGAATAAATTTACAAATGGCAATAATATCGTGTTTGACAGCGGTGGATATTTTAATTTTAAAATAACGAATACAGGTAAAGCGGCATTTTATTTTAATATTCTCAATATTACGTCCAGTGGAAAGATAGAACAAAAAATTCCGCGTCCCCGTAATAAAAAGCAGATAACAGACGATTGCCGAAAAATATCACCCGGAAATTTTACTGAAATTACCATTCGTTGTGGTCCTCCTTATGGAAGAGATATCTGGAAAATAATCGCTTCCGCTGTTCCTTTGAATTTTGAAGAGATTTTAGCAACAAGGGGAACTGAAACAAAAAGAACAAAAGACCCGCTCGAATTATTATTTGCTGATATTATATCTTCAAGGGGACCTGAAGGACCTGTAAGTAGTGAGACTGTTACAACTTATGAATTAGTATGCTATGTACAACCAAAAAAATAAAATGATAAAAATATTTTTTATATTAATTTTATTTTTTAACGTAGCGGGTTTTACACAGGATAAATATCTGTCCGATATTCATCCGAAAGTGATTATCGTAAAAGAAGTATATAATAAAATTTCAAGTATCTATTCGAAACTTCCGAATCCTGAGATTAAAATAATTAACAAAAATTTCAACACAACCGTAAAGGATGCAAAATTTTATCCTTCCGATTTGAAAATTGTAATTAATGAAACCTGTTTTGATATATTCTATTCTACTGATTCAGTTAATTATTCAGCATTGGCATATCTTATCGGACACGAATACGCTCATTTTTATAACGGTGATAGTTTTGAAGAGGAATTTCTTAAAATATTTAATAATCAGTCTGATTCCGGTGATGCTGATGAGAACAATCTTAGAATAATGGCAGAAAGAAAAGCAGATTTTGTCGGCTCCTTCATAGCTTATACTGCAGGATATGATGTCAGGATGAATGGACCTGCCGCCTTAGAAAAAATTTACAAAATTCTGAATATCAAAAATAATCCGCTTTATCCTTCGCTCGAACAACGTACTTTAACTATTACTGATTTTGCATTTAAAAAATTAACAACACTGATTCCGGTTTATGATTTATCGGTAATACTTTATGTTACGGGAAATTATGATTATTCATTCGAATGTCTTAAGAGAATCGCCGAAGAAATTCCCTGTAAAGAAATCTTTAATAATATGGCAGTTTGTAATATACTGAGTGCAATAAATTTCAGAGATTCCTCCGAGGTATTTGTTTACCCTGTTGAATTTGATTTTAATTCCCACTTCTTTGATGCAGGTACAAGGGGAAATGAAAACAAAACTATTTTCAATCAAAAACTTAATTCTGCTGAAATATTTTTGAATAAAACCAGAGAACTTGATAAGAATTACTATTCAGCTATAATAAATTTTCTTATTGTCCATCTCTTAAAAGGAAATTTGAAAGAAGCTCAGAGATTATTGGAAGATATAAATGATGAAAATAATAATTTTTCAAATTTTTCCGATAAACACTTTTATTACAACTATCTAGTTCTCTCCGGTATATATAATTATAAGAAAAAAGATTTCCAAATAGCAAATGATTATTTTTCTAAAGCGTCTGAATTGAATACAGGTTACGGCTGTGCAGAAGTTAATTTAAAGATGTTACAGGATAATCTGAATAATAAAAATAAGAAGTCAGAATTAAATACAGATGATTTGCTCATTGATGGACTCTCACCTTATCAGTTTTCTGATTTCCCTACAGGTGAAAAACTTGAAAGATTTTATGACCTTGATATCAAATATGATTATAATGATAAAATAAAGGCAGTTTTGTTAAAAACAAGCAGCAATATGAGGTCATTTTCCTTTATCTCAACAGTGTATAGTTATACAGGAAAATTTTCAAATAAAATTTCTCTCAACGACTCAAAGGAAAAATTAATAAGTATTTATAATCAGCCGTCGGTTTTTTATAAATCAAATGATATAGAAAATTATCTTTATTGGTGTAAAGACGGATTAAAAAGTTCAGGAATAATATTTACAATAAAAAATAACATAATTACTAAATGGACAGTATTTAGCGTGTCCTATAGAAATTAATTTATGAAAAAATAAAAAAAAATAGAAAGGAAACAAAATGAAAAAGATTTTAACATTCGTATTTTTGATGTCATTATTAATAAGTTCATTAAGCTATTGTAATTTTAAAGAACAGACAGACATAGCAGTCAATCTTAAAAAATCGACGCTTGTAGTTGTCGGTATGTTTGAAGATGGAACTTATTCAGTCGGAACGGGATTTTTCATTGGCGATAAAAATGACGGAGTGTTTGTTACTGCATTCCATGTAGTTGCAGGTGCAATAAAGGTAGCTGTGGATTATGGAATTGACCCCGATGTAACTTATGATTTTAATAATCCTGTCAGACCGACAAAAGTTTATCCCCTTGAAACAAAAAAACAATACTACTGGATTGATAAAAAAAATGATATTATAATTTTTAAAGTTCCAAATCAGTTGAAAATTTATCCAAAATATTCATTGGATATTAATAAGTCGATGCCAAGTGTTGGGAGTACGGTTTACACTATGGGACATACTGATGCTCTGTTCTTTTTTCAGTATGCGAAAGGAGAGGTTACAGGATTATACGAAGGATATTTTTCCACGAATTTTCCGAATGTAAGCAATGGCAACAGCGGTGGCGCAGTTGTTGACGATAATTGTGAAGTAAGAGGTATGCTTGTATTGAAATATCTCGGAACGAGTGCAATTCAATTGAATGTATCATCCGAAAAAATCTATACCGTATATGAAGACGTAAAATCAGGTTACGGTATTGCAGAAGCAACTGAATCTCTTGTAAATCTGAGATCTGAAGATGAATATCATAAATATATTCTTCCCGGACTCGATAATTTCTTTAAATAATCACTGTCGAAAATTTAACAAATAGAGACATCTGAAAAATAATAAAACCACAACTTTCCATTCCAGTGAAAGCTGGAATCCAGAAGATAAACACAGTTTTTTATTTGTCGTTTTATTGAAATCATCGTTATTCAGAAGTCTCTAAATAAAAAATTAGTCTGTGAATTATATTGTAAAAGAATTTTTTAAAATAAAAGAAAATTAAGTGAATATCAGTTATTTCCATGAACATCAGTGTCGAAATATCATATTTAATATCTGTTTTGTCTGTGTAAATCTGTGTCAATATATCTTTGGTGCAAATCCATATCAAAAAATAAATATAATAACTTGAAATTTTTTATAAAAATATTATTAGTCTTTTTTCTATACTGTCTTGGAGACTCTGCCTCTGCAGATTACTCCGTTGAAATTACAAAAAAAGCAGTATGCAATGTCTATGGAATATTCTTCCTGAAGAATAACGGGAAAACCGATACACTTATAAGCAGTCAGTTGGGTTTTTTTACGAACTCAACTGACTCTGCATTACTTGTTACATCATTTTCACTTTTAAAATCAGCAGATATAATTTTTGCAGAATATTTTTTCGTTGATTCTACGGGTAAAGAAATTATAAAAAATGAACAAATTTTCCCAATCGAGACTTCTAAAAGATATACATGGTTTGATGAAACAAGGGGGATAATAATTTTCAAAATTCCCGGAATCAGACCTTCTGGGATTATTAATATGTCGCACTCTGATATTATAGCTAATGACGAAATTTCTGTTATATTATCTCCCGAGCCATTTAATGTTTTTAAATCAAAAATTAAATCAATATTAAAAGACTCCTATAACTATTGGGCAATTCCGGATAAATTTGAAAATCAGGTGATATTAAACGGTTCACCTGTTTTAAATACCAATGGTGAAGTATATGGCTTCATTGAATCTTCAACAGGCATTAATGGAACTACTTACTGGATAGTCCCGCAGCAGTTCATTAATTTTATTATAAACGACATAATTACATCAAGCGGACTGCCTGTGATGGAAAAACAGATTAATAATTATACAATAGATATCTATCAATATTCAAATCTCTTGCCTTATGATTCGATTAGATATAAAAAACTAAATTTGAGTTTATGAGAATAAAAATCATTTTAATCTTTTTTCTTTTATTTCTTCCATCTTCCTTCTTCCTTCTTAATTCTATTTCTTTTGCTCAAACGTGGGAGGAATTGAATAATAAAGTTATTGAATATTATCAAAAGGGTGATTACAAAACAGCTATTATCTGGGCTGAAAAAGCTGTTAAACAGGCAGACATAGAATTTGGGATCAAGCACAAAAATTATGCCACCTCCTTAAACAACCTTGCTGAATTATATAAAAATATGGGACGCTACAGTGAAGCCGAACCATTATATAAAGAAGCGATCAAGATTGTCAAAGAGGTGCTGGGAGAAAAACATCCCGATTATGCAACTGCTTTAAACAATCTGGCAGAATTATATTATTATTTGGGACTATATAAGAAAGCCGAACTGCTATTTCAGGTGGCCATGGAAATTAGAAAAGAAGTTCTTGGTGTAAAGAATACTAATTATGCTACATCCTTAAACAACCTTGCGGGGTTATTTCTTTCTATGGGACGATACAGTGAAGCCGAGCCATTATTTAAAGAAGCGATGAAGATAAGAAAAGAAGTGCTTGGTGAGAATCATCCTGATTATGCACAATCATTAAACAACCTTGCATTATTATACAATTTTATGGGACGCTATACGGAAGCTGAGCCGTTATATAAAGAAGCAATGAAGATAAGAAAAGAGGTGCTGGGCGAAAAACATCCTGATTATGCAACCTCATTAAACAACCTTGCATTATTATACAATTCTATGGGACGCTATAGTGAAGCCGAGCCGTTATATAAAGAAACGATGAAGATTTTAAAAGAGGTGCTGGGCAAAAACCATCCTTCTTATGCCACCTCCTTAAACAACCTTGCGTTACTGTATTATTATATGGGACGTTACATTAAAGCCGAACCATTATATAAAGAAGCGATGAAGATAAGAAAAGAAGTACTGGGCGAAAAACATCCCGATTATGCCATGTCCTTAAACAACCTTGCGGGATTATATAAAACTATGGGACGCTACAGTGAAGCCGAACCATTATATAAAGAAGCGATGAAAATTTACAAAGAAGTACTCGGAGAAAAACATACTTCTTATGCTGGATCAATAAACAACCTTGCTGTATTATATGATGATATGGGACGCTATACAGAAGCCGAGCCGTTATTTAAAGAAGCATTGAAAATAATAAAAGAAGTACTCGGAGAAAACCATCCTGATTATGCCACCTCCTTAAACAACCTTGCGTTACTGTATTATTATATGGGACGTTACAGTGAAGCCGAGCCGTTATATAAAGAAGCGATGAAGATAATAAAAGAGGTGCTTGGAGAAAAACACCCCTATTATGCCCCTTCCTTAAACAACCTTGCTGGATTATATTATAAAATGGGACGCTATACAGAAGCCGAGCCGCTTTTTATTGAATCAAATCGAAATAATATAAACTATATTCAGAATAATTTTCCTTTTTTATCGGAAAATCAAAAAAAAGATTTTTTAAAAACAATATATTACAATTTTGAAGTATTTTATTCTTTTTCAAAAATCAGATGTAAAGATAATTCTTCAATTACTTCAAATATGTTCGATATACGGCTTGCATCAAAAGGCGTGATTTTAAATTCAACTGTACAGATGTTTTCAAAGATAAAAAGTTCAGGTGATGAAAATTTAATAAATAAATACAATGAACTTATTACATTAAAAGCAACAATAATCAAAGCACAGGATTTAACGATTGAAGAAAGAAAAAACCGGGGATTAAATCTCAAAGAACTTGAATCAAATGCAGAAGAAATTGAAAAAGAATTAAACAAAGCCGCAGGGATTGATATTTTTAAAAATGTGAACTGGCAGGATTTAAAAAACTCATTAAAGCCGAATGAAGCGGCTATCGAATTTGTAGATTTTCAGTATTACGATAAAAGATGGACAGACACGACTTTCTATATGGCACTTATGTTGAAAAAAGATTATGAATATCCAAAACTAATAACCCTTTGCACAGAAGATGAAATAAAGAGTATTCTCTCAATACCTTCAGAAAATAACAATAGTTATGTAAGAAATAATAAAACAAGTATTGAACTATACAACAAAATCTGGAAACCATTGGAAGAATATCTGACAGATGTTAATAGTATATACATTTCCCCTTCAGGTTTGTTGAATAAAGTATCTTTTTCAGCAATATCATCTGCTAACAATGAATTATTATGCGACAAATATGACCTGCACTACGTAGGAAATCTGAAAGACGTAGTATTAAAAAAGGAAGAAGAAAAACAAATAAAATCTATACCGAACTTTACATCAGTTATCTTTGGAGGAGCGGATTTTGATTTGGATTCTGCAAAACTTAAAGAATATTCTTCTAAATTTGATACTGCAGAGATTAAAAGGGAAGGCGACCCGGTAATATTATATTCGGATAAAGAATCATATTCCCCGAATCAGCTGGTAAAAAACGGAAAATGGACATACCTTGAAGGAACAAAAACAGAAGCAGAAAATATAAATTCTCTTTTTAAATCGAATAACCTTAATTCAATAGTCTATACAGGACCCGATGCCAATAAAACGGCTCTGAAAGCATTTTCACATACTAAGACAAATAATTCTCCAACTGTGATACACATCGCCACACACGGATTCTTTTTTCCTGAAATAAAAAAGGATTATGAAAAAATGCATTTAATGCAGATGGGAAATCAGGGTTTGTATAGAGCATCTGATAATCCGTTAATGCGTTCGGGACTTATTTTTGCGGGAGCGAACACTTATTGGCAGGATTCAACCCCCGTCCACAGCGGAGATAACGGCATACTCACGGCTTATGAAGTATCGAATATGGATTTAATGAATACAGAGTTGGTAGTATTATCGGCTTGCGAGACCGGACTTGGAGACATCAGAGGCGGAGAGGGAGTTTACGGGCTTCAGCGTGCATTCAAAGTAGCGGGAGCAAAGACAATTATAATGAGCCTCTGGAAAGTCCCCGACAAAGAGACAGTGGAACTTATGGAACTCTTTTACACAAGCTGGCTTTCGGGAATGACAAAACACGAAGCGTTCACCAGAGCCAGGAAAGAAATGCGAAACAGATACCCGGGTGACCCATACAAATGGGCTGCGTTTGTGATGGTGGAGTAAAATTAATTGAAATTTTAAAAATATATAATGTCAAATGAAATAATCTGTAAAAATGGACATCCCTTTGATAATTCAAAATATAAATTATGTCCTTATTGCCAGTAAGAAAAACAAAATCTTGCAAATATTATTAATATGGAAAATAAAAAAATTGGTAATTATGAAATAAAAGAAATAATTCATAAAGGTTCTTTTGGCAATATTAATTTTGGTATACATGCTTATCTCAAAAATAATGTCGCAATCAAGGAAATAAAATTTGACAGTAATAAATTTCCTGATTTTTTACAGAAATTTATTTCAAGAGCTCATATTTTAAAAAATCTTTCACATCCGAACATTGCTTCAATAATAGATTATCTTTTATTAGAAAATTCATTGTTTATAGTATATAATTATTTCGATGGAATATCATTAACAGATTATTTATCAAAGTATGGTAGAATATCATCAGAAAATTCAAAGTCAATATTGATAAAGTTACTAAAAGCGTTTCATTATGCCTCATCAAATAATATTTTATATAGAAATTTAAAACTTTCTAAAATTTTACTTGATAATAACTTTGAACCGAAGATTATTGATTTTGGTATTGCTGATTTACTAAGATTACTCAAAAATGAAGATTATTTGATTACGGCAATCCTGGAAAAAAAGTATAATTATTATAACTCGCCTGAGGAATTTACCGATAATATTTTCGATGAGAAAAGTTTGATTTACTCATTAGGAATAATATTTTTTGAAATGCTTACAGGATTTAGTCCGTATAAATACATAAGAGAAAAAACAGATAGTGAATATTTATTATTAGATGAAATTGTAAGAGGACCGAAAATATTAATTTATGACTTTTTACCTGAGACTCCTTATAATATTGATTTGATAATTCAAAAAGCAACAGCAAAAAATCCTGAAAATAGATATCAAAATCTGAATGAAATGATATTGGATTTGGAAAGTTCAAATATTCCAAAGTCAAAATCATCGACTAATATTTTAAGTAAAGGTAATGAGCTTAATTATAAGCAGCCGATAAATATGGAATCCTCCCGAAAAGTATCAAGAGAAACAACTGCAACCGATTTACCAATATTTCCTCCAATTCTTGCCTCTCCGCAGTCTCAATCAATTGAATCTGAATTTAATCCGGAAATCGGAAAAATAGATTATTATATCCCCGATTCTATGTTCAGGAAAAAAACCGAAAGGTGCAAAATTAGAATTTCAACAAATGAACTGAACGAAGAATTATTGAAAATCTGTAAAGAAAGTAAAACTGAAAATGTTCGTATAAGTGATTTAATGAGTGTATACCTGATAGACCCGTCAGGTATGAATTTTAAAATAAAAGCTATAAGTACAACCGAACAGATTATTTCAAAAAATGAATATACAGAATGGTTGTTTGATGTCACACCATTATTAAAAGGAGAACATCCCCTGTTGTTGAAAGTAACAATCACAGAGATGCTCAATAAGTTTGGAGCAAAGAAAAAAGATGTCTCGGTTCTGGAAAAAACTGTTACCGTAAAATCCGGAGAAAGAAAATTCACACCTGTAAAGTTATCTATCATTTTTGCCTGCGTGATAATTCTTTTATTTATTTTCGTATTGAACAATAAAAAATATTTCCCGTTTATTTTTAAAAACGAATCTGTAATAAATACCACCGGATATAATGAGAATAATGATTTAAAATTAAAAAACAGGGGAGGAGAACCTGTTGTAATTTCAACAGATTCAATGACTGTCGGCGGATATTTTGCTTTGATTATCGGTGTCGGGGATTATTTGAATTATCCTAAACTTCCAAATCCTGTCAGGGATGCTGAATCGATTGCAAAATTGCTTGAAGAAAAATATTTGTTTTCTTCGCATAATATTAAAATACTTAGAGACCCTGACAGATTGCAGATTCTTGATGCTTTGGATACCCTTGAAAATATTCTTGATTCAACAAACAATCTGCTTATTTTTTTTGCAGGACATGGAAATTTCGAAGATGATAAAAAACTCGGTTATTGGCTTGCAAAAGACTCTGAAAAAAACAGGCGGGGAACCTGGATTTTCAATAGTGATATGCAAAACTATCTGAGAAGAATTAAAGCCGGGCATACACTTTTAATAACCGATGCCTGCTTTGCAGGAAGCATCTTTGATAATTCAAGAGATATTCTCAAAGATTCTGACCCTTCCATTAAAAACAAATATAAGCTGAAAAGCCGAACTGCAATGACAAGCGGATATCTACAAAAAGTCAGTGATGAAAGTGTATTTGTAAAATATCTGTTAAAATATCTTAATGAAAACGATAAAAAGTGGCTGCTTACATCGGAGCTGTACATTAATTTACTGAAAGCTGTCTCAAGAAATAGTCAGACTACACCTATATATAAAGATATATTTCAGACAGGTGACGAAGGCGGCGATTTTATTTTCATAAAAAAATAATTTATATCTTAATGGAAAACGAAGAAAAATCCGAATTTATTAAATGCCCGTTCTGCGGGAAGTTGAATTATTCCAGTCTGGTTAGATGTACCTGTGGTTATTACTTCAAAGAAGAATCTTACAAGTCATACCGAAAAAATCAGGACGATATTGAAGATTATAACAGGAAAACAGATAAAATGCTTAAACACTTTTCTATGGAAAGGTTTTTACTTAAAACAGGCATAATTGGCGGAATCTTAATAATGTTGGTTTCTTGTACCTGGTTTTATTTAGCATACGAATCAAATCGCTTTTACATTTATCCTCCAATATTATTTGTTATTGGATTAATTGCATTAATGAAAGGAATTATTTCAAGAATTAAGAAAAAGAAAACGGATTTATGAAAACAAATAAATTATTTTTTTTATTACTTTTTGTTCTTAATTCTTTATTCTTATTTATTAATTCTGATATTTTTGCCCAAAATTTAAAACCCGAAGTGGTGGTGCAGATGGGGCATACTTGGAGTATTAATAGCGTTTGTTTTTCCCCTGACGGGAAATATGCACTTTCTGGAAGCGGTGATAATACTTTAAAACTCTGGGACATAAATACCGGCAAAGAAATCAGGACATTTTCAGGGCATAGTAGTGTAGTTACTTCCATCAGTTTTTCTCCTGACGGTAAATATGCGCTCTCGGGAAGCGATGATAATACTTTAAAACTCTGGGATATAAATACCGGCAAAGAAATACGGACATTTTCAGGGCATAGTGATGGCGTTAGTTCGATCTGTTTCTCCCGTGACGGTAAATATGAACTATCGGGAAGCTACGATAAGTCTTTGAAACTCTGGGACATAAATACCGGCAAAGAAATCCGGACATTTTCAGGGCATAGTTATGGTGTTACTTCGGTTAATTTTTCCCCTGACGGCAAATATGCACTCTCGGGAAGCTTGGATGAAACTTTAAAACTCTGGGACATAAATACCGGCAAAGAAATCCGGACATTTTCAGGGCATAGTTATAGCGTTTATTCCGTCTGTTTCTCCCCTGACGGGAAATATGCACTCTCGGGAAGCGAAGATAAAACTTTAAAACTCTGGAACATAAATACCGGCAAAGAAATCCGGACATTTTCAGGGCATAGGTATAGCGTTCATTCCGTCTGTTTCTCCCCCGACGGCAAATATGTACTCTCGGGAAGCGGAGATAATACTTTAAAACTCTGGGACATAAATACCGGCAAAGAAATCCGGACATTTTCAGGGCATAGTAGTGTCGTTGAATCGGTCAGTTTTTACCGTGACGGGAAATATGCACTCTCGGGAAGCTGGGATAAAACTTTAAAACTCTGGGACATAAATACCGGCAAAGAAATCCGGACATTTTCAGGGCATACTTATGGTGTTTTTTCGGTTTGTATATCCCCAGACGGCAAATATACACTCTCGGGAAGTAGTGATAATACTTTAAAACTCTGGGATATAAATACCGGCAAAGAAATTAGGACATTTTCAGGGCATATTTGGGTGGTTACTTCTGTTAGTTTTTCCCCTGACGGTAAATATGCTCTCTCGGGAAGCATGGATACAACTTTAAAACTCTGGGACATAAATACCGGCAAAGAAATCCGGACATTTTCAGGGCATAGTAATTGGGTTAATTCGATTTGTTTTTCCCCTGACGGCAAATATGCACTCTCGGGAAGCTATGATAATACTTTAAAACTCTGGGATATAAATACCGGCAAAGAAATCCGGACATTTTCAGGGCATAGTTTTTGGGTTACTTCGGTTAGTTTTTCCCCTGACGGAAAATATGCACTCTCGGGAAGCGGTGATATAACTTTAAAACTCTGGGATATAAATACAGGCAAAGAAATCCGGACATTTTCAGGGCATAGTGGTGGGGTTCAGTCGGTCTGTTTTTCCCCTGACGGAAAATATGCACTTTCGGGAAGCAATGATAAAACTTTAAAACTCTGGGACATAAATACCGGCAAAGAAATCCGGACATTTTCAGGGCATAGTGGTTGGGTTAAATCGGTCAGTTTCTCCCCTGACGGGAAATATGCACTCTCGGGAAGCTTGGATAATACTTTAAAACTCTGGGATATAACTACCGGCAAAGAAATCAGGACATTATCGGGGCATGATGAGGTTTGGTCGGTTAGCTTTTCCCCTGACGGTAAATATGCACTTTCGGGGAGCTATGATAATAAAATGAAATTATGGGATGTTAATTCTGGGACAGAAATAGTTTCTATGATAGCTTTTGGCAGGATAGATTATTTATATATCACCCCCGATAATTACTACCTTTGTTCAAAAGGAGGGTTGAATGCTGTTGCGTTTGTGATAGGTATTGGTGTTTATCCTCCCGAACAATTTGATTTGCAATACAACCGTCCTGATATTGTACTTGAGAGAATCGGACTTGCTGACCCTGAAATCATCAAAGCATACCGTGAAGCATATTATAAACGTCTCCGGAAAATGAAATTTGATACTCTTCAGTTCAGACAGGATTTTCATTTACCCGAATTGAAAATTGTGAACAAGGATTCTCTCCGGGGAAAAGAACTTTCCGATAAAAATATAAAACTTCAGATTGATGCAAAAGATACCGCTTATACTCTTGATAGAATAAATATATTTGTGAATGAGGTACCGGTTTCCGGAACGAACGGTATAGATTTACGTAATAGAAATACTCATACACTTACAGAAAATATTCCACTTGAATTATCGGATGAAAATAATAAGATACAGGTATCTGTGTTAAATTCAGCTGGTGTGGAATCACTAAAGGATTTCTTTGATGTTACCTATAAACCTCAGGAAAAGTATATTCCCAAAACATATTTCATCGGCATTGGTGTTTCTAATTATAAAGACAGAAATTTCAATCTTAATTATGCATCAAAAGATATTTACAATCTTGATTCACTGTATAAAATTCACGATTCAAAAAACTTAGTATCAATAACATTATATGATGAACAGGTAACCCGGGAAAACATTCTTAAAATCCGTGAAACCTTACAGAAAACGAATATAAATGATTTAGTGATAGTATCTCTCAGCGGACACGGAATACTGGACAAGAATTATAATTTCTACTACGCCACTTATGATATGGATTTCAAAAATCCTTCTAAAAACGGACTTATTTATGATGACCTTGATAAACTCCTTGATTCAATTCCTGCAAGGAAGAAAGTATTATTCATTGACGCCTGCAATTCAGGTGAAGTTGATATAGATTTAAAGAAGTCAGATACATTAATTGCCCAAAATAAAAAAGTTGGAAAAGAGGGGGATATACCCGATATAATAGATTCACTTCAGAAGAATAGTGTATTGGGACTTAAAAATTCATTTGACATAATGCAGGAGATATTCATAAATCTTACGAGAGGTAACGGAGCAATGGTAATCTCTGCGGCGAGGGGATATCAGAGTGCATTTGAAAAAGAGAGTTTCGGGAACACAGGAGGAAACGGAGCATTCACAGCCTGCATTATTGAAGCCCTGACAACAAAGAAATCCGAACTATCAGATAAAAACGGTCACATAACAATCTCCAAACTGAAGGATTACGTAATCAAGCGAGTCGAAGAAATAACAAAAGGCAGACAAAAACCCACCACCCGCACCGAAAACCTCGAATACGATTTCGTCGTGTGGTGAGATTGATTAATTAAATAAAATGTAATATTACTATGATTAGAATTTTCTGGAATAAACATTCTTTAGTTGAGGGAGAAAATTTGGGTTATACAACTTGTTTTCATTGTGGACAGAAAACCATACATAAGTTACTGACAAAAAAGAAATCCGCTGGAGTTTATGATAGTACTTTTATTAATTATGAAATAATAAAATTATTGGGATGTATAAAATGCGGCGGGACAAGTTCCTATCTGCCGTTATTATATGATTTAACACAGGATGATAAAAATAATAATTCATATTCTGGTAAACAAAAAATTTTACATTGTATAAAGTGTGATTTAAAAATGTATATTAACCAGGATGAGATTCCTATGAATATTTTGTGCCATAATTGTGATTATGAATATGAAATTAAAGTAGACGGAACAATATCAATCATCAATTATAATGAAATTGAAACTGAAACAGTTTGTTATAATTGTGGTATTACTGTTGAATTAGAAGAATATGAAATAAAAGACAAGAAATATACCTGTCCAAAATGCAATTATGAAAATTATCTTGAAATAGAATTAGCAGAAAATAAAAGAATAGAAAATTTGTCAATAGAAAATGAATTTACTTGTTCCAATTGTGGTTTGTCAGTTGAATTAGAAGAAGATGAAATTAAAGAAAAAAAATATATATGCCCTGACTGCGGTTATCTAAATAAAGTTGAATTTAAAAATTATTTTGTGAATCTAAATGTTAAGTGCGAACTATGCTCTATTAAGTTGGAAATTACCGAAAATGAATATAATGAAGGAAAATATCTTTGTCCAAACTGTAAACATATTAATTTAAGGTATTAGTATTTTCAAATATTAAATTATTATTATGCCAGAATATAAAACTGAATGTCCAAGCTGTGGTAAGTCACTGAAAACTCAAAACTGTTCTTCTTGCAGCTCAAGCGATTTCAAAAAAACTGAAAACAGCATAATTTGTAATAAATGCGGGAAGGAATTGTTTTTCTTTATGTGTCCCGAAGATAAAACCATTATACATGCATCAAAAATGGAAGAAAAAAAACCTACATTTAAAGAATTTATAGCTTTTATAGTATTTATTATATTGATTGTAAGAATTATTACATGGTTATCAAAATGCTGAAACAAACAGTCTATACAAGTAATGATATTATTTTTTTATAACTCCCTATTTTTTATTTCTTGTTAATGATACAAATAATTTATTATGTTTTTAAAAAATAATAAAAATTATCTAATTTTCCTTAAAATGTGCAGTATTATTTAAATGTATGATGAAATCGAAGCAAGATGTTCATTTATATATTTATTTATAAACTCTTTATAGTAAAATATGGACAACGAAAATATTAAACTGCTGTCTATATTCATAGTCATTTTATGGATTGCGGCAGGATTGAGAAAAATTTCTAATTTTGATATTCTGAATGAAAATCAGTGCAGGATGATTAAACAAAATTATTCTGAGTTTCAGGGAAAAACGAAAGGGGATTTACTTTATGCATTTGAAAAAATCGGAGTAACTCTGAAACCGGAAAACACTTTTCTTGAAAAAGGAAAACTTAATGAGAAATATATTTGCCAGTTTCTAGATTATGATAATGGCAATATTTACTGTGCCAGCTGGTTTATTTCCGGAAATAATATTGTTGATATTTATCTATTCGAAAAAACAGAAGAAACAGCAAGGGTAGATTTTATTTACTGGGATAATAAATCTTTTTTTGGAAAAATAGCATTTTATCCGAACTGGATTTTTAAATCGGAATCTGCCACTGTATTTTTTATCGCTCTGATTATACTATCAATAATTGCTTTTGGAGGAGGTATTCCACAAAAATCATCAAAATTAAATAAATCGATAATCAGATGATAATGTTTATCTTTTACCCTTGTAATATTTTCATGCTTGGAAAATGTAAATAATTAATTATTATTAATTTATTTTCATTAAATTTTATTTGTAAATTATTTTTATAAATGTATTATGAACAAATTTAAATCTGTATTTAATAAAAAACACGTTTTTTTACCGGTAATACATGTGGAAAACTTAGACAAAACATTGAAAAATATAGAAATAGCTTATTCTGCGAAATGTGATGGAGTTTTCCTTATAAATCATGCCGTCTCGTCTAAAGAGTTATTGGAAATACAATACAAATCAAAAGAAAAATTTCCGGATTTCTGGATTGGCGTAAATTTGCTTGGTGAAATGCCCTTGGATATATTTCAAATGCTTAATGAGGGAATTGACGGATTGTGGGTAGATAACGCATATATCGATGAGAAAGAAAATGAACAAAAAAAGGCCGAACAAATACTTTCGGCTAAATTATCTTCAGGTTGGAAGGGATTGTATTTCGGCGGTGTTGCATTCAAATATCAAAAAAAAGTATCTGAAGTAGAAAAAGCGGCTATATTAGCAAAGGATTTTATGGATGTAGTTACTACAAGCGGTATCGGAACCGGCAAAGCTGCTAATATTGAAAAAATTAAATTAATGAAATCTGCGTTAGGAGATTTTCCTCTTGCGATTGCAAGCGGTATATCTTACTATAATATTGAGGATTATTTGGATATAGCTGATTGCTTTTTAGTCGCATCATCAATTACAAGTAATAACGAGTATTTAAAACCTAAAACTGTATTTGAATTAAAAGAAAAAATACAAAGATATGAAAACACTTGAAATAATATTTTCGATTTATTAAGAAAAATTTGAGAAGAGCAATTATATGAAATATTCCATAAATTATTTTGTTAGATTTGGTGGTATAAATATAAAAAGACAAAAAGGTTATCATAAAGTATCTAAAACTTTTCATGGACCGCCTTCAAATAGAGGTATTTATGCATTTCCAATAAAAGCTGTTGAATTATTTTTGATAGGAGGGGGTTTCCAAGGTTTTACATTTGAACAAATGAAAGCAAGAGGTAAAAAGATATTTTATTATAACGGAGATATTTGGCATCATTTAACTGAATTTGTAAAACCTAATGAAATACTAAAAGAACATGGGGATTGGGTTAAAACAGAATTCAAAGTATGGAAAAAAGTATTTTCAAGAAATTCGTTAAGATTAAGACATGGGAAATATATAAAAGATTCGATATGGTCTTGTCGAACAAAAAACATTAATGAACCAATTAGATCTGGTATAACCGGAATTTTTTCGAAGGATGAATTAGAAGTTTTTATTGATAATAAAATTACAAAAAAAGTAATTGATAATTATTAATAGAAATTATTAGATATTATAATAAACAAAAGATAAAACAATGATTATATAGCAAAACCAATAATAATAAATTTATTAAATATGAGATTCAAATACCCCCGTACATATCATTTCCCATGGTCAGAAGGAAGAAGCAGGGATGACCTGGTCTTAGATTCCGTTGAACATTTTCTGGGAAAAACTGTAGTAGTTTCTGAAAAACTTGACGGTGAAAATACAACGCTTTACAAGGACTCTTTACATGCCCGGTCATTGGATTCAAAATCACATCCTTCAAGAAATTGGGTTAAGCAACTTCAGGCGAGATTATCATTTGATATTCCTGATGGCTGGAGAATTTGCGGAGAAAATGTTTATGCAAAACATTCCATTAAATACGAAGAGCTTGAATCATATTTTTATGTATTCGGAATTTATGATGAAAATAATTTTTGTCTGTCTTATGAAGATACAATGCAGTGGACCGAACTTTTAAATTTGAAATTGGTTCCTGAACTTTATCGGGGTCGATGGGATGAAGATAAAATAAAAAGCTGTTATACAGGAATTTCACAATTAGGAGGTCAGCAGGAAGGATATGTTGTAAGAGTTACAGATAAATTTAATTATGAAAATTTTAAAGAAAGCACAGCAAAGTTCGTCCGTAGAGGTCATATTCAAAATGAAGAGCACTGGATGAATTTAGTTCTGGAGCCGAATAAATTGAAAGAAATCATTTAATTCTTCAAATTTTTGCTTAATTTCAAAATATGTTTAATAAATCGGTTCTATTTTCCCATCAAATAATTTGTAACGGATATTATTACAAAGCTCATTCCAATCAATAAACCCCGATAAATATGACTTTAAATATGAATTATGTAAAGAGAATATGTAGTTAGAATTTTTTTCAAAGCGCATTATTACAATAAGAAAATCATTATTAAATGCATGCCAGCTGCAGATTACAAAACCACCCAATAAAATTTCAGTGGATGATTTTGCTGTAAACCGATTAATCGTTTCTTAATATTCTACACAAACATAGTTTGAACCGTATATCTGGTAGGTATATTCAAATACAATTGGTTTAGGTATATAATTATTATATGAAGCGGTTGTATTTTGAGCAAAGTTTAAGGAAGGTATTAAAATAACTAATAAATAAATAAACAATAAAAAGCTAACCTTAGATTTTGTTTTTGTATTAATTTGATTATCCATTTTATTTTCCTTTTTTTTTAAAAAATAATACTAAACATATTCTTAAAAATATGAGAATCCCGATATTATATTATAATTATTGTTTTATTATTAATTTATAATAAAAAGAAAGTGAAAATTTGATTATTTTCACTTTCTTTAAAAATTAAATTCTTGCGAATTTTTGTCCGGTAGCTTTGAAATATTGTGACGCAGTTATTATTTCTCTTACGTAAAGAGAAATCGGGTGAAAACGTGCTTTCAGTTTTCTTTCTTTGCGACCGTGTTTTCTACTGCCTTTTGAGTTACTATTAGCCATAAATTAAAGGCGTTTATTTTCGCCATTTCCTTTATCGCATAATGTTATCCTTTCTTTTTTTGATATATAATACTACACACTTTCAGAAAATTTTATTTACAAATATATTTTTTTACAGGTGCTTTTGAATGGTGATTAGTATAGTGAATAATAAAGTTAATGATTTATTTTTAAATCTTTGATATATTTAACTGAATTAGTGTCACCTTTATTTACAGCGTTTTCAAAATATTTTAATGCGGTTTCTTTTTGATTTTTATACAAATAAATCTTACCCATCCAATAATTAGATTCAGGATAATCCAAAGCAGTATTCAAATCGTTCATTGCGGCTTCATATTTGCCACATAAATACTCGGCTTTTCCTAAATATAAATAAGCGGTTTTGTCTTCCTGGATTATAGAAAGAAATAAACTAAAATCTTTAATTGCATTTTCGCAATCATTTAAATCTATATAAATTAAACCTCTTTCAAAATATGCATATTTTTTATCGTCCTTATTTAATTTATCATTGTTAATAAAAAAATATAAATCTGAAAGTGCACCGTTCAATTGTCCCTTTTTTTTCCTGCTGCAAGCCCTGTAATAATAGCAATAACTACTGACATTCTTTGCATTCATATCAATGGCAATGTTAAATTCATTAATTGCATCATCGATGCTATTTAGAAAATAGTATGCACACCCTTTGTAATAATGTGCATCAAATAACGAGCCATCTAATTGTAATGATTTTTCCAAATCAATTAAGGCACTTGAATATTCCTCTTTAACTATATAAACCCGGGCTCTTTGCATATAACCGTCTGGCCGATCAGGTTTCTGCATTATCAAACCGTTAATTATGTCAAGTGCATAATCCGGATTTTGAAATATTTGATTTTCAAATTCATCATATCTTGGTTTTTCTATTCCTGCAAATTCTTTAATTTTATCAAAAAGTCCCCAATCGAAAATGGAATTTAATATGATTAATATCACAAAAATTAATCCTAAAAAACTATAATTACCTTTATTTTTCTGTTCTTTCATTTTATTATTTGATTTTTATTAATATTTTTTAGTTAAATTATAATTACAAACATATTAACCTTCCGAAGTATCCACATAAACATACCCTACAAAATTTCCACGTTCATAATTACCAACGTATCCTACCGGATAACATTTTGGACATCTCGATTTCCATAGCAAGGTCCAGGGCATGGGAATTATTCCCGGATTTTTTTCGTATGTTGCACAATCAGAGCAAAATACAATACCACAGGAAGTGCATCTTTTCGGTTTCCACGAATGAGTACATAAATAATGTTCTTTATAGGGCATGATATTTCTCCTTTTATTATTTTATAATTTTATTAATTATTTTTTTTACAAACTTTCTCCGTAGTCCGCTTTCGCTTTAATAATTGATTCTATTTTCTTTACTTCAGGTTCAATAACTTTGTAGTCTGTGACAACTTCATTTATTTTGAATAAATTATCAATTTCTTCCTGGAAAAATCTTTTGAATGAAGGATTCAATTGAATCGCATATTCCCAGTCTTTTCTTGCATATTCAGTATATCCGTTATCTTTATAAATTTCGGCTCTTGCGTCATAGATACTGCTGTCGTCCGGATAAATTCTAATGGCTGTATTGAAGTCATTCATCGCCTGATTATAATTTCCGCTTTTTCCGTAAGCAGAACCTCTTTGGATATAAGCAGGAGAGTAATTATTGTTGAGAGAAATAGATTTGTTAGAATCAATTATTGCCTGATTAAAATTACCTAATGCGTTATTTGCTGCTGCTCTGTATGTATATAAAATTTCATCTTGTGACTCTAAATAAATAGCATAATCTAAATCTTTTAATGCGCTTTCATAATTACCTAATAGTATTTTCGTCCACCCGCGAAACCCGTAATAATCATAGAATTTTGGATTAATTCTTATTGCATCATTCATATATCTAAATGCTGTATCAAAATCTGCATTAGCCAATGCCTCAGATGCCTTTTCCATATATAAATCACTTTTTTTCACTTTGTGTGACTGAATTTCATTTTTAATCTGATTTTTTGCAAAAATTACGTTGCCTGTTAATGTATATATTCCGTAAGCAATGCTTCCAAGGAATATTATTGCGAAAATTGCTAATATTAAGTATTCCATTATAATTAGTTTTGATTTGGAAAAATTTTCTTTTCTTATATATTACTGCACATTTCCTGAATATTTCCCTATTACCTTTTCGTGATTTTTAAAAAATGTGCAGTATTATTAATATGAAAGCGCAAAACAGATAATTTATTAAATCTTAAATAAAGGAGTAAAAATGCCTTATTCAAAATATTTAGAAAGCAGAAATCCAGGATTAATAGTCTTTTTGATAGACCAGTCAGGTTCAATGCAGGACAATTATTCATCAGGTGGAGTATTAAAATCCAAATCTCATGGAGTTGTTAATGCTGTAAATTTTTTGATGCATAATATAATGCTTATGAATCAAAACGGTCATACTTTTAAAGACAGAGTTTATTTCTCGGTTATCGGATATGGCGATAAAACCGGCACTGCATTTCAGGGAAACTTAAAGGGTAAAGAATATGTCAGTATATCCGAATTTGCAGATTCTCCGATAAGATATATTACGGAAAAAATGAACGGAAAGGATACCGAATTTCCTATTTGGTTTGAACCGGTTGCCAATGGAGGTACTCCAATGTGTCATGCATTTGTCAAAGCTCAGGAAATAATTTCAAAATGGATTCAAAATCATCCTGATAGCTTTCCTCCGATAGTTTTTAATATCACAGACGGTGAATCGACCGATGGTAATCCTTCAACAAATATGAAAAATATTAAATCTTTACATACAAGCGACGGTAATGTGCTGCTTTACAATCTGCATATTTCCGGAAATCCCGATGCTGTTCCTGTTTCTTTTCCGGATAAACTAAACGGACATTCGGATGAATATTCGATTATGTTATTTGAGAATGCGAGTTTACTTCCTCCTTTCGCTATTGATATAGGAAACAAAGAATATAAAATGAATCTGACACAGAATTCTAAGGGTTTTGTATTAAATGCTCCATATAAACTCTTAATCACTGCACTAAATATCGGCTCTTCAATAGTTGAATATAATATGAGATAAATAGTATTAACACTTATGTTTGAGACTATATTAGAAATATTGTTTGATTTTTTCCCGGTCATAATAATCCCTCTGTATGGTTTTGTAATTATTTTACTTTTCCGTTCATTTAACTATATAACTTATATCGGGAATAGGGTTGATACTTATAAAGATTTAAAGGAGAAATATGAAAATCTTTTAAACGATAAAACTGACAGGGTACTGGAAAATATCAGCAAAAAAATTATAGCATCAGGTGCATTCAGAGATAACAGAATAAAATTTTCATGCTTTTTTACTCATAAGGATGGTGAAAATTTAAATGATTATAAAGATGCATTTGCTTATTCAGTATCTTCTGAGAATAATGAAGCTTCATTAAAAATTGGTCTTTCTGATGGAGCAACAGTCAGTGCATTTTCAAAAAATTGGTCTGATTTACTTGTAAGGAAGTACATAAAGAGTAATATATCTGATATTAACGGTTTTAAAAACATTTTTAATGAACTGAATGAAATTCAGCAGAAATATATTAATACATCAAGAGAAAATCAATGGTGGCTGCAGGATGCTTTTATCGTGTCTGCGGCAACTTTCCTCGGTTTTGAAATAAATTCCTCAATCAGGAATAACGGCATTAATTATTGGAATTCCTTTTCAGTTGGAGATACCTGCCTTTTTCAATTTAGACAAAATAAATTATTGCAGAGTTTCCCAATGGTTAATGAAGAAAAATTTAATAATAAACCTGATTTATTGACTAATAATCGGGATTACAATGAGAAAAATGATATATGGAATAAGTCGAAAGAAATCAAAGGAAAATGGGAAAAAGATGATACCTTTGTCTTAGCTACTGATGGCTTTGCTAAATGGTTGTTAGGCAAAATCAAACATAACGAAAAATGTTTTGAAGACATTCCTGGTTTCAAAGAAATTAATTTTAGATATAAAGAAACTGAAAACTGGATAAGAAATAAACAATCTTCAGGTGAGATGCAGAATGATGACATAACAATAATTTTAATCCAAATAAATTAATATGATATATCCATCTAACACTGATTATTTATTCGCTGTCCAGAATCCTTCTTCTGCTTTTTTATCAGAGGATTTAAAAAAATGCACGGTTGAATCAAGAGTTAATAAACAACCGCTTTCCTGGAATGGCAGTTTTGCAATTATTTATCATTTGATTAATTGTTACGAAGAGTTTGCAGTGAAATGTTTCACTAAAAATGTTGAGGATATTAAGAAAAGATATATTGCCTTAGATAAACTGTTCAATAATAATGTTATTGATTTTCTGGTAAAGACTGAATATAAGAATAAAGGAATCCGTGTAAATAAAAAAGATTATGAAATAATCAAAATGGACTGGGTCAAAGGTAAAACTCTCGATAGATTTATTTTGGAAAACATTGATAACAATTATGTAATAAAAAAACTGATGGATAATTTCATAAATGTTATAAAGCAAATGGAAAATCTTGGTATTGCACACGGAGATTTACAACATGGAAATATTCTTGTCACAGAAAATTGCGAAATTAAGCTTGTTGATTATGATGCTATGTTTATTCCCGAAAAATATTCTTCGGAACATCTTCGAACTAAAGAAATTGGACACCCGAATTACCAGCACCCGAAACGGATAGATATTTCCTCTTATGATGAGAAAATAGACAGGTTTTCAGCAATTTTGATATATATGACTTTATATTCTATATATATTTATAATCGTAATTCCGAACAGAATAAATCTGTAAATAAAAATTTGCCGGTAAGTAAAACCCAAACACCTCATGTCAATAATCGGCAAACAAATAAAAATGAAAGGTACAAATATTCAAAAATATTAACTTTGACAGGTACTATTCTTGGATTAATCGCATTTGGTATTATATCAAATTCTACTCAAATAGGAAATAATAATAACATTGGAGCGATATCTATTGTTATGTTTTTCCTGTTTGTAATATTTTCAGGTTTAATTGGATTTATTGTCGATTCTTCTGTTGCCTATCCGTACAATAAATTTAATAAACAAAAAAAGAAAACATCTAATACCGGTTCAGTTAACAAACAGTTTCCGAAACATATTTGGTACAAATATAATAATAAAGAAAATTTACTTTTTACAAAAACAGATTTTTTAAATCCCGGAAACTCAAATTTATTCAGGGAATTAATTTCATATAATGATTTATTAAATCCATTAAAAAACTTTTCGGAGATTTGCCAAATCGAAATAAATAAAATTCCGACACTTGAGGAGTTTATTAAATCTTTTAATACAAATGAAATAAAAATAGAAATTCAAAATAATTGTATAACAGAGTTTAATCCATCTTTATAATAAATAAAAAGAAAGGAAATTTATAAAATGCAAACAACAAATTCATTGAATATAAATAAAAGCCGGAAACTAAATCTTGTGTCTGATTTTTTTACGGTATATCTGATTTTACTGGTTGTATCGGGTTTGCTTAACCTGATGCAGGTATTTTCTGTTAAATTAATTTTTTCTTCATCACTGGTTGAACTGCAAAATAATTTAAAAACTGCGAGCGTAATAATTTTTCTCTCAGATTTATTATATTATGGCTTGATAATTACTGTGAGTTTTTTAATTTCCAGGAGTCTGATTAAAAAATATAAAGAATACGGAAATAAAATATTTCTTTATATAATGTTTCCTTCGGTTATTTCAGGATTTATTCTTACTGTCTCAAATATTTTAAAATTGTTTCTTATCTATTTCGTTATTCCCAAAGAAATATCATGGGTAATTGCTTCGTTTATTCCCTATATGAAAGTAATTACTTCTGATGGAGTGTTTGTCTCGATGACTTTCTATAATTTGTTGATTTTATTCTACTGGTCATTTGTAGTTTGTGCTATTTCTGAAATTTCCCTGCTGATAATGAAATATAGAAGAAATGAAGAAACAAATATTGAACCTGTTCCGTCTAATGTATTTGTCCATAATCCTCCTCTTGGGAATGTACCTTCAGGAAATATTAGTAATGTTCCTGTCAGTATTAAAGTAAAAGAACAATCTTATTCGGATAATAATCCAAGTTTATAATTAATAAATAATATGAGAACATATAAAAAATTATTAATCCAGTTTTTTCTTATTACTTTGGCTGTCTTTTCAGGTTGCAGGGATTTTATCGATAAAACTATATTTGATTTATCATCTAAAAATTCGACCCAAAGTAAGAATGAAAATAATATTAATCTTAATCTGAATTATCCCTGCGATGCAAAACAATTGCTTGCGAAAAATAATATTACAAAAATACCGGATGCAAATGCTCCTGTTTATATTGACCTGAACAGAAATAAAATTATCGGAGAAACTCAGAGACCGGACAGGGATGTTAAAATTACATACAAAGTATGGAAAGGCAGTTTTACAGGACAAAATAAAAGTGAATGTCTTATTAAAATATCTTGTGACGGTGATTTCTATCATGCTGAAGGATTCGGGAGATATGCATACATTGTATTCGGTTCAAATGGCGAGTTCAAAACGTATTTAAGTCATTTGGAAACAATTATTTTCACCGGTAATTCCGGTATGGTTGTTGATTCTGTTCTGGACTTGGATAAAGACGGTATCTCTGAACTATTTGTGTTTGATGGAAATGGATTCGCAGGAACCGGCTGGGATAATTTAACAATTTATCACGGAACATTTAATAATACAATATTCCAAAGACCGCTTAGCTTAATACAGAGTTTTTATAGAGCAGGAAATCTTAGAGTCGATTATAAAACTAATTATACTATAAATGGAAATAAGATCACATTTAATCTGGAATTGCAGTACTGGAGAGACAGAGAATTTGAGAAACCCGATAAATTGGAAAAATACACAGATGTTTATGAAATAAAAAATGGAAAATCAATTCATCTGCAGGGTAATATGGATGATCTGGATTCATATTTAAAGAAGAATTTTAAATCTAATAATTAAGAAAATAAACATTTTTAATAATTTTTATAAATAAATAATATGGAACACAAAAGGAAAAATATCTGGTGGCTGATTGCAGCACAAGTGCTTATAATTGCACTTTTTTATCTTGCATATTTAATCGGGAGAGAAAATAAGAATAAAAACGAAGTATCTGAAAATAAAACCCCAACTGAAGTGGATACAAGCCAAAATAAGACAGAAAATCCACCCCCTCCTCCGCCTATTTCTCAAAACACGGACGATACTTCAAAACCAATAATGGAACAAACTCCCGATGGTACAAAATTGAACCCCGGAAATAACAATGGGGGTGTGAAGTTATATATGCCAAACTATATTTTGAAAAAAGATAAAAGTAATGAATTCTGTTTTAGATGGAAAGTAAAAGGGGGCGGAGGGTATTCGAAAGTCGGTCCTGCTATGTCGGATAACAGAAACAACAGTGCACCTGTCTTTTTCACAAACCTCACTACATCTGTTTCAAAGAGTGGTTCTGTAGTTGTTACGGAAGAACGGTGGTATTATACAAGAGTAACAATTATAAACGGAGAATATGAAGCTGTAACAGCCTGTAATACTTATGATAATAAAGGAGGGAATATTATCCAGCAGGAATCACATAAAATTAATGAAAACTGCAATCAGGTTGCATTTGCTATATGGGACTGCCAGTATGCAGATAAATGTTCTGCAGTTCTGAACAGCTATAAAATAAATAAGATAAAAGACGAAGAAGTATTATTTTTTGAAAAATTTGATTTGAAATATTTTAATAAAAATGAAATCTGGAATGAAAATATAGTTAAAGGATGCAGTAAATCTCCGGGTATGCTAAATATTGAATATGATAAACTTCACATTTTGCAAAAAAATTCCGGAAATTGCCTTAATAAAACTTTTAAGGAAACCGAACAGAATATAAGAGTAAATGAAAATACAATGATTAGCTTCGATGTGAAGCCTGTTTCTTTTACGCCAAGAACAGGTGTATCCGACATTCAGGATGAGCATCCTGCCATTGCAATGTTTACATTTCTCAATAATAAAGGTGATACGCTTGTCCTTAAAATTTGTTATAATTTCAATGGCGGAAGGGATATCCATAAGCCAAACTTATATAGAAAAGTATTCGGAAATTGTGTGCAGAGTCAATGGAAGACTAACGAAACTTTCAGGATTTACGAATTCTTTCCCGAATCAACGCGGCTTATAAAAATATCACTGGGTGGTTCAGGTGGTGATTATGAATCGTATTTCGATAATCTGAAAATATTTTTTAAAAATAATGTTCGATATTAATTTTATGGAAAATATAAAAATGTCAATAATCAATTTATTAAAATAAATAAACAGTAATGAAAAAATTTATCTTTATTTTTTTTATAACCTTTATAACACCATTTTATTTCTTCTCAAATGGATGTTTATTCGAAAAAATTCTCACCCCCGAGGATAGCACCAAGATAAAACTAACTTTTAACTCCGATAGTATTTTATATAGGGGTAAATATTTCAAAAATCAGGTCATTGTTGATACCAATGCTTTGGTAGGTATTGTGAAAGATGGTAAGGTGTTTTTGTATTATTCAGGTTTTGGCACAAAATATCAGAACAATCTGAATGATTCATTATCTGCTTTGAGTTTAATTCATTGTTGCGCGAAAATATTAAGGAATAGAAATGAAATAATCCAATCCCCAATTACGACCATTTCAGGAGTTGATATTACGGGGTTGGGTAATAAAAATTACCAGTTCAGTAATACACTTAAATAGTTTTAAAATTAATTAAAAGAAAATTATGAAAAAAATATTAATAATAACAATACTATTACTTATCTTTTTTTACTCTTCGATTTATTCCCAATCTTTCAATGATTTTACTCTCAAAGATATAAATGGAAACAGCATTACAATAAGCAGTCTTCTTAAAGAATCCCCCGTCTTCATCACATTCTGGAAAAGCACCTGCAGACCAAGTATGGATAACCTGAAGGAATTAAAGGAACTCGAAGAAAAATTCAAAAAGAAAGGTGTAATATTTATTGCCGTTAATGTCGGTGAAAGTAAAAATACCGCAGTCAGCACGATTAAAAAACTTAGTATTGACTGCACAATATTGCTCGATAAAAACAGCATGGCAGTAAATTTATATCAGGATGAAGGAATACCTATCGATATGCTCATTAATCAGAAACAAAAAATTATCTACTACCGGGAAGGATATTACGACGATGAAACGTCCGAACTTGAAGCCGCATTAAGAACTCTGCCGGATAAGTAAATAATAATTGACATTAATTTAAAATTATTTTTATTAATTTGTAAATATTGAAAATTATATTGTTTTTTTGACTGTTTTTTTAAATAACTTTAATAATTAAGAAATTATTAAAGTTAAAAAATAATAATATATCCTTGAAAACCTTTTATTTGTTATTAATTACTCATTAGAGACTTCTGAATAACGATGATTTCATTAAAACGACAAATAAAAAACTGTGATTTTCTTCTGGATTCCCTGCCTGCGGCAGGCAGGCAGTGTTCCCAGCCTTCGCTGGGACTGGAATGGAAGTTGTGGCTTTATTGTTTTTCAGATGTCTCTCATTATTAATTATTAATTGATATACTATGAAACCAAAATTTTTATTAATATATCTGCTCTTCATTATTAATTACTCATTACTAATTGTTAATTATTCAGTCTTTGCACAGAATGTAAAACCGGAAGTGGTGGTTCAAATGGGACATTTTGATAGTGTATCAAAAATGAAAGTCTCTTATGATGGTAAATATGTTATCACATTAGCAGAAGATAATTATTTAAAAATATGGGATTTAAAAATTGGAAAGGAATTAAAATCAATTCTAACTATAGTAGATTCAGTAGAAGATGTACTATTTTTCCCAACTAATAATAATTATTTAATTTCATTTAAAAGTGGTAAGATATTATGTTGGGGGTTATTTGATAAAATTCCATATGATACTTTGAATGGTCACAACGGTAAAATAAAATCTATTAATTTTTCGAAAAACAGTGAATTTTTGATTTCAGCTGGTGAAGATAGAACGATTAGAATTTGGAATTTGAAAAATCGAGTTAATAAAGTATATAACAGTAACGATATTATTAATTTTGCTATGTTTAATTATGATGAATCAGAAATTTATGCTATTAATGTCAATAATGATTTGCTATTTATGAATAAATCTAATGGTCTAATAAAAGAGAGTATACATTTGGATTCAAACAAAATTAATGAATATTATATCTTATTTGACAGTGATAATACTTTAGTAATTGTGGGTAGTTATAGTAGTAATTATTATTTTTTTTATTTTGATAAAATGGAACACAAAATTACGAAAATAGTTAAAAAAATATTTGACGAAATTTTAAATGATGGAATACATGCAATTAATATAAAGAAAGATTCTGCTTATGTTTATAATATTTTGACAAATGAATCTTATTGTAAATTTTATATTGAACCTAAAAATAATGATGAATGGTGGGGAAAGCCTGAAAACTTTTTGTTAATACCTAATACAAAACAGATATTCATTGCAAGATATACATTAGTAACAGATTTTATTCCACGGTTTCAATTTTGGATTTATAATTATTCAAATGGTAAAATCATTAATAAAATAGAAGTAATTAATACCATAATAAATAAGATAATTATATCCAAAGATGAAAAATATTTTTTTATTCATACTGGGGATAACAAAAGCCAATTATGGAATATTATTGAGAGTAAATTAAAAAATAGTACATTTTTGGATCCAGGGATATATTACAATAAAAATTTAGAATCAAATTATTTTATGCAACCAGATTATGGAAGTTATGAATTACAATATTATAATAAAATTAATTTTATTAAAGATATCAGTTTTAATGTAAATAGTACATATGAATTGGATTCTTTTTGTATATTTCCATTACAATTTCTAAAAGATCAAACTCTAGTATTATGCTTTATTTCGAAATATGGTTATTTTGATGGTAACAATAATTTGTATTTATTTGATTATAAGAATAAAATATTGAGAAATTTAAATTATTGTCAGGAAAATGATTCTTTTCCTTTGTTAGTTGAACAGAAAGAAAATAATCTGATAATATGTTACAAAAATAAATTTGTTATAATAGAAATTAAATCAGGAATAATTACATTAGAATGCTCATTTGAACATGAAGTTTTGAATGCTATTGCAAACGATGATAAAAATCAAATATATGTAGGACTGAAAGATAAATCTTGTAAAAAAATCGATTTGGAAGATTATACAATTAGTGATTTATTTATTGAAAATAATATCGTAAGTCCAATTTACTATAATTCAAATAATAATACCTTGATATATTTTACATGTAAAGATTTTAATGATTTTGTTATTGACATAAGAATAAGAGATCTAAATGAAAATAGATTAATTAATTCAATGTATATCAATGATATTATTTATCATTTTTGTTATTTGTCAAAATCAAATTTGCTGTTTACTTCAGGGAGATACGATGGTTATATAAAAATGTGGAATATTAACAAAGGTGATTTGTTATTGAAATTACTTACAATATATAAAGGTGATTATTTATCAATTACCCCCGATAATTATTATCTTTGCTCAAAAGGCGGAATTAATGCTATTGCTTTTGTGATTGGAAATGAGGTTTATCCTCCCGAACAATTCGACTTACAATACAACCGTCCTGATATTGTTCTTGAACGAATCGGGCTTGCTGACCCTGAAATAATCAAAGCATACCGTGAAGCATATTATAAACGTCTCCGGAAAATGAAATTTGATACTCTTCAGTTCAGACAGGATTTTCATTTACCCGAATTGAAAATTGTGAACAAGGATTTTCTATGGGGAAAAGAACTTTCCGATAAAAATATAAAACTTCAGATTGATGCAAAAGATACCGCTTATACACTCGATAGAATAAATGTATTTGTGAATGAGGTACCGGTTTTCGGAACGAACGGCATAGATTTGCGTAATAGAAATACTCATACATTTACAGAAAATATTCCACTGGAATTATCGGATGAGAATAATAAGATACAAGTATCGGTGTTAAATTCCGCTGGTGTGGAATCAATAAAGGATTTCTTTGATGTTACCTATAAACCTCAGAAAAAATACATTCCTAAAACATATTTTATCGGCATCGGTGTTTCTAATTATAAAGACAGAAATTTCAATCTTAATTATGCATCAAAAGATATTTATAATTTGGATTCACTGTATAAAATTCACGATTCAAAAAACTTAGTATCAATAACATTATATGATGAACAGGTAACCCGGGAAAACATCCTTAAAATCCGTGAATCCTTACAGAAAACGAATATAAATGATTTAGTGATAGTATCTCTCAGCGGACACGGAATACTGGACAAGAACTATAATTTCTATTATGCAACCTGGAATATGAAATTTGATGAACCTTCAAAATACGGTCTGATATATGACGACCTTGATAAACTCCTTGATTCAATTCCTGCAAGAAAGAAAGTATTATTCATTGACGCCTGCAATTCAGGTGAAGTTGATATAGATTTAAAGAAATCAGATACATTAATTGCCCAAAATAAAAAAGAAGGAAAAGAGGGAGATATACCCGATATAATAGATTCACTTCAAAAGAATAGTGTATTGGGACTTAAAAATTCATTTGAAATAATGCAGGAGATATTCATAAATCTTACAAGAGGTAACGGAGCAGTGGTGATTTCTGCGGCAAGGGGTTACCAGAGTGCATTTGAAAAAGAGAGTTTCGGAAACACAGGAGGAAACGGAGCATTCACAGCCTGCATAATCGAAGCCCTGACAGAAAAGAAATCCGAACTATCAGATAAAAACGGACACATAACGATTTCCAAACTGAAGGATTACGTAATCAAGCGAGTCGAAGAAATAACAAAAGGCAGACAAAAACCCACCACCCGAACCGAAAACCTCGAATACGATTTCGTTGTGTGGTAGAGAGAAAAAAAATAATTAATTTAATAGATACATTTGAAAAACAATAATTCCACAAATTTTCATTCCAGTCCCAGCGAAGGTTGGGAACACTGGAAACCAGAAAACAAACACAGTTTTTTACTTGTCGTTTTAATAATATCTTCGTTTTTAAGAAATATCTTATTATTTATTAGAAAATATAAAATTAAATAATGCCTGAATTATATACAAATGAATATATAGATAAAATTTTTCATATAGAAAAAACCGTCGGATACAAAGCTAAATATAAACAAATTGATGATTTTTATTATAATAATAAAAACATAATTGAAATTCAGAACGCAGCAAAGAAACTAGCCTCTTATGCAGGATTAAGTGATTTGACTTTTAATATTGCAGTAGCATCTCAAAATGAAAAAACTGCTGGACATATAGATTTAAATACTCCGGGTAACTTTGTATTTATTGAGATTTCGGAAAATGTTCGTGATTTCAAACAAGCAATACTTGCTACACTTGCACATGAGATATCACATAAATATGCCAAAATAAATAAGTTATATCTTGCAGAAGGAGAAGCATTTAAATTAGAAAATGAGAAATTAACTGATATTTTGAGCATTTATCTCGGTTTTGGTAAATTGATGATAAATGGTTCTTATAATTCAATAACTTATCAAACTTATTCTAATAATCAGATAGTTAATACCACAAAAAGCTATGTGTTAGGATATCTCAATATTAGTGAATATATTTTTATCTATTTGATAATAAATTTTATGAGAAATATTGATACAGAAGAAATGATTCGAGGCATTAAATCAGAAGATAATATCGGAATGATTAAAAAAATGCTGCATGACAACGATATTTTATTTAACAGTCTTAGAAAAGACCCTGATTATTTAAATCAAAAGAAATCAAGTCTTGAAGATTATATTTCTGATTTTCAAAAGAAAATGGCAGATGTTGAAAACATTCTTTCATATCTGAAAAATAAAATCATATCTGGAGCAGATGACAATTTGAAGAAATTACATATTGAAATGAATAATTTTAGAAATAATTTAAATATACATTTTAATAAGCATGAATACAACAATTGTATAAATATATTGCAGTCATATATAGCTGATGATAAAATTGTTGAAATAAAAAAACAGTTAAATAATAAAATAAAAATAGTAGATAATTTATATAAGGGATTATTTTTAGTAATTAAAAAATATAACAAATTGTTTAATAATTTTGACCTGAATGAGGAAAATTTTAGAACAATTACTTGCAGTATCGATGGTACAAAAATGAGGTTCAAGAAAAATGGAAAAAATATTTCTGTAAAATGTCCAAAATGTGGGTATCAGTTTATTGTGAATTCTACTGTCCCGGATTTTTTAATAAACGAGGTGAATTATACTAAAGAAAAACAAAATAATTTTTTCGCAAAATATTTTAAGAAGAAAAAATAAAATGAAGCCAAAAATACTTTTATTTGTTCTCTTTATATTTACTCATCCTTCATTATTTATTATAAATTCTAATGTTTTTGCACAGAATGTAAAACCGGAAATAGTGTTGCAAATGGGACACACGGAAATAATTTCTTCTATTGCTATATCAAAAAACGAGAAGTATGTTCTTTCAGGTAGCTTTGATGAATCACTAAAACTATGGGAAATTAACACCGGTAAAGTAATAAGAACCTTCAATGGACATAGTAATGGTGTAATGTCAGTATCATTATCCTTGGATGGAAAGTATGCACTCTCTGGAGGCTGGGATAAAAAGTTAAAGTTATGGGATATTAACACTGGGAAAGAAATCAGAACTTTCGTAGGGCACCGTGAAGGGATATTTTCAATCGGTATTTCTCCAAATGGAAATTACGCACTATCGGGAAGTTATGATAGTACAATAATACTTTGGGATATTAGTTCGGGAAAAGTAATAAGAACTTTTGTAGGACATCATGGCTATATTTATTCTGTAAATTTCTCCCCAGATGGTAATTATGCGCTATCAGGCGGTTGTGATAGTACAATAATACTTTGGGATATTAGTTCGGGAAAAATGATTAGAACTTTTGCAGGACACCATGGTTCTATTTATTCTACTAGCTTTTCTCCAGATGGAAAGTATGTACTCTCAGGAAGTTGTGATAGCACAATAAAACTTTGGGATATTAACACTGGGAAAGAAATAAGAACATTTGAGGGACATAAGGGTATTGTCAAAACGGTAACTTTTTCTCCTGACGGTAAATATGCACTTTCAGGGAGTTGGGATAAAACGTTAAAATTATGGGATATAACCACGGGCAAGGAAATTAAAAAATTTATAGGACATAGTGCTTTTATAGAGTCAGTTTTATTTTTCTCAACCGATAAATATGTACTATCTTGTAGCAGAGACAATACATTAAAACTCTGGGACAGCAGAACTGGAAAAGAAATCAAGACTTTTGAAGGGCATGGTGAGGGTATGTATTCAGTAACTTTTTCCCCAGAAGGAAAATATGTTTTATTTGGAGATTGGGATAATTCTTTAAAACTATGGGATTTGAGCACAAATAAGATAATCAGAAATTTTAAAGGACATAGTGATTTTATATCATCAATAAGAATATCTTCGGATGGCAAAAATGCAATATCAGGGAGCTGGGATCATACAATAAAACTTTGGGATTTAAGTTCAGGACAAGAAATTAAAACATTTGAAGGACATAGTGATTGGGTTAATTCTGTTTGTTTCTCTCCAAATGGAGACTTTGTACTATCTGGAAGTAGTGACCATGCTTTAAAACTCTGGAACATCAATACCGGAAAAGATATCAGAACCTTAACGGGACATGATATTTTGATAAACTCTGTTGCATATTCACCCAATAGTAAATTTGCAATTTCTGGAAATTTAGAAAACACTATTATACTTTGGGATTTAAGCTCAGGACAAGAAATTAAGACATTTGAAGGGCATAGTGATTGGGTTAATTCTGTTTGTTTCTCTCCAAATGGAGACTTTGTACTATCTGGAAGTGAAGATAAAACTTTAAAACTCTGGGATATTCATACTGGCAAAGTAATTAGTACATTAGAGGGACATAGCGGTCCTATAACATCAGTAACGTTTTCTCCTGACGGCAAATATGCTTTATCTGGAAGTGAAGATAAAACTTTAAAACTCTGGGATATAATAGAAGGCATATTAATTAGATCAATTGATGGTAATAATATTAGTATAACCTCTGTAGAATTCTCACCTAATGGCAAATATGCAGTTACCGGAAGTTGGGGTGATCGTTTAAGAATTTGGGACATATGGTCTGCTCAAGAGATAGTATCTTTGATTACTTATGATGAAAATAATAATATAATTATTACACCTGATAATTTTTATACATGCTCAAAAGGCGGAATAAATGCTGTGGCTTTTGTAATTGGAAATGAGGTTTATCCCCCCGAACAATTTGATTTGCAGTACAACCGTCCTGATATTGTTCTTGAAAGAATTGGTCTTGCTGACCCTGAAATCATCAAAGCATACCGTGAAGCATATTATAAACGTCTCCGGAAAATGAAATTTGACACACTACAGTTCAGACAGGATTTTCATTTACCCGAATTAAAAATATTGAACAAGGATTTTCTTTGGGGAAAAGAACTTTCCGATAAAAATATAAAACTTCAGATTGATGCAAAAGATACTGCATATACACTCGATAGAATAAATGTATTTGTGAATGAAGTACCGGTTTTCGGAACGAACGGCATAGATTTACGAAATAGAAACACTCATACATTCACAGAAAATATTCCACTTGAATTATCGGATGTAAATAATAAGATACAGGTATCGGTGTTAAATTCCGCAGGCGTGGAATCCCTTAAAGATTTCTTTGATGTTACCTATAAACCTCAGGAAAAATACATTCCTAAAACATATTTTATCGGCATCGGTGTTTCAAATTATAAAGACAGAAATTTCAATCTTAATTATGCATCAAAAGATATTTATAATTTGGATTCACTGTATAAAATTCACGATTCAAAAAACTTAGTATCAATAACATTATATGATGAACAGGTAACCCGGGAAAACATCCTTAAAATCCGTGAATCCTTACAGAAAACGAATATAAATGATTTAGTGATAGTATCTCTCAGCGGACACGGAATACTGGACAAGAACTATAATTTCTATTATGCAACCTGGAATATGAAATTTGATGAACCTTCAAAATACGGTCTGATATATGACGACCTTGATAAACTCCTTGATTCAATTCCTGCAAGGAAGAAAGTATTATTCATTGACGCCTGCAATTCAGGTGAAGTTGATATAGATTTAAAGAAATCAGATACACTAATTGCCCAAAATAAAAAAGATGGAAAAGAGGGAGATATACCCGATATAATAGATTCACTACAGAAGAATAGTGTATTGGGACTTAAAAATTCATTTGACATAATGCAGGAGATATTCATAAATCTTACAAAAGGTAACGGAGCAGTGGTAATCTCTGCGGCGAGGGGTTACCAGAGTGCATTTGAAAGAGAGAGTTTCGGAAACACAGGAGGAAACGGAGCATTCACAGCCTGCATAATCGAAGCCCTTACAGAAAAGAAATCCGAATTATCAGATAAAAACGGACACATAACAATCTCCAAACTGAAGGATTACGTAATCAAGCGAGTCGAAGAAATAACAAAAGGCAGACAAAAACCCACCACCCGAACCGAAAACCTCGAATACGATTTCGTCGTGTGGTAGAAAATTTTATGAAATTAAAGGTATTATATTATGAAAACAAAAATATTTCTATTCTTTTTATTATTAATTACTCATTATTCATTACTCATAGAAAATTGTTTCTCCCAGAGTCTTGATTCTCTATTACTTGAATCTGTAAAAGCAAATGATTTTCCTCAGGTTCAGGAGCTTATAGACAAAGGTGCAAATGTAAATTATGCAGACGAAAACGGAGCAAATATATTAATGTGGGCGGTATATTCTTCACATTTAGAAATGGTGAAATATCTTGTCGAAAAAGGAGCAGATTATAAGAAAAAAGGGGTGATTTATATTTCTTCAGACAGCAGCAGTTATTATGGAAATCTTCTCGGAACTGCAGTCGGTAATGGAAAAATTAACATTTTTAAATATTTTGTTGAAGAATGCAAAATTGATATAAATGATAAAGAATATAACCCAAAAACAAAAAGAGATGATAACTGGTCTGCAATATTTTATTCGATTTATAATTCCGACAATCAAACTTTAATTTATATTCTTGATAATGGTGGTGATGTAAATATTACCGATTCAGATTTAAATACACCCTTAATATTTTCTGTCCAAAAATATGATTTAAGTTTTATAAAAATTCTATACTTATATGGAGCAGATTTAAATAAAAAAAATAAGTATAATAAAGCTATACTCGATGTAGCAAAGGAAAAAAACCATACTGGAATCATAGATTTTCTTAAAAATCCTATAATTGATGAATTCGAAATGGCTGAACTTGGAACGGAACGTATTTTAATAAATAAAATTAAAGGAGATAAAAAAGTATTAAGCACCACAAATTCTGAAGGTAAAACACTTCTTCATTTTTCGGTGATTAATAACAGGATAGAGCTTTTTGATTTATTAATTAACGAAGAAATTGATGTAAATATTCAGGATACCGGAAGCTATACTGCTTTGTATTATGCCTTAGCAAATAACAAAAATGATTTCGCAGTAAAACTTATCGAAAAAGGTGCCGGCTTAAATATAAAATATAAAAATGATGAAACAATATTGTTAAAGGCAATTAGTATTAATAATAATTTTCTTACAAATTATTTGATTCAAAAAGGGGCAGGTTTAAGCGATATAATGAATTGGAGAAATGAAAAGGGTGAATATCTGATTCATAAAGCCGTTTATAACGGAAATGATACCTTAATTTTATGTTTGTTAAATTCCGGAGCAGATATAAATGCTCAGGATAATGAGGGTTGGACTCCGCTTCTTGATGCCATATTTTTGGGAAATAATGAAATTGCAAAATTACTTATTAATAAGGGGGCAAATGTAAACCTGTGTAATTTTGAAAATCACTCGGCTTTTTATTTATCAAAACAAAGAGGGTCTGATGAAATTTCAGAATTATTAATTGGTAACGGAGCAATTCAAAATATATCTCCCCGGGTTAAGCCAAAATTAACTGTTCAAATGGGGCATACCAGTAGTATCAGTTCTGTATCATACTCCCCTGACGGCAAATATGCACTCTCGGGAAGCCGGGATGAAACTTTAAAACTCTGGGACATAAATACCGGCAAAGAAATCCGGACATTTTCAGGGCATAGTTGGATGGTTACTTCGGTAAGTTTTTCTCCTGACGGGAAATATGCACTCTCGGGAAGCGGAGATAAAACTTTAAAACTCTGGGACATAAATACCGGCAAAGAAATCCGGACATTTTCAGGGCATAGTTGGGTTAATTCAGTCTGTTTTTCCCCTGACGGTAAATATGCACTCTCGGGAAGCGATGATAAAACTTTAAAACTCTGGGATATAAATACCGGCAAAGAAATCCGGACATTTTCAGGGCATAGTAGTAGAGTTTATTCCGTCAGTTTTTCCCCTGACGGTAAATATGCACTCTCGGGAAGCTCTGATAGAACTATAAAACTCTGGGACATAAATACCGGCAAAGAAATCCGGACATTTTCAGGGCATAGTTGGGTTAATTCCGTCTGTTTTTCCCCTGACGGAAAATATGCACTCTCGGGAAGCGATGATAAAACTTTAAAACTCTGGGATATAAATACCGGCAAAGAAATCCGGTCATTTTCAGGGCATAGTAGTGGCGTTAATTCCGTCTGTTTTTCCCCTGACGGAAAATATGCACTCTCGGGAAGCTCTGATAGAACTATAAAACTCTGGGACATAAATACCGGCAAAGAAATCCGGACATTTTCAGGGCATAGAAATGGTGTTTTTTCGGTTTGTATATCCCCTGACGGAAAATATGCACTCTCGGGAAGCGATGATAAAACTTTAAAACTCTGGGACATCTCAACCGGCAAAGAAATCCGGACATTTTCAGGGCATAGTAGTGGCGTTGAATCGGTCAGTTTTTCCCCTGACGGCAAATATGCACTCTCGGGAAGCAATGATAATACTTTAAAACTCTGGGATATAAATACCGGAAAAGAAATCTTGACATTTTCAGGGCATAGTCGGGATGTTACTTCGGTTAGTTTTTCCCCTGACGGAAAATATGCACTCTCGGGAAGCGAAGATACAACTTTAAAACTCTGGGACATAAATACCGGTAAAGAAATCCGGACATTTTCAGGGCATAGTTGGGTTAATTCAGTCAGTTTCTCCCCTGACGGGAAATATGCACTCTCGGGAAGCAATGATAATACTTTAAAACTCTGGGATATAAATACGGGCAAGGAAATAAGGACATTTTCAGGGCATAGTTATATTGTAACTTCTGTTAGTTTTTCCTCTGACAGCAATTATGCACTTTCGGGAAGCGATGATAATACTTTAAAACTCTGGGATATAAATACCGGCAAAGAAATCCGGACATTTTCAGGGCATAGTAGAAATGTTTCTTCGGTTTGTATATCCCCTGACGGGAAATATGCACTCTCGGGAAGCTGGGATAAAACATTAAAACTCTGGGACATAAATACCGGCAAAGAAATCCGGACATTTTCAGGGCATAGTAAATGGGTTGAATCGGTTTGTTTTTCCCGTGACGGTAAATATGCACTCTCGGGAAGCGGAGATAAAACTATAAAACTCTGGGATATAAATACCGGCAAAGAAATCCGGACATTTTCAGGGCATAGTAATTACGTTAATTCCGTCTGTTTTTCCCCTGACGGCAAATATGTTCTCTCGGGAAGCGGGGATAATACAATGAAAATCTGGAATATAGAAACCGGGAAAGAAATTGCAACCCTTATAGACTTCACTGCAACAGAAAAAGGCCCCAAAAATCCAAATTCAATAAATTATATTTCTGACTGGGCAGTCGTAACTCCCGACGGACTTTTCGATGCCTCTGAAAGCGGGATGAAACTAATGCACTTTGTAGTGAATACAGATGACGGTCCTGAAGCAATTGACCTTGAACAGCTTAAAAATAATTTCTATGTTCCTGAACTTCTTCCAAAACTGCTCGGATATAAACCAGGTAATCCGAATGACTATCAGAACAGAGGCGATTTTAATAATCTGAAACTCCATCCCGATATGAAAATATTAAATTATGATACTTTAAATTATAAACTAAATGTGAAACTTAGAAATCGAGGAGGAGGAATTGGCAGGATTTCTGTTTTTGTAAATAATAAAGAACTAATTCAGGATGCAAGAACTCCGGATATTGACCCTGTGAATACTCAGGAATTCACTTTACCTATTGACATGTCCAAATATTCCGAATTCATTATGCCCGGCAGAGAAAACCTGATTCAGGTATTTGCATATAATACCGATTCCCTTGTTTCGCTTAGAAGCAGAGGAGGGGATTTGGTTTTTGCTGAACCGGGAGACTCAACTGCGTCCAATCCGTCATTATATGCTGTGATAGTTGGTACTTCAGATTATTACGGAACTAAAAAAGATTTGTCATATCCCGATATTGATGCCGAAGCTTTTGCCTCTGCAGTAAATATGGGAGCTAAAAATATTTTAATCGATTCAAATAATATTCACATAAAATTACTCACAACCAAATCGAGCGGAAACAATTACCCTTCAAAAGAAAATATTATTCAGGCACTCGATTCTTTGAAAAAGGCAAAATATTATGATATTATAATTGTATATTTTGCAGGACACGGGGATACATATTTAAATGACTTCTTTTATCACACTTATGAGACTCGGAATGAATTTTTATCAGATGCAGTTAAATATCCAGACTATAGAAAAAAAGTCACAATTTCCGGAAACGAAATTCTCGATTATCTGAAAATCCCTGCACAGAAAATTGTTCTAATTCTTGATGCATGCGGTGCAGGAGCAGTCGGGAATATTCCGTTTGGAATTGCTTCAAGAAATCAGTGGGATAATGCAAAAGTTCTGGAATTTATGAAAGACCGCGGTGGATTATTTATCCTATCAGGTGCTTCATCCGGAAAAGAAAGTTATGAAAATAATTCAGTTGAACACGGGTTCTTAACATATAATCTTCTTCTCGGATTTCAGACTCTTGCACGTGATGTGCCGAAAAAACCCGAATACAAGGGATGTATAGACGTGTATGATTTATTTAAATATGCGTCAAATGGTACTGAAACTCTTGCAGAAAGATATAATACAAAACAGAGTCCTGTAATCCGCGTTCCTTATTCTGCAAATTCATTTTTTATCGGCAGAATAAATGAGAATGAAATAAATAAAATTCAGGTGAAATCAAAACCGCCGATGATTCCGTCAGTTTTTCTTTTCGGTTCTAAAAAAGATTATCTGGGTTTAACCGCAAAAGTAAATGAACTTCTGAATCAAAAACAGAATAATTTCAATTTTTCATATTACGGAAAATCTGATATTGCTGATGCTTATAATATTACAGGAAGTTATAAAGTTGAAAATGAAAATATTAATATTGAATATACATTCAGCAAAGGCGAAACCGAACTAAAAACATTTATTATTAATGGAAAAACCACTGGATTAGACAATCTTGCTAACGAAATTGCAAATTCGGTTTTAAATTATATTAAATAATGCAGGAGATATTCATAAATCTTACGAGAGGGAATGGAGCATTCACAGCCTGCATAATCGAAGCCCTGACAGAAAAGAAATCCGAATTATCAGATAAAAACGGACACATAACAATCTCAAAGCTAAAGGATTACGTAATCAAGCGAGTCGAAGAAATAACAAAAGGCAGACAAAAACCCACCACCCGCACCGAAAACCTCGAATACGATTTCGTCGTGTGGTGAGAAATATAGGTTTAATTTTTTGTGAATAATATATTAATACTACATAAAGATTTCTGAATAACGATGATTTTATAGAAACGACAGACAAGAAACAGTTTTTTCTTCTGGATTCCCTGCCTGCGGCAGGCAGGCAGCTTACGCTGGAATGACAACTCTAATTTTTTGTACCCCGTGGGGGATTCGAACCTCCAAAGACAGATCCGTAGTCTGCCGGTTTATCCATTAGCCTAACGGGGCATATTCAGTCTTCAGTCTTCAAACTACAATCTTCAATGTTCAATTAAAACAATTTCATTCAATATTCAATTTTCAATGTACAATCTCAATTAAAAACAATCTCATTAAATTTCAGTTTCTAATTTACGATTGTTAAACTTCAGTTTTAATACTTCAATATAATAAGAACAACAAAAAAAAATTACTTTACGGCAACTTTTATTTTTCCGTCTGTGATATTTATTTTTTTCTCTACATCATTAACTGTACCTGTCAATACAACATTGAAAGTACCTTCGATTCCCTTTTCGTCAACTTTTGTCAAAGTCAGTTTTCCGTTATCTGACCAGAACTGAACATATTCAGCATCAGCAGGTTTATCCTTATTTGTCCTGTACTGTACGTGACCGGGTTTGTTATCTTTTGATAAAACGAAATCACCTGTTTTTATTGGTGTTTCGATGTAAAAGAAAAAGTCGTCGTACTGACCGTTTTGGATATCGATAACTGCATAAATCGAAAATGATTTATCATCTTTTCTAACATAACTCACAGAGTCCGGAATTGTAAAATCTTTCCCGTCGATTTTACAGTAGAATCCGGATACGAATTCTTTTTTAACTTCCTTTTTTTCATCTTTCTTTACATCCGTCTTTTCGTCCTTCTTGCCGCAGGAAAGTAGCAACGATAATGAAATAAAAATTACAATGTAATAAATTGAAAATTTTCTCATACTTAATCCCTTATTTTTAAATTTTTAAAGTACAAAGTTAAATGTTAAATGTTAAATGTTAAATGTTAAAATAAATGAAAGAAAGAGTGCGCGGACTAAAGTCCGCGACTACAAAGTATAAGGAAACAATGATTACAATTTATTATTTATCTTTATAAAATAAAAAATGCGGTATGGTGAACCGCATTTTTTAATAATACATATGATAAAATTTTATTGTCCCAGATATGATTTCAGGGCTTTGCTTCTTGAAGCCTGACGGAGTCTGCGGATTGCTTTTTCCTTTATCTGTCTGACCCTTTCGCGTGTGAGTTTATATTTATCACCGATTTCTTCAAGAGTGAGCGGATTTTCCTTTTCAAGTCCGTAATATAATTTTACTACTTCTTTTTCCCTTATAGAAAGAGTGTCGAGAGCACGTTCGATTTCAATTCTGAGGGAATCTTTCATCAAAAAATTATCAGGCATTTTTTCCGCTTTATCGGGCATTATATCAATCAGCTTTGTATCTTCTCCGTGAATACTCGGAGCGTCCATCGATACATGACCGCCTGAATTTTTCAGCGTTTCCTGTACTTCATATATGCTCATATCGAGTTGTTCGGCAATTTCAAGAACATTAGGACTTCTTTCATTCGACTGTTCGAGTTCACTTATAGTCTTGGCAATTTTACTTTTCTGCTGTACTATATTCAACGGAAGTCTTACAACTCTTGACTGTTCGGCAAGTGCCTGAAGGATTGACTGTCTTATCCACCAAACTGCATAGGAGATGAATTTAAATCCGCGAGTTTCGTCAAATTTCTTTGCTGCTTTTATCAGACCGAGATTACCTTCGTTAATTAAATCATTTAAAGAAAGTCCCTGGTTCTGATACTGTTTAGCAACACTGACAACAAATCTCAGGTTAGCTTTCACAAGTAAATCAAGCGCGCGTTTGTCGCCTTTTTTAATTCTTTTAGCACATTCAATCTCTTCATCAACAGATAATGGCTGGGTTTTACTGATTTCTTTCAGATAGATATCAGTTGACTGATTTTCCCTGCTGGTATATTGTTTTCCTAATTTCATTAAACTTTCTTTTTAATATTTTCTTCTAAAAAGTAAACGAAAATAAAGTTATGTTAGTTTCATTAAAATAAACAGAGTCATTAATAAAACAGACATATACTTTATTAATAAATATTTATTGTCCGGAATATATAACAGAACAATTAAATTAAAATTACACTTCTGTCGGACCGAGGAAATCGATTTTATCTTCTTTGTGAAGAGTAACGATAGCTTTTTTCCTGTCCGCTCTATAGCCTTCAAATCTTCCGCGCTTAGCCATATGAACTTTTTTCTTACCTTTCAAAACAACTGTCTGTACATTTACAACCCTGACTTTAAATTTCTTTTCAACGGCTTTTGCAATTTCAATTTTATTCGTTCCTTTATCTACTTCGAAAGAATATTTGTTTAAGAGTTCCTGCTGTGCAGTATTTTTTTCGGTTATTAATGGTCTAATTAATACTTGTTTCATACAGAAATATTCGTTAATTAAGATAAAAGACTTTTGCATAACGGCTCAACAGCCGATTTCTGCATAAGTATCATTTTGTTGTTTAATAAATCATAAGTTGCGGCTTTATCCGAAATCATAACATTAAGTTTTGGCAGATTTCTTCCGGATTTATAAAGGTTTTCTTTTTTACCCGGTACGAGAAAGAGTGTTTTTGTTGTATCGAGTTTCAGTGCTTTCATTATTCCGAGCATATCTTTTGTTTTCGGAGCGTCAAAATTAAAATCCTCAATAATCATAATTTCATTTTCTTTCGCTTTGAAGCTCAAAGCACTTTTTCTTGCAATCTTTGCCGCTTTTTTTGGCAGAGTAAGAAAATACCTGTGTGGTTTGGGTCCGAATATGGTTCCGCCCCCAGGCATTAACGGAGAACGGCTTGTTCCTCTTCTTGCGTTTCCCGTGCCTTTCTGTCTGTAAGGTTTTTTACCTCCGCCGTGTACTTCATTTCTTTCTTTTGTTTTGTGTGTTCCCTGTCTTTTATTTGACAGATAACTTCTCACCGCCTGATAAATTAAATGATTATTCGGTTCAATGGAAAATATTTCATCAGGAAGTTTTACAGTTTCATTAGATTCAGTACCGTCAACTTTAATAACTTTAAGTTCCATTATAATGTTTTATAAATTTCTACAAATCCATTTTTAGCGCCAGGGATAGCACCCTTGACGAGAATTATATTTGAATCGGGAATAACTTTAATAACTTTAAGGTTACTGATAGTCACTTTATCACCACCCATTCTTCCTGCCATTCTCTGACCCCTGAAAACTCTTGAGGGGTAAGAACTTCCACCAATAGACCCCGGTGCTCTTTCCCTGTCACTTTGTCCGTGAGTCCTAACACCGCCGCTGAATCCGTGTCTTTTCACCACACCCTGAAACCCTTTACCTTTAGATACACCGGTTATTTTCACTTTATCTCCCGCTTTGAACAAATCAGCTTTCAATTTATCACCGATTTTAAATCCATTTAGCGGAAAATCCCTGATTTCTTTGACAATGCGTGAAGGCGCCGCCTCAAGCTTTTTATAAATCACCCTTTGCGGATTATTAATAGTTTTTTCTCTGCGCACACCAAAACCAAGCTGGAGTGCTTCATATCCATCTTTTTCTTTTGTCTTAATCTGAGTTATAATACAGGGACCGGCTTCAATAATGGTACAGGGAATAGCATTTCCTGACTCTTCAAAAAAAGTAGTCATCCCGATTTTTTTACCTAATAAGCCAATCATAAATTAAAAAATTTAAATAAATAAAATTAAATTAATATCAAACCTTAATCTCAATTTCCACACCTCCCGGGGGGTCGAGTTTTGTTAATGCATCTACGGTTTTGTTTGAAGAATTAAGAATATCAATAAGTCGTTTATGTGCACGTGTTTCAAACTGTTCCCGGGATTTTTTATCAACGTGCGGGGACCTGTTGACCGTAAATACATTTCTTTTTGTCGGAAGAGGAATCGGACCGCTGACAATTGCACCGGTTCCTTTTATCGTTTTTATGATTCTCTCCGTCCATTTATCGAGTAAAGTATGGTCGTAAGATTTAAGTTTTATCCTTATTTTTTGTGTTGCCACGTTTTTACAAATTTAAAGTTTCAAGTTCAAAAACTATCTGTGCTTTTTTAAAAATAAAAATTTCTTTTAAAATCGAATGCAGCAGATATTTTCAAACTCTTATAAACAGTTTTTATTCGATAATTTTAGTTACAATACCGGCACCAACGGTTCTTCCGCCTTCTCTGATAGCAAACTTAAGACCTTCTTCCATAGCAATAGTGTCTATAAGTTCGATTTTCAAACCGTCAACATTATCGCCGGGCATAATCATCTGAATGCTTTCCGGTAATGTTACAACACCTGTAACGTCAGTTGTTCTGAAATAGAACTGAGGTCTGTAGTTTGTTGTAAACGGAGTATGTCTGCCACCTTCTTCTTTTGAGAGAACGTAAACCTGACCTTCGAATTTCTTGTGAGGAGTTATCGAGCCCGGTTTTGCAAGCACCATACCTCTTTCGATTTCGTTCTTGTCAACACCTCGCATCAGAATACCGCAGTTATAACCTGCAATAGCTTCTTTTACGGTTTTGTTGAACATTTCCGTACCTGTTACAACGGTCTTTTTGTGTGCGCCAAGTCCAACTATTTCAGCTTCGTCACCAACTTTGCATTTTCCTCTTTCAACTCTACCGGTTGCAACAGTTCCTCTGCCTGTAATTGAAAATACGTCTTCCACTGACATAAGGAACGGTTTATCTACGTCTCTCTGGGGTTCAGGAATATAGTTGTCAATAGCATCCAGTAATTCAACAATGCTTTTAAATCTCGGGTCATCAATAGGTGCTTTTTCATCCAGACCTGCGGTCATAGATTCAAGTGCGCTTCCTCTGATAATCGGAATTTCATCTCCCGGGAATTCATATTTTGTGAGAAGTTCCCTGATTTCCATTTCGACGAGTTCGAGTAATTCCGGGTCAGCGGCATCAACTTTATTAAGATATACCACTATTCTCGGAACACCTACCTGACGTGCAAGCAGGATATGTTCACGGGTTTGGGGCATTGGACC
>Ga0233425_10001519_pt1 | contig 51620 bp, 41 predicted proteins | sample Watercolumn_Towu_2_FD_181712 | JGI IMG/M metagenome (GOLD analysis project Ga0233425, IMG submission 181712) | Freshwater microbial communities from Lake Towuti, South Sulawesi, Indonesia - Watercolumn_Towuti2014_140_MG | ecosystem: Environmental > Aquatic > Freshwater > Lake | place...
CAAGGTAGCAGACAACTGCAGGGAGGACGCCTCCCGCTCTCGCATCCACTGCCGCTGGCTGTTGAGCAAAAGCCCAACCCCCAGCAGCCCCAGCAGCCAGATCCCCACATGGGATGCCAGCACCGGCATCATGATTTTAGCCTTCATGTCATCATAGGGTTGGAGCGGCACCGCCACGCTCACTCCGCCTCTGATGTCGCCCTTCTTATAGCCCTGATCGGCATGGCATTTCAGGCACCCCTCCTTGGTCTCCAAGGGCAGCATCAGCCGCAGGAAGGAGCTACCCTCGATCTCGGTTACTTGCAGCACCTCGGGCTGTCCCTGCTCAAAGCTGTGGAGGGCAGCTTCCTCCCAGTCGTCGGGCCGGTTAATGGGATTAGTGAGCTTGAGACTGGTAATGTGCCCCTTGACGCCATAGTCATTGGAAAATTTCTCCTGAATCTTCCTGATGACATACGCCGGGTTCATCAGAGTCAACGCCTTGCCGCTGGGAGTCTGGATATCACGATCCTGGATTTGACTCAAATAGGGATTCGGCGGTGTATCGGGCGTGGCTGGCACATAGACACCGCCATGCCCTGCCGCCCAATTGCGAAACGAGATATCCTTATTGAGGACTGTGACTGCCTCCTTGCGGGCAAGGGCCAGCACCTGCTGCCGTTCCTCTCTATAATACAAGGATAAGGACAACGTAATGGCAGCGGTCCAAACAGCGGCCTGCATGATGGCATAGCGGACGGGTTTCATGGTCAGACGATCCTGGCTGGCAAGGACAATCGGCGTTAAAAGTCAAGGTCGGACTCTGCGATCAGAGGAAGGCCGAGGTGGCCAGGCCTCACCCCCAGGCAGGCGCAGTGCGCACCACAACCCAAAGGAATCGCAAGCAATTACTATCCTAGCACAAACCAAATCCAGAGAGTGGAACTTTTTTTCAGACATCACTTTCCACATTGAAAAAAAAACGATACGTTTCTGCTCCTTTACCCGGCCAACAAACTATACTACAATGTCATGAGCACACTACCATACCCATACTCCAGGAGTGGCACATGCTTAATCCCTCAGACGACGTCACCCCTCCCCGAACCGACAGCGCCCCCACCGGAACACCGGCGGATGAACGCATACGCCTCAAGGAGCGACTGCTCAATCTCACCCAGACGATGACCCATCTGGGCAGTTGGCACCTGGACATAGCGGCCAATGTCCTGACCTGGTCCGATGAGGTCTACCGGATCTTCGGCCTTGATCCTGCCACCTTCCCTGCGACTTACGAGGCCTTTTTGCACTGCGTCCACCCAGACGACAGAGAGATGGTCCACCGGGCATACCAAGAGGCGGTCGCCAACAAGGCCCCCTATGACATCGTCCATCGCATCCTCCGCCCAGACGGCACCGTTCGCATCGTTCGCGAACGATCGGAAGATGTTTTTGATGAAGCAGGGACTGTCATATACTCCTTTGGCATAGTCCATGACATCACCGAACAGCAGCGTTTTCAGGACCAGCTCCAAAAGGCCAAGACGGAGTGGGAACAGACCTTCGACGCCATGCCCGACATCGTCACCCTGATGGACAAGGAGTTTCGCATCCATCGGGCAAACAAAGCGACTTTCGCCTTCTTCAATGCGAAGCCGTCGGAAATCATCGGCCGGTTCTGCCATGAACTCTTCCGTAACATGGCCACTCCGTGCCAAGACTGCCCGATCTTCGACACCTTGCATGATGCCAGCTGCCACCAGCGCGACAAGATCTCTCATGAGGCGCTCGGCAAGATCTTCCAGGTCACCTCGTCGCCGATATTCGACAGCACGGGGGAACTCAAATATCTCGTCCACATCGCCAGAGACATCACCGAGGTCAGTAAGCTCCAGGAAGATCTCTTCCAGGCCCACAAGATGGAAGCCATCGGCGCCCTGGCCGGCGGCATCGCCCACGACTTCAACAATATTCTCACCGGCATCATTGGCTACAGCGAACTGGCCCGCATGGAGTCGCCGGAAGGCAGCCCCAGCAGACAGTATCTGGACCAGGTGCTCAAGGCTGGCGACAGGGCGCGAGACCTGATCAGCCAAATCCTCACCTTCTGCCGGAAAACCCCTCAACAGGTCAGCCCGATGAGCCCCCTGGTGATCACCAAGGAAGTCGTGAAACTCCTGCGCGCCTCCCTGCCGAGCACGGTTGCCATCAAGGACAGCATCGACCCTGCCTGTGGCTCGATCATGGCCGATCCCATCCAAGTCCATCAAATTCTGGTCAACCTTTGCACCAACGCCTTCCAGGCCATGCCTGATCAGAAAGGAACCCTGACCATAACCCTGGGCCAAACGACGGTGGCGGCAGAGGGCTTGACCGACGAGTTGCTACCGGCCACTGGCCCGTTGGTCAAACTCGAGGTCGCAGACACCGGAATGGGCATGGAGGAGGCCACCAAGCGGAGGATCTTTGAACCCTACTTCACGACCAAAGAGCCCGGCAAGGGGACTGGCATGGGCCTAGCCGTGGTCCACGGCATCATCAAGAGCCATGGCGGTGTCATTCGGGTCAGCAGCGAAAAAGAAAAGGGCTCCAAATTTTCCGTCTATTTCCCCGTCGTCTCCGCCACGACGGCAGACAGCGACCACACGCATGAATCTGTTCAGTTGCCAACGGGCAATGAACGCATTCTGATTGTCGATGACGAAGAATCCATTGGCAAGATGCTGTGCTCATGCCTTGAGCACCAAGGCTATCAGGTGACGGTGAAGACAGCGGCCCTTGATGCCCTGGACGAATTCCAGCTCCATCCGGACAAGTACGACCTCGTGATTACCGATCAGACCATGCCCCACATGACGGGAGCAGAGCTGGCCGGTATTCTGTTACAGATCAGGCCAGGCCTGCCGATCATCCTCTGCACTGGCTACAGCTCGATGATCTCGGAGCTCGAGGCCAAGGAGGTCGGCATCAAATTCTTCGTCACCAAGCCGTTGACAGCTGTTCAGGCGACATTGCTGGCACGGCAAGCGCTGGATTGACGCAGGCCACGAAAATGGAGGCAGCGGGAGAGACTGGGGGGGGAGTCAAAAAGGGGCGGATACGCATCGGAGTCAGCGCCTGCCTGATTGGTAACCCTGTACGCTACGATGGCCTTGACCAACACGACCACTTCGTCACCGGGGTCCTTGGCCGATTCTTCGAACTGGTCCCGGTCTGTCCGGAACAGGAGTGCGGGCTGGGGGTGCCGCGGGATGCCATGCGGCTGGTGGGCGAGGCCGAACGTCCTCGCCTGCTGGTGATCTGCTCGGGGGCAGACAAGACAGAGCAGATGCTGTCCTGGTGCCGCCAGAAAATACCCGCCCTCGACCAGGCCGGAATCAACGGCTTCATCCTCAAGAGCAAGTCTCCCAGCTGCGGCACGGAGCGGGTCAAGGTCTTCCCCCGCCACCAGGGAGGCGAGGCGGAGCGGAGCGGCACCGGCCTGTTCGCCCGGGCCATACGGGACCGCTTCCCCCTGCTGCCGGTAACAGACGAGCAAAAACTAAGCGACCTGAAATTACGGGACGCCTTCATCGAGCAGGTCTTTTTCTGGGCCCGCTGGCAGATGGCCCACAAACAGGCTATGAGCGCCCAGGGTCTGATCGACTTCCACAGCACCAACAAACTCCAGGTCTTGGCCCACAGCGCCCCCCATTACCGGACCCTGGGCAGAGTGGCGGCCCAAGGCAAGGACCGACCCTTAGCCGAGCGGTTCGCCGAGTACGAGGCGGTCGTAATGGAGGCCCTGGCCGTGGCGGCGAGCCCGGCCAAACACGCCAATGTCATGGAGCACATCCTGGGCTACTTCAAGCACCATCTCACGGCCACGGAAAAACAGAGGGTCCTTGCCGCCATCGAGCAATGCCGGCAGGGACATGCGCCCCTCATCGTGCCACTCACCCTGCTCGCCCATTACTCGAGCCTGCACCGACAGAACTATCTGGAGCGGCAGCATTACCTTAACCCGCACCCCGATGAGCTGATGTTACGCTACCACGCCTGACAATCAGGCGCTCTCCCCCCTTGCCTTGCGTTCCCTTATGCCTTATATGATGCTGCACACGAGCCAATGACTCACCATCATCATGAGGTAATCACCATGCCCATTTACGAATACCAATGTCTCGACTGTAACGCCGCCTTTGAAACGATTGTCTCCTCGGCCTCCTCTCCTGAGACTGTGGTTTGCAGCCACTGCGGCAGCGAAAAGGTCAAAAAGAAAATCTCCGCGACCAGCTTCCGGCTGGCCAGCGTCTCCTCCAGCCCAATCCCCGCTGGCGCCCTTTCCGGCTGCTCCAGCAAATCAGGATTTTCCTGAGCGTAATCAGCAAACGGGCCCGGGCGGCCCGTACCACATCACTGCAAGCTGCCGCTAAAATTAAAACTCCGCAGCCGTTCCTTGCCCTTGCCTCCCTCCAGCCGCCGCCACAGCAAGGCCAAATCACCACGCTTGCGCAGCGCCCCTGCCAGGTCGACAATGACGTAGTCAAGACCGAGGGCCTTGAGCTCATCCAAACGATCGAGTAGGGAAAAGGGTTCGGCAGGGACTGCTAGGGTCTGGCCGAAACTCTGCTCCAGGACGAACTCCTCACCCTTGGGCGAGACGAGGGTCTGGCCAAAGTTGAAAAACCCTGGGGCCGGGCGGGCGGTAAACAAGGGCGGAAATCCATAGACCGTAAGTCCGAGCCCCTTCTGCCGATGGGGGGCAAGGGCAGCCACCAGCTCCCTGTCGGCCTCGATGGCGATCTGGGCATTGGGGATTCCTGCCTCGGCCAAGGCCAACAGCGCCTGGGAGTTCATGACATTCAAACTGTAGTGGCCATACAATGCCAGCCTCACCCGTCCAGATCTGGCAGGCCGCTTGCCGCGGATCTCCCTTTTGCCGCCTGAAGCCAGGGTGGTCCGCTGGAGGCCTTGCCCGGGCGCTTGCTGCCCGCCATCATTCCCTCCCCCATGCTGGAGGTGGGTAAGGGCGGAGGGGGGAATGGCCGCCTCCCCGGTACCCGAGCCTTGCCGCAAGGCCTCGGCCATGAGTTGTAACTGCCCGACATGGCCAAGCTGCCAATCGGAAAACCCCTGTCCCACGAGCCAGGCCACGGCCTGCCGGTAAAAGGCGAGATCAGGCTCCAGGATCACTGGCGGCAAGGCCCAGATCATTCCCCGGCGCAGAGCGCCAGGGATAGACAGACGCTTCAACTGCCGCATCGTGCCCTGGGTCAAAAGCGCCACGATCCGGGCGGGCGGGTTGTGGCGCGGCAACTGTTGCAATACCGACAAGTCATCGATCTTCAACCACCAAGGCAACGGTGGGCCAGAGCTTGTGCCCTCCGAACGCTGTCCCCTGCCTGAGCGCTGGCCAGCCCCCTTGCCCCCGGCGGCGTCCAACGCTACCCCGCGCCGGACGCCATGGCCTTTGGCCTTAGCCGCGGGCGCCACTTGGGCGATGATGCCTTGAATCCGCTCCCGCTGCCGCTCGCTGGCAACCTGCTTCTTGAAGCGCTGAGGCGTTATCGCGCTCGAACGAGCGGCATCCTGACGGGAATCGCTGCTGTCGACCTTATAGACCGGGTCATTGGCCTGGACCCCCTCCGGCACAGCCAGACGCACGACCTGCCCGGCCTCGGCCGCCTGGACCGGCCGACCGGCGCACCACAACTCCCGCACGGTGAGCGAATCCCGTTCGCCGCTCTTCTCGTTATGGATCCGGATCCGGTCCCCCACCAGCAGCGGCTCCCGCAACTTCAATTCGGCGCTGCCCTGCCGCCAGTGACTCACCTTGCCAAGAAACAAACCGATATTACCTGAATACTGATGGGAAATAAGGGCCTCATCAGGCTGAGGCAGAAAGTATCCGGTCGAGGTCTTGCGCCCCATGGCCTTGGCCAGGAGTAGCCCGGCCTCGCGTTTTGCGGCGCTGTCCCCTGGATGATCCAAGACCAAACGATAGGCGCTGACCACAGCCCCGACATACTGGCGGCTGCGCATCCGTCCTTCGATCTTCAACGACCGGACCCCGGCCTGCCGCAATTGGTCGATCAGGCCGATCCCTTCCAGGTCATTCATGGAAAAAAGATACCCGCCGCCCTTGGCAGAGCCCCCACCCCGCCAGGAATACTTACGGCGGCAGGGCTGCACACAACGTCCGCGCAAGCCGCTTTTGCCGCCAAGAAAGCTGCTGAACAGACAGAGCCCGGAATAGGCAAAGCACATGGCGCCGTGGACAAAGACCTCGATTTCGGCCGCACTCGCCTGGGACGCCGCCGCAATCTCGTCCAGGCGCATCTCCCGGGCCAATACCACCCGGCTAAAACCCATTTCAGCCATTTGCCGGACATTAAGGGAATTATGCGCCCCCAGCAAAGTGCTGGCATGGAGGCGCAGGCCGGGGAAATAACGACGCGCCAAACGATAGACCCCAAGATCCTGGATGATCAAGGCGTCAACGCCAATCCCCTGCAGCACCGAGAGCAGCTCGACCACCACCGGCAGTTCCTCTTCCTTGACCAGGGAATTCATCGCCACATAGAGCTTGACCCGGCGCTGATGCGCAAAGTCTGCCATGGCGGCGATTTCCTCAAAGCTGAAATGACGGGCCAAGGCCCGGGCGTTGACGGCAGGGGCGCCGATATAAACGGCATCGGCTCCGCTTTCCACCGCTGCCTGGAAGACATCCAGGCTACCGGCCGGGGCCAGCAATTCTAAGGGAGAAGGCACAAGGGGCTACCGGGAGATGGAAATGAAGGGGAGGATGAAGTAGAAGTTATTGCCCTGCTCCGTGGGCTCGTAACCGACCAGCCCGCCGTGGAGTTCAACCACATACTTGATAAAGGCCAGGCCATGGCCACGGCTTTGTTCTGTCCCCACGTGAAAGGCAGGAGGCTGGCCGGCAGCGCAGTTTGTGCCCATGAACCCGTCCTGAAACAGCAAGGACGCCTCATTTGCGGGCAGAGGCCGGCCAGTGGAAAAGACATTCAGCTTGATCCCGTCCTTGCCAGGCCCAAAATAATCCTCCAGGATCATCCGGCCGTAGGCAACCGCCTTTCTGGGAACGCCCTGGCGATCGATGACCGTCTCCGCGTATTTGACCACATTGGAGAACAGGTTGGCATAGACCTGGGACAAGAGACCGAAATCGACCCGGATCTCTATCTCCTCGCCTTCCATGTCGTCCGGCTTGTCGATGGTGATCCTGCGGGCGGCCATCCTCTTTTCATAGTGGCTGAGTTGGGGGAGGATAATGTCGGTCTCCAGCTTGCAGACCTGGGGATGGAGGACCAGCCGTCCCTCCTCGAAATGATCACGCCGAAACAGGCTCTCCAGAAAAAGGCTCAAGTTGGCGTGATGCTTGTCAATCTCCTGATATGAATCGAGCAGACGAGTACGAATTTCGCCGATCTGGCTGACCACCTGTTGACACATCTCCGGATCGCCGCTCCCGGCATCCTTGTACTTTTCGATCAATCCGGCCAGCGAGCACAAGTCGTCGATCCTCTTCTTAAGTTGTTTGAAGAGGTGTTTGTAGTACATATTGGGGACGATGACGTTGTGCTCGATGTCGCTGACCAAGTTGTTGATGAAACGAAGGTGCAGGATATGCTGCTGGGCCAGCAGCCTCTTTCGGAGATTATAGCCAATGCGATTGGTGTATTTGGTGAAGAAGAATTTGTCCGACTCCGTCAGCTTGGCCAACGGATAGACCTCGAACATGCCGATGGGGGACAAACTCTGCCCTGGCACCGGGTGTTCGCTGAACTGCATCGGCTTGGCCTTGACCGGGACCAGATAGGAGCCGCCGGCCTCGTAAGGCTCGTCAGCCATAAAGACATGGGAAGGGCAAGGGAGAGGCGGCTCGTGCACGCCTTGAAGGCTGTCGCAGACCAGGCCTAAGGCATCACTATCCCCGCCTTTCAGGAACAGACGGCTCTCCAGACCAAACGAGTCCAAGGGCACGGTTACACAGATGCGATACAGGTCGGAGAGCGAATCGAACTCCTGCGATAAGTCGAAAAAAGTCTTCAGGATATCGTTTTTCTTGGGGGTGAAGTCGTAGAGGATGTAATCGCGCCGCTTCTGCTCGACCCGCTTACGGATCTCCGCCAAGTCAAACCGGGGGTTGCTCTCTCTTGTGGCCATGCCTTTCTCTCACCGGAAAAAGATGCCGTCTGTAGGTCGAGACATCAATGGGACTGCCACACCAGTACCACCTCATCGCCCTTGCCATCCTTCTCCTTCAGGGTGACGTGGACATGTTCGTCAATGGTCTCCAGGACTTCAAGGCCGACAAAGTTAGGTTGGATTGGCAACTCGCGACCGCACTTCCGGTCGATCAACACTGCCAGCTGAATACAGCGGGGCCTGCCGAAGTCCATGATGGCGTCAAGGGCTGCCCGAATGGTGCGGCCGGTAAAGAGCACGTCATCCACCAGGATGATGGTGTAGTCTTCCACTGCAAACTTGATGTCGGTCTTTTTGACCATGGGGTTCTGGGCCGCCAGACTCCAGTCATCGCGGTAGAGGGTGATATCCAGGGTTCCCAGCGGGATCTCGACCCCTTCCCGCTGGGCGATAATCTTCTTGATCCGCTCGGCAAGATAGACCCCGCCGGTATGGATCCCGACCACGGCAAGATTCTCGACGCCGTTATTCTGCTCCAGGATCTGCAACACAATCCTGGCCAAAGACCGCTCCATGTCCGGGGAGGACATGATCTGCCTGCTCATGATAGTCATGTCAACACCTCGTCTTCCAGTAATAATCAATACCCTTGGCACAGACCTGATTAATCGCCTCCGGGAAGGCCTGACATTCGGCAGCAAAGACCTTGGCCGCGATGTCATCCGGGGTATCGTCATCAGCCAGGGCCACACATTTCTGGACCACGATCGGCCCCTGGTCATACTCCTGGTTGGCAAAATGCACCGTGCACCCGCTGACCTTCACCCCTCGGGCATGGGCAGCCCGGTGCACCCGCATCCCATAGAAACCATCTCCGCAGAAGGCAGGGATGAGCGAAGGATGGATATTGAGTACGGCGCGGGCAAGGTGCGGCGGCGGGGTGTAGAGCTTCAAGAAGCCGGCCAGCAGGACCAGATCAATGGCATAATCATTCAGAATCCCGTTGATGGCGGCATTGTCTGGGGCGTGGAAGGCAGGATAGCCGTACCGTTTTGCCTTGTCGAGCCCGAGCACTGCCGCCTTGTTGGAGATGACCACCTCAATGCTGCCGCGCATGGTGCCGTTCTGCAGGCAGTCATGAAAATTGTCCAAGGTGCGGCCGCTGCCGGAAAGCAATACTGCCATCTTCATGGTCGTTCCCTCGTCTTACTTGAACTCAGGGGCGGCATCCACATTCACCGCGTTCAACCACTTGGCGATGGCGGTATCGTAGCTGCTGGTCAGATCAAACACCTTGCAGGCCAGACGGAAGCGGGTCTTCAGCGTCGTGTTGCCGGTGGCCTTGATCTCGGCAATGACCTGCGGGTAATCCGCCGGATCGACGATGACCGTGACATCGCGGTAATTCTTGGCCGCTGCCCGCAGCATGGTCGGCCCTCCGATGTCGATATTCTCGATGGCGTGGGCCACGGTGCATGAGGGATCGGCAGTGGCCTTGTCAAAGGCGTAGAGGTTGACAACGATCAGGTCAATGGGTTGCAAACCGTGGTCGCTCATCTGCTGCTGGTGCTCAGGGTTATGGCGCTGGGCCAGGATGCCGCCGTGGACCTTGGGGTGAAGTGTCTTGACCCGGCCATCCAGCATCTCTGGAAATCCGGTAAAATCAGCGACGTCGATAATGGTAAGGCCATGCTCCCGCAGCTTCTTGGCGGTGCCTCCCGTGGATAGGATCTCGACACCGAGCTGGCTGAGCTGGACGGCAAAATCCTCGATGCCCGACTTGTCGGTTAAACTAATGATGGCGCGTTTAATTGTATTCATCGTATCTCCTTGTATCATATTGTTAATCTAAACACGTAGCTATTTTCGCAAATCCTTTGGAAGGCTCAAATCATTACGGTTTCACATCACACGGGTCTCTTACTCATCGTCCTTGCGCACGAAGGTGCGGATCATCCGCCGGTCGCGCTTGCTTGGCCGCCCGGCGGGCCGGGCATTCTCATGAATGCTGCGCATGAGTTGCCGGTCTTCCCGCTGTTTCTCCCGGGCCTCGAGGCTGGCTGCCGTTTCCTGATAGAGCAGGGCCGCCTCCTTGGCCGGTCGCCGCTGGTCGTTCACGCCCATCACGGCGACCATCATCTCGACGGCCCCCCGTTGGATCCGCAGCACGTCACCGACTTGAACGACCCGGGACGGCTTGACCCGCTGCCCATTGCAATGGACCTTGCCGCCGGTCACCGCCTCAGTGGCCATGGAACGGGTCTTAAAAAACCTGGCAGCCCACAGCCACTTGTCGATCCTGACCATGAGCTCATCCATGCCCAAGCTCATGAGGCCCAGCGGCCCAGTTCCTTGATCAGCTGATCGCGGTCCGGGGCATTGTGCAGCATCATCTCCTTGAAATGCTCGTAATAGCGGATCAAGATAAAATCGAACCGCAAGCCGACGCCATATTCATTATAATGAATAATCTCGCAGGTAAACTTGATTCTGGACAGCAACTCAAGGCTCACATAATCGCCTACCCTGAATACCGGGACACGCTCCAGCTCCATGAAGGCACCGCCAAAACTGATATTTCGGGTATGTCCCTTCAAGATGAGCTCGCCGCCCGCCACCAGTTTGCCTTTGATCTTCAGAGAGAGACGGCTCGTCTTCCTTCGCTCTTCCATCGCACAGCACTCCTTAACGCGCCATATACCACAATAACCGTCGCTGCGGCCGGACAAACGAGGCCGGATAGTCCAGGAGGGGAGGCCCCTGCAAAAAGGTTTCTGCCAACCGTATCTTCGCCTCGCCGGCAATCAAGAAAAGGACCGTGTCCGCGTGGTTGATGACTGGCAGCGTCAAGGTCAACCGCGGCACCGGAGGCACTGCCTGCTCAGAGTCCACCGCCACCACCCACTCACCCCGCTGCAACGCGGGATGGCGCGGAAACAACGAGGCAGTATGCCCATCACTGCCCATCCCCAGCAAGACGAGATCGATGGCGGGATACTGATCATCAGCCGCTGACATATCACGGCCAGACAACGCGATAAAGACGTCCCGCAGGGTGCGTTGATAGTGGGCGGCGGCAGCGGATAACGGGATGGTCTCCACCGGCATCCTGAAGATGTGATCTGCAATGATTGGCAGGTGCTCCGCCAGATGCCGGTGAAACATCCCGTAGTTGCTGTCCGGGTGGCCTGGCGCGACGGCCCGCTCATCGACAAAAAAGAACCACACCTTGTGCCATGGAAAATCTCTGCTCTCCCCTGATCGGGCAAGGGCTTCGAAAAGGCCAGCAGGGGTCTTACCGCCAGAAAGCGCCATGGTGGCATAGCCATGCTTGTCAATCGCCTCTCGCAGTTGCCAATGCACGACCGGAATGATGGCGGCAGACGCCGCTTCCAGTCCCTGGCAGTGCACAACATCAATTGCCGGTGTTTCCATGCGCGAACCAACAATAGGGAATATTTGACTTCGCGAAATTGGCTGTGGTAAGCTTTGGAAAAATGGCTCCCGCCGATAGCGCTACGGGCAATGTCACCCCATCGCCCCCCGACAACAAGGACAGTCAATGGACACTATCGAACACACCCTTCTCAAAGACGTTGACAAGTTGGTTCCCCGACCCGATATCGCCCTCGATGTCATGGCCATGGCCAACCAAAGCGATTGCGACATCGCTGGCCTCTGCCGCAAGATCAACCAGGACCCGAGCCTGATGGCCAATATGCTGCGCCTAGCCAACTCCGCCTACTTCGGGCACATGAAGGAGATCTCCTCAATACGGGATATCGTCGTCCGCCTGGGCCTCGACAGCGTCAAGATGATCGCCATCACCTCCGCCTCGGCAGGAATCCTCAAGACACCGCAGGAGGCCTACAATCTCGAGCCCGGCGCCCTGTGGCGCCACTCCCACGCCACTGCCCTGCTGGCCGTGCTCATCGGCCGCCACGCCAAAGCCGGAGGCCTCTCCAGCCTATACAGTGCCGGCCTCCTCCACGATGTGGGCAAGATAATCCTCAACCGTCACCTCCAAGTCGAAACCATGAACCGCGGCGGCATCAGCGAGTATCCGACCCTGGTTGCCCTTGAAAACGCCCTGCTCCATACCGATCACGCCAAGATCGGCATGACCTTGCTCCAGAAGTGGGGCTTGCCTGAGGCCATCACCGACCCCGTCGGCAGCCATCACAACCTCAGCGCCTGCCAGTATCATCTCCCGCGCCAGATCATCTACCTGGCCAATCACCTGGCGGAAAACATTGGCATCCCAAGCGACGATGCGGACAACTCCATCTACCAAGTCAAGGAGAACTTTGAAAGCGTGGACGGCCTCCCCGAGATCCCTGGCTTTGCCGAAAACATGGAGACCATCATCAGTCTCTTTTACGAACAGTTTACCGGCAACGCCACCTTGGACTTCAGTTAAAACGCCACCGGAGATAAGGAAACTGCCGAACGACCCGATGACATCTCCCCATCAGACCCCCATTGACAGCCAAGGAAAAACCCTATGAGCGCCCACGAACGACGCATGACCACCCGGGTCCCGGCCCACTTCCAAGTAAACTTCATCCATCAGGGCGACTACCTGATTTCTCACACCCGGGACATCTCTGTGGATGGCATGTTCCTGTATACCACCACCCCGCCTCCGGTAGGCGAACAGACGGAACTGACATTTTCCATCGGTGGGCTCAACAATGTAAAGCTCCGTGCAGACGTGGTCTGGGTCAACCACACTACCTCACGAAAAGATTCAGGTATGGCGGTCCGCTTTATTGACCCCGCCCCTGAGCTGATCGAAGCCATTCTGGGCATTGTCAAAAAAGTCGCGGTGTTCCCGGCCTGAACCGAGAGTCACGCGGCGCACATCTTCACAGCTCCACATGATCCTTCTTCCCACAACGCTCACAGGTCACCAGGGTATTCTTGTCCTTGGCCCGCCACGGCTGGCGAATGACCAGATTCTTGTAGTCCTTCTTTGAGCAGGCCTCGCACAGGCACAGTATCGAGTCATCCTTCAATATCCACTTATACATAATACCTGTCCATCTCGGGTGTTTATCACCAAAAAAAGGAGAAGAACCCACATCGGGGCCCTTCTCCTCCGTTATGCCTAGAGCGTAACCTCAGCTACCTTGTCATTTCGGAGCGATACCCAGCTCCTTCTCCTTCTGGGCGATGGCCAGGCGGGTCTTGATGACCGTATCGGAAATCAGACTGATGGAGTCGATGCCGCACTCCACCAGGAAGGTGGCGAACTCGGGAAAGTCGCTGGGGGCCTGACCGCAGATGCCGATCTTGCGACCGCGGCGCTTGGCCGTGTCAATCACCATCTTGACCATGGTTTTAACCGCCTCGTTCCGCTCGTCATAGATATGGGCCACCAGATCGGAGTCCCGATCGAGACCAAGGGTCAGCTGGGTCAAATCGTTTGAACCGATGGAGAACCCGTCGAAGACGTCGCTGAAGGCGTCGGCGGAGATGACGTTGGAGGGGATCTCGCACATCACGTAGACCTCCAGCCCGTTCTCGCCTTGGACCAGACCAAATTGGCGCATCACCTCGATGACCTTGCGGCCCTCTTCCGGGGTCCGGCAGAAGGGCACCATCAGCTTGATGTTGTTGAGTCCCATGTCGTTGCGGACCTTCAACAAGGCCTTGCACTCCAGCTCAAAGGCAACCTTGTACTTTTCATCGTAGTAGCGAGAGGCGCCGCGCCAACCGATCATCGGGTTAGACTCTTCCGGCTCGTAGAACTGGCCGCCGATCAGGTTGGCGTACTCGTTGCTCTTGAAGTCCGAGAGGCGAACGATGACGTCCTTGGGGTAAAACCCTGCGCCGATCCGGCCCACGCCTTCGGCCAGTTTGTCGATGAAGAACTGCTTCTTGTCCCCAGGATAGGCCGTAGTCTTCTCCTCGATCTGGCGAACCACCTCGGCTGCCTCGGCATCACCGGCTGTCGCCTTTTGCTTCAGGTCATCGAAGTAGTAGAGGGCCAGGGGGTGAATACCGATATGGGAGTTGATGATGAACTCTTCACGGGCCAGGCCGACACCCTCGTTGGGGATCTGGCCTTCGGTGAAGGCCTTCTCCGGAATCCCGACGTTCATCATGATCTTGGTCTTGGTCTCCGGGATATTATCGAGGTCAACCCGCTCGATCTCAAACTTGAGCAACCCTGCATAGATATTGCCGGTCTCTCCCTCGGCGCAGGAGACCGTGATCTCGGTGCCCGACTTGATCATCCGGCTACCGTTCTCGGTGCCGATGACACAGGGAATGCCCAGCTCGCGGGAGATAATCGCCGCGTGGCAGGTCCGGCCGCCGCGGTTGGTGACGATGGCGGAGGCGATCTTCATGATCGGCTCCCAGTCCGGGTCGGTCATGTCGGTGACCAGCACCTGGCCCTTCTTGAAGTCATGGATATCAGCCACGTCTTCGATGACATTGGCCTCACCCTGGCCGATCTTGGCACCCACCGCCTGACCGGTGGCAATGACCGTGCCGTGCTCCTTCATGACATAGGTCTCCATGACCTTCTTGGAGGTCTGGGAGTGCACTGTCTCGGGCCGGGCCTGAACGATGAAGAGCCCGCCGGTGCCGACGGTGACGCCATCGCCGTCCTTGGCCCACTCGATATCCATGGCCTTGCCGTAATGATCCTCGATGATGCAAGCCCACTCGGCGAGTTTCAGGATCTCGTCATCACTCAATACATAGCTGCCGCGCTCGGCCGGGGTGGTCTCGATATTCTTGACCGGCTCGTGGGCGCCAGGGTCGGTGTTGTAGATCATCTTAATCTCTTTGCTGCCCACCCGCTTGCCGACGATCGGACGCTTGCCCTGTTTCAGGGTCGGCTTGAAGACGTAAAATTCATCGGGATTCACCGCGCCTTGGACCACGTTTTCACCTAAGCCCCAGGCCCCGGTCAAAAACACGGCGTTGGTGAAACCGCTCTCGGTATCGATGGAGAATATGACGCCCGAGGAGGCGGAATCGCTGCGCACCATCTTCTGGATGGTGATGGAAAGATAGACGTCGAACTGGCCAAAACCCTTGTCGTGGCGGTAAGAAATGGCCCGGTTGGTGAAGAGACTGGCGAAACACTTACGGCAGTTGTCGATCAGGGCATCCATGCCGTGGATATTGAGATAGGTCTCCTGCTGACCGGCAAAGGAAGCGTCGGGCAGGTCTTCCGCCGTGGCCGAGGAACGGACAGCGACATCGACATTGGGACCGTACTCGGCCTCCATCTTGGCGTATGCTTCTGCGATGGCCTGACGGAGATCGTCCGGAAACTCAGCGTTGCGGATGATGTTTCTGGCCTTTTCACCGCGCTCCTGCAGGTTGCGCAAATCGTGGGTATCCAAACCGGCCAGGGCCTCTTCGATGGCCTTTTCGATGCCGGCGGTCTTCAGGAGATGGCGATAGGCATAAGCCGTGATGGCGAAACCATGGGGAACGGCGACTCCCTTCGAGGTGAGTTTCTGATACATCTCACCCAAAGATGCGTTCTTACCGCCGACCAGCGGGACATCCTCTATGCCGATTTCGTCAAACCAGAGAATTAATTTTTCGTCATGTTTTCCAGACATCTCCATCTCCCAATTTTAAAATGTTGATATATTTCACAAAAAAAATACAATAACCAAACCAGCCTGCAGATCCTCGACGCCCTTCATTGCCGCCACCCAAAAGGAAGCCATGAAAATCGTCTGACTATATTCTACAGGTGTATGCCAGGTCAACTTAAAAGATGGGGGACTGTCCCGCAGGACCACATCTTACGGCGATCGGGCAGGCTCCAGTGGCCGGGCTGCGCATCGCCTAGACCGCTTAGCACAACCTGCGACCCTGCTGAACAGTTACGGTTCCGGCCCAGGCCGCATTCCGGGGGCATGAATTGGTTTGTTACAAAATGGAATCACCCAGGAACGAAACCTGAATTCGGGCTCATCCCGGCAAGGTCGAGCCGCAATGACGGTGGAGCCCGCTGAGTGGCTCCACCTGGTAGGGATTGCCACCATCCGGCATGCCACCGAACACGACATGGAGGAGACAACGCTGTGCCCACGCTGACCCGCAGCCCGCTCGCGATTTACAAAGGCCTGCCGCAGACCAACTGTGGCCGTTGCCTCCTGCCGTCGTGTCTGGCCTTTGCCGCGGCGGTGGCGGCAGGTAACCGGCGGGGGGAGGATTGCCCCTGGCTGGCCTCCGATGCGGCCGCGCTGTCTGCCGCCGCCGCGCCCCAGGCCCCGGTCTCGGATATCGACCAGGCCGAGTTCATGGACCGCCTGCGGCAAAAAATGGCCACCACGGATCTGGCACGGGTTGCACCCCTCATCGGCGGCAAGATCAGCGATGGCCGAATCGTCATCAACTCCCTGGGCAAGGATTTCTCCGTCGATCAACAAGGTGATATCGCCTCGGAGTGCCACCTCATCCCCTGGGTACAGGTCCCACTGCTGGCCTATATCACCAATCAAACCCATGCCGATGCCACCGGACGGTGGATCTCGTTTCGAGAAATCTCAGGCGGCATCGAATGGCAGGGACTGTTCAGCAACCGCTGCGAAATGCCCCTGCGCAGACTGGCCGATGACAACCAAGGCCTGCTGACAGACCTGATCGACCTGTTCCAGGGAGCAATGATCGAGTGGTACCAGGCCGACATCGCCCTCATCCTCCACCCCCTGCCCAAGATCCCGATCCTGATTTGCTATCAGGCCCCGGATGATGACCTGGAGTCAACTCTCACCATCTTTTTCGACGCCTGCTGCCCAGAAAACCTCCATATCAAGCCGCTTTTCACCCTCTGCTCGGGACTGGTACAGATGTTCGCCAAGATCGCCCAGTATCACCTATAAGTCACCCGGCAGGCCCCCTGATGACTGTTGACCGAAGCCAGAAAACACCTCGCTGAAACGGGATCGTCAAATATCGACAAGAGGTCCCGTGAGAAACCGGACAGAGCCGTCGTCCTCTCCTACTTGAGGCTTGCCATGTCGATGACAAAGCGGTAGCGCACATCGCTGGCCAGCACTCGCTCGTAGGCTTCGTTCACCTTATGGATCGGGATCACCTCCACATCGGACAGCACCCCGCGCGCGGCACAGAATTCGAGCATCTCCTGGGTCTCGCGAATACCGCCGATGAGCGAGCCAGCCAAATGACGCCGCTGCATAACCAAAGGCGCAGCAGACAGAGGAATGGGGTCGGGGATGCCGACCAGAACCATTGTCCGGTCACGCTTCAAGAGCTCGAGGTAGGCGTTGTAGTCGTGGTGGGCAGAGACCGTGTTCAGGATGAAGTCGAAACGCCTGGCGTTGGTCGTAAAGGCCTGAGGGATACTGGTCACGACAAAGTCATCCGCCCCCAGGGACCGGGCTGCGGTCTCTTTGCCAGCCGAATGACTGAGCACCGTGACCGTGGCCCCCAAGGCCTTGGCTATCTTGACGCCCATATGCCCCAGGCCGCCCAACCCGACGATGGCCACCTGGTCGCCAGCCTTGATCCCGTACTGCTTGAGCGGAGAATAGGTCGTAATCCCGGCGCACAGCAAGGGGGCAACTCGCTCCAGGGGCAAACCAGGCGGGATGCGCAGGACATAGTCCTCGTTAACCGTAATCCGAGTGGAGTAGCCGCCATAGGTCGGAGTGGTACCATCCCGCTCATAGGCGTTATACGTAAAATTAGCCCCCTGCTCACAGAATTGCTCCTCCCCGCTCCGGCAGGCCTCGCACTGCCGGCAGGAATCCACGAAGCAGCCAACGCCCACTGTATCGCCAACCCGCCACTTGCTGACCTGGGCCCCGACCTTGGCCACCGTCCCGACAATTTCATGCCCCGGTACCATGGGAAAAATCGACCCTCCCCACTCGTCGCGGGCCTGGTGTATGTCGGAGTGACAGATGCCGCAGTAGCTAATGTCGATCAGCACCTCATGGGCGTCTGGCTCACGACGTGCAATCGTAAAGGGAGCAAGCGGCGACTTGGCGGCTCTGGCGGCGTAAGATGGGGTGGCGAGCATAGGCTACCTCCGTATGTTGAATTATTTGATGGTGAACTCCTCAGGGAATCAGAGGACAGAATGCCAACAAAAAAGCGCGGGAAGAACGTGCCGTTCCGATGTCCGCCGCAAACGCCGGGAACTTGCGACCTGACCGGAGGCTGGAGAATAATCCCAGCCATGCCCCTGCCAAACTCGGACTTCTTGGCCACGAACAGTTTGGCATATTATCAATCAATATAATGCCAGTATCTATCTAGTTAGAGGAGAAAATCAAGGCGGCTCTTGATACCAGGGCACATAGATGGAGCATCATCGAGGAAAGGCCGAAGACCTCCGCTCAGGGACAACCACGGCCGGCAGCATCAGAGTGAACATCGCGCCCTCCTCGCTGTTGCCTGCCGACAGGCTTCCGGCCATATGCTCTATGATCACCTTCGACATGTACAGCCCCAGGCCGGTGCCTCGATCCGGCCCCTTGGTGGAGAAATACGGCTCAAAGATGCGGTCGATGATGGCAGGGTCAATGCCGCCGCCGTTGTCGGACAGCTCGATGACGATCTTTCCATTGGTGCGCCGGAAGTTAAATTCCAAAAGGCCTGGAGGAAGGGGGGCGGCGTCATCGCCTGCTTTGCTCCGGTTGTCAATGATGGCATCGCGGCCGTTGTTGATCAGGTTTAGGACAACGTGCTCAAACTCGTTACGGTAACCGCTGGTGCGCCTGAATGGGTGTTCTACGATGTCGGCCTGTTGATCGTAGGTCCTGCCCTCAACATGGCAGGTCATTCGGCACACGATGTCATTGGCCGACAACTGGGCTGAGACCAGCCGGAGCACATCGCCAACGGCGCAGAGGACGTCAAATTCACTTCTTTCCTTCTCCGGCATGAAGAAATTCCTGAAATCATCGATAGTCTTGGACATATGCCGGATCTGATCCATGGAGTTCCGTACCGAATTTGCGATGAAGTCGCGGCTCACCTCCCCGAATTCAAATGCGTCGCGGATATTTTGCACAATGAGTCCGAGGGTATTGAGCGGCTGCCGCCACTGATGTGCTATGGCGCCCAACATCTCGCCCATGGCCGCATGTTTCGACTGATAGATCAGCATCCGCTCCTTTTCCAGCCGCAGCTTGATTTCTTCGCTCACCCGGCGGCCAAGGGTACGGTTGAGCTCAACCAGCGCCTCCTCGGCCTTTCTGCGCTCCCGGTTCAACACAACCAGACCCAGGTGGTCGGCAACCTGGCAGACAAATCGAATCTCATCTTCCGCCCACTGGTGCGGGCGGTCCACATGTTCAAAACAGACCACCCCAAGGTGTCTCTGCCCGATAGAGATCACGCCATCCAGCATGGCGGTGATATGAAGCGGCTTGATATAGCCCTCCACGTATCCGGCCGTTCTCGGATCGATGAGAGGGTCGTGGGCGTCCACATAGCGGGACGACATGAGCGCCTCGAACTCGGCCTGGAACTGATGAGACGCGAGCACTGCCCCGGAGGAATGACGGCCTTGGGACAGTTCAAAGAGATCGAGGCATCGCAGTTCCTGCTGGTTCTCGCTGAACAGCCACACCCCAACCCGTTCAATTCCCATGGCGGTGGCAACGGCCTCGGTCACACGCTTGGCCGCGCCCGGCACATCGCCCTGGCTCGCCTCCTTGGCGACAAACAACTGGGAGAGGATCTCGTTCTGCCTCATCACTCGTTCGCCGGCAACCTTCCGCAACTCCTCCATGTGCTTACGCTCGGTGATGTCGGTGTGGGTACCCAGCATCCTGAGCGGCGTGCCGCCAGAGTCACGCTCCACGATACAGCCCAGTGACAACATCCACTTCCACTCCCCAGAGCGGGTCTGCTGCCGGAACTCCACCCGGTACTCAGGGATATTTCCCTCCACATAGGCCCGGTAGGTATCGGCGGTGATGGCCCGGTCATCGGGGTGCAGGCGCTCTATCCACTTGGCGTTGGTCTCGTAAAACTCGTCAGGTTCATAGCCGAGCATGCGGGCGTACTCCGGGCTGACCACCGCGTCACCGGTCCGCAAATCTAAATCGTATATCCCCTGGTTGGCCGCATGAAGGGCCAAGCGCAAACGCTCCTCGCTGTCCCTGAGATCGCGGGTCCGTTCCGCAACCACCTGCTCGAGCCGATCGAGGTGCATCCGGTCTTTCTGCAACAGGACATTGAACTCCGCGGCAAGCATCCCGATCTCGTCACGGCCGGAGACCGGCAGGATGGTGCTGCGGTCGTCGCCGTTGCCTAGACTGAGCAGGGTCGCGGTGATGGTGCGCAGATTGCGGGTGACAAAAAAATAGGTGCCGGCCAAAAAGAGAGCGAGGATCATCCCCATGCCGGCCGAAAGGATCGCCAAGGCATAGAGCATGGCCGTATAGCCGATGGCCGATACTTCACGGGGTAACGGGAGATGAACAAGGGCAGCGGGCGTGCCATCGATCCCCTTGAAGAGGGCGTAAACGTCAAGGGTGCCTTTGTCGCGGACTATCTGATAAAAATTGGTGGCGGCTGGAATCGAGCGCGCCGGTTCACGGGCCAGCTCCTGCCCGGTGGCAGGGTGCACCGCAAAGGGCATTTGCACGAGTTTTTGATACTTCGCGATCCGTTCCGGGGTGAGTCGGCGGCAGAATATCAAGACACCGTTGGCTGGCGCCTCCTTGCCGTTCTCTCGAACAGGAAAGGCAACGATAGAAAACAAGTCTTGGCCAATCGCCTTGAGTCCAACCCTCTGCTCGGCTTCATGCCAGCCTCCGGAAAAGACCGCCGGGGAAGGCCAGCTGCTGGCGATGATCTCCTGGTGGTTCAACGCCTCCAGGGCCAGAGGAGCCTGCTTCCGGAAAAAGACCTCACCGTTCGGCAAGACCAGCAGAACCAGATCGATGTCGATATTGGCGAACATGTCGTCGGCAAAATTGCTTTCAGCCGCAGCCAGATCACCCGCCTCCACCAGGCTGTACATATCGTCCCAGTAAGCATAATCGCGGCCGCTCACCGCCAGGCGGTCAATGTCGTTGGCAACACAGTCCAGACAACGGGTGATGTCCCGTTGCGCCTGGGTGTGCTCCACCTCCTTGAACCCAGGCATGACCACGAAGTACATGACCCCGGCGGCCAAGGCGAAACAGGTCGCCACGATCAAGGTCCCGAGCAGTATGAACTTCCGGTTCAGGGTCATGGAATCTGCCCCCTCCTCTTGCCAAGATGATGGTTCAGGTCAGTGTCTACGCTCCGCTATCCATCAACGCCGCAGCCGCCAATTTCCGCCCCTTCCATAGTTTGTAGATGGCGGGATAGACCAGCAATTCCAAAACAAACGAGGTGATCAATCCGCCGATCATCGGGGCGGCGATACGCTTCATGACATCGGCCCCGGCGGAGGTGGACCACATGATGGGGAGTAACCCCATGAAGGCAGCGGCCACCGTCATCATCTTGGGCCTGGCCCTCTTCACCGCCCCGTGCAGGATGGCCTCGTCCAGATCAGCCATGCTCCGCAGCGCCCCCTTGGCCTTGGCCTCGTCATAGGCCAGATCGAGGAAGAGGAGCATGAAGACCCCAGTCTCGGCATCCAGGCCCAGGAGGGCGATCATCCCCACCCAGGCGGCGATGGAGACGTTGTATCCCAGGGCGGCGAAGAGCCAGATGGCGCCGATGGCCGAAAACGGCACGGCCAGCATCACCACCGAGGACTTGAAGGCGCTCCTGGTGTTGAGGTAGAGCAGCACGAAGATCAGGGCCAGGGTCAGCGGCACCACCACCTGAAGCCGCTCCCGCACCCGGATCATATTCTCGTACTGGCCGCTCCACTGCAGGACATAGCCCGGCTCGAGCTTCAGTCTCTCACCCACCGCCCGCTTGGCGTCTTCCACGTAGCTGCCCACATCCCGGCCCGCGATATCCACATAGACGTAGCCGGAGACAAAGCCGTTCTCGTTGCGGATCATGGCAGGACCGGTCTTCAGGCGGATATCGGCAAGCTGGGCCAAGGGCACCTGGATAGTCCCGTTTCCCCCAGGGGCGGCCACCAACACCCGGCCCAGGCGGTCGACATCCTCGCGCAGTTCTCGGGGGTAGCGGATATTGACCGGATACCGTTCCCGGCCCTCCACCGTGGTGGTGATGTTCTCGCCGCCGATGGCGGTCAGGATCACCCGTTGCACCTCGTCGATACTGAGTCCGTAGCGGGCGATCTGATCGCGGCGGAGATCGAAATCCACGAAATAGCCGCCGGTCACCCGCTCGGCAAACACGCTGCGGGTGCCTGGGATCTCGCGCACGATCCCCTCCAACTCTTCACCAATGCGCTGGATGCGGTTGAGGTCTGAGCCATAGATCTTGATCCCCACCGGGGTGCGGATCCCGGTGGACAACATGTCGATACGGGCCTTGATCGGCATGGTCCAGGCATTGGTCACCCCGGGGATGCGCAAGGCTGCATCCAGCTCGGCCACCAGCTCGTCCCAGGAGAGATGGTCCGGCCAGACCGGACGGAACAGGCCCTTGAGCCAGTCCGGTGCCCAAAGGGAATACCAACGCTCCTTACCCCGCCACTGGTCCTCCGGCTTCAAGATTACCGTGGTCTCCATCATCGAAAACGGGGCGGGATCGGTGGAGGTGTCGGCGCGGCCTGCCTTGCCGAACACCCGCTCGACCTCGGGGAACCCCTTCAGGATTTTATCCTGTGTGGTCAACAGATCCTGGGCTGCCGCCACCGAGATACCCGGCAAGGTGGTGGGCATGTAGAGGATCGAACCCTCGTTCAAGGGCGGCATGAACTCGCTGCCGAGCCGGAAATAGAGAGGCAGACTGAGTATGACCAAGGACAACGCCGCCGCGATCACCCCTTTCGGATGGCGGAGGACAAAGCGGCAGGCAGGGTCATAGACCCGAAAGATGGCCCGGCTGATGGGATGACGCTCCTCGGCGAAATAGTTCCCAACCAGGAACGTCGTGGCCAGCTTGGCCAGGAAACGCGGCTTGAAGGCAAAGGGATCGATGCGGGCAAAGAGCATCCTGAGGGCCGGATCGAGAGTGATGGCCAAGAGCGCGGCCAGCCCCATGGCCAGGGTCTTGGAGTAGGCCAAGGGCTTAAACAGCCTACCCTCCTGATCCACCAGGGCAAAAATCGGCAGAAAGGCTACGGCGATAATGAGCAGGGAAAAAAAGACGGACGGCCCCACTTCCATGAGAGCAGCAAGCCGTACGCTATGAAAATCGCCCTGCCTCCCCCCTGCCTGCCAGTGGTAGATCCGGTTATAGGCGTTTTCCACCTCGACAATGGCGCCGTCCACCAGCACCCCGATGGAGATGGCAATCCCCGCCAGACTCATGATATTGACCGTCACCCCCATGAGGTAGAGCGGGATAAAGGAGAGCAGCACCGACACCGGAATGGTGACGATGGGCACCAGGGCCGAGGGGAAATGCCATAGGAAGATGAGGATCACCAGGGAAACGATGATCATCTCCTGGACCAGCTCATGTTTCAAGGTGCCCAACGCCCGTAGAATCAGATCGGAACGGTCATAGGTGGTGACGAACTCAACACCCTTGGGCAACGACGGTTTCAGATCCTCCAGCTTGGCCTTGACCCTATTGATGACGTTCAAGGCATTTTCGCCGTGACGCATCACCACCACCCCGCCGACATGGTCTCCCAGGCCGTCAAGGTCGGCGATCCCCCGCCGGATCTCCGGACCCAGCTCGACTCTGGCGATGTCCTTCAGCAACACCGGCACTCCGCCCGCCCCGGTCTTGATCACGATGGTGTCGAAGTCGGCAAGCGTCTTGGCATAGCCCCTGACCCGCACCATGTACTCGGCCTCGGCAAACTCAAGGAGCCTGCCACCGACCTCGTTATTCGACTTCCGCACCGCCTCCATGACCATGTCCAGGGAGAGCCCGTAGGCGGCCAGACGGTTGGGGTCCACGGTGATCTGGTACTGCCTCTGGAATCCGCCGATGGAGGCTACCTCGGCGACCCCTGGCACCGACTGGATGGCATAGCGCAAAGTCCAGTCCTGGTAAGAACGGAGCTCATCCAACGAATGATCTCCGGATTTATCGATCAGGGCGTACTGAAATATCCAGCCCACCCCGGTGGCGTCAGGCCCGAGCTCGGTCTGCACCCCCTGGGGCAACCTCGACTGGATCTTGGACAGATACTCCAGGACCCGGGAACGTGCCCAATAGATATCGGTGCCATCCTCAAAGATAACGTAGACGTAGGAAAAGCCGAAATCGGAGAAGCCGCGGATCGCCTTGACATGGGGAGCACCCAGCAGGGAGGAGACAATGGGGTAGGTCACCTGATCCTCGATGATGTCCGGCGATCGGTCCCAGCGGGAGTAGATGATCACCTGGGTGTCGGACAGATCGGGCAGGGCGTCGAGACGGATCACCCGCAAGGTGTAGATGGCCACCACGATCAGGGCCGCAACCCCAAGGATAGTCATGATGGGGTTCCTGGCGCAGACCCCGATGAGGCGCTGGATCAGGGAGAGCTTGCCCGCCTCGCCGCCACTGGCCAGGGGCAGCATCTACTTGCCGCCTCCGCCGGTCATCTTGCTCAAGGCGGAGCGCAGCCTGGATTCGGAGTCCAGGAGGAAATTGGCCTTGACCACCACCCGCTCGCCGGCCTTGACCCCGGCCAGGATCTGCACCCTGCCGTTGCCACGCACCCCGCCCTTGACCTCCCTGGGCTCGAAGGTGTCTGCCCCGGTCTTGACAAAGACCACCTGCCGGACCCCGGAATCGATCACCGCCGAGTCTGGGATGGATACACCGCCGCCAGTGGCTAGGGCCAGGGTGACATCGGCGTACATCTGGGGTTTCAATTTCATGTCAGGGTTGGGAAAATCGAAGCGCACCTTGAGCGTCCTGCTCTCCGACGAAAGGTAGGGAGAGACATAGGCTACGGTCCCCTTCAGTTCTGTCCCCGGCTCGTAGGCGAGGCTCAAGGTGGCCTCTTGGCCGATACGGACGGCCCCGGCCTCGTACTCGTACAGGTCGGCCTCGATCCACACATGGGACAGGTCGGTGATGGTGAACAGCTCAAGCCCCGGTTCGACCTGTTGCCCCTCGTAAATCCCCTTGGCGGTGACAAAGCCAGACACCGGAGCATCAAGAGTCACGGTCCGCTGCACGACGCCAGTGAGCTCCAGATCAGTGATCACCTTTTCCGGCACATCGAACAAGGTCAGCCGCTTACGGCTCGAACGCAGCAAATCCTGACCCAACGCCTTGACATCGGGGCTGGAGGAAGAGGCAAACTTGAGCGCCGCTGCCCTGGCCGCCAGAAACTCCTCCTGGGTAGACAACAACTCGGGAGAGTAGATGGATAAGAGCGGTTGATCCTTGGTGACGGTCTGGCCGGTAAAATTGGTGTGCAGGGTCTCGATCCAGCCCGCGATCTTGGTGTGGACGTGGCGAATCCGAGTCTCATCCGAAACCACGATTCCCACCGTCCGCACCGAGCGGGCCACCTCCTCATTCTTGGCCTCTGCCGTCTGTACCCCGGACAGCTTAAGCGACTCATTTCCCACCTGGATGATGGTCATGCCCTCCACCGCCTGGGCCTTGACATCAGGGGAATCGGCAAAGAGGTCCTCCAGGTCCTCCTTCTTGGCCATGGCCGCCTCCGGGAGCTGCTGCGCGGCAGAGGAGTTCTCGATCTTGACCAAGTCCATGCCGCAGATAGGGCATTTCCCAGGTCTACTGTCGATGATCGCAGGGTGCATCGGACAGGTATACTTGACAGCCCCCTGGTCCGCATCCGAGTGCTTATGGCCAGCATTGAAGAAGAATGCCCTGCCGCCATAGGCCAATCCGGCAATCACGACAAGGGCGAGGAGCAAGGGCAAGAACGACCGGGTGAAAAAGCGGGGCCGGTCAGGTGGGGGAGTCGACAACGGCATATCTTCTGGCATGGTGTTTCCTGTGGCGTTAAGCAGTTAGGACAGGTAGCGCCTGGGACATATAAATCCTCTTGATCCTAGCTGACAATAATTCTAAGTGCATTCAAAAGAATACTGCCAGCAAGCGCTCGAAACGTTGCCGTTCAATATATCCTTGAGGGGCCAAAAAGTACCGTCTTGGATGCGGAATGGAATGTAATCCTATCGTTCGTCCCGAGTACCCACCGCAGCATCCAGCTCCGCCTCAGCAGCCAGAATATCGGCCTTGGCCCGGGCCAAGCCAAGGCGGGCTGCGAGCCAACTGTTGGCAGACTCGACAAACTGGGCAAAGCCCCCCCTGCCGGACTCGTAAGCCTGCGTTGCGGTATCCAGGCCAGCCTGGCTCAAGGCGGCGATTCTCTCCCGGTACAAGGCCTCCTGCCGCCAAGCCTTGTCCAGACGGTACCAGGCCTCCCTGACCTCGCGCAAGGTGGTGGCCCGTTCAGCCGCCGCCGTGCTGTTCAATGCGGCAAGCTTTTGCCTCGCCTGACGGAGGTAGGCCTCATCGGCGCCAAATCCCGGATTTTCCGGCAAGGCAGCCCCGGTTCCTGGCTCGGAGATCACGGGCAGCGCCGCGGCCACGCCAGAGACTTGACCAACAGGAGGCACCGTCACAGGCTCGAGCAGTGACCGGTTGGAGGTGAACCCTGGAAACAGCGTGCTCTCGGCCAGTTCAATCATCCTTTCACCTTTGCCAACCATGGCCTGAGCAGCCCTCACCTCCTGCCGTCGTTCTAGCGCCAGCGAATAGAGTGCCTCAGGGCCACCGGATCGTCGGCCGTAGGTGGCAGGGGCAGGCTCGCCGATCCCGATCCGTGCCGGAAGTGCCAAGAGGGAGCGGATCGCCATCTCGACGTTGCCCTGCTCTTCTACCAAAGAAGTCAGTTCCTCCTTAAGCCGCTCATGCTCGAGACCAGCCTTGACCACCGTCTCAAACTCCGCATCACCAGCCTGGTAGCGTGCCAGGGAGGTCTGCTGCTGAGTGGCCAGCAGCCGGAGTTGGGAGGCCACTACCTCCCGGGCCTCATGCAGATAACTGAGCTCGGCCCATGCCTTACGGGCAGCGGTAATGGCGTCCCGGCGTGCCGCCTCCAACTCTTCCCACGCCACCGCAGCCTCCTGGTTGATTATCTCGCCCTTCAGGGCCAAGACCCCGGGAAACGGAAATTTCTGCGCCACCGGGTCAGGATCGGTCATACCACCCACCCCGGTCATGACGCCTCGGGTGAAGGTAGCATAACGCCTGAGGATGGTGTCAAGGTGCTCGGCCTGGCTGTACCCGGCAAGCACGCCCTCGAACTCGCTCTCTCTGGCACGAACTGCGGGGCTGCGCACCAAGACCATGACCTCCAGCATCTCCAGCGTAAGGCCATGGGCAAGAAGCTTGCCTGCCGCCTCATCATCCCGGGCCGTCTCCTGCGCGGCGGCCATCAGAGCCGGATCAGGCAGCAAAAATCGCGGCCTCGCCCTCGGGTCGCTCAACGCCGCACGCCAGCGCTCTTCCTGCCCCTGCAGCTCGGCGCGCTGGGCCTGAAATTCACTTTCACCCGGCACGAGCGCATGCAGCGCCGTATCCGGTGCCGTAGCCTTAAGCTGCGACACAACCTGCTGCGGCGGCAGGTAGGCGTCCATCTCCGTGAGTAAATCCCGATACCCTGCCCGCGCCTCAGCGGCCACGGCGATTGTGAGCAACAGCCCGACCAGCAACCACCTCTTCACGGGGTCCCCCCATCCGGCTGGACCGCAGGGACAGCCATGCCCTCTCGCTGGGTCAGAGAGCGTCCGGCAAGGCTCTCCAGCCGGGCCAGAGACTTGGCAAAGTCCGCCTGGGAACGGGCCAAGGCCAGCTGGAAATTATACCAGGCTCCCACCGTTTCCAGGTAATCGGTAAGACTGCCCTGGCCACGGGCAAACCAGGCATCGGCAGTCTGCATGGCACGGTTCGCTTGGGGCACTAAATCTTGCTGATAGAGGGTGGTCAGCCGCTCAGCGTTCTGTAGACGAAAATAGGCGTCCCGGATCGCCGCCCGGCCCTCGTTGACCTGCGCTCTGTGCTTAGCCAGCATGGTGTCGGCATCAGCCCGGGCGCCCTCAAGCCGCCCAGAGTTCTTTCCCGCCCACAGCGGCAGGGAAAAACCGGCCAGGACCCCGACCTGCTGGGCATGATTGACATCGCCGTACGACACGCCAAGTTTCAGTTGCGGCAGAGTCTGATAACGGGCTAGGTCGCGGAGGGCCTGGGCCTTGTCGACGCTGGCCTTGGCGACCTTGATCTCCTCGAGATTCGCTTCGGCTAAGGCGTAGATTTCCTCCAAAGAAAACCGCAAGGGGAGCTGGGGGGCATCGGCAAAGTCGCCGAATGGGGCATCGGGATGACGATCGAGCAAGGTGTTGAGGCGGGTCTGTTCGGTGCGGGCCAACTCTTCCAGCAGGAGGACATCGTACTGAACCTGGCCGGCCTGGGCCTGAGCCTTCATGACATCGACAAGGGCCACCCGGCTGCCAACCGCCGCTGTCTCACCAGCCTTGCTGAGGCGATCCAAAGCCTCCCGGTTTGCCCCAGCCAGACGCCGCGCCGAACGGAGGTACAGCAGTTCGTAATACGATTCTCGGAGGCGAAGGGTAAGGTCCCGGACCGTGCTGTCCAGGCGCAGCCGGGCAATGCCGGACTCCACCGTGGCCACCTTGCCGGCCTTGGCCAGCTGTCCGGGGAGGGGCAATGGCTGAGTGAGGGTGACCTTCCAGTCATCCGGTTCCGTTACCTCACGGGTCGAGTCGGCCATGTACATCCCCTCTAGCTCCACGTCCGGATCTTCCAAGGCCGTATCGACACGGTATTTTTCGACAGCGGCCCGCCACTCGGCCTTGGCCGCCTTGATCTCGGGACTCTTCCGGTAGGCCAGGGCTACAAGATCGGGGAGGGTAACATAGTCGGCCAGACCTTGTTCGAGGGGGTCCATGCCTTCGCCGCCGGACCCAGTCGTCTCAGCCCCGGCCGGCCGCACTATCACGGCAACGACCAAAGCCAGCAGCAACAACGGCCTGGCGATCATGGCGACCAAACCTTGCATCACCTTTTTCCCGGAGCCGAAGGGCTTGATCCGTTTCAGCAAGAGGACTCTCGCCATTGGATCAATCGCTGTCGGCGCTGCAGCGAGGGGTCTTGTTGCTGACCGAAGGCAGCGGGCAACTAATGGGTATCCCCCAAATATCCTCGGCATACTCGCGGATGGTGCGGTCACTGGAAAATTTCCCCATTCGCGCTACGTTCAGGATGGCCATCCTGGCCCAGTTTTTCCTATCCTGATAGGCCTTGCCCACCTCCTCCTGGCAACGGAGGTAATCTTCCAGGTCGAGAAGGGTAAGATAAGGGTCGCGGTTGATGTCTAACAGGTCATCGACGATGGGCATGAATATCTGACGATTGCCGTCGCTGAAGCAACCGTTACGGATGGCATCGACGATCTGCCTGATATCGTTGTTCTGCTCGTAGATCTGATAGGGCGTGCGCCGGGGCGAGCGCTTCTCCCACTCCGCCTCTTCGGCGGTAAGACCGAAGAGGAAGAAGTTCTCCGCCCCCACCTCTTCCCGGATTTCGATATTGGCGCCGTCCAAGGTGCCGATGGTCAACGCGCCGTTCAGGGAAAACTTCATGTTCCCTGTGCCCGAGGCCTCGGTTCCGGCGGTGGAGATTTGCTCGGACAGGTCGGCCGCCGGAATAATCTTCTCCGCCAGAGACACGCCGTAGTTGGGGATAAAGGCGACTTTCAACCGGTCGCCGACCCGGGGGTCGTTATTGATCAACGCCGCCACCGAATTGATGAACTTGATGATCAGCTTGGCCTTCCAATAGCCTGGCGCCGCCTTGCCGGCAAAGATCACCGTCCGCGGGGTCAATGCCACCTCCGGATTGGTGACGATCCGCTGGTAGAGGTTAATGACATGGAGGATATTCAGCAGTTGCCGCTTGTACTCGTGGATGCGCTTCACCTGGACGTCAAACAGTGAGTCGGGGTTGACCTCCAGACAGCACTCACTTTTGATGACCTTGGCCAGCCGCAATTTATTGTGGCGTTTGGCCTGCTGGAATTTTTTCTGGAATGCGGCGTCTTCGGCAAAGGACTCAAGGCGACGGAGCTGTTCGAGGCTGGTGATCCAACCCTCGCCAATGCTCTCGCTGATCAGACCCGACAGGGCGGAGTTGCACTTCAGCAGCCAACGGCGCGGCGTGATGCCGTTGGTCTTGTTATTGAACCTGCCGGGAAAAAACTCGTCGAAATCTTTGAACAACCTGGTCCTGAGCAGATGGGTGTGGAGGGCTGCCACCCCGTTCACCGAATGGCTGCCGACAATGGCCAGGTTAGCCATCCGCACCCGTTTGGGCGGACCTTCGTCGATCAGGGACATGGCCCGAAGCTTGGAGTCATTGCCCGGATAACGCTGCTTGACCAGATCAAGAAACCGTTGATTGATCTCGTAGATGATCTCCAGGTGCCGGGGCAGGACCCGGCCGAGCAACTCCACCGGCCAGGTCTCCAAGGCCTCGGGCATCAGGGTATGGTTGGTGTAGGCCATGGTCCTGACCGTGACATCCCAGGCCTTCTCCCAGCCCAGGCCGTAGTGGTCGAGCAACAGCCGCATCAGCTCAGGCACGGCGATGGCGGGATGGGTGTCGTTCAGCTGGACGGCCACCAGGTCGGGGAAGCGGTTAAAGTCCTTGTTGTGCTTGGTGAAACGGCGGAAGATATCCTGGAAGGTGGCGGCCACGAAAAAGTACTGCTGCTTCAAGCGCAACTCCCGTCCGGCGCTGGCCTCGTCCGGCGGGTAGAGGAGTTTGGAGATGGTCTCGGACTTGACCTTGTGTTCCACCGCGCCGATATAATCGCCCCGGCCGAAGAACGACAGGTCGAGTTCACGGGAGGCCTTTGCCCGCCAGAGGCGCATATTGATGACGTTGTCGTTACGGTAACCGGGGATCAGCACATCGCAAGCCGTGGCCATCACCATCTCGGTATCGACCCACTCGGAGCGGAAGCGACCCTTGTCATCCACCGTGGTGTTGACCTTGCCGTAGAAGTTGACCGGGTGCAGGGGCAGGCTGCGTTCGAACTCCCAGGGAGTGCCGAAACGTAGCCAGTTGTCCGGGCTCTCCACCTGGAAGCCGTCGATGAACTTCTGGTGAAAGAGGCCAAACTCGTAGTTGATGCCATAGCCATAGGCCGGAATATCCATGGTGGCCACCGAATCCATGAAGCAGGCAGCCAAGCGCCCCAAACCGCCGTTGCCCAGGGCGGCGTCCTCTTCCTCCTCGCGGATCTCGGCAAGATCATAGCCCATCTCCCGGCACACTTCCTCGACCTTTTCGTCAAAGCCCATGTTGATCAGGCTATTGCCTAAGGAGCGGCCGATCAGGAACTCCAGGGAGAGATAATACACCCGCTTCTGGTTCTTGGCGTAATAACTCTTCTGGGTGTTGATCCACTTCTCCATCATGAAGTCGCGGATGGTATAGGCCATGGCCTTGTAGGTATCGAACTTGCCGGCCCGCTCCGGATCGCGCCCCTGAAAACTGATCAAGTGATTGAGGATGGTCCTCTTAATGCCAGCGACATCCTTGTTGCTGAAGAACGAAGGAGAGGCATATTCATTTTTGGCTGGGGAGGATTTCTTCATGGGAACTCCTTTGTTAGCAGGGATACGGTTCAGCCCGACGACGAGCCGAATTGCATGGACAGGGGGACGAGCCCGGCGCCGGATGGTATGTAGTCAGATACAGTCTGCCACAATCGACAAATCAGGGTCAAGCGGAATAGGGACATAACCTAGCTCCGTTGCAGAGATTTTTCCGCCTGGCGACAAAAGGCGCGCACCCAGTCCAGTGCCTCTGCGCGAGTCATCTCCGGGGCGGCTACCCGCGCCTCGAGGAGCCCATCGAGGATCTGCGAAAAGATTGGACCGGGCGTGAGACGGAGCTCCTGAATCAAGTCGTCGCCGGTCAAGAGGGGGCGGGAGATCATCGGCTTGATCCACCCCTGGTAGGCACGATGGACTTCACCAAAAAGCCTCGCGACGCCCTCCTCCATCCCCATGGGTTTACCAGGCCCCTGCCCGGCCAGGCTGTCCGCCATCGCCAGCAGGAAGAGCCCGATCAGGTCATCGCCCGCAGCCTTGCCCAGCTTGAGGATGGCCCTGGGGGTAACCCCGGTGCGGACTCGAGCGTTCTGCAGATGAAAAGGCCACATGTGCTGCCTGACCAGCTGGGAGATGCGACGGCTGTCCTCATTGCCTAACCGCAGGCGGCGAGCGATGGCCATGAACAGTGCGCTCCCCGCCTCGTCATGGTTATGAAAAACGATCCTGCCACCCTTCTCGGCTGCAGTGATGGTCTTGCCCAGATCATGGAGCAAGGCGGCATACATCAGACGGATTACCTGGCGCGGCTCGTGCAGATACGCAGCCACGGCATCGAGACAATCGCCGAAAAAATCGCCTGGGGAGCGAACGATCAACTCCATCTGGCGCAGGGCCTCCAAGCTGTGGCCAAAGACATCGAGGTGATGGCTGGAGGGCTGGGCCAGACCAACCCCCGGCCCAAGCTCAGGAAAGACATGGAACAAAAGTCCACTCTCGGCCATGCCAGAAATGGCCAGATGGACCGAACCGCTGGCAAAGATCGCCTCCAACTCGGCGGCAACCCGCTCGCCGCTGACTGTGGCAATCAAGGACGCCTGCCTCGTAATGGCATCCCTGGTTTCCGCTTCGATACTGCCGCCCAGCACTACCTGGAAGCGATAGGCCCGCAAGAGGCGCAGGGGATCGGAACTGAACGCCTGGGGATGTGCCAGCCGCACCACCTTGCCATCGATATCGGCAAGACCGTGGGTGGGATCGATAATCCGGCCCGAGTCGGCCCACGACAGTGTGTGGCAGTCAAAGGCCAAAGCCAGCGCATTGACGCTGAAGTCCCGCCGGCAGAGGTCGGTCTCGATGGCAGTGGTTCCCTCCCGGAACTGGCTGATATCGAGACAGCAATCCCCGCGCACCACCCTAGCCACCCCCTCCTCCGGAGACAGAGGGACAAAGGCTGCGTCCACCATGCCTGCCAGTTCTTGGGCATAGTCCAAGGCCCCGGCGGCAACGGTCAGGTCAACATCGGCCGGTCTGCGGCCAAGGACCCAATCTCGCACCACCCCGCCGCTGAAATATAGGGGCAGCCCCAGGCGACGCCCGCTGAATGCCAGGGCCTGGAGGATATCCGCAGGCAGAACTGCAAGGACCGTGTCCGGCAGAAACCGATTCTGTGCTTGACTTTCCCCGGGGGAAAATGACATAGTCTCCACGATGCCGATCATATGACCCAGCCGCCAGAATTCAACATATTCACCAGGTTACCGTTAATCTCCCACAATGGCGCGGCAGGGCGAAAAAAAGTTGCTCCGGTGCTGACACTGCCAGGCTGACAAAAGCCCTGAGTAGCGATCTGCCACGCCCATACTCCTACTCTTGGTTCCACGATGAAACAACTGCCGATCCGCCGTGTCCCCGTTGCCGTAATCAACCGCGATGATCATACCTTCAACCTCATGCCATTTGAGGAACCGCCAAGTCCCGAGCTGATTCGGCACATCACCCGCACCGGCGTCCTCCACCCCCCGATCCTCAAAGAGACGGAATCCGGCGGCTTGCAAGTGGTGGCAGGCCGGAAGCGGCTGGCTGTCATCGGCACCGTGCTCAAGATCGCCGCCTGCGACTGCCTGGTGGTTCCGGTTGACTACGACCCCCTAGCCACCTTGGCCCTGGCCCTGGACGAGACGCTGCTCAGCGGCCCGGCCAGCCCCATGATCAAAGCGGTGTTCTTCAGCAAGGCCATGGCCCTTTGCCCGCCAGAAGAGGCGGCACGCCGCTTTCTGCCCCTCTTCGGCCTGGCTCCCCACCCCTATCACCTGCAACAGCTGGCGGAACTTGCCGGCCTGGAGCACCCCCTGGCCCTGGCCCTGCACCACGGTGTCCTTGACGAAAAAACGGCCATGGCTATGACCGGACTCTCCTTCCGCGACCGGTTCGCCCTCTTCGACCTGATCGACACCCTGCAGCTCAGCGTCAGCAATCAACGCAAGGTCCTGGCCATCTGCCAGGACCTGAGCAAGCGCCATGACATCTCGATCCATGACATCTTGGCCGCTGACGAACTGCGGCACATCATCGACCATCCCGAGGCCAATCTGCCCCAGAAGGCGCAGCAGGCGATGCGGCATCTGGGGCAGAGGCATGCCCCGCGCCTGGCAGCGGCGGAGAAAAACTTCGCCGAACTGGCCAGCCGGTTACACCTCCCTGCCCGGGCCGCCCTCAGCCACTCCCCGTCCTTTGAAAAAGATCAACTCACCCTCAGCCTGACCTTTCCCGACCAAAAAACCTTGCTGGCGGCTTGGCCTGGGCTCTCGGCAGCGATCACCCCTTCCACCCTCACCGGATAATCCCTTCACCAGCACGCCCCTCTCATTCCTTATCCGGCGGTCGTATCATCCCGGCGGGCAAGCGGATGATGAACGTGGCTCCCTGGCCAAGGGAACCGCGGGCCATAATCTCGCCGCCATGCCTGGCGACAATCTTCTGGCAAGTGGTGAGGCCCATGCCGGTCCCCTCATAATCCCGGCGGCTATGCAAGCGCTCCAAAGGTTTGAATATTCGCTCGGCATCACGGGGGTCAAATCCGATGCCGTTATCCTGCACCAGGATCTCGTAAAATGTCTGATCAGCGGCCAACCCGCCCTTGAGCACCACCCTCGGCTGCTCCTCGGGCTTGCTGTACTTCAGGGCATTGGCGATGATATTCTGAAAAAGTTGGCGAATCTGGACCCGATCCCCACCCAGCCGCCCCAAATTGCCGATTTCGATCAGGGCGTTGCTCTCTATGATCCGCGCCTCAAGGTCCCTAAGCACCTCCTGTACCAGGTCATTCAAATCAATCTCCTCATAGGGCTGGCCACCCGAGCTCACCTGTGACAGCGCCAAAAACCCGTCGACGAGCTGCCTCATATGCTCGGCCGCCGCCGAGATCCTCGCCAGGTACTCCCTTCCCTTGCCGTCGAGGCAATCGGCATACTTGCTTTTCAGCCGCTCGCTGAAGGCCTTGATCAATATCAGCGGCTCCTTCAACTCGTGGGAGGCCACATGGGCAAACTGATCAAGCTCCTGATTGGAGGCGGAAAGACGGGCCGTCAGCTCAATCAAGGCCTGTTCTGTCTGCCGCCTGACCTTGACCTCCTGCTTGAGCTGTTGATTGACTCCCAGCAACTGGGCCGTGCGCTCGTCCACCAGCTCCGCCAAACGAAAATGGTGCCGCTCCAGCTCGGCCTCGACCATCTTCAAGGCGGTGATATCGGAAGAAATCCCGGTGGCGCACCAGCGGCCATCCCTTTTTTCAAGATAGTTGGCCCGCTCATGGACCCAAACCCAGGTGCCATCGCCTCGCTGAAACCGGAATTTCGCGTCGTAGGCTCTGATTGTAGCGTTTGCCCCGCCGCCGTTGTCCGTGCTTGGACGAGAGGGCCGATCCTCAGCGGCATCGAAAAAACGATTATAGGCATCGCGCACCAGGGCGCTATCGTCGGGATGAATGGCCCGCCAGCGGAGGAAGGGGTCCCCTTGCAGGACCTCGGCGGCATAGCCATAGATGCGGAAGGCGTTGGGGCTGAGATAATCGAAGCAGCCACTTTGGTCGGCGCGCCAGGTGGCGTCCGGCATGGTTTCGGTCAGCGTCCGGTAAAGCCGCTCCCGTTCGGCCAGGGCCCGTTCGGCCGCCCGCCTGGCGGTAATATCCTGGATGATGACAATGCCGCCCGCCGCCTCATGGTTAACCTCGCCAAGAAAGGTGCCATTAACGATAATGCTACGCGGCTGCCCCTGGATGGTGAGATCGATCTCGACTTCACCGCCACCGACCGGGTTGCCCAGCACCTCGCACAGGTCGCAGGCGAGACGGAACTCATCGCCCAGGACTTGATAACACTCCTCACCGATATGTTCACGGCCGGTCACCATGAAAAAATGGTCGAAGGCCTTGTTGGTTTCAAGCAGGTGAAGGTCTTGGTCCACAATGAAGGCAGGCTCAGCCATCCGTTTGAAGATGGAAAAATAACGGCGCCTTTCCTGGAGGACAAAACGATTGGCCTCCCGCAGCTTTTTCCGCACCCCAGCCGTTTCCAGGCGGAACACCTCGTCGGCAACGCCACGCACAAAGTGCTCGAAATACAGGCCGGAGGCTGCCAAACCGGGCTCACCCTCATCCGACGCCTCTCCCGGGCCAGGGTAGCCGAGCAGAGTGGCGACACGGCAGGCCGTGGTGACCGCCTGATCTCCAGGAAGGCCTACCCCCCGGACCAGGCGAGCAAAGGCGCAACCCGCGTTAAAGGCCGCCGTGCCAAGCTCCCGGGGCAATGCCGGGTGGCGGCAGGCGGGGACAAGGGTCTCAACCAGGGATGCCAGCAGGGGGACAAAAAGATTGGCAGGAGGATCACAGGGGGGCCCGGCCTCATTGCGAACGATAGCAACAAGGCCTTTGCTGACTTCAGCAAGCCTGGCAGGGGAAATTAAGCGGGATCGTTTTGAGTCAGGACAGGTCATACTCTCCTTGACACACAGCACCGGCTGAATCCACACATGAGGATGGAATTCGGAATACAGGATTCAGAATTCCAGAAAAATGCAACTTGCGGCAGGCCTCTGGAAGCAGGAGCCTGCAATTACAATCAACCTGCGCCTATGGTCAAGCAGCTACCCACGGCGACCACTGGCAAAACATCTGAATCCTGAATCCTTTCTCCTCTCTTCTCAACAGTCACACCGCGCCGGCCGGACCCGTGGTTCCGTAGTCCTTGCGCTGCCGTTCCTTGAGCAGGATGCGGAGTGAGGTGGAGTCGAGCCCCAGCTCATCGCGGAACTGATTGACCAAATAGCGATAGTACGAAAAATGCACCCCTTTCGGATAATTGACATACACGGCAAAGGTCGGCGGCCGGGTGGCGACCTGGGTGGTGTAATAAAACTTCAGCCGTTTGCCCTGGTGCAAGGCCGGAGGATGCGACTCAACCGCCTTCTGCAGGACGCGGTTCAAGCGGCCGGTGGTCACCTTGGCCGAAAACTGCTTGTAGATGGTATCGATCACGGTAAAGATCTTCATCACCCCCTGCCCGGTCAAGGCCGAAAGGGTAACGGTGGGTGCGTAGCCGATAAAGCGGGTGGCCATCTCGATTTCCGAACGGAGGTGCTTCTGCCGTTTCGTATCGTTTTTCAGCATGTCCCATTTATTGAGGACCACCAGGCAGGCCCGGCCTCGTTCGACAGAATAGCCGATGACTTTGGTGTCCTGCTCGGTGATACCCTCGCTGGCGTCGATCAGGATCAAGGCGATGTCGCACTCTTCCATCGAGCGTAGGGCCCGCATCACCGAAAATTTCTCGATCTTGGCCGAAACCTTGCCCTTGCGCCGGATCCCTGCGGTGTCCACCAGCAAATATTGCCGGCCATGCCGCTCCAGGACAGTATCCACCGAGTCCCGGGTGGTGCCCGGCACGTCGGAAACCACCATCCGCTCCTCCCCCAGCAGCCGATTGACCAATGACGACTTGCCGACATTGGGTCGACCGATAAAGGCCAGGCGGACCATATCCGCCCTCTCCTCCTCATCGACCGAGGCCGGTTGTTCAATATGGCTCACCAGCTCGGCCAGAAAATCATTCAAACCGTAGCCGTGGGCAGCCGACACCGGCCAGAGATGGGGGACGCCCAGGTCGAAGAACGAGGAAAGCCTGGTTTCCTCCTGGGCCATGTCATCAATCTTGTTGACCACAAAGAACAACGGTTTTGCGGTCCTGCGCAACTGGGCCGTCAGCTCGTAGTCGTCAGGGGTCAGGCCCTCCTTGCCGTCCATGATCAGAACGATCAGATCGGCGTCTGATACCGCCTGCCAGCTCTGTTCGCGGATCAGGGTCGAAACCTTGATCTCGGCGGCGTCATGGCCCGAGGCGGCAGGATCGAACTCAATGCCGCCGGTATCGACCAGGATAAAGGTAGTGTCGTCGATGGTGACCCGCTCGAAGTGACGGTCGCGGGTCACCCCGGGTGTCGCGTCGATAATCGCCTTGTTCTGGCGGCTCAAACGGTTGAAAAGCGACGACTTGCCCACGTTGGGCCGCCCCACCAGGGCGACAATCTGCAATTTACTGTCCGTCATAGGTGGTACCGTCCTGCCTTGCGGCGGCTATCCGGCAGGCGAGCCCCTGAAGAATCGGGTATTCACCTGCCAGAGTCCCAGCCAACAGCGCAACCAGACGACGCAGGGCAGGATCAATGTAGTTACTGAAGAAGGGCTTGCCCCGCTCCCTGGTCAGGAAGGCGTAGGCCCCGAGGACCTGCAGATTCCGCTGCAGGGCTATATGCTGATAGTCTTCGATAAAACGCGCCGGGTCAAGGGAAATATATGAGCCAAGCCTGAGCAGATAGGTCTCGAGCAAGGCCCGCCTGCTCTCCTCACCGAGACTGACATAGGGATCGTTGAGCAGGGAGGCCAGGTCGTAGGCCAGGGGCCCGAAACGCGCGCCCTGGTAGTCGATGATCCTGATCTCACCCTCAGTGATCATCAGGTTCCTGGACTGATAATCCCGGTGCATCAGGCCGGTGACCGGGCAGTGAGCGATCCGCTCAGCCAAGGCGGAAAATTCTTCGGCCAAGCCCGCAGGCAAGTCCTGCACCCCCATGAATTTACCGCAAAATTCACGGGCGAAATACTGAGACTCCCGGCTGATCATTAAGGCCTGGTCATAACGAACTGTATCCCAGCACCAATCAGGCTGAAAGCCGTCCAGGGCGGCGCGTTGAAAATCGGCCAGCCGGGTCACGGCCTGACCATAGAGGTCATCAATGCCGCCGCTGCCCGCATGGAAGGCGTGAAATAGCAGCCGAGCCCCCAAGTCCTCAAAGAGGATGGCGCCGCTCTCCCGATCATAGGCCAAAATCGCCGGCACCGGCACCCCGGCCCTAGCAAGATGGGTCCCGATCATGGCTGCGGCATGGGCCTCGGCCCGGCCTCGCTCGAGGGTCGGCGAGGGCAATGCCGCCAGGAACGAGGCAGCGCCGCAACGGATCCGGTAAAACGGCCGGTCCGAGCCATCGCCGGAGAGGGGCGTCTGGGTTGCCTCCTCCGGGACGATTCCTGCCTGGCGCAGCAGGGAATGGAGTATCGTGCTGTGAGTCTCAGACATCGGCCACCAGACAGTCGGCAAGCCGCGAGCCAGGCGGCACTACCGCCCCGTCCCAGACCACCACCCGGGCGAGCCGCGAGCCGTTGCCGATACTGGCACCGGCGCCGATATATCCCCAGTCCGCCACTTCCACTTCTGTGCCGACAGCAACCCCTTCCCCGAAGGCGCAGGAGGGTTCACGCCCGGCCAAGAGGAACTGATGCAGGCCGAGGTAGTCGTCGAGGGTGCCCATATCCTGCCAGAAATGACCTGTTACGGTCATGGCGGCAATCTGCCCGCCTAGTCGCAGGTGATCTTTATAGCGGTCAATGATCGAATAAAAATGGGAATCGGGGATGGCGTCGAGCACTGTGGGGTCGATGACGTGGATGCCGGCAAAGGCCAAGGATTGCAACCCAACGGCGGAGGAGGGTTCCTGGTCAAAGCACAGGACCCGCCCATGGCCCACCGCCACCTTATTGAAGCGGGGATAGTCATGCATGACCATGGTGATCGGGCTGTCACCGCACCTGTGGTGGGCCATGACCGCGCCATAGTCGATATCATGATAGATATCGCCGTTGGTCACCAGCACCGGCTCAGTCCCAAAATGCCCCCGAGCCATGCGCAAGCCGCCACCGGTGCCCAGCTCCACCGGCTCTCGCTGCAGGATGACGTCGGACTGGGCGGCAAGAAGGGCCACGACCTGATCGGCCAGGTGAAAGGCATTGACCACGATTGACCTGAAACCTGCGGCCCGCAACTGACCAAGAATGCGCAGGATAAGCGGCTGACCAAGGACAGGAAAGAGCGGCTTGGGACGCGACAGAGTGTAAGGCCGCAGCCGTGTCCCCAAGCCGGCGGCCAGGATCATGGCCTTCATGGCCCCTCCAGGGTCGGCCCGTCGGCGCCTTCGATACAGCCAACGATGATGATGCCGGCTTTATTTGCCTTCACTAGGGCCTCGTCGCGATCAAAGAACAGGGACTGACCAGCCTCCACCGCCAGCACCCCGGCCTGGGCTTCGATCATGCTGTCAATGGTCTTGGGACCGATGGCCGGGAGGTCGAAACGGAAATCCTGGCCCGGCTTGCGCATCTTGACCACCACCGCCTGGCCCTTGCCCAAGGCCCCGCCGCGTTTGATGGCGGCATCGGTCCCTTCGATGGCCTCAACGGCCAGCACCGTGCTGCCGCGGACTACAACGCACTGGCCGATGTCCAGGCGGCCGATCTCTCTGCCCACCCGCCAGCCGAAACGTATGTCGTCCATCTGGGCTGCCGACGGTTTCTTTTTGGTAAGCACACCTCTGGGAAAGAGGAGTTCTTGCAGGTACAGGGTGGACTCCACCACGCGGATCCCTTCATCCTCAAGGGCTGCGGCGATGGCCCGAAGGATTGAGTCATCGTGCTTGACGTCGATCTTGTTCCACAAGGCAAGCCCTTTCAGGTCAGGCCAGACATCGGAAAAGATCCGGGTCTTGGTGATAGTGCCGAGAAAGGCGGTTTCCCGCACACCGTTGGCCTTGAAAAACTTGATGATCTTGCCGAGCTGCCCGAGCTTCACCCAAGAAAACACATCGACTGCACCTTCAAGCGCCGAGTCCGTCTCGTTGCGGTGACCGACGGCGACCACCTCGCGTCCGCGCGCCTTGGCGGCGCGGGCAAAGAGCAGCGGAAACTGGCCACCACCGGCGATGATCCCGATCCGCTCACTCGGCATCGAATTTGCGAACCACACCGAAACGGTTCGGCGCCTTCATGAAAGCGATCAGATCCACCACCAGTTGGCAGTCAGGAAATTCGGCCAAGGCTAGATCCAAGGCCTCGCTCAGCACCAACTCGGTCCGGAAGATGGTGACAAAGGCCCGGGCCAGTGTGTTGATATCCTCGGCGGCATAGCCGCTGCGGCGCAGACCGATCTTGTTGATGCCGGTGATCCGCAGGTGATCACGGATGCCGGTGGCAATAACAAAGGGCGGCACGTCCTTACTGATCCCAGACATCCCGCCAATATAGGAGTGGGCCCCGACCCGGCTGAACTGGTGGATGGCCACCATCCCGCCAAGGTTGACATGATCCCCAACACTGACATGGCCGCCCAAGGTGGCGCCATTGGCCATGATCACCTGATTGCCGACGATGCAATCGTGAGCGATGTGACAATAGGCCATGATCATATTGCCGTTGCCCACCGTAGTCACCCCGCGGCCGTTCACCGTGCCGCGGTGAATGGAGACGTATTCGCGGATCAGATTGTCATCGCCGATCAAGAGCCGAGTGTCCTCGCCATGGTACTTCAAATCCTGGGGCGGCCCGCCGATGCTGGCGAACGGGTGAATGCGATTTCGCTGGCCGATCACCGTGGGCCCGGAGATCACGGCATGGGCGCCGATCTCCGTGCCAGCGCCGACCACCACCCCTTGTTCGATTACGGCGTACGGGCCAACGATTACCGACGGGTCAAGCTCGGCTGCAGGATCAATGATTGCAGTGGAGTGAATAGTCATTAACGTCAAAAAAGTTGTGTTCCTGTTAACCGAAGGTGGCCATAAGAATCGCCTCTGCCACCAGCTTCCCATCGACATAGGCCTTGCCTTCCATATTCCACAGGCTCAGCTTGCGTTTGAGAGTCTTGACCTCGAAGATCAACTGATCCCCAGGGCTCACCTTCTGCCGAAAGCGGACCTGGTCGAGACCGGCGAAATAGACGAGCTTGGTGCCGACATAATCTTTCATGGTGGTATAGGCCAAAATTGCCGCGCTCTGGGCCAGTCCCTCCAGAATCAACACGCCGGGCATGACCGGCAGCACCGGAAAGTGCCCTTGAAAAAAGGGCTCGTTAATAGTGACGTTCTTCAAGGCCTTGATCCGCTCGCCATTGACCGCTTCCAAAACCCGATCCACCATCACAAAGGGATAGCGGTGGGGCAACAATCGTAGAATTTCAACAATATCGAGCGATTGAATTTCAGTTGTCATATCTCCTCCTCATGGCGGCACACATCAGACCACCGCTATTTTTCTGGACGCAGCCCGTTGCCCGGCCCAAATTATTGTCCGCTTAATTCGCCCACCTGTTTTTTCAAGGCCCGAACCTCCCGCACCAAATCAGGCAACTTTGGCAACAGCAAAGAAATCCGGAGCCACAGGGGATGGGCGATGGCCGGAAACCCTGACACTACCGATTTCTCAGGAATATCGGCATGAATGCCAGTCCGCGCCGCTGCCATCACCCGGTCACCAATCCGGACGTGCCCCGCCACACCTGCCTGCCCCCCCAGGACCACCCCAGTCCCCAAGGTGGTGGAACCGGAGATACCCACTTGGGAGACCAGGATCGAATCCTCGCCCACCACCACATTGTGCGCCACCTGAACCAAATTATCGATTTTCGCCCCGCGCTTGACCCAAGTCTTGCCAAAGGTCGCCCGGTCAATGCAGACATTCGAACCTATTTCGACATCGTCGTCGATCTGGACAAACCCCACCTGGGGCCGCTTGACATGATGCCCCAGGTGGTCAGTGGCATAGCCAAAGCCGTCACCGCCGATCACCGAGCCGGGGTGCACAGTCACCCGGCAGCCAATAACTGTGCCATCGCCTACAGTCACATTGGCCGTTAAGGTCGTATCGTCGCCGATCACCACGTCATCGCCGACCACAACGCCGGGGCCAAGGCTCACCCGCTCTCCCAGGACGACTCGATCGCCCATCACCACCATTGGCCCTACGGAACTCAGCTCAGGGATTCGACAGTCACGGCCGACAACAGCCCTGGGATGAATCCCCGTGGCCCGAAAGGGACGGGCTAAAAACAGGGCGTGGATCTTGGCGATGGCCAGATACGGATCCTTGACCTGAATCACCGGCAAGGGGTAATCCATTTCAGAGAAGGGAACTACCGCCGCGCTGGCCTTGGCCGCCGCCAAGAGATCGCGTTTTTTTTCATGTGTCAGGAAGGTGATCTCACCAGCCCGAGCCGACTCCAAATCGGCGACGCCGACGACCTGGATCGCACCATCGCCGTGCAACCTCCCGCCAACGAGTTCAGTCAATTCTGTCAGGGTCTTCGTCATCACAGCTTGCATCCCCATCTCGCTACCCAATGAATTTCCGCAAAAACAACACCTGCCAAAATGGCTGGCTTTTACCATAAAATGCATCCTTGAAGAACAAAAAAAATCGGACAGACCGGGAAGGCCCGGATCTGTCCGAGATGCACAGCAGGTATTTGCTGGCCGCTACGGCGGCCACATCATTTCACCCAGTCACTAGTCGTCGCCGTTCAACCGGGCTCGCAAGAGGCCAGAGGGTTTGAATGTCACCACCCGGCGGGCATCCAGCATGAGCGCATCGCCAGTTTGAGGGTTGCGCCCCCGGCGGGCCTTCTTTTCCTTGACGTTAAACTTACCAAAACCACTCAACAACAAATCCTGCCCATTCTCCATGCAGCGCTTCGAGAGGCGCAAAAATGCCTCCACCACATCGGTGGCCTGCGCCTTACTCAAATCGTGAGTCTCATACACCTTATGCACCAAATCAGCCTTTGTCAGAGTCATGTCGCCCTTACCTCCACGTAACAGAAAAATTCCTAGCGATGTCTATGCACATCAATTTGCAACTCCATCAGGCCAAGGCCTACAGAGTTACGCCAAATTCTTAACACTCCCCCGGCCAGCATACCGGCCAGCCGCGCCCAACGACTCCTCGATCCGCAATAACTGATTATACTTGGCCACCCTATCCGTCCGCGACAGAGAGCCGGTCTTGATCTGACCCGTGTTCAGCGCCACACAGAGGTCGGCAATGGTGGTATCCTCAGTCTCGCCGGAACGGTGGGAGATCACGGCGGTATACCCGGCCCGATGGGCCATTTCCACCGCATCAAGGGTCTCGGTCACCGACCCGATCTGGTTGAGCTTGACCAGGATGGAGTTAGCCACGCCTTTGTCGATCCCCTCTTTCAGTATCTTGGTGTTGGTGACAAAGACATCGTCGCCAACCAGCTGAATCTTGCCGCCAAGACGGGTGGTGAGCTTTTTCCAGCCCTTCCAGTCCGATTCGTCCAAGCCGTCCTCAATGGAGACTAGGGGGTACTTGACAACCCAGGACTCAAAAAACGCAATCATCTCATCCGAAGTCTTCAACGAGTCCTTCTCGGCTGCCAAGACATATTTCTTCTTCTTGGCATCGTACAGCTCGCTGGCCGCAACATCAAGGGCTATCGTCATGTCCTTGCCAGGCTTGTACCCAGCCTTGACTATCGCCTCCAGAAGCGACTCCATGGCCTCTTCGTTGGAGCGGAGATTGGGGGCAAAACCTCCCTCGTCGCCCACTGCGGTCTGGTGGCCCGCCTTTTTCAATACCGACTTGAGGCTGTGAAAGGTCTCCGCTCCCATCCACAGCCCTTCCGAAAAGCTCTTGGCCCCCACCGGCATGATCATGAACTCCTGGATGTCGACATTGTTGTCGGCATGGGAGCCGCCGTTCAGGACATTCATCATCGGCACGGGCAAGGTCTTGGCGTTGACTCCGCCCAGATAGGCATATAAAGGCAGTCCCAGTTCATCCGCCGAAGCCCTGGCCACCGCCATGGAGACCCCCAGGATGGCGTTGGCGCCAAGTTTCTGCTTATTCTCCGTGCCGTCGAGAGTGAGCATTGCCTGGTCGATCAACACCTGTTGCGATGATTCGAACCCGATAATCTCTGGCCCGATGAGCTTATTCACGTTATCGACCGCCTGGAGTACCCCCTTGCCCCCCAAACGTTTCCGCTTGATATCTCGGAGCTCAAGCGCCTCTCTGGTGCCAGTGGAGGCGCCAGAGGGGACAATCGCCCGGCCCATGGTGCCACTATCGAGATAGACCTCGACCTCGACAGTTGGATTTCCTCGAGAATCCAACACTTCACGCCCCAAAACACCGACAATCTCGCCCATACTTCCTCCTCAATAATGTAATTCAACTCTATCTTTATGTTGCGCTTCGCAAGAATACAACTGCCACTGGAATTACGATGAGCTTAACCGCCGACCGCTCCAGCCATGGAGAAAATCGGCAGATACATGGCAACGACCAGACCGCCAATCATCCCACCTAAAAATACCATCATCAACGGTTCAATGGCGGCCGTAAGGTTCTCCACTGCCTGATCCACTTCGCCGTCATAAAAATCGGCGATCTTCTCCAGCATGACGTCAAGGGCACCTGTGGACTCGCCGACATTGATCATCTGCACCACCATACTGGGGAACACGGCAGTTTCCTCCAGAGGTTCGGCGAGTGGGCGGCCCTCTTTAATGGCGTCAGTCACTCGAAAGACCGCCTGTTCGATCACCTTGTTTCCTGCCGTCTTAGCGACAACGTTTAGCGAGTCTAGGATCGGCACTCCGCTGGCCATCATGGTGCTCAATGTTCTGGTAAACTTTGCCACCGCCACCCGCCGCAGAAGTGGCCCGATGATTGGGACAACCAGGGATATGCGGTCAATCTGCATTTTACCCTTTTCGGTCTTGTTGATTCTTTTCAACACCCAAAAAAATGCGAAGATGCCCCCGAGTATGAAGTGAAAATTGCCCTTAACAAAGTCGCTCATATCAACGACCATCTGGGTTGGCACAGGGAGAGCAGACCCGAAATCGGCAAACATCTTCTGAAAGACCGGCACGACAAAAACCAGCATGACCGCCATAACCACGAAGGAGATACAGAGGCAGATCACCGGATAGGTCATGGCCCCCTTCACCTTTTTGACCAAAGCCATATTTTTTTCCATGTAAGCGGCAAGACGGGACAAAATGGTGTCCAGAATACCGCCGACCTCGCCGGCGTCGATCATGTTGCAATAGAGGTTGTCAAAGATATCCGGATGCTTCTTCATGGCCTCGGCAATGGTGCTGCCAGTTTCCACATCCGTTCTCACTGCCTGCAGTACCTTCTTGAAGGTACTGTTCTCCTGCTGCTTGGTGAGAATCTCCAAACTCTGAACCAGCGGCAACCCGGCATCAATCATTGTGGAGAGCTGGCGGGTAAAGATAACCACATCCTTACCCGTAACCTTTGGCTGCATGAAAGCTAGGTCAGCGAAAAGGTCCTTGGGCGCCTCCTTGACCATCGAAGGCGTAATTCGCATTTTCTTGAGCAACGATTGGGCCGAGGCAAGGTTAACGGCTTCAATCTTGCCACTTCGCTTTTCACCGTAGGAGTTGATCCCCTTATACACAAAATATGGCACTACCCCTCACCCCCGTTCTGAAACTCCACACAACAGCTGACCATTATGGTCGACAGGCAATCTCACCTAATAACTCTGCCCGGTTGTCAGGCCCCACCACACATTTAATTCCCAGAACATCTCTGGCGCCAGCCATCCCCGTCTTTTACGTCCAAGGAGCTAGGTCATTGCCTTGGATGGCACCTTATTTTTTTTATTGACGCCATAAGGCTTGTTGTCTATATAGATAAATTCTTTAGTGGGATAATAAAATATATCACCGAGGCGACATCTCGCGCCATTATCGTTTAAGTCAAATACGTTACAGTCCTTAGCTTAGCACAGCACAATACAAAATCCCTACTATTTTATTCAAGGAGACTCTTCACATGGCTATAGCAAACACACAAATCTATACCAGTGGCATATTCAACCCCATTGTCGAAAAATGCGATGGCTGCGATCGCGTTATCGAAGTTGAAGCCCAAAAATACTGCAAAACCTACTCAGCCCCATCGGCAAAATGGAAACTCGGCATTTGCAACTTTGCCTCCCATGTCAAGCCGGAAATTTTGACCTCCAAGGTCAAGGTAAACCCCCTCAAGGCCTCCAAACGGGCCATGGGCAAACGGTAAGCAACGCTTTTCAGCAAAAAAAAAGGCGCTCCATCAGCGCCTTTTTTTTTGCTGTTTCACCGCCTGCGGATACAGTTGAGTTAAAATCTTTTCATCGATCAAAATTTCCTTAAATCTCTCATAGGCGCTGACAAAATGATCGGGGACGTTTCCGTCAACGGCCATCTTGCTGGCTGCTCGCTCCAGTAGATGATCCCCGCACCCATTCACAGCCTGAAACACCCTATCCAGCAAAAGTAACGCCTTTTTTTCGTAGGGAGGCGGGACCTTCTGCAGCACCAAAATCGCATCCTCGACAGAAAGCTCACGGATCAAAGCCAGCAATTCCGGAACATCATAGATCTCAGCGCATCGGATCATGGCCACCGTGATTTCCCGGCCCAAGTGAGAAAAAATCTCCGGCAAGTCATCATCGCCGCCCATCTCTCTTCTATTGATCCGCCCTGACAACAGCAGATGGATATACGGCGCCATCTCTGCATCAGTAAGAACACCCCGCCGAAACTCCACGACCAGCCAGTCGACCTGCATCGCTGGACTCCGAGCCACGAACGGCAAGGCCTCGGACATTATTCTCTTAACTACGCCAATGATCGTCATTACATTCGCCTCCCCATGAGGAGTCCCCGCCCAACGCATGCCGACAATACAATAATTTCATTTGACCCTAGGAGTGAAGATCGATACACTTTTCATAGTGGCGCCTCGCTCACTCCCGGCGCAAAGCCCGTCCCGACAGAAAAAAGCTGTGCCCACACCTATCTCCATGAAAAAAACAAGCCGATCACTGCCCTCCAAATGGCGGATCCCGCCTCTTATTTTGATCGTAGCCGTTGGCGCTGGGGCTATCATCTTGCTCTTACTCAAGAACTCAGAGTTCGACAACAAAAAAACCACCCCGCGAGAGAACACCCCACAAGTCCAGGCGACCAGCACCACTACCCTAACCACTTCCCAACCGCCTGCCCCATCGACACCTGAAACACCCCCCCTCCCCCCAGCTCCCCCCGAACCTCAGCCCCACAAGGGAGAAACTGCCCTCACCAACGCCTCGTGCCAAGAGATCTCTGCAAGCCTACGTGCGCTCCTCATCCATCTTGAGCAGCAACCATATGTCCAGGCGTACATCCAGGGACAGTCGGCACAGACAGAGCTCAACCGAATCCTCACCAAGCTCCTCAATACCCCGCCCATAAACTCCAATGAAACCGCTGACCTGCTATCGGTGATAAGAAACAGCTCTCATTTATACCGTGTCCTCGGCCGCAAGGATCTCTCCTTTCTCAAAGATATCATTGCCAATGAGCACTCGGCCTTTGAACAGCACCTTGCCACCCTCCATGCATGGTCAACCGTAGACAAGGCGTGCAGAGACGCCTCGGCACTCGAGATAGAGCTCCCCCTGGCTAAAACTTACGAATACGCGGCTTTTTTCCTGAACACCTTGGGAGGGCAGTCATACCTCTCGCGACGGGACGCCACGGTGCGCACCCTTGCCAAATACTACGGTGTCCTGATTGTCGCCCAGGCAGCTAAACAATCCCTCGACACTTACAACCTCAATCTCGGCTATCACCTCGACTCGGCAATCAACGACTTAGCACACGGCGATTTTCTGGAGAATCAAAATTTATACCTGGACAGACTTAATAAAATTAAGAAAAATTTGCTTATTAGTACTAGAAAGCAATAAATATACTCCCAATTTAGTTTTCACTCAAAGATAAAAGACAAACAACCCCCTCAATGTATTTTCACACTGCCCATAAAATGTTAATCAAAAACGATTAATTACCACCAAATCAGCTCTAAATGTCATTACGACCATGTCGTATAGCAGGAGATGATCCAAATCGCACAACAGCGCACTTTCACCCTCGCGCAGTACCAGGTCCCAAACACTTGAGCATTACCGCCCATACTATGAGGCGAGCCCCCCAGACTGAACCAGCCGCAAATTTTTATTTTGCTTAAGTTTTAGAGACAAAGGGCAACAAAGAGATCTTTACCTGGCCAAACACCGCGCGGAGGCACAAACTTTGCTTTACATTAAATATTTCATAAAAAGTCCCATCCGGACAAGTTTCCAAACCCTTCACGCGCAAGACCCCTCGCCAAAGGCCAGCGGCTTGCGCAAAATGCAGAACGAGACCACCATGAAAAAGCTCTTTGCAGCCACGGCCCTCCTTGTTGCTTTGCTCAGCCGCCTTGCCCAAGCGTCTGTCATCGACGCCCCGCACAACGAGACCTTCAACCTCTCCTGCGGATCATGCCACAATTACTCGCTGTGGTGGCAATACTCTCCCCTAACCGCCTATAGCCCAACCGTATATAACAACAAGGTCAACAGCCTTTGTCTCCAGTGTCATGATGGTTCGAACCCGCAAATCTCTACCATGCATCCGCACTCGAGTGATATCCTGGGGACCAAATACGGCCCCTGGGTCACAGCTTGCACAGATTGCCACGACCCACACCGACAAGATCAGCTTTCCTGGCGAACCAGCAACGCCTCGGACCTCTACCTGGTCACCGGCACTATCGCCTCGGCAGTTACCAACTCCCCGCAAGTGGGACAAACAACCATTACCTACACCACATACACCGTCAACAACCCAGCCTGGTCGACCCCTGACAGCCCAGACCAAACCGCGACGACTTGGGAGAAGAAGAACCAATCCTCACCCCAAACAGGCCTCACCTTTGTCCACGACACAAGCCGCGCTCTCAACACCTTCAGCATCCTCTCCGTTGACAACGCCGCACACCACATAGTCGTCCAGGGCGTCCTTGATCCTGCACAGATATCTCCGGCCTCGAACTCCTTCGGCCTAATCTATGGCCAGCTCATCAAAAGCCAGATCACCTCAAGCGATAGCGGCACTTCCCACGGCGTCAAGTTTTTCGATCCTACAATCACCTATTCAGCAGGCAAGGCAGGCGGGTACGTCGCCGACCCTACCCACTCCAGAGAAGGCATATGCCAGGCCTGTCACCAGAATACCATTTATTGGACCGAGAGTGGCAGCGCCGACACCCACTACACCTCTACCGCCTGCACCACCTGTCACCAAGTATCAAACGGCTTCAAAAAGAACCTAAACAATACCGACCATAGCGCCTCCGGTTTCGGCTATGTCCTTGATTCACCGGAATGCGTCAGCTCATGCCACCAAGCCAACAACCCCCTCCAGGTCCACAACAGCGTCTGCGTCGATTGCCACGAAAGCATCCAGACCATTCCAGTTCTGGCCAGCCCCTCCAACCGAAAATACGTCACTGCCATTCCCCTGGGAGGAGGCAACTGCAAGACCTGCCACAGCACCTATATTGACTTCAGCAGTCACCAGCACGACCACTCAGCAAGTGTCCTCCCTGCCCAAAGCCCAACAAAGCCGACCGAAAACTGCCAGGGATGCCATACCGCCACGACGGCACCATTCGTAGGGTCTGGCCAAGTCCACAGCGCTATTCCTGCCGGAAAGACAAGTCCATGTGCCAACTGCCACGACCTCACCACCGCAGCGCGTATTGGCAGCGCCACAAACTTCACAGCCCCCTCCGGACAGTGCACCGAATGCCACTCCGGCTATTTCAACAGCCACGAGCATGGTTCTTCCACAACGATCACCCACTGGATTCAATACGATCCCGCTCGCGACCTGTCCGCAGGCGAAGGTTGTGGACTCCGTTGCCACATCGGCGAAGTTGAAACATGGGACGCCATCAAGGCCCGCCACATCAGCAGCGGCATGTGTGGCACCTGCCATAACTCGACACGGACCAATGGCGGGACTATTTCGGTCAACCCGACCTATGGCTCCATTGCCAACGCAATAAGCCAGGCAGGTGCCGACCACAGCCTGTCCTTGTCATGCATCGACTGCCACGCCAACAAGAGTGCCAACCACACCCCAGACCATAGCCGTTTCGTAGCAGGAGGCACCACCTCCTGTGTCACCAACTGCCACACCGCCGCCTTTGTCACCGACCCGAACGACCCCAAGGTCCACGACAACTGCAGGACCTGCCATACCGGCACCACCACTCCAGTCACCCTGACCGGCAGCGCTGTTGGCCATGCCGACCAAGACCCTGGTTTTGGCAACCCCAACACCTGCGCGACCTGTCACCCCAGCAAGACATTCTGGACCCACACCAAGATCAACGACCACACCGGCCAGGTTCGGGCCACCACCAACGGCACCTGCGAGACCTGTCATCCAAAGACCGGCGACCTGGTAACCAACACCAAGCTCCACAAGAGCAACTGCGGCCTGTGCCACAACCTTGGGGGCGAAGGCGTCCTCATGGTCGGCTTGAATGGCCGAGGAACCGCCATCAACGGCCAGGGAGACTGTGCCAGCTGTCACACCTCCTATGCGTCCGACTTCTATTTCCATATTTCGTTCGACCAC
>Ga0233425_10001520_pt1 | contig 51607 bp, 66 predicted proteins | sample Watercolumn_Towu_2_FD_181712 | JGI IMG/M metagenome (GOLD analysis project Ga0233425, IMG submission 181712) | Freshwater microbial communities from Lake Towuti, South Sulawesi, Indonesia - Watercolumn_Towuti2014_140_MG | ecosystem: Environmental > Aquatic > Freshwater > Lake | place...
CGGAAGGAAAAAAGATTTCTTTCACAGCAGTAATAGAGAATACAGGAAGCACGACCTTATACAATGTTCCGTACATTTTCTACAACAATGGATACCCAACAGGTGAAGGTGCAACCAAGAAAGTGGAGGGTGTAGTAACGCTCCCAGCTTTCCAGAAAACGAAGGTTGAACTGTGGATGGATTTTTCCTATGATGATGAAACCCTCTATAAGGCGGGATCATTCTTAACCACGTTTATTGTTGATCCTAAAGAAACAAAAGTCCATAAGGTATATACGGGATTTAGCGTCTACTTAGATGCCCCCGATGAAACCCATGAAATCGACTGTAAATATCACTTCGATCAATGTATCGTTTTTGGAGCAGGTTCTGAACTAGCATGTAAATCTAAGTATCTCGATTGCATAGGAGAAAACAAACCCTCTTCAGGCAATCAAGTGACTGAGGAAGTCAAATGTCTCTTCAACGGAGCTTCTACGAAGCAGAAATGCTATCCGGCAAGCGATGGAACCTCAAGCGTGAGTGGCGGTTGTTATGCACCTGAAGGATCTGATACTTGTATAGCTACGGTCACTGGGAAGATGGGAGAGAAAGTCACTTGGAAAAGCTCTTGTGGTGGATATGCATACACAGTTATCGATGGTGTAAGTGAGTATGCCAACTTTATGTGCAATGATCTCCCACCACCACAACCTTCTGAATGTGAAGAAAAGGGAGAAATATTGCTTTCCCTCAATAAAGACTATGTGTTTGCTATAGCTACTGAAAGTGTGACCATTCACTTTGCTAATGTCATCAACAAGGGAGAGAACTACGGAAATGTCTTTACTCTTCAAAGCAATCTAGTGTCACACCCAACAACGACACCGCCCATGCCAAAGGGCAGCTCATATGGTTATGAAATGTCTTCTGGAAACCTTTTGATAACTGTTGCTGGCGGAGAAATTTCTTGGATTCCTCCAGATTATGTGAAACCAAAAGAAGCCACGGTGCAGCTTTTACTGACATATAAGCCATACCATTGCGGCTCAGAGCCACCACAACAAGATTGCAGATCGGCTTATTACCGATGTGTGGAAGAGGGCGGATCTGAAGAGGAATGTAGAAGGGTACTGCAGAAATGTTTACCCTCTGTTGATAGAAAACCTCTATGTTCTGCTTACCACGACATGTGTAAAGGTCTGGGTCCAGATAATTGCATTGCCTCCTGTGTAAAGAAGGGCGGGGATGCAGTTGAATGTAAAGAGCTCTATTATCTCTGTCAAGGAGATACCGACTTTGTTGACCGACCTGGCGAAAAATATTGTGACCAAGGATGTTATGCCAATAGCGGTACCAACAAGTGTGTGCCTTATGGAACACGATTACAAATAAAAGGAGATGCAAGCTACTGTGGAGTTGACGGTTCCACACACCTACAGAAAAGAGACGGCGAATCTGCCGAGAACAACTACGAATGTGTCAGCAATTCTGCGAGATACGGGGTATGCGAGAATGTGGCAGAACAGACCAGCGTCATGCAAAAGATCTTTGGATGGTTGTCAAGATTGTTTGGCGGTGGGACTGAACCCCAACCTGTTTCAAAAGAGATAAGCAACTTTGAAGAGTGTGTTGCTGCAGGTTATCCTATGCTCAAATCGTATCCTGCACAATGCAAAACGTCGGATGGAAAAACATTCGTCCAGGATGTAAGTTGATGGATTTTCGTTTTTTTCTTGGTATTTTTTTTATCTCTTTTTCTGAGCGCGTGCACTACCCAAACGATGGTGATGCCACCATTTAAAGAGTTACAGTTAGAGGCTGGTGATTCTCAATCTTTTGTTTTAGAAAACCATGATATTGTCGTCCGCTATCTCCAGGTTGAACCTAACCACGTTCTTGAGATTAGTGTCGATGGGAACAAAAAGACGATTATTGTTGAAGAGCAGCAACAGTGTGATGAACCAAAATCTACCAAAGAGAAAGTCGTTGATGAACAAGGAAATGTTGTTGCTTATCAAACAGTGGTTGAGCAAGAGCATTGTTGGTGGCATTGGCAACAGGGCGATATTGATTTTAGTACCGATCTTAATCCTGATATTTCTCAAGACAGCATCCCAACAACCCTAAAGCTTTTAGTATGGGTAAGGAGGGAACATAGTTTAGCCATGACTATGTGACAGGAGACAACTTTCCCCCCATGTAGGAAAGATATAAAAAGGAGTCCGTCTTCTGATTATCATCGAAGGGTAGAGACACACAGAGAAAACAATCTATTCAGCTATCACGCGGAGGTGGAGCTATGCGTTTCACAGTATTGGCCTTACTGGCTGTTTTTTCTCTGATGGCGCCTTCGGTGCTTGCAGAGAACAACGTCTTGTTACAGGCAACATTTACGAATGATGCTATTGCAAATGAAAATATCTTGCAATTCTTTGATCACGATGGCAAGATGCGTCAAGTGATGATCACCGAACGAACGTCTCAACGTTGTCGTGTTGTCGTTGGTTCAGCCTATGAGTGGCTGGAAAAAGGAAAAAGTGTTCTGGTCGGTGGAGTCCGAGTGGTCTTAACCGACGTGGGAGAGTATGGCTGTCAAATCGTAATCACACCTCCTAACGAACCATATATCAACGAAAACGAAGTCAAACCGGCAATAACCATCTCGTCTATTAAGCTGGATAACATCAAGCAATATCAGCCGGGATATGCGTATGTGAAGGAAGGTCAACCCGTCTCCTTTACCGTCTCGCTATACAATCCGGGCGATAAAGCCATCAAAACAGTTCCTTTCATCTTTTACAACAATGGATACCCAACAGGTGAAGGTGCAACCAAGAAAAAGACAAGTGTGGTCACCCTTCCTCCTAAAAAAGAAGTAATGGTCAGATTTACAATGGACTTCTTGTACGAAGAGGACAAGATGCACAATTCAGGATTGTTCAACACCGCGTTTGTGTTGGATCCTGATGAGATGAAAGTACGAACAACCGTCGCAGGAACAACTATTTATTTAGCTCCACGTTCGGCAACGTATATTTGTGGAGACGACATCTGCCAGTTTGCAGAGTCAACGACCAACTGTCCCTCTGATTGCAGTAATCAATACTCAATCGGCGGATATCTGGAAGAAGGTCAACAGCAGGAATTCTCACTACTAACAAAAAAATATACGGTAACTGCATTGCTGATTGAGGAAGCTCCTGATGCCAAAAGCGAGGATTTTGCGGCATTCCGCGTTAAAGGAGTGAACCAAAAAGGCAAGACTGTTGTCGAAGAAACCGTGACCGTTCCTCTCTATGAACAGACAACGCTGGATGATGGATCCGTCATCGTCGTCGAACGTATTGGTTATACAGGAAAGCTCCTGAAAGAAGGCAAATTCCTGGACGAACCTGATAAGGACTTAGTTATCTTCACCTTGATCTGTTCGGAAGATTGTCAGGATGAACAATCTGTTTCTACTGACACGTCGTCCATCACGGTGGAAACCAACGAACTGGGTCTCATGAGGAGAGTATTAAGATGGTTCGACAGAATGTTTAGTTAGAGATACTAACGTATCTCTTTTATTTTTTCCAGAAGACGTTATTTGACACGATAACTCCTTTTGCTTCGTTTTCTTTTCATCCATCGATATTGGCGTATTCTTTTCGTTCGTCCATATCCACATTTGCTACAGACTTTATCGATCTTATGGAACGAGGGACTACCACAACGTCTGCATCGAATGTGCAGTCGACCCTTATGGATCTTCTCTCCCTTTGCTGCTGTTCCCTTACTTGCCATGTTTCCACCTATTCAGGAGAAATCACCACGATAGCATCGCCGCGAATGAACACGGTTCCCAATTTTCGCACGACTTGATTGTTTTCTCGTTCTTCTGCATTATCAAGAACAGTATTAATGTGAATGTCAAAGGCTTTCAACGTCCCTACATACTGTCGCCCATTCTTTAGATTAATCATCACACGTTTACCACGGGAATGATTTAACGCATCCAATGGTCGATCAGAATCAGTACTCATGATAAGTCCCCCCTAAAAAAACAAATAACATAGTCAGAAAAGGCGAAAATCGCTATTTAAGGTTTTCTGTTAAGATCTTGAGGAAGCTTTTTAAACACCTCTTATTCCCAAGTCTTCATGGCAATTTCACATAAACGTTCCAAGAGAAAGCCTTCTGGCGGACGTTACCATGATGCACGAAAGAAAAGACTGCATGAATTAGGTAGTGAACCAGCCTATACCAAACCAGGAAAGAGAGCCATCCAACTGCGAAGAACAACCGGTGGAAACGTGAAAACAGTTCTCTTACGAGAGGAAACTGCCAATGTCTACCTTCCTGATCAAAAGAAATACGAGCAATTAAAGATAGAAACTATTATCAGCAATCCTGCCAACCGTCACTTTGTCAGACGAAATATCATGACCAAAGGCACCATCATCAAAACACCCAAAGGCAATGCAAGAATTACTTCTCGGCCAGCTCAAGATGGCATCATCAACGCTATTCTCGTGAAGTAGCTAACTTTTTTCTAAGACTTTGTATTCCTCGATGAATTCTTGTTTTAACACAATCATGAGAGAGCCCTAAACGTTCTTCAATCTCCTTGTTAGTAAGCTCAGAAACATATCGTAGCGAAAGAACTTCGCGATGAGAAGGTTGTAACCTCTCTAAATAAGAAGTAACAGGGATTTCTTCTGGTAAACAGACTTCCTCTGAAGAAGGAGCTTCCACATCTTCTAATTCATGCATCAAAGGAAAGAATTTTCGATTAATACACGCGTGATATGCAAGAGTGTACAACCAAGGTAAAGGAGAACGTACCGAATACCCTCGCTCTACAGCACAATAAGCTTTTACCCATACCGTCTGTAACACATCTTCAACGTCTGAAGAGCGTATTCGACGTTGGATATAGTGGTGAAGGGGCTGACGATATTCCGCATGCCACGTGGAAATAAGTTCTCGCGCATCCATTCCTTTTCTGTTTTCAAAAGGATAAATATCTCTCTCGGATGAAAATTCGAAAGAATAACAAAGAAGACGGAAATCTTACTAGATCAATAAATAAACTCTTGAGAATAGATTAAAAATTGAAAAATATACAAAAAAGAAAGAAAACTCAGAAAATTATTCTTTCTGAGGTTGAGTTAAACGATACTCCATTGAGGGTTTAATCAAATTTGCATAGCGAGCGTTTACTTCTGCCTGCATCTCTGGGCTCATGGTCATGGCTTCGAAACCATTAATCATAACATAACCACCATTATCTGAACCTGCTTTTAGTCCCATTTTTTGCCAGGATGCTCTTTCTCGAAAGCTGTTGCTTGTGCAAGGCTTGCATATGCTCTAACTTTGCTTCCCTCTTCTGGTCGCGCATCAATTATGGTAGCATCGTTATTCTTTCGGTCAGTTGGACCAATAATATAAAAGTCCACTTCGCCGTCTTGATTGACATCAGTGTATTTTTCTGTGACTTTTTGTCCATGTTGATCGGTAGAAATAACCATAGCTGAAGTAGAAGGTGTAGACGAAGTCTCGTTACCACAACTTGCTAAAATTCCAGCTAAACCTGTTAAAGTCATTCCTGCAATCGTTCTCTGTAATATTTTCATTGTTGTGAACACACCTTTATGATTTTTGATGCTATTATGATTACTTAACATCTATTTAAATCATTCTATTTGTTATCTCTATTCAGTGGTATCAAAATACCTTTCGTTTAGATTTCCCGCATCTCTCTTTCGCTTTGACTATGCTCCAAACAAGCCTAAACACCCCTAAAAACGTGCAAAACCTCATTAAAATGCAAAGCCAACCAAAAAGAAAGCTTTATATACAACCTCTAGTCACTCATATTTAAAGATTATTATTATCCACCATATAAATATCTCACCCAACGAGCTCAGAGGCGTCCCATGGCTACATTTGTAAAGAAATGCCCAGAATGCGAATCAGGAAATCTTCTTATCAATAAAGAAAGGGGAGAAATCACCTGTAAAGACTGCGGTTTCGTCATTGAAGAACGCATGATCGATTTCGGTCAAGAATGGCGAGAATTTGACGACGATAACGAAAAAAGACGCCGAACAGGCGCCCCTATGACCTACACAAGATTCGACCGTGGTTTAGGAACAGATATTGGTCAGAAGGGAGATATCTTCCAACTCAAAGGCAAGGGAATGAATAAATTCTTTCGTTTGCGAAAGTGGCAATACAGAATCTCCACAGCCATCGAACGTAACTTAAAACTCGCATTAGCAGAATTAAAGAGAGTCGCATCCTACCTCAAATTAACCAAATCAGTCGAAGAAGAAGCATCTCGTATCTATACCATGGCAGTTCAGCGTGGTTTAGTGCGAGGAAGATCGATGGAATCCGTGGTTGCAGGTGCCTTATATGCAGCTTGTCGACGTCATGAAGTGCCTCGAACCTTGGACGAGCTGTCAGAAGCGTCCAGCATTGACAAAAAAGAAGTTGGAAGAACCTACCGATTTATTACGAGAGAACTCGGCATTCGTATCCTACCTTCCAACCCAGTCGATTACATTCCACGTTTCACCTCTGCCTTAAAGCTTTCAGCAGAAACTCAATCTAAAGCAGTCGAAATATTAGAACTAGCAGAAAAGTCAGAATTAACCTCTGGAAGAGGTCCAACAGGCATTGCAGCCGCTTCCTTATACGTTGCTGCCCTCTTAAATAATGAAAAAAGAACCCAGAGAGAGGTAGCAGACATCGCAGGAGTAACAGAAGTCACCATCCGAAACAGATATAAAGAACTATTCAAGAAGTTAAAGTTAAAGGAAAATGACAAGGAGAAAGTCAAAAAAATAACCAAGAAAAAATAAGGTGATCCTCATCGGAATCTATCTCGAGCAATACAAAAAAGCATGGCGTTCTTTAAGACAGCATAAAATCCTCTTCCTTCCTGATCTCTTGTCATTTTTAGCAATCCTTCTGTTGGGGTGGTTAGCCGTTTCCTTGTCAGGACTTTTTCCTCTCATAAGTCAGGTCCCTTCCCTGCAAACAGAAGAACAAGCATCCAAAGTCATCACTGCCTTCATCGGGCAAAACTTCGGAGAACTCATCGTCTCGATCATCGGATTCTGTATTGCTGCTTTTGTCGTCGGATCAGGAATGCTCGCAGCCAAATTCGGCCTTATCCGTCAAATCCTCTCCAAAAAACAACCCACCAGCGATATAGCCTGGACCTGGGGCCGCGCATTCTTTTGGAAAGTCGTGCGCATGCGTCTTGGAGTATTCTTATTATATCTTGGCTCCGTAGTGGTGTGTGGCATTCTCTTTGCCCTCCTGCAATTTGTCCATCAGGTGTTTGCAGCAGTCATCACGATGCTCGCCATCATCATTCTCACTGCTCTTCTTTTATTGGGATTATTCATGAGATATCCTGCATTATACAAAAAGAACATGTCCGTCAGCGAAGCCATCAAAACTTCCTACAGCTTCTTCATCAAGAATAAACAATGCGTAGTGATGACGGCATTTATCATTGCCGTGACGACCTTGGTGGTGAAGCAGATCTTTGAGGTCATCATGACGATCAGCCTGTCTGTCAGCGGAAAAGGAGCAGCCATCGTGGCAGTCATCATGTCCGTGTTGATGCTTCTCGTGATGATGGGAGCAAGAATCTTTGGCGATCTCTACACCTTCCAGATCTATGAACACTACAAAGCAAAGAAATAATTACAGCTCTACTTTCATAAAGTCATGAGAACGTGTAGTGTTGGAAAATACTGCTTTAGCTTCTTGTTCGATGTCATTCACGTCTTTATAGCGCTGGCTAAAATGAGTTAAGATCAACTTCTTCACTTTCGCTTTCTTGGCAATCGTCGCAGCCTGTTTTCCCGTCAAATGAAAATATTCTTTTGCTTTATCTCCTAATGCCTCGCTAAACGTGCTCTCGCAAATCAACAGATCAGCATCCTTGGCAGTAGCCACACAGGAAGCATCCATCTTCGTATCAAAGATAATAGCAACTCGTTTTCCTTTCTGAAGATACGTCGCTTCTTTAGCAGAAATCTTCTTTCCTTTGAACACAATGGATTTACCTTCTTGTAACTGTCGTAAAAGAGGACCTTCAGGAACCTCTTTCTTCTTCAAATATTCCAGGTTAATCTTTCGTTTCGGTTTCTCATCAAACGTATAAGCAACACAAGGAACTCCATGTTTCACATGAGTAGCTCGAAGGGCAAACGTTCCTTCATCCAAGAACACGCCGTTTCTATTAATCTCATGAACACGAACAGCAATCTTATTCTTCAAAAAGAAAGCACTCATCAGATTCATTAAATGCTTCTTCGTTCCTTTCGGCCCATAAATATCAATAATCTTCTCTGCCTTGTGCTTGGCCATATTCTCCAATAATCCAGGCAATCCAAAGAAGTGATCGCCATGCCAGTGAGTAAGGAAAATACGAGTAATCTTGGCAGGAGAAATGCCTGCTATCCTCAATTGTCGTTGCGTACCCTCTCCGCAATCAAAAAGAAAGTGCTCACTCAAGTAGCTCATATACAGAGCAGTTTGTGCCCGTTCCTGCGTAGGCATCATGCTGGACGTTCCCAAAAAAACGATCTCCATACACTAAAAGTACGAGAAGGTTTTTAAATAGCTTTCCATCACGTATCAGAATGGCAAAGAAAAAGAAAGAAACCATGGACGTGCAGGAAGAGATAGAGACAACTTCAGTGATAGGTCCATTACCGGAAGAAAAGATCAAGGACAAAGTCATTGCAACCTTCGCACGGGAAAGGGTATTGGCGGAAGATAAGAATGCAGCACACGAACTCTATGAACAAAGCAGGTTCGGCGAACCAAAAGAAAACAAAATAAATTATTCGCTCGTCGAAGCACTCTACCTATTAGAAAAAGGCAAGATGGAAATCTCAGAAGGAAAAAAGAAATTAAACCCTGAAGAGTTTATCAAGAGAGCACGTAAAGTAGAACCAAACTTCTGGATTAGATATTGTGTCTTTCGGGACATGCGCTCTCGGGGATACATCGTCAAAACAGCATTGAAATTCGGTGCAGACTTCCGCGTCTACGATCGTGGTGTCAAGCCTGGAGAAGATCATGCACGATGGGTCATCTTCCCTATTCACGAAGGCGATACCTTGACATGGTATGAGTTTGCAGCAAAGAATAGAGTTGCCCACTCAACAAGAAAACGATTGTTACTTGCTATTGTGGATGAAGAAAATAGTGTAACCTTCTACGAATGTCGCTGGTTAAGACCATAAGTTAATCAACAATGCTCTCTGCTTTCCATTCGTATGCCTTTCTTGCCTCTCCATTTGTTGATGTCGCGCGTAGTAAGAGCATGCGTTGAGGTATAAAGAGTTCGTCAAGCTCACGAAGATCAAAATCTCCACGATAAAACCATACTTCCAACGTGTCTCCATACTGCGCTTGGTCTTGGTTATGATTTCTCAAGCTGACTTGTGACCACTCATCACTGCGCACGATCTTTTCAATCGTTCCAAGAACATATTCATCACGTGGAGAGCCACAACCATACAATAAGGCAGCAATACCTGCAGTAAGAAAATAACGTTTCAAGGAATAAGCAAGTTTCACATCAAGGCAAGAAGATGATCTTTTATAAAGATTGTGCCATCATCATAGTAGAAGAAATTATGCCCTAAAAAGATGCTTCAACACAAAGAAGAAATTTTCTTTTCGTTCTCTGATTCGTCTCCAATAATAAGGAAACCATTGATCTCCATAAGGAACATACACATACACGCAATAACCCTCTCGTGCCAACTCTTCCTGTAAATCACGTCGAATGCCGTACAGCATCTCAAACATGAATTTTTTCTTGGAAATCTTTTTTCGTCGCACGAATTGCTTGATGAAATGGATGATCTTCTCGTCATGAGTGGCAACCGCAGTAAACATTCCTTTCTGAAGCAAGCTGGCAACCAATTTTAGATAATTAATATTCACCTCCTCTTTGTTCTTAAAAGCGAGCGTGTCTGGTTCTTTGTAAACTCCCTTCACCAACCGCACGCTTCCGCGTTTTTTAAGTAAAGTACGCACGTCTTGTGTGCTGCGATAGAGATAAGCTTGAATCGCCATGAGAATGCGGGGATTGGTTCTAAGCAAGGAGAGAAAGATATTCAGCGTGTCCTCAGTATAGCGGGATCCTTCCATGTCAATCTCAACCATAATCCGATGTTTCTTGCCTCGCCTGATAATTTTTTGTGCATTCCTCAAAGCAAGCCTCTTGTCGATAGCTAATCCGAGTTGGCTAAGTTTGATGGAAATATGCGCATCAAGGTGTTCTCGGTGTAATCGATCAAGAAGGTGAAGATACATCGTCGTTGCCCGTTGCGCCGTTCTTTTGTTCGTTACATCCTCGCCAAGATGATCCAACGTCGTAAATATGCCTTTTTTATGCAATTGCCGTGCCACAACAAGTGCATCAGCTAACGTTGCGCCGGCAACAAATCGCCGAGCCAGAAAAAAAGGAAATCGTATCATGATCCCATCAAGCACTCTTTTGAACAGCACGTGCGACAGCCTTTGTCACCTTGTTATCGAGAGCAGAAGGAAGAATATGTTGGGAAGTTGGCATCTTCACGGTTTTTGCAATCGCAAGTGCAGCATTCAATTTCATGAGATGAGTAATGCGTGGTACCTGAGCATCCAATGCCCCCCGAAAAACTCCAGGAAAAGCAAGAACATTATTGATCTGATTGGGAAAATCACTTCGTCCGGTAGCAACCACAACAGCACCCGCTTTTCGTGCAACAGGAGGCATAATTTCTGGAATCGGATTTGCTAAGGCAAAAACAATGGGATCACGTTCCATCCGCGAAATGAACGAAGGAGTAAGTGCTCCAGGAGCAGAAAGTCCGATGAACACATCCGCACCTTCAAGCGCCTGTTTCAAACTTCCCTGTCGACGTTCACGATTCGTCAAACCGGCAAGTTCCATCTTATACCCTGAAAGGTCTGTTCGATCACGAGAGATAATTCCTTTACTATCACAAACAATAACCTCTTTCATTTTCCTGCAAAGGCGTGACTCCTGGCCAACGCAAAGGAGAAGCTTGACAATGGCAGATCCAGCAGCGCCAGCGCCATTTACCACCACCCGTAATTCTTCAAGATCTTTTCCAACCACCTTCGCGGCATTAATCAGGCCAGCCAAAATAGCAATGGCCGTTCCATGTTGATCATCATGCATGACCGGAATGCCTATATCTTGTAATTCTTGCTCAATGCGGAAACATTTGGGCGTTTCAATGTCTTCAAGATTGATTCCACCGAATACAGGAGCAATGTTTTTTACCGTTTGAATAATTTCGTCAGGATCTTGCGTGTTTAAACACAAAGGAAACGCATCAATGTCAGCAAAACTTTTGAACAACATCACCTTTCCTTCCATAACAGGTAACGCAGCTTCCGGTCCGCAATTTCCCAAACCCAACACGCGAGAACCATCCGTCACGACAGCAACGCTGTTGGATTTAATTGTATATTGGTAAGCAAGCTTCTTGTTCTTGGTAATCTTCTTCACAACCTCTCCAACGCCAGGAGTGTACACCAGTGGAAAATTCTTCACCGTAGGGGCAACCTTCGGAACAACAGAAATCTTTCCACGTAAGCGTTGATGCAGGGAAAGTGCGCGCTGTGCAAGAGTCATGTTATTGCCCCCTCATCTGTTTAGAACGTAAGACAGTTTCAATCGTTTTTTTATCCAGTAATCGTTCCTCAAAAAGAACCTGACGGATAGTTTTGTCTTCGCGATACGCACGTTTGGCAACATGGGCCGCTTTCTCATATCCTATCAAAGGTGTAAAAGCCGTAACCACAATCGGATTCTTTTCAAGATACTCATGGCACGTCTTGGTGTTCGCCCTCAATCCTCGAACGCATTTCAGCGTAAACGCTTCAATCCCTCGGCTAAGAAGGTGAATGGATTCGAGAAGGGCATATGCTGCCAGTGGCATCATCACGTTTAATTCCAGCTGACCTGCCTGACTACACAAGCTAAGGGTCACATCATTGCTGATCACGCGATAACCGACCATGTCCATCATCTCTGCCATCGCAGGATTCACTTTACCAGGCATGATGGATGAACCAGGTTGTACTGCAGGCAACTCTAATTCATCAAAACCAGTAACTGGCCCGGACCCCAACAAACGCAAGTCATTCGCAAGCTTGATCAACGTCGTCGCAAGTCCGCGTAATGAACCACTCACCGTCTGAAGAGATCCAAGAGAAGACGTTTCTTCAAACAGGTTTTTGGTTGGTCGAAAGGGAGTATGAGTGATCTTTCGAAGTTGTTGATACACCTCTCGTCGATAAGCAGCACTCGCATTAATTCCACTCCCGATGGCCGTGCCGCCGAGATTCAATTCCAGCAACAATCTCATCGTATGGCGAAGTTGCCACTGATCTTTCCAGATTGCTGTAGCATAACTCCCGAATTCTTGTCCAAGCGTCATCGGTACCGCATCACGAAGATGAGTGCGTCCTGATTTGGTAACAGATTTCCACTGGCGTGATTTCTGTCGGAGGGCGCGTTCAAGAAGAACGAGTGCAGGCAGCAATTCATCATGAACTGCGCGATAGGAAGCAACATGGATGGCACTATGAAATACATCATTCGTCGATTGGCTTAAATTAACATGATCGTTAGGATGCAAGAATTGATATGATCCTTTCTTTTTACCCGCAAGTTCCAACCCGCGGTTGGCAATGACTTCATTCACATTCATGTGTTCGGAAGTTCCAGCCCCGGCTTGAAAGACATCAACAAGAAACTGGTCATCGAGTTTATGCTGTAGAATATCATCGCAAGAACGAACAATAAGGCGTCCTTTCGTGGGATCAAGCTGTTTGGCCTTCATATTTGCTAATGCAGCTGATCTTTTAATTATCACCATCGCATCAATAAAGTCTTTCGAAAAATGAAGCCCGCTGATCTGAAAGTTCTCTAAAGCACGTTGTGTTTGCACGCCATAATACGCAGAAGAGGGGATCTTTCGAGAACCAAGAAAATCTCGCTCTGTCCGATACCTCTTTTTCATGAGTATACCCATAATCTTCCCCTATAAATCCTTTGTGCAAGCAAAAACCTTAATAACAAAAGAACATAAAACAAAATAGAGGTGGTATTTATTAAAACGGAACACGCAGACGTTCTCATTATAGGTTCCGGTGGCGCAGGATTGCGTGCTGCTATCGAACTTGCCGATAAAAAAGTAGATGTGCTCGTCGTTGGTAAATGCAAGAAGCGAGATGCCCACACTATTCTCGCAACAGGAGGTATTAACGCAGCTCTGGGGACGATGGATAAGGAAGATAGTTGGCAACTTCACGCTGCAGATACCATCCGCGATGGCTGTTTCATTAACGACACCGACGCCGTGATCAATTTATGCAAATCTGCTCCATCCGCAGTGGAAGAATTAGCGAAATGGGGTGTTGATTTCCACCGCGAAAAGAACGGAAAAATAACCCAGCGCTTCTTTGGAGCAGCATCCTATCGAAGAGCGTGTTTCGTCGGAGATCACACGGGAAGGGAAATTCTCAATGCCTTGGTTGATCAAGTAGAAAAGCGAAAAATACGCTTCAAGAGCGAACTCTACATCTTTTCTCTGCTCACGCATCAAGGAAAAGCGAACGGTGCTCTCGGTCTTGACATTAAATCAGGAAAAATCATCCTTATTCATGCCAAGATAATTCTTTTAGCAACAGGTGGCCACTCAAGAATGTTCTCTCGCAGTTCATCTCGATGGTGGGAAAATAATGGAGATGGTATAGCACTTGCTCATCAAATAGGTGCACAGTTCCAGGACATGGAAATGTTCCAATTCCATCCAACAGGTATGCTCTACCCAAAAGAAGCAGAAGGTGTGCTCGTCACCGAAGCAGTGCGTGGAGAAGGAGGCATTCTCCTCAATGCAAAAGGAGAGCGATTCATGAAGGCATACGATCCCAAGCGGGGAGAATTGTCTGCGCGCGACATTGTTGCACGAGCAATCTACGCCGAAGTGCAGGCAGGCAGAGGTACCCATCATGGCGGGGTGTGGCTGGATATCTCTCACAAACCGAAAGAAGTTATCCTGAAGCGTCTTCCCAAGATGGTGAAGCAATTCAAGACGTTCGCGCACATCGATATCACCAAGCAAAAAATGGAAGTGGGCCCAACAGCACATTACTCGATGGGAGGCCTAGTTGTTGATCACTCCACGGGACAAACCTCCATTCCAGATCTCTATGCCCTTGGAGAAGTAACGGGAGGCGTTCACGGTGCGAATCGTTTGGGGGGAAATAGTCTTGCAGAAATTATTGTTTTCGGAAAAAAAACTGGTGCCGAAATAGCCAACCAGCTCAAAAAGAAAACCTGGACCCCACTTGATAAAAAGATGATCATCAAAGAAACAAAGGAACTAGAGAGATTGCTCAAGGGAAAGCAGGGAAGAAACCCTCTGGAAGTCAAGAAAGAGATCCAGCAGATGATGTGGATGCATGCGGGAGTGGTAAGAAATGAGAAAGGCCTGCTTCAAGCCTTAAAAGCCATCGAGTGGTATCGTAAGATCTCATTGAAAGTAAAAGGATCACTAAAAAGGAATATGTTCCTTCTTGCCGCGCTCGATGTGAAAAATATGCTCCCGACGTGTGAGATGATCCTCAAAAGTGCACTAGCAAGGAAAGAAAGTCGTGGTGCGCATTATCGCTCCGATTACCCTGCAACAGAACCTGCATGGAAGAAAAACGTAGTATGCATGCCAACAAAAAAAGGAGTGGAGATCACTGCAAAATCCATAAAAGACGTTCCATTAGACGTGCAGTACTATATAGATAATCATCCACACACTCAAACCAATCTTCTCGAATAATTAGGCAAGACAGATGCATTCAGAAAATCCGGATCGAAGTGCGTTCTGTCGTGATGGAAAGATGATCTGTTGGTGACTGCCCATGCTTCTAGCCAGTAAACAATCCGGCGCATGTAACTCACGTGTTTCTCTGTTGCCAACATACTGTTGAACAGTCTGTTGACGTTGGAGTAACTGTCGTGCGAACAAACGTTCTAATCGCTCAACTTTGTGAGCCAATTCGAACTGTTTATTCTGCAAGGCAATCATATCATTCTGTACGAAGTGAAATGAACTGCGAACATTGCGATCAAGATGATGTATTTTCATAATGCCTCCCTAAGTCTAATGTCGTAAGGTTGATAATTAAAGCGATGAAGAATCTCGTGAGCAGGTGTGCCAACAACGAATGCTAATCCCCTTGATAAGTGATATGGTCCAATTCCTGAACAACTCAGACGACTACGAGAAGAATGAGCAGCAATAACGATCTTGTCCAAACCTTTGGTAGGTTGTGGATCATGCTCACCAAAGTCTCGTCGGGCATATGCTTGTTCAATAGCTGTAGTCAAATCACCAAAACTTGCGTTAACATATCTAAGAAGGTTGAAAGCGAATCCTTCTGACCCAGCTCCCGCTCCTAAACTTAAAAGAGCAGAAAGAAGGTGTCCTGAATCAACGCAGGCATGCCTATTCTTTTGTGCTTCCCGATATGCTAAATCAAGAGTCTCTCTTCCTTGAGCACTGAAACGATAACGATATTTTATCATGCTCTACTCAGTCACAGGGCGCCTTATAAACCTTTCTATTGTAACTACTAATAAGTAAATATTATATCTTTCGTAAAGAAACGACTGAGGATATAAATTCTTATATAGCGTCGCATCTGCCTCGAAACGATGGAACAACCGCACGAGAAGGTACTCGCATTCATCAAGCAAACTGGCCCCGTTCTTCCTGTCCAGGTGGCGAAGATGTTGTCCAAAGAGACCTATTATGCAGGTGCTATTCTTTCTGATCTTCTTGCGAGAAAAGCCATTAAAATCTCTTCGGCAAAAATAGGGGGTAGCCCAGTCTATTATTTACCCGATCAACAAGAACGTCTCTCCATTTTGTATGGTTCCTTACCACAACGAGAAAAAGAAGCGTATGATCACTTAAAAGAAAAACAATTCCTGAAGGATACCGAAGTGGAGCCAGTCATGCGAGTCGCTCTTCGCGCACTCAAGGACTTTGCCATTCCTGTAGAAAAAAACAATACGTTGACGTGGAAATGGTATCTCAACAACGAGCTGGAAACGCCTGCCTCAACTCCATTAAGAGCAGAAGCCCCGCTTCAGCCTGTTCAAGCTCCCCTTATCGAAAGACAACCTGCCTTAGTGCAACAAAAGCTGCAAAAGCCAACGAAGAAACAGACTACAACAGATGAATTTTCAGGTCAAGTAGAAAGATTCTTAGAAAAGAATAACGTTCAAATTCTGGAAAAAATCTCTCAACGAAAAAACAAAGAGGTTATTGCCGTAGTTCGAGTGCCTTCTTCAGTTGGAGAGTTAGAAATGTTGGTTATTGCCAAGAACAAAGCAAAAATAACTAAAAGTGACATCTCTCTTGCTCATGAAAAAGGACAAACAAAGAAATTGCCTACGCTCTTCCTGACGACAGCAGAGCTCAATAAATCACTGAATCAGCACATCGAAAAGAATGTAAAGGGGTACGTGATTGTAAGAAAACTATGAAAAGAGGGCTTTACCTATTTGTTTGCGTGATTATTCTAAGTACGTTCGTTCATGCAGAAGTCGACAGCATTTATGATTACCTCAAGAAGATGGATAACCAGTACGTTGTTGCCGTGGGAGCACAAGGAAAAAGTGGAGATAGCTTTGCAGCAACAGATATCGTTGTAAGTCTAAAACAAAACTTTGCTGTTGATGTTGAAGCAACCGTCGAGAATATGATCACTCCAAACATCAATAAAATTTTAGTAGGTCACCCCTGCGATAATTCTCTGATCAAGTTAAGCTGTGAACAGTGGCCCTATGATCCTGGTCAAGCGCTGATCAAAGTCATGGAAAATGATCTCATTGTTGCAGGTTCAACCGTCGATGACACCCGTCGTGCAGCTAAGATCATTGCAAATGCAGATCTTTACCCTCAACTAAAAACTACCAAAGAAATCTTGGTTCTTGGTAATACCCTTCAAGTAAAAGATTTAAAACTCGTACAAATAAAGAAACCAAAAGATTTTGTCTGTGGCGATATGATCTGTGACATAGGAGAAAAACTTTCCTGTGCAATTGACTGCGAACAAAAGAATTGTTTTACTGTCTGTCAGGAAAATAACGCAACGAATGCCTTCTGTCGCGATCCTCCTTCGAATCCCAATCTTCCTTTTTGCGAGAAAGGAGAACATAATCAAGGACAGGGATTATGCGCACAAAATCAGATCTGTTGCTGTCAACAATCAAAAGAAGAGCCGGAAAATCCATCTGGACAACCTCAACTACACCCCCCTAAAGGAAAAGGATTCTTCCAAGCCATTTGGGATTGGTTTAAGGAACTGTTTTCCGTGCTTTTCTAGTGCATAATCTTTATAAATTGTTTAGGACTCGCAATCCTTATGAGCCTGTAGCTTAGCCTGGCTGGAGCACAGAGCCTTATTAGCGTAAGTCTCGCTTTACCGACTGATATCAATCAGGTCAGGCATCGGGAGGTCGGAGGTTCAAATCCTCTCGGGCTCATATTTATCTTACAAACATGAAAAAAATAGCAACCATCGGAACAATTTTAGGTATTGTAGCTCTTGTCTTAGTCCTAGGTTTCGCTATCTCTTCCCACGAACCTAAACCTGCGCAAACCTTAGCTAAATACGAAATCACCCAAACAGATATATTTTCCCTGGAAACCATTAACGCAAAAGAAATCTCTGTGAAAGGAGTAATGTTGGGAGATACACACGAACAAGTTGTTGAAAAACTAGGCCTACCAGACAAACAATTCTCCCCAAAAGAGAATTATCTCAATCTAGAATATGGCCAACGAATAGGATTATTTGATACTGGCCTTATTGTCCAACTACGTGACGATCAAGTAAGAAAGATGACCTTCAAAGAACCAATGAACGCATTGTTAATAGGTAAAACAAAAATTATTCACTCAAAAGATGAAATCTACCATCTCTTAGGAAAACCAGATGAAACCTTATTTATTCCGATCACACCGACAAGCACCTTGGTCTATCGATTGTTGCAATACAAGAACAAGGGCGTGGAAGTAATCATTAGAAAAGATGAACAGAATGGATTTACCTTAACGGATGTTTTTGATTCCAATTAACGAATCTTTGCGCCAACAGCAATATCTTCTTCCGGCGTTAACAAAATAACTCGGTCACCATCACCTTCAACAGCTGCAAGCACCATACCGTTGCTAGTAACTCCCCGTAACTCCGCAGGTTTCAAATTAACAAATACAACCACTTTCTTACCAAGTAGCTCTTTCTTATCGTAGTGTTGTTTTAAACCTGCTACAACCGTTCTCTTTTCCTCTCCCAAATCAACCTGAAGAACATATAATCGATCTGCTTTCGGATGATCTTGCACATCAGTAATCTCAGCAACACGCAGGTCCATGTTCTTCCAATCATCAAAAGAAATTTCAGTCATCTTACTCAATTTTATCGAACAAGTTGCGACCTTTATTAATTTTTCTGCCGCTCTGCAGCAATCCAAACTCAATTTCAGACCAGTTCCCTTGTTTCACTTGTAATCTTTCATTGATGCGGTCCGACGTTTCCGGCATAAAGGGAGAAATCAAAATGCTAATGATACGCAAAGCATCTAAGGTGCTATACAACGTCTGAGCCCTCATCTTTTCCTGTTCCCAAGGCTTGTTGTCATTCACGTATTTATTCACGGCATGAACAAAATTCCAAATCTCAGACAAGGCAAGATGGAACTGGCACTTTTCCATATGTTTTTCAATCTTTTCTAAATCTAATTTTTCAACGATCTCTCCATCGACTTCTGCTTCAGGGATTTTGCTGTCAAAATATTTTTCCACCATTGCCAACGTTCTGCTTGCTAGATTGCCCAGATCGTTTGCAAGTTCTGTATTTAGTCTCGTCACTAAAGCTTTCTCGCTGAAGTCCCCGTCATCCCCAAAAGGAATCTCACGAAGCAAGAAATATCGCAATACATCTGGCCCATACTTTTTGGAAAGTGCAACAGGATCGATGGCATTGCCCAAACTCTTCGACATTTTCTGTCCGTTCACCGTAAGGAAGCCATGAATCTGGAGGTGTTCCGGCAGAGGATATCCTGCGCTCATCAACATACCTGGCCAAATAAGGGCGTGAAACCGAAGAATATCTTTTCCCAGTAAATGCAGCGAAGCAGGCCAAAAGTCAGGCGCTCCAGAAATGTAATTCACCAGGGCATCAAACCATACCCAGAAGGTGTGTCCTGGATCAATAGGCAAGGGAATTCCCCACTCAATGATCGGTCGGGAGATGCTGATGTCTTTCAATCCTTCTTCTTTGATGAAACTTAATACCTCATTGCGTCGAGAAGCAGGCTGAATAAAGTTCGGATGAGTCTGAATGTGCTTCAAAACAGCATCTTGATACTTGGATAACTTAAAGAAATAATTCTCTTCGCTAATCATCTTGGGCGCAGTCTTATGGAAGGGGCATACACCTTGCACCAAATCTTTCTCTAAATAGAATGCTTCGCACGCATCACAATACAGTCCTTTATATGATCCCTTGTAAATGTCTCCTTTTTCATACACCTTCAAGAAAAACTCATACACCTTCTCCTTGTGTTTCTGGCTGGTGGTTCGCATGAACACATCATAACTAATGTTAAGCCCTTGCCAGACTTTTTTCCATTGTTCAGACATCGTATCAGTATATCTCTTAATCGTTTCCCTTCCGATGCTGATCCCCGCCTTGTCCTTGGCAGCCTTCACGGTATTCTGTGAATTCTCATCCAACCCCGTCAAGAAGCACACTTCCTCGCCAAGAAGCCGGTGATAGCGCGCAATCACATCAGCCGCAATCGTGGTATACGCAGTTCCAATATGGGGAATATCATTCACATAATAGATCGGAGTGGTGACGTAATATCTCTTCATAAAAAGGAAAGAAAAGCCCTGGTTTATTAAGGTTTTCCAGGGTAGCCTAAAGAAGAATGCTTCTGAGGCTTTGTTCTCCGGCTTGACCTAAGCGTTCAGAGAGCTGCATCAAATGAGGATACATGGCATCTGCTTCAATTGGACTCAATCCCAGATCCCTCATCACGCTTCGATAGTCCGTCGCTCCCAAGTTAAAACCGGGCGTGATAGCGTAATAGAGGTGTCTATTGCTCCGCGTCCGTTTCTCCTGAATCATCTCCTCTAAGATGCTTCCGTACTTAGGATGTGCTTCGCTAAACGCATCAATGCCTTCTCGGAGTGTGCGTGCTTTTTCCTCCTCCGTTCTCCTGACATAGGCAGTAACCCTCTCAAATTCCTCTCCTTCTCGAAGTAATTTAGCAGTTTCACCTGCGAGTTTGTCTCGTCTTCGCCCAGCTTTCTGGCCTAGACTAGAGAGTGGTTTGGAGAGAATATCATAAGCCACCATGTCGCGTACCTTTGCTTCTAATTCTGTTCTTGATACCATTGTTTTGACCTCCATCAATGATAGGTTTTAGAGAGAACCCCATTTAAAGAAAAAGTGCGGTGCAGTATATCACCACAATATTTATATGTAAACCAACCAACCTTATTGTATGGAAGAAACCTTGGAAGTATTCGGATTGACACCAACAGAAGCAAAAGTCTACTTAGCACTTATCAATCTGGGCCCATCGACAGCAGGTATTCTCGCACGTAAAGCAGGCATTCATCGTCGTTCAGCGTATGACGCCACTGATCGCCTAAGTGAAAAGGGTTTAGTAGGGTATATGGTCAAAAACAACAAAAAATACTTCGAAGCGGTCAATCCAGAACGATTACCAGAACTTCTTCAAGAAAAAGAACAGGCCTTAAGAAATATTTTACCTTCATTGAAGGCAAAGTATCATTCTTCTTTGGAAAAACAAGAAACTCTCTTCTTCAAAGGTAAAGGCGGATTAAAAACCGTCTTCGAAGATCAACTCTCAACAAAAAAAGAAATTCTCATTATGGGTGCATCTTCATTAGCACAGACCATTCTTTCCTATTACTTCCATTGGTTCAACAAACGAAGGGAACAACAACGAATTCCGGTCAAATTATTGTACAACGAAAAAGATCGTAAAAAAAGAAACCTCAAGTATGCACAAATAAAATATCTTCCCGCTCAAGTCCAGAATCTGGCGGCAATGAACATCTACGGAGACAAAGTAGCCATTATTCATTGGAGCAAAGAACGTCCCTTCGCCATTGTTATTCAGGATAAAGAGATTGCAAATGGCTACCGAACCTATTTTGAATTTCTCTGGTCAAATGCAAAAAGATAGGCATAAAAGCGGATAAAAAGCTCTCAGGTGTAGTGCGGTCGTGGTCTAATGGTAGAATGCGGCCTTCCCAAGGCTGCGACACGGGTTCGATTCCCGTCGACCGCGTTATTCTTCAGAGTGGTGAAATACGTTTATATAGGTTTGATTCGTCACAAAGACGATGAAAGCACCGTTAAATCCAACTGCTTCTCCCCTTAATTATAATATCTCCTTCCATCTGGATACCAATCCTAAGAATTCAACGTTCAAGGGAGAAGAAACTATCACTTGGCATATCACCAGGCCAACAAAGAAACTGATTCTTCATGCACGGGATATTACCCTTCATAGTGTAACCATTTCAGATAAAACCATTCCAACATCAGGTATCATCTATGACTCTCAGGAAGAAACCTACACATTCCATGTCCAAGAGCCGCTTCAACCCGGTAAACTCACCCAGTCGATAGCCTTCACAGGAACCTATGGAATGGTGAAGGGAATGTATCGCAGCAGATACGGGAATAAAGGAACAGAAGAGTACATGATCACCACGCAATTCGAAGCTGCCGATGCGCGTGCAGCCTTCCCCTGTGTCGATGAACCTGCGGCAAAAGCAACCTTTGACATATCCATAATTCATGATCAAGGACTGGAAGCCGTGTCCAACACGCTCCCTCGTGAAATCTCTTCCTTGCCGAATCATCAGCAACAAGTAACCTTTGAGACCACGCCAAAGATGTCAACGTATCCTTTGTACCTGGGTTTGGGCAAATACGACACGATCCAAAAGAAGGCCGGCAACGTCATGGTCAGAATTAAAACAACTCCCGGAAAAGCGGAGAAGTTGGGACACTTCGCGTTGGAGACGGCAGTAAAGGCGCTCCAATATTATGAAAAATATTTTGGCATTCCCTACCCGTTGAAAAAAATAGATCTCCTCGCCATTCCAGATTTTGAAAGTGGTGCCATGGAAAACTGGGGAGCGATAACCTTCAGGGAAGAGGCTCTTCTTATTGATCCAGTAAACAGCAGCATTGCCGACAAACAGAGCGTAACGCAAGTTATAAGTCACGAGTTGGTGCATATGTGGTTTGGTAATCTCGTGACCATGCAATGGTGGAACGATCTCTGGTTGAACGAAAGTTTTGCAGATGGAACAGCATTCGACGGCATGGAAATTACCAATCCCGAGCTGGATCCGTGGGGAGTATTCTTGTTTCGAAGAGCGTCTTCAGCATATTCCTTAGATAGTTTGACAACTTCTCATCCCATTAATGTTGACGTAAAAACGCCGGCAGAAGTGAGGCAGATCTTTGATGCCATCAGCTATTCCAAGGGGGCAATGACGCTGCGGATGCTGCAAAGCATGTTGGGAAACAAAGTCTACCAACAGGGAATTCAGAAGTATTTGAAAAAACATCAATATGGAAATGCAGAAGGGAAGGATTTATGGGAAGCGCTCGAGGAAGCGTCAGGCAAGCCAGTAGGAAAGATGATGGATACTTGGCTCAATCAAATGGGGATGCCTGTGGTTGATGTGCAGATCAAAGGAACAACACTCCTTCTCTCTCAACAAAAGTTTACCTATCTTGATAACAAAGATAAAACTCTCTGGAGCATTCCCCTGGGAATTACCACCAACAAAGGTGCTGTTGACGCTCTCATGGAAGATAAAACCATGAGTATCGATCTGGGATATGAGCCGGAATGGGCAAAAATAAACAGCGGGGAAAAAGGATTTTATCGCGTTCGTTATGACAAGACGCTGTTGGATAAATTGAAAAAGGTCATCACATCACAAAAACTCGATCGTTTTGATCGGTGGGGCGTTCACCGGGATGTTGCAGCCTTGTACATAGCCAATCAGATCTCTCTGGAAGATTATCTCTCCTTTGTATTGTCAACCTATGCACAAGAGGATGATTTCCTGACATTGATGGACATCTCCTCTACCTTAGGCATGCTCAGGGTGTTGATAGGTGATACGCCTGCGTTAACTTCATGGAAGAAGCGCATCGTGGAATGGTATGCTTCCCTCCTGAAGAGGATGGGATGGGGAGAGAAAAAAGGTGAGAAAGAAACGGATAAGTTGCTTCGAAGCACCGTTCTGTTGGGGCTGGGAAGGTGGGGCGACAGCGAAGTGTTGACTCGCGCAGAAAAGCTCTTTGAAAAACCAGAATCAATTGATCCCAATCTGAAGGCAACGGTCTATCGTCTGGTGGCCTGGCGGGGAAATCAAGCAACCTATGAAAAATTCCTGTCCATGTACAGAGAAGCGGAACGAAAAATGGCAGCCGGAGAAAGAATTTCACCATCAGAATCGCGCAACATTCTTTTGGCACTCAGTGATTTTCAGGAAAAGAAGCTGATTGAACGAACGCTTGCGTGGGGATTGACGAAGGAAGTCAGGCCGCAAAATCGCATGTTTATCACGTCTGTTGCTTCGATAAATCCGGTTGGCAGGCATATGGTGTGGCCATGGATCAAGGAAAATTGGAAGGACATGAAGTCTTATGCGACGGAATATCTTCTCAATTTTAATAGCATGCTGAGTGGGTTGGCGTATCTTGCAGACACATCGGTAAGCGACGAAGTGGAGCAGTTCTTCACCAAGAATCCTCTTCCTGGAACAGAACGTGAAATCATGAACCTCAAAGAGCGGATGCAGATCTATCAGCGGTGCTTGCAGCTGCGGTGAAGAAGTTTTAAAAGGAGAACATTCTGTTTTGATGTTGCGAGCCCGTAGTCTAGTAGCTATGACGCCACCCTCACACGGTGGAGGTCACCAGTGCAATTCTGGTCGGGCTCATTTAGATATATTTTTAAAATTAATGGGCTCGGTACATTTATGAAAATAACTACTGCAGAAGAATCCCTCCTCCGTTCTGTAAGCGAAGCTCTAAGCGGGAGAGTCGATATCTCTAGAAAGATAGGGGCAGGCGGATTTGGAGAGGTATATGGGGGCACATGGAAGAATACTGAGGTAGCAGTCAAAGTAGTTGGCCCTTGTGCTAGTTCAGACAGAATATGCTGGCTTCGAAGAGCAGCAAGGTTAGGTAATGAAATTGATTTGTTGGCAAGAGTGAGGCATTCAAACATACCCCCACTCTATGCTTCAGGTCAACATGCTGGCTATCTGTATGCGATCACCCCTTATAGAGGTCATGATTTTTCAAAGGGAATACCGGGAAAGTTACTGAGTCTTCATCATATCTTACATGTTGGCGTCGAGATAGCAGACACATTGATTTATCTTCATGATCAGGGGATCATTCATCGAGATGTCAAACCAGGAAACGTCATGATAAATGCAGAAGGAAGAGTAAGTCTCATTGACTTTGGAACCGCACGAGAATTAGAGGGACCTCCAGAAAATAGACTATCGGGAACACCTTTTTTTGCCGCACCTGAACAATGTTTAGGAAAACGAGAAGGGACTTATACAGATAGTTATAGTTTCGGATTAATGTTGTATGTTTTAGCCACTAACTATGCGCCATATAAGGTTCGAAATACGGATCTATATGCAATGAAATGCGGGCCTCGTATATCTCTAAGCCGCTTTCGCCCAGTTCAAAAAGATTTAGCTACTATCGTAGACGCAAGTCTTGATCCTGAACCTTCTCGTCGGCCATCTATGAGAGCAATAAAAGAAGTGTTGGGAATGCTGCAAGAAGATATAAAAATAAGCGCTCCCGTCGGGATTTGAACCCGAGTTTCAAGCTTTTCCCTGCTCCATAGACGTCGAGAAGCTTGAGTCCTATCGGCAAAAATTTTAAACCGGACTAGACGACAGGAGCACGTTTTGAAATCTCCTTTTATGGTAAGGATTGCTAAATCCGATTTCCTTTTGATATTTAAAGATGTCTGTTTTCCGATAGATCATAATATTCTTTCCGTTCCAAGGAGTAGGATGAAAACCTAATGATTGCACCAATTCTCTAAAATCAGTTTTGAGTTGTTCAATCTTGGAACAAAAATTAATTCGTGGAAAGAGAGAACCATTACCACATTTGTAGACACATCCATCAGTATCGATGAGCCCTCTTAAACAAGCTTCCTTCAGTTTATTGTTCCTAAAGATCCACGAAGGAATGCCTACGTTGTTTTTCTTTTTGTTCCCTGGAGGTAACCCATAATACTCAATAATCTTAACTAATTGTTTACTTCCTTTTGTAAGATTTAGCGAATTCTTCTTAGATGGATAAAAACCGAAGTCTATCCCGAATAACTCCCTTGCAAGGGGATTAACATAATTGAGTAGATAGTCGCGATCGTTCTGAATATGACCTGAAATTTTAATCGTATAAGTAAGATTCTCTATTCTGTTGCTGTTGCCATCGCCGAGCATAATGCCCATAAATTCTGCTAGTTTAGGAGACTCTTTTGGAAAAATAATCTCGATCTCATTATTTTTACTCATACTCCAAGAAAACTTAAATCATTTAAAAAGAATAGCTGCGCAGTTGACGAGTTTGACTAGTGTTTCATCCGGAAATATTAAAAAGCTTTCAGAATTATTGGAAATTTTCTAAATATTGATTAGCGGAGAAACCCTTTTCTGTTCATTTAAAAAACTTGCCTGCTTCATGAGTTTTATCAGTTCATCTGCAGTTTGGCATGAAGTGAGCTGTAGCCGTAAACGTGCACTATGAACAACACCCTTGCTAAATTGCAGAGCATGCTGTTTCAGGAGGGAAAAGGAAAGGTTATGTCGCCGAGCAAAAGGTAATAATTCCATAAATTGTTCAAGTCCATTCTTCTGTTCATACGAACCTTTCTTCATATAATCAGTAATCTGTTGAAAGATATAGGGATTTCCCAATGCTCCGCGCGCAATCATGATCGCATCAACGCCGCTCTCTTTCAGTCGTTGTGCAAATACCTCGGGCGTAAACACATCTCCATTTCCAATCACGGGAATGTTCACGCTATCCTTCACGTCTTTAATAACCTTCCAATCAGCAGCACCGCGATAACCTTGTTGTTGCGTTCGTCCATGAACAGCAATCGCAGCAGCACCAGCCTCTTCAACTAGTTGTGCAACTTCAACAGCATTAATGGTGTGCTCATCAATCCCGATTCTGATTTTAACCGTCACTGGTTTCTTAACAGCATTAACCAAGCGAGAAATAAAATCATAAATCTTGTCAGGTTGCTTCAACATCTCGCTTCCAGCACCAGTCTTAATAACCTTCCATGCAGGACATCCGCAGTTCACATCAATGATGTCAAATCGTTTCTCCATCAACTGAGCAGCCTCAACAACGTCCTCAACAGAATGTCCAAAGAGTTGGACAGCAACTGGTTTCTCAGAAGGATCAATCTCCACCATGCGAAAAGTCTTTTCAGATCCCCGCACTAATCCCGTGCTGCTCACAAACTCCGTAGTAGTCATCCCAGCGCCATACTGCCTTGCCAGAGCGCGAAAAGCAACATCAGTCACGCCAGCCATAGGACTCAAAATTGCCGGACTTTGTAATTGTGGAAAAAAACGTGTGGTTTTCATAGATAGTAATAGCCCCGAGAGGATTTGAACCTCTGTCAGCAGGGCCAGAGCCTGCTATCCTTGGCCGCTAGACGACGGGGCTGTTAATCTGGACAAGAATAAAAGATTTATAAAACAACCTATTCACTCGTGAAAGAATGAAAGCACAAGAAAACGTTCCTGTTATCTCTGTCGTGATCGCGGCATACAACGAAGAAGACAATGTCGAACCGCTAACCCGCCGCATAGACCAGACCTTCACCAAACTCAAAATACCTTATGAAATTATCTACGTCATCGAGGGAACCGATCAAACCGTATCTCGCGTCCAACAACTGCAAAAGAAATATCCCATTCGTTATTTCTACACCGAAAAGCCGCAAGGACTGGCAAACGCATCCAAAAAAGGATTTATGGCGGTCTCTCCAAAGACGAAATATATTTTAACGATGGATGCAGATCTCAATCACCATCCTGAAGAAATTCCGCTCTTCTTGCAAGAAGCAAAAGAACATAACACCGACATCATCATCGGTTCTCGTGGTGTTCACGGCGCGTCAACAGCAAACATTCCGAAATGGAAAATGCTAGTTAGCAACATCGCCAATCAAACCTTTAAGCTCATCACGTCTATTCCTGTTGTGGATAAGACGGCTGGATACAAACTTTACAAGCGAGAAGTTATCCAACATATTGCTCCGTATATCAAATCAAGAAACTTTGAATTCCAAGTAGAAATCCTTCTCTTAGCTAAAAAGTTTGGATACACGATGAGTGAAGTTCCGATAACCTTTACGTATAGAATTCATGGTAAAAGCAAAATGAGTTTGATCAAAACCGCCTATGGATGTTTCGTTCTTTTATTGAAAGTTCTATTCAGACGTACCCAATAGAAAGTATAATAAAAGCCACCGAGAGTGCAAAACTATGAAAAGTAAGGATGCCCAACAAAAACAAGCATGGGATGAATATTGGCTGCATCAGAATGAAGAATCCATGTTCGGGCGTATCTGTGCTCTTCACAGAAAATTATTTATCAGCAGATTGGTCCAAGTATACACCGAAAGATATTTTCCAAAGAAAGGAATATTCTTAGAGGCAGGTTCAGGAAGCTCAGGTTCCTCATTCAGAATAAATAAATATCAACGAAAACTAATCGCTCTCGATATCTCTCCCGAAGCCCTCAAAAAAGCAAAAGCAATCGGGCATCTTGACGAGTACAAAGAAGGAAGCATCTTTGACATTCCTTACAAAGCAAATTCCTTGGACGGCATCTGGAATCTTGGAGTGATGGAGCATTTTACAGAAGAAGAAATCACCAACATACTCAAAGAGTTCTATCGCGTTCTTAAGCCAGGTGGAACAGTCATTCTCTTTTGGCCCCCTGTCTTCGGATCAAGTCAGGTTGTCTTGACAAGCATCGAAAAAATCTACAATGCTATTGCGGAAAAGAAAATCCAATTCTTTCCTGATGAAGTAAGTGTCCTGAAAGGAAGCCGTCATGCCAGAAGACTTATCTCCCATTCAAAATTCCAGATCAATCACATCGGATTTAGCCCTATCGATCTCTACACGCATCTGATTGTAGTCTTAAAGAAGCCGGAACCTACGAAGTAGAACGTCGCTGCCGGTATTCTCGTACAAACAGCCAAATTCCTATCAACGAAAGAATAAATCCCATGATGAAATATTTCAGGCTGAATCGAAGCTCAATCTTCTCTACCTGTGATATGCCCTTAAATCTCATTAATCCTCCTTCGTTGATAATTTCTAAAGGTGCATCACTCAAAGCATCTTCCGCTTTCCACCAGGGATGATACTCTAAGTTTACTAATAAAGAATCCTTCTGTTGAATATTGATAATATCTGTCGCTCGTGGGCTGAGTTTCTCTAACTCATAGTCACGCGTAATCGGGGGAATGGTAAAGACTAGTATAGGATAATAGTTCTGTTCTTTCTCCTCCGTCACCATGCGTGGCTGCATCAGCGTAGGTTGCCCGAACCATTGTACCAAATGAGCAACCTTTTGTTCATTGATCTGATTGTTTTCCACAATCTTATCTAATACGATTAACAACCTCGATACGCCTCGTCGTTGTAGTATCTCTTTCGTCTTTTCAGAAGGATCAAACACGTCAATGTCGCTGCTTAATCCGCTAATGGGATAATCCCGATCAATTTGAATGATCGAATGAGTGGGCGTGCAAGCCAATATCGCTTGATCTAAGCTCCATCCACCAACAAAATAGAACACATCATCCCGAGAAAGGTGCATCTTGGCATCATCGACCGTAAAATAAGCAACACGAGGTTGAAGGTTAGTTGTCTCCACTTTACCTGTTAGAGGGAATAGCAGGAACAACAGTAAGATAGATCCAATAACCAGATGGTGGTGTTCAATCTTCTCTCGGGAAATCAATTCTTTTAATCCATATAACGCGGCAATACCTAAGAAAGCATAGAAGAACTTTGTCGTGAAGATGCCGGTCCCCAATGCAAGAAGAGCAGCAAACGTCACCGCAACAAAGGATCTCCAATCAGCTGCAAGGCGATGAAGTGCGTAACATCCAACGAACAAGAAAGATAACGCAAGATGAACAACCATGCGCTCAATAGGTAGTGCGGCGCCAAAGAAGGATTGGAGGAATTGAAGAGGCACAACGCGAGAAATCCATCCCAAGACAATCCAGATCACCATCGCAGCCATATAAATCAACAAGAACGTGCTGGCTTTCGTGTACCACTTCTTGTAAATGATATATCCTAATCCCAAGAGCCCAAATAAATAAAGATGAATGCCCTGGTTAAAGTCAAGCTGGCCGTGATAAGGTGTTTCTGATAGGAAAATCCAGCTGAAGGGTGTGGAAGGCAGGATAAACAAACTCATGAACTTTCCGGGAGCATCAAACTGTCGCACCGATGTATCCAGTTGAGTTCCCGTAAAGAAAGAGGGAATCAAAAAGAAACTCAGGATCAGAATCAGGATGAACACCTGCTTCAAAATGTTCCATTGACGCGTCACGACCATGTATAACAGCATGAACGAAATGAAAAAGATAATTGAAAAGACATATGTCATACCTAAACAGATTGCTGACACAAACAACAGCAAAAGATGTTTCTTCGTCGGGTCATGCACATAGCGATAAAAGAAGAGCATTGACAGGAAAAAGAAAATCAATCCAACAAAGAATTGATAATTTCCACCAACAGAAAAAATCATATTAGAAATGTTCGAGAACAAAAAGAATAACGCGGATAAAAATCCGATATAGGGGTCGGTTACTGCCTTCACGAAATAATACAGCGTCAACACCACTAAAATGTATGCAAGCAGGTATCCCAAGAAGAAGGCCGTGTTAAACGAAAGGAAAATGCTCAACAACGCAGGTACCAGCAACGGAATGGGGCTACGAATATACCAATAAAACCCAGAAATATCCTCGGAATACTCGATAGGGTAAATAATTCCTTCCTCTTTGAACTGTTCAATAAACGAGTGGGCCGTCGCCATGTGGAATTTGATATCAGCCCCCAAGGGAGCAATGCACTGCGACGTCAACCAAGGAGAGTAGGTCAGAAAAACATACAGGGCTGCAATAATAACCAGAAGTATCGGAGCTACAACAGCAACATTCACCTTTTTCAATCGCATGATCTAGCCATCTACCGGAAACTTATAAAGTATTCGGTGAACAGAAAGAATATAAAGAAGAAATACGAATTCGTAATCATGACGTTTATAAAAAAAATATTTGAAAAGAAGGTGGATGAGGACGTCCATAAACAATTCACTCGTTTTAGTAAGGGCGTCTTTGAAAACCGCGCTTTAACAGAAATTTCTAAAGGAAAAGACAATATCAAAGTCAAAATGTCCTATGATCTCATTCAAGATATTATCGCTAGAATAGCCCAAGACGTCTCAAAAGCAGACATTGAAGGTAAGCTCATCAAAGGAAAGAAAAAAACAGAAATTGCTTCTGCTGTTTCTAAGGAAGAATTACAAAAGATGGTAGACGAAAACGATTTTGCTTTGCTGGATGTAACTGCAGGTGATATCACTTTAAAATGCAAGAAATCCCTGCCAAAACCGGGAAAAAATCTCGATGTTAAATTTGCCTCCGCCACGTTGCCTCTGTCATATTTATCGGAATTCCTCTTCGATCAATCGAATGGTAAAAAAATAACAATTGCCCACACCTTTACGATTACAGATATAGAAATTCCCAACGAATACAAAAACAATTTCGAATTAGCGCGTGTCCATGCCAAAAGAAAAGGCAAAATCAAAAGAATACTTACGATCGATGGCCAGCAAAGCGAAAAAGAAATCGATTTTATTGCTTAACAGTAAGCTTCACATCAATAGCCTTGACCGTTTTTCTTCCAGAGTGTTGCGCCAGCTGAATAGCTTTCGTTCCAATACCTGCAGCATGGTCCTCCAAAGCTTCTCGTAAGGCTTCTTTGGCATCTTCGCTCACACGAGCAGCTCCAGCCTTCTTTAAGAGCTTCTCCATGGCAGCCAAAGGCAAAATGGTTTCAGTCATAGGAATACATCCCCAATCTACCAGCAAATAAGGAACAGACGTTTATAAAGTTTGCTTCAGGAAAAAATTAGGAAAAGAGAGTATGATTTACCCATCCACCTTCTTGACGATAGGTCTCTAGACGATCGTGAACCGTTTTGTGTAAGAGATTATGAAGACGTTTCCTTCCTTCTTCCACATTTATATTCTTTCGTCCAAAACGAAGCGCAACAATACCTCGCATAATCTCTCGGATATCCCATGCCATAAAATCCATCTAAAGTACACGATGTCTAAAAACACTTAAACTATGCGAAACCTTTAAAAAGAGAATAAAGGAAATACACCTATCTCAAATTCATATCATTGCTGGACCGTTACAGCATAAAGAGATGATATGAAAAGCCTCATCAGCCGCTGATTCTAGAAAGAAATAGGTTGCCTACACAAGCTTTAAAAACGAAAAATAAGACAAAAACACCATGGCAGGAGCAAATCGTCTGAATTGGCCAAGACGCGGTAGTATCCAGTTCTGGCCTAGAAAACGAGCACATCGCCCGTTACCAAGAATACGTAGTTGGGCTGTTCAAGAAGCTCCAAAACTCTTGGGATATGTTGGATATAAAGCAGGTATGACTCACGTTCAATTTACCGATACCCGTCCTAATACCTTAACAAAAAATATGACGGTCACGTTTCCCGTCACCATTGTTGAGTGCCCATCACTTCTTCCTGTTTCTCTTTCCTTCTACAAAAAAACCATCCACGGTCCATCTCGTATTGCCGAAGTCTTCGCAGAAAAGCTTGATAAGAGCATTAAAAGACCAAAGAACCAACAAAAAGAGCCTAATGTTGCAGAATACGATGAAGTGCGCTTAAAAATAATGACACAACCTAAAATGGCCTCTTTTGGTAAAAAGAACCATGAAATGCTTGAAATTCCAGTCAGTGGGCCAAAAGAACAAGCCTTAGCCTACGCAAAGCAACTCTTAACCAAAGAAATCAAAGCCTCTGAAATTTTCAAGGAAGGGCAATTTGTAGATATTCACTCCGTCACCAAAGGTCACGGATTCCAAGGAACAGTCAAGCGTTTTGGTGTAAAAATTCGTCAGCATAAATCGGAAAAAACCAAGAGGGGCGTCGGTACCCTAGGTCCATGGACTCCTAAGAGAGTTCGATGGTCTGTCGCTCAACCAGGTAAAATGGGTTTCCACACCAGAACAGAATACAACAAACACATTATCAAAATCGATAACAAACCGGAAAATATCAATCCTAAAGGCGGACTCAGCAGATATGGTCAAGTGAAGAATGAATACCTCTTAATCAAAGGTTCCGTTGCTGGTGTCAAAAAAAGAACAATCATCCTCACGGAATCAGTACGAGTGAAACAACGACCACAACCATTAGCATTAACCTACATTCATAAGGAATCTCAACAATGAAAACAGACGTATTTACGATTGAAGGAAAGAAGACGCACGCTATTGATTTACCCAAGCAATGCACGGAAGAGTTTAGACCAGACATGATCAAGCGTGCGTTCCACGCCTATCAAAGTCACAATCGCCAGCCCTATGGAGCGTATCCTGGTGCAGGTCAACACTTCTCAGCTAAATTATCTCGACGAAGACGTCAATACAAAACATCCTACGGCCATGGTATTTCACGTGTCCAAAGAAAAGCCTTATGGCATCGCGGTCGTCAATTCGGATGGGTAGGAGCAGTCATTCCAGGAACCGTCGGTGGTCGACGTGCGCATCCTCCAAAAGCTCACAAGGATTTCGAACAAAAAATCAACAAGAAAGAACGAAAGAAAGCATTACGATCTGCACTTGCAGCAACCTTTAACCAAGAATTGGTCAAGAATCGAGGTCATCACTTCGATGTGCTTCCTGCTGTAGTCGAATCCAAGATGGAAACACTTGCTAAGACACAAGATGTCGAAAAGATGTTGATGAATCTCAAACTCGAAAGAGAATTGCAGAGAATTTCCGTCGTCAAAGTTCGTGCTGGACGAGGAAAAATGCGTAACAGAAAATACAAAGTACGAAAGGGTCCATTGTTTGTTGTTTCCAAAGAATGTCCTTTACAAAAAGCAGCAGAAAACATGTTAGGTGTTGAAATCTGCATTGTTAACAACCTCAACGTCAATGTACTTGCTCCAGGTGGAGCACCAGGACGCTTAACGATCTTCTCCGAAGATGCCATCAAGAAGTTAGCATCCGAAGAATTATTCCTCGATACACACATCAAAACAAACAAGCCAGTCAAACCAGTAAAAGAAGCAAAGAAAGAAGCTCCAAAAGCTAAACCTGCAGCAAAGCCAGTTGCAAAGAAACCTACAGTCAAACCAACTAAGGCGGTAACGAAAAAATGAAAGATCCCTACACCGTCATCAAAAACCCATTGACGACAGAAAAAGCTGTGCGTTTAATGGAATCTCAAAACAAATTAACCTTTGTCATTTCCATCGATGCTTCCAAAAAAGAAGTCAAAGAAGCAGTCGAACAAGCATTCAAAGTAAAGATCGTGGACATCCACACACTAGTAACGCCAAAAGGAGTAAAAAAAGCATACATTCGATTGTCTCCGGAAACACCGGCATTGGATGTGGCAACACAATTGGGATTGATCTAAATGGGTAAGCGCTTAATTCAACAACGACGTGGACGCGGAACGCCCACCTACCAAGCACATTCCTATAGATGGATCGCCGATGTCAAACACCGACCTTACGATGATATCGAAAAGTCTGGCGTCGTAACTGGAAAAGTCACTAGTATCGTTCACTGTGCCGGTCACAGCGCACCTCTTGCTCAAATCATGTACAATAACAAAGAAACTGCCTACATCATGGCTCCTTATGGTATAAAAGTTAATGACGAAGTTGCTTCAGGAGCAAAAGCAGAACCTAAACCAGGCAATACCTTACCCTTACAACACATTCCAGAAGGAACCTTAATCTACAATCTTGAAAGAAAACCAGCAGACGGTGGAAAAATGGTGCGATCAGCAGGAACAACTGCAACCGTCGTCACCGTTACCAAAGACCAAGTCATGGTTTTACTTCCATCAAAAAAAGAAGTTCCTTTCAGTCCAAACTGCCGTGCAACCATCGGAGTTATTGCTGGTGGTGGAAGATCAGAAAAACCATTTGTCAAAGCAGGAAAAAGACATTATCTCATGCGCGCTCGTGGAAAACTTTATCCGCTCACCTCTGGTGTGGCTATGAACGCAGTCGACCATCCATTTGGATGTGGACGTGGTCGTCACGTGGGTAAACCAAAGACCGTAGGACAACACGCACCTCCAGGCGCTAAAGTTGGTAAGGTCAGAGCGCGAAGAACAGGAAGACGAGTGAAATAAAATGCCCAAAGAATTTACCTATCAAGGAAAAACTGCAGATGAATTAATGAAGATGGATCTCAATGAATTCATCAAGTTAATTCCAGCACGTCAACGTAGAACCATGAACCGTGGTGCTATGAAAACCTACAGGCAATTAATTGAAAAAATAAAAAGAGCAAAGCAAGGAAGTTACAAAAAACCAATCAAAACGCAAGCTCGCGATATGGTCGTCATTCCAGAAATGATCGGAACCATGATTCATATTCACAACGGAAAAACATATGCTCCCTTGCAAGTAACCATAGAAATGTTAGGTCACTATCTCGGTGAATTCACGCTTACTCGTGAAAGAGTCAAACACTCTGCACCAGGTATTGGAGCTACAAAATCCAGTACGGCAATAGCATCTAAGGCAAAATAAAATGACTACTCTACAAGCATCGGTACAGGGAAAGGATTTACCTATTTCGACGAAGCACGCAATAGAAATTTGCAACTTCATCAAAGGAAAGTCCTTACAACAATCCAAACGTATGCTGCAAGAAGTCATGGACAAAAAGATCGCCGTTCCTTTCAAAATCTTCAAGAGAAATGTCGGTCACAAACCGGGTGCTATGGCTGCAGGTCGATATCCATACAAGGCCTCGTATACGATCTTAAAACTGTTGAATTCCTTAGAAGCAAATGCAGAAAACAAAGGAATGAATATTGGCAATCTTCATTTAACGATGATCATGCCTAACCGTGCTCCACGACCTTTCCATGCAGGACGTCATCGTGGTATCAAAATGCACCGAACACACATTAAAATCGTTGCAGAAGAACGAACGAAAGAAGTCAAGAAAGAAACGAAGAAGGAAGGAACGAAATGATCGAGCGTAAATTCATCACCCAAAAAATAAGAGAAAGCCAGATTCAGGAATATATGGCTAAGGTATTATCAAAAGCAGGATACTCCCACACAGAAATCCACAATACTCCTTTAGGAGAAAAAATAACGATCTACACGACTCGCCCAGGTTTAGTAGTCGGTAAAAGCGGAGAAAACGTCAAAAAAATAACTGCTTACCTCAAGAAAAGATTCAAATTAGAAAATCCACAAATCGAAATTGGAGATGTTCAAAATCCCTTATTAGATGTACAATATGTTGCAGACAGATTAGCTTACAACTTAGAACGATTCGGTGCAAAACGTTTCAAGTCCATTGGATACAAGATGCTCCAAGACGTCATGAATGCAGGTGCTGTCGGAGCAGAGATCGTTCTTTCAGGACGAATTCCCAGTGCACGAGCACGTTCATGGAGATTCTCTGCAGGATACCTCAAGAAATCAGGAGATATTGCCGTTTCCAAAGTCAAGCACTCTAAAGTAAGCGTAAACCTCACCATTGGCACCGTAGGCGTTAAGGTAAGCATCATGACGCCGGACATCGAACTGCCAGACAAACTCTTACTGGCTGCCGATAAAACCGTCAAGGTAGAGGAAGTAAAACAGCCTGAACAGCAGGTAGCAGTCGAAGAGCAAAAAGTCGAAGCTGTCTCTGAAGTAAAAACAGAAGAAAAGCCAAAAGCAAAGAGAGCACCAAGAAAGAAAAAAGAAGAGAAACAGGAGAACCATGGCGATAATCCAAAGGAATGAACTCAAGAAAATGAGCATCGAACAACTGCAAGAGAAGAAGGTTGAACTTCAAAAAGAAATGGTCAAGATAAATGCACAACTCTCCACAAAAACAACGCCTGAAAATCCAGGAAGAATCAAGGCAATCAAGAAAACAATCGCAAGAATTTATACTCAAGTAGGTGAGATCAAACGACAGGCTCCAAAGCCTGCCCAAAAGAAACAAGTCAAGGAGGTCAAGAAGACAAAGCATGAGTGACGTCTGTCCAAAGTGCGGCCTCGCACGAGAGCTCTGTGTGTGTGAGACCATCGCGAAGGAAGATCAGCGCATTGTGGTAAAAACCGAAAAAAGAAAATTCGGAAAGCTGATTACCATCGTTGTGGGTATCAACGCAAAAGCCATCGACATTAAGGAGGTTGCCAAGAAGCTCAAATCAAAGTTTGCCTGTGGCGGTACCGTCAAGGACAACATCATTGAACTTCAGGGTCAACATCGTGATGGCGTGAAACAAGAACTCATCAAGCTGGGATTTGCACCTGAAACGATCGAAGTCAAATAAGATGAGGCCAAGAGACACGTTGAAAGGCGAGCTGATCGGGCTCGAGATAGAAATCGTCAACGCTCGTAACCGAAGTCTGGTTGGGCTTCAGGGCACGATAGTGGATGAAACGAGAAACACGTTAACGATCATGCAGGAGAACAAGGAGAAAAAACTGATAAAGGATCAGATTACGTTCACCACCTCCATTAACAACCAAAAAATAACAATCAACGGCGAAGATCTGGTCGGAAGATCGGAAGAACGCCTCAAGAAAAAAACAAAATGACAACGAAAAAACCAGCAAAGGAACAGACAGCACGTGATGTAGGTATTCCTCTCACGCCGCCAACAGCCACCTGTACGGACAGGCACTGTCCTTTCCACGGTGAATTGAAAACACGGGGAAGAATCTTCGTGGGCACCGTCATCAGAGAAGTAATGCACAAGAGTACCATGATAGAATTCCCAAGAAAGCTTTACTTGTCCAAGTATGAACGTTTCGAAAACAGGCGTACCAGAATCAAAGCTCACGTTCCTCCTTGTTTAACAATCGCAAAGGGAGACACCATCAAGATCATTGAGTCTCGCCCAATCTCAAAAACAAAGAACTTTGTTGCTGTGGAGGTCGTGAAGAAATGAAACCAATCAAAGCTCATACATACAAGGCATTGCCACACTATGCCACGATTGAAACCTGCGACAATTCAGGAGCTAAAATGCTGAAAGTCATCTCCGTCAAGGGAGCAAAGACCGTCAAAGGTCGTTATCCTGCGGCAGGTATTGGTGATTTAATTTTCGCATCAGTGATCAAAGGAAATACACAAATGAGAAAACAAGTCGTACCAGCCATCATTGTCCGTCAGAAGAAAGAATATCGTCGACCAGACGGTACGAGAATAGCATTCGAAGACAATGCAGCTGTTGTCTTGAAAGATGAAAAAGGAAATCCAAAAGGAACGCTCATTAAAGGACCTATCGCGAAGGAGGCCGCGGATCGATGGGTAGGAATTAGTAAGATCGCAAGTATTGTCGTATGAAAGAATATTCACCCGCCTGGAAAGCAAGTAGCCAACGAAGAAAGCAACGCAAGTATCAGAAGAATGCGCCTCTGCACATCAAACAGAAGTTCATGGCTGCTCACTTATCCAAGGACTTACAAAAGAAATACAACCGAAGATCAATAACAGTAAGAAAAGATTACAAAGTAAAAATCATGCGCGGCCAATTCAAAAAACAAACGGGAAAAATCATGGACGTCCTTATTCGAAAGAACAAGGTATACGTTGAAGGTATCCAACACATCAAGAAAGATGGAACCAAAACCTTCTATCCTATTCATCCAAGTAATTTGCAAGTCATCGAAATGTCTATAGACGATAAAAAAATGAAAACAAAACTAGAAGGAGCAAAGAAGTAAAATGTCACATTTGAAGAGATTAACAGTACCAAACTCTTGGAGAATCAAGAAGAAAGAAACCATCTTCATAGCAACTCCAAGCCCAGGTCCTCACAGAAAATCAGCAGCTCTCACACTCAATATTATCCTAAAAGACATGTTAAAGATGGCAAAAACAACGCGTGAAGTCAAGCACATCTTAGGAGACAAGAAAGTCTTAGTAGACGGTAAAGCTAGAAAAGAATACCGCTTCCCTGTAGGGGTTATGGATGTGGTTACTATTCCTGCCCTGAATGAGGCATACGCCTTGCTCTATTCAGAAAAAGGAGTTTTCACACTCAAGAAATTGCCTTCCGATCCAAAAGAAAAATTATGTAAGATCATGGGAAAACACATCTTACCTAAGAAAAAGACTCAAATCAATTTATACGACGGAAGAAACGTCATTGTGGACAAAGATTCCTACAAAGTAGGCGACACGGTAGTCATTGCAGATGGCAAGATCAAACGCCACGTCAAGCTCGAAAAAGGTGCTTTAGTCTACTTAATTGGTGGAAAACACATTGGAACAACAGGTAAACTCACCGAAATTAAAACCTTCAAAGGAATGGAAAATGATCGTATTATCATGGAAACAAAGAAAGGCAAGATTGAAACCTTGAAAGACTATGCCTTCGTCGTGGAGAAAGAATGGTAACTGAAAATAAAATGCGTGAAATCCGCGTCGAAAAGATCACGATGAACATCGGAACAGGCATGCCTGGAGAAAAATTGGAAAAAGCAAGAAAATTATTGGAAATGATCGCCAAGAGTAAACCAGTATCCACGCGAACGAAAAAAAGAATTCCCACGTGGGGAGTACGTCCTGGTTTAGAAATTGGCGCGAAAGTAACCCTGCGAGGAAAGAAAGCAGAAGAAGTGCTTGCCAGTTTATTGAAAGCAAAGGCAAATACCCTTCCGCCAACCAAATTCGATCAATCAGGTAACTTAGCGTTCGGTCTTCACGAATACCTCGATATCCCGGGCGTCACCTATGACGCTTCCATTGGTATCATTGGATTGGAAGTCGCAGTAACATTAATGCGTCCTGGATTTAGAATTAGAAGCCGAGCAAGAAAACAAAGATCTATCCCAACTCGCCATCGCATTTCAAAGGAAGAATCCATGAAGTTTATGCAACAAAAATTCGGAGTAAAGGTGGAATAAGATGACAACAAGTAGCTACGTCAAAATCTTGAAACAATTGAAGAGTAAACCTGCTAAATATGAAAAGTTCAAGAAACATAATGCTCCTATCAAAAGAACCTGTGGTTCTGCATTAAGAAAGTGTCGACGTTGTGGTAGAACACACGCCCATATCCAAAAGTATGGTCTGCACCTCTGTAGACAATGCTTCAGGGAGGTAGCCCAAAACATTGGATTCAAGAAATTCAGTTAGGGAGTAAACATGTTAACCGATCCATTAGCAAATGTAATGAACGTCATGATGACGGCTCAACGAGCCGGTAAGGTAGAAGTAACAGTCTCACCAGTTTCCACAGTCATCAAGCGAGTGCTGGACATGATGCACGAGCACAAATACGTGGGAAAGGTAGAGCTCATTACCGATAAAGAACAGCCTACCATCAAGATCCAATTAATTGGAACATTAAACAAATGTGCAGTCGTTAAACCACGATTCTCCGTCACCAAAGACGGCTATGAAAAGTTCGAAAAACGATACTTGCCTGCAAAAGACGTGGGAGTCATTGTTGTTTCCACCTCACAAGGCATGATGACACACGCTGAGGCAAAGAAGAAAGGATTGGGAGGATCTCTCGTAGCATATTTCTACTAAGATGGAAGAACTCAAACACAATAAGATGGAAGAATCCATTCCTATACCCTCGGGTGTAGAAGTAAGTGTAGAGCACCAAAAAGTAACGGTTAAAGGTAAAAATGGATCCATGGAAAAAGCGTTAAAGAATCCTTTTGTGACAATCAAGAAAGAAAACAACGCCGTAGTCTTAACAGCTCCAACGGACGTACGTAAATACAAGCGTATGTTGTACACGATTAGATCCCACATTAACAATATGATGAAGGGTGCTCAAGAAGGATACACCTACAAATTAAAAATATGTTCAGGTCACTTCCCTATTACGGTTAAAGTAGAAGGTCAACAAGTAGTAGTCACCAACTTCCTGGGAGAAAAGATTCCAAGAAAATGTAAAATCCTACCAGATGTTAAAGTCAAAATCGATAAAGATACTATCCTTGTGCAGTCGCACAACGTAGAATCTGCAGGTCAAACTGCCGCTAATATCGAACAACTTACGGGAGTCGGCAAACGCGATCGTCGTGCCTTCCAAGATGGTTGTTATATCATCGAGAAACCAGGAAGGGTCTTCATATGAACACAAAATTATTGCAATTAAGAAACACCTGGAAAAAGAAAAAGCCAACGTTCATTAGACAAGACGCTCAAAAAGCTATTCGATTGAAGAACAAGCACCACTGGAGAAAGCCGGAAGGTATGCACTCCAAGATGAGAAAGAAGCTTCGCAGCGTTCGAAGACAACCTTCCATTGGATTTTCCTCACCACGTGAGGTGCGAGGTTTAACCACCGAAGGATTCAGAGTTATTATGGTACATAATGTTGCACAATTAGCAACCATTACCGAACCCATCACGATCGCAAGCACAGTAGGATTACGAAAGAAAGTAGAAATAGTCAAGAAAGCAAAAGAAAAGAAATTAAGGGTGTTGAACGTTAAGGATCTTGACAAATTCCTTGCCGAAACTGAAAAGGAATTGAAACAACGAAAAGAAGCAAAGAAATCAACCCTAACAAAAAAGGAACAAAAGAAACAAGAGTTATTGAAGAAAGCAGAAGAAAAGGAAAAAGAAGCAAAGAAAGCAGAAGAAAAAACTCCAGAAGAGAAAGAAAAGGAAGCCAAAGAAGAAAAGAAAAAGGTATTGGAGCACAATAAATGAAACTCACGACACAACGACGGATCGCAGCAGACGTCATGAAATGCGGAGAAGGAAGAGTCTGGTTCGACAACAATCGAGCTGCTGAAATCAAGCAAGCTATTACGAAATCAGATATTCGTCATTTAATCCATGATCTCGCTATCCAGAAGCGTCCTGAAGTGGGAATTTCGCACGGTCGTTATCGAAGAAACCTTATCCAAAAAAGAAAAGGACGTCAACGTGGTTTGGGTGCACGTAAGGGAAAAAAGACTGCACGTCTCTCTCAAAAGATCTCGTGGATGGCAAGAATTCGTGTTCAACGTGAATTCTTGAAGATGTTACGAGACAGAAAAAAGATCGCACCGACCTTATACCATATGCTTTATAAGAAGGCGAAAGGAGGCTTCTTCAGAAGCGTTCGCCACCTCAAATTATACTTGGAGGAACACAAAGTAGCCGAACATGAAACAAAATCGAAGACACGGGCTCCAGAAAAGAAGGCATAAAGAAGGCCGAACAGACTACAGAAAGCGTCTGCGCCTCCTTTCCTCAGGTCTACCTCGACTGGTCATCAGAAAGTCCTTGAAAAACATAGTGGCGCAACTCATCGAATACACTCCCGGTGGAGACAAAGTAGTAGCCGTCGCTTCCTCTCAGGAACTCCAAAAACAATTCGGATGGAACAAAGCACGAAGAAACATCCCGGCTGCCTATCTGACCGGATTCCTCTTAAGCAAAAAAGCTCAGAAAAAAAACATTAAAAAGGCAATTTCAGATATTGGATTGCAATCCATTACCAAGGGATCAGTCCTCTTTTCCTGTGTGAAAGGGGCTGTTGACGGGGGATTAGATGTTCCTCATTCCGATGAACTCATGCCTCCCGCAGAACGTATCCAAGGTAAGCATATTAAATCAGGAATGCCTTTCCAAGAAACCAAAACAAAAATAGAATCAACATACAAAAAATGACCACAGAACCACCAATGGAAATGGAAAGACGAACTCGCGGTAGAGGCCAGGATGCCGGTCAACGAGGAATTCCTCAAGACAAGCCATTCGATAAAGAGAAGTGGCAACCAAAAACTCTTCTCGGAAAGAAAGTCAAAGCTGGCGAAGTCACCGATATCGACGTGGTATTAGACAAAGGACTGCCCCTCATGGAAGCAGAAATCGCAGATTCATTATTAACTGGATTACAAACAGATATTCTTGCCGTCGGTCAATCTAAAGGTAAGTTCGGAGGCGGTAAGCGAAGTATCTGGCGTCAAACACAAAAGAAAACAAGTGAAGGAAACAAGCCCAAGTTCTCCGCTGTCGTCATCGCAGGAAATCGAGACGGATATGTTGGAATGGGGTTAGGAAAAGCAAAAGAAACTGTTCCAGCTAGAGAAAAGGCAGTGCGCCAGGCGAAGATGAATATGATCAAGGTTCGACGTGGATGTGGATCCTGGGAATGTGGATGCGGAACGCCTCACTCGATTCCTTTCAAGGTGTTAGGTCGTTGTGGTTCAGTAGGAATCGAACTCGTTCCTGCACCAAGAGGTACCAACATCTGTGCAGAAAAAGAATGTGCAAAGATTTTCGCTTTAGCAGGTATCAAAGACCTTTACGCAAACACCACAGGAAGTACTCGTACAAAATTAAACTTAATCAAAGCATGCATGGATGCGCTCGTTAAATTATCTCAGGTAAAAATTCAACCTGAACAAATAAAGTCTCGCGGTATCAAGGAAGGGAATAAATGACAGCTGCACCAGTAAAGAAGGAACCGGTACAGGGAAAAATGACAAAGGTAGCTATCATCAGATTAAAAGGAAAACCTGCCTTGAAGGTAGACATCAGAAAAACATTGGATTTGTTAACCTTATACAAAAAAAATCATTGCATTGTCGTTCCCAACACGCCCACGTATATGGGAATGTTAAACATCGTTAAAAATACCGTCACGTGGGGGGAAATTAACGAACAAACCTTCCGTATTCTTCTCGAAAAACGCGGCCGATTGCCTGCCAAACAACAACTAACCGAAGCATATCTCAAGGAAAAAGTCAAGATGAGTTTTGACGAATTCGCAAAGAAATTCATGGAAGGAAAAGCCGAACTAAAAGATGTTCCAGGATTAAAATCATTTTTCACCCTAAGTCCGCCTCGACAAGGATTTGAAAAGAAAGGCATGAAAGAACAATACGCGATGGGCGGAGCATTAGGATACCGAAAAGATAAGATCAACGAACTTATTCAGAGGATGATCTAACATGGTCGTCAAACATCGTAAGAAAAACACACGCGCACACGGAAGAACAACGCACGGCTATGGTAGCATGAAGAAGCACCGTGGTGCAGGAAACCGTGGTGGTCGTGGTATGGCAGGTTCAGGTAAGCGTGCAGATCAGATTAAAACCTGGATCTTGAAAGAATACGGACCGGAATATTTCGGAAAACATGGATTTAAAATTCCGCCCTCTATTAAAAAGAAAGAAGTTATTGTCAACATTAGGGATTTGCCTGATCAGGAATCCATCAACTTGACTGAACAAGGATTTACCAAGCTCTTGGCGAAAGGAACGCCCAAGAGAAAATATCACATTACGGTAGCAGCGTGTTCCGAAAAAGCTAAACAGAAAATAGAAAAGATGGGGGGAAAGGTAGAGTTACCTTCCTAATATGGGATTTGTTGATTCCTTCCTCGCAGTGCTCCCAGAAGTAAGAAAGCCTGCAGAGCAACGTCTATCATTCGGAAGCAAAGTCAAGTGGTCCTTAACTATCCTTATTGCCTTCTTCGTTTTATCTTCTCTTCCGTTGTTTGGATTAGGAGAGAACGCTTTAGCTCAATTTGAATCCTTATCCGTTATCCTAGGAGCCAGTTTTGGTTCCATTTTATCCTTAGGTATTGGTCCTATTGTGACTGCCTCTATCGTTCTGCAATTGTTAAGCGGATCAGGAATTATGAAAATAGATACTACCACGAAAGAAGGTCGTGCCTATTTCCAAGGTTTGCAAAAAGTCCTGACCATTTTCTTCATCGTGTTTGAAGCACTCATTTACGTCTTCATGGGCGGCCTTGCACCGTCTCAAGCTCTTCTCGGAACAGCGTCGTATTTCCCTCTTCAATTACTCTTGGTATTTCAACTCTTCTTAGGTGGCCTTCTTGTCTTATACATGGACGAAGTGATTAGCAAATACGGATTCGGTTCAGGAGTATCCTTGTTCATCGCAGCAGGAGTATCCGCATCACTCTTCATCCGGGCCTTCTCTCCCTTAACAAGTGCAGGTACGTTGGCATTGGGAACAGGCCAAGCTCCGGTAGGTCAGGTATGGGTATTCTTCTCTTCGCTGATCAGTAGAAATCCATTGGGGGCAGTCTTAGCATTGGGGGCCATCCTCACCACCATCCTTGTATTTGTGCTCTCCGTCTACGCTCAGGCAATGAAGATTGAGATCCCTCTCTCCTTCGGACGTGTGCGCGGCCATGGTATCCGATGGCCTCTACGATTTATTTACACTTCAAACATTCCTGTTATCTTAACAGCTGCATTAATAGCAAACTTCCAGCTATGGGCGCACTTGTTAGAACGATGGGGTCATCCCTTCTTGGGAACCTATGTAGGTAACACCCCAGCATCGGGATTTGTCGCATGGATTACGCCGCCCAATCTTCTCCAGGCGATTATTACGGGTTCAGTAACAGCGTTAGACATCGGCCATGCGTTGGTATATGCCCTCTTCTTGATTGGTGGAGCAGTTATCTTCTCCATCTTTTGGGTGCAAACATCCGGTATGGATGCTTCCTCTCAGGCAAAACAGATTATCGCTTCAGGATTGCAAGTTCCTGGATTCCGACGTGACCCTCGCGTCATGGAACAAATATTAAACAGATATATCTTCCCACTCACAGTACTGGGAGGTATGACCGTAGGTATTCTTGCCGCACTCGCAGATATCTCCGGTGCCCTAGTCAACGGAACAAGCATTCTCTTAACGGTCATGATTATTTACAAGTTATACGAAGAAATCGGACAGGAACATATGATGGATATGCACCCTGCCTTAAGGAAGATGATGGAGTAAAAAATGGCACTTCTTGGTGGATTCTTCGATTTTATTTTCGCTCCTATAACAAATAATCTCTCTCCACGCTGGAGTCTCATCGTTATCTCCTTCATTATTACCTTGTTAAGTACGTTAGCTTACAAATACCTCACTAATCAATCCGCGATCAAAGCCCTGAAAGATGAAATGAAGCTCCATCAGCAGGAAGTCAAGGCACATAAAGATAACCCAGAAAAAATGACAGAGGCGAATAAGAAGCTCATGTCAAAAAATCTAGAATTGATGAAACATAGTATGCGACCCACTCTTTTTACCTTCATCCCGATTATCCTGGTCTTCTCCTGGTTGAGAGAAGTCTACCTACCTGCAGGGGATATCTTCCATTGGGGCTTCTCTATCCCCCTATTTGGACCTGGAATAGGCTGGTTATGGACATATATTCTCGTTTCCGTGATCATGAACATCCTCTTAAGAAAAGCTTTAAAAATACACTAGGAGCCTTTCTATTATGCCAACCCGTCATGAACGTACACGATCGTTAAAACGCAAGCAAAGACGCCTTCCTGGTGGTCGCCATACGACCCATTATAGGAGAAAGAAAGCAGGAAGACCTATTTGTTCGTCTTGTCGAACGTATTTAAAGGGAGTATCAACAAGTACAGCAAAAACAAAGCGCCGCCCTCAACGAACCTATGGCGGAGTATTATGTTTCAACTGTCTTCAAAAGATGATGATCGAACGAGCAAGAACTACACAATAAGGTGAACTACATGGATGTCGGAACAGTATGTATCAAAACAGCAGGCAAAGATGCCGGTAAGAAAGTAGTTGTTGTTGATAGTATGGAAGGTAACTTCGTTCTGATTGATGGTCCTATCAAAAGAAAACGCTGCAATATTGCACACTTAGAACCAACTTTACACAAGTTCGATCTGAAAAAGAATGCTTCTCATGCTGAGGTCGTCAAAGAATTCAAGAAATTAAAGATCGACATCAAAGAAACAAAACCAAAAACAAAGAAAGCTCCAAAACCTGTTCGTCAGATCAAGAAAAAAGAAGCAGTAAAAGAAGTCAAGAAAGAAACGAAAAAAGAAGTGCCAAAAGAAAAAACAACCAAGAAAGCTAAGAAATGAAAAAAGAAGATCTCCAACAACGTTTCGTAGAGTTTCAGATGGTTGATCAGCAGATCAAAGTTCTTCAACAACAATTACACGTTCTCGAACAACAAGCTACCGAAATCGCAAGATTGATTGATGATTTAGAACAACTCAAAACAGTTAAACCCAATACACCCGCATTTGCCCATGTAGGTCCAGGTGTTGCTGTCGAAGCAATCATCAAAGATGCAAACAAGGTCGTCATGAATGTGGGTGCTGGCGCTATGGTCAAGAAATCTATTCCCGACGCTCAAAAAACACTCCATACACAAGTAGAAGAAATTCAACACGTCATGCAAAGAATGCAGGAAGAAGTTCAAAAGCTCAGAAATCACGCCACCAATCTGAGGGAAGATATACGAAAGGCACAAGAAAGTAAATAGTCCTCATCTAGCCCCAGAAACCTTTTAAAGAATCTCTCGTTCTCGTTCCTTATGGGGGATCAACGGATTTTAAAGTGGTATAGTAGAAAAGACGTGCAACAGCAAATAGTCGCGCTCTCAACCAATAGAGAAGTAGCAGTGAAATTTGGCGATAAGGGATATGGTAAACGACCTGATGTTCTGCAATTCGAATCCGACGTCAAAGAACTAGCTCAGCAAGGCGCAACATCTTTTCATCTCTCAGAAGAGCAGTGGCATGATCCTTTGAAATTAAAAACAGGCATGACCAGAAAGCAACTAGATGAATTACGTTTAGGGTGGGACTTAATTTTAGATATTGATTGTAAATTTATTGAATTTTCCAAGATTGCAGCAGAATTATTGATGGAAGCCATGCAGTTTCATAACATCCATACGCTTGGTCTGAAATTCAGCGGTAATCGGGGTTTCCATATTGCCGTACCTTTTTCATCATTCCCTCCAGTCGTCAACGGCAAGCATATCCCTCTCCTATTTCCGGAAGGACCACGCATGATCGCAGAATATCTCTCTTCATTAATGAAAGAACACCTCTCCTCAAGAATTCTCTCTATTAGCACGCCAAAAGAAATCAGTGAAGCAACAGGTATTGCAATGGAAAAATTAATAGTAAAGAAAGAATTCGATCCTTTTGCCGTCATCGAGATTGACACGATTCTTATCTCTTCCCGCCATCTCTTTCGTTCTCCGTATTCCATCAATGAAAAATCCGGTTTGATCAGCGTCGTCCTCTCTCCAGAAAAAATAAAAAACTTCAAACCCTCTTCAGCAAAAATAGAGAACATTGAGGAAGTATATCCCTTCTTGTCTCCTTCTCAACCATCCAACGAAGCAGCGCAATTATTGATCCAAGCCTTTGATTATGCAAAGAAAAACCCTACCTTAATCCAAAAAGAGGAAGAGAAAAAGGAAAACTGGCTCCAAAATGAACGAACGAAGATAACCATCAAAATACCTGAGGATCTTTTCCCTCCCTGTGTCAAGCTTCTTCTCAATGGAATCTCAACAGATGGAAGAAAGCGCGCCATTCTCGTCTTGATTAACTTCTTCAAGCAAATGAATTACACCTTGGATGAAATCGAAACAACACTGCTGGAATGGAACAAAAAGAATTATGAACCGCTGAGAGAAGGATATATCCGATCGCAAATCAGCTGGCATAAACGAAATCAACAGAGTGTTCTCCCTCCCAACTGTGCGAACGATGCATATTATGTTCCTATGGGGGTTTGCAAGCCTGACGGTTATTGTTCAAAAATAAAAAACCCTACGAATTATTCCTTGTTGCGGATGAAAATGCAACAAGAACAAAAGAAACCAAAGAAAAAGTCTTCTCAACAAAATAAAGAAACAATGCCTGCGAAGGTGCCTTCAGCATAGTCTTTCTTATACCATTGAAGCAAGTCTCTCAGTTTCTCCCGATCAACCTTATAACCCAAAGTCAATAAAAACTGGCAAAATTGTGTCACATTCTTCGGTGTTAGCGTCCTCTTACATCGCTCAAAGTCAATCATCACTGGTTCACCGCGTCGAATCAAGATATGTTTCACCGGATGGGTCATTTCTAACTTATTCACGTGTAATCTGTCCATCGTTCTACACTGTTGAAAGATCTTCCGTATCATCTTCTTCTGTTCGGATAAAGAACGTCCTACTCTCCACTCCACAAAAGGTGGACCTTCAACATACTCCATCACTAATCCACCATCATCGAAGCGATGAAATCGAGGTCCAATCTTATGTCTATTCATCAGAGGTAACCAATACGCCTCATTCTCCAACGCTCGTAACGCAGTGCTCCCTTCTCGCTTCTTCTTAACAACCAAAGTCTTTCCTCCTTCTTCTAGTAAGTACACCATTCCACGTTTGCCTTTGCTAAGATAGTCCATAATACGAAGTACGGCAAGAGGATTTATAAAACAACCCGCAGAAAGGTATATAAAGTGCCAAGCCAGTACAAAAGAAAAAGGGGTCATAAATGAGAATCCAAGCTATTCCTGTCCTAGTTGTGTTATTCACGCTCTTAACAGTCTCCTCTGTTTCTGCAGCAGTAGACGCCAATCAGGCCTTTCAATGGCTCGTCGCTCACTGTGAAAATGGTAACTGCGGCGACATCGCAACCACTGCCTTCGCTACATTAGCACTCAAAGATTCCGGCGCCATCAATCACGCCCAACTCGGTCTTAATTATATCAAATCAAAAGAAGATTCTTCCCAACACTGCTGGCCGAGCGGCGGTTGTAAAATTAAAGACACTGCTTTTGCATTGTGGGTATTAAACGAATATGGTGAAGATACCTCCGAAGGAGAGGCATATCTCCAAGGCGCAGTCTCAGCAGACCCTGACCTCAAAAACTTCTGGTACTTGGAAGTAATTACCTCCAACAACGGAACATGTAAAATATCCTATAACAAAGGGAGCAACAACGTCGAAAAAAATATACCAGTCAATCAAGGAACATTCCCATCCTGTCCACAAGCTCCAGTCGACACCTTCTTTGATTTGAATGCTTGTCTTGAAGCGGACCTTCTGAACAAAAACCCTTCCTTAGAAGTAAATGTAAACTGCAATGATCTTGGTCCAAGTACGCTTCTCGCCCTTCTCTTTACCAAGGAAGGAGAATATTATTTGATTGAAAAAGCATCAACAGGTCATGAAATTTTCACCATCCAAAACGGGTGCTTTGGAACCTCTTCGAAGTCATCCTGCAATCTCGATGCATCTCTCTACACCAACTGGATTCTTTCCACTTTAAGTTCCGAGTTGTCTATCAACCTCTATCTCAAAAACAACGTCGATGAATTCAAGACAGCAGACAATGCCTTGCTCTACCTCTCAGCAAAAGAAGAAAAAGAAATGTATCTCTCCAACTTGGTGTCCTTGCAAAACAACGACGGCAGTTTTAACAAGAACGTCGTGGAAACAGCACTTGCCGCTCTTGCCTTGAAGCAGAGCGGTGAAGGAACAGCCTCATCAAAAGCAATCTCGTGGCTGGAATCAAAACAAAGTGATGACGGATCATGGGAAAACGACGTCTTCAAAACAGCAATCACCCTCTATACGGCCTTCTCTGGTGCAGCTATCGATCTTCCTCCTCCCGTCTTGACCGGCGGAAGTGAAGAGCCAGTTTTCCAATGCGGAGATGGATATTGTGATCCTGATACGGAAACTGCATCAACTTGTCCGGATGATTGTAAAAAAGAATCAACCGATTGTGAAATTAATGGCATTTGTGAGACGTACTTCGAAGATTCATCCACCTGTCCCCAGGATTGCACGTGTGGGGACGGCATCTGTGATAACACCGAGCTTACCACGAATTCCTGTAGCAAAGACTGTCAATCAAGCTTAACCATGTGCGGCAACGGCATCTTAGAGGGTGTGGAAGAATGTGATATTGATCAAGACACGGGTTTCGGAGATGACACGCAATGTCCTAATGCCTGTCAATCCAATTGTTCCTGTCCAGAAGAAAAGGAATCCGGATTCCCCTGGTGGATCTCCATCATCATTGTCCTTCTCCTCATAGGAATAATGGTGTATTACTTCAAGTTTAGAGGTCCCCAAACAAAACAAAGTGCAGCAAAGAAAGGTCCACCATCAAGCTTCCCCTTCATCTCTCCAACACCTCGTAACCCCCCAGCAGTGCCTCGTCTTCCACCACCTTCTAACAAAAAATCAAAGATGGAAGAGGAATTAGACAAATCCATCGAAGAAGCAAAGAAATTACTGAGAAAAATATAAGGATGAAAAAGAGTTTTCTAGTCCTTCTGATTCTCGTGGCTATCATACAAGTTCACGCACAAGAAGAGATACAGATAACACTCCACAGGACAGAGTATGCCCCGGCAGAAACCGTCCAATTGGACATCCTTCTCAACACGATTCCGGTGAAGGATATAGACGGAAAGAATCTGCGATTGTACAAAGAAGGAAACAAGGTGGCCATCGCGCCCTTCGTTGAAAAAATAAAGGATCAGCACTATAGTGCATATTTCAATCTTCCCTTAACTGCCGAAGCAGGAACCTACAGCCTTGAAGTGACTCAGGTGCAGATGATCCTTAACGGCGTTCTGCAAGAGGTAACTCAATCAATTCCTCTCACCCTCGTCGAACAACTGCCGTATCTCGCTATCTCTCCCGGTGTCTTTATCTTGAACGGACAAAAGGAACTCAAGCTTACGGTGACCAACAAAGGCCCATCAACCTCCATCACGTTAGTCACTCCACCTTTCCTTACTCACGTCTATCAAGGTCCTCAACTAATCAATCAGGGAACATCGCGGACATTTAAGCTCACCATCAAGGAAAATCCAGTTCCTGACCAATTCGTCAAGATCGTCTATGAGAAAGAATATGCTATTCCTCTCATCCTGCCTCAAGCAACCCCCACACTTCCCGAACAAGTCCCCCAACAACCTACAACATCAACTAACCCCTTTATGTTTATCGCGCCATCCTCAAGCCTTGAACGGACTATAGATGAAAAGAAAACGTTGCAGGGAACGATCACGCTTAAAAACCTCAAGAACGAGACGTTATCGGGAATTTCACTTAGTGTGACGGGAAACCTGTCAACGTTCGTCGCGTTCACGCCTTCTTCATTCTCGCTTCCCCCTTTCACAGAGCAGAGTATCACCTTGACCGTCAATGAAAAAAAGAATGCAGTTCTCCAATATTATAGTGGTTCGATAGTGGCAACCTACCAGGGTTTTTCATTGCCTTATGATATGAAATTTACCATTACTCACCCAGTTAAGATCAATCTCACTGCAACAACAAACCAAACGCAAAAA
>Ga0233425_10001521_pt1 | contig 51588 bp, 39 predicted proteins | sample Watercolumn_Towu_2_FD_181712 | JGI IMG/M metagenome (GOLD analysis project Ga0233425, IMG submission 181712) | Freshwater microbial communities from Lake Towuti, South Sulawesi, Indonesia - Watercolumn_Towuti2014_140_MG | ecosystem: Environmental > Aquatic > Freshwater > Lake | place...
ACTGTTGCGCTCCTTCGCTTTTCGGTTGGTCGTATCCAACCGGAGGATTTGACCGGAGGAGCGCAACAGATTTTCGCCTCCAAATCAATTCAAACTGGCGAATCTAGCCAACTTTTTGACAGGCCAGGGAGAGGGAGACCTCCGGTCAGTCGTTTCGGCGGGGTCGGAGACCCGCGCCGAACAGAGTGAACGTGTCGGTCCGCAAGAAGAACAGGCTGATAGACCAGCAGCAGAGGATGGAGCAGGAAGGACGAACGGGAAGTGAGTGAGCGGCGAGACAAGCGCGAGTGGTGGGGGCCGGTGCGCGCGTTTAGCGCGCCAGCCAAATATGGCCCGGAGCGAAAGATTCGCAACACGACAATTCACGCGGACCCTACGAAACACGGAATTTCGCGAGAATCTCGCGTTGCAGAACTTATGCACCGGGCCATAGCGTTTCTCGTTCTTGTTCTTGCCGGGCGTCAGAACCGTCTTCTGGGTTCCCGACACCATGTAGTCAACGCCGATTTGGGGTTCAGGTGAATATCGACCTCGTCAGCGTATACGATGACTTCATCTTGCGGTACGCTCTTGAGCAACTGCTTGATCTGCCGAATTCACCGGATTCTGCGGCCCTTCTTGTTCGGGAGGGCGGAGCAGAAGGGGCAACTGCCGACGATTGTCCGCCGTCGACTTCTGTAATGCGATGGTTTGCGACCGCCAATCGTGCTCAAACGCCGGCGTTCCTGCCCAATCCACCCGAAACGCCGAGAGAAAGGGGAGCATCCCCTTGGGCACGTACTTCACCCTGCACGGTGATTGTGACGTCATTGACAGGCACTGAAACACCTGCGGACTGCACAGCCAAGCGTGCAATCTGCACCAGTCCCAGACAGCAGGGGACTTCCATGTGCAACACCGTGACCCCCCGAACACCCGCCTGGCGGAAGATATCGGCCAGCTTTCGCACGTAGAATTGGCCGTCGTCCAGTTTGGGGCAGCCGATGAGCACGGGGCGGCCGTCGAGGAAGCGGCGGTGGAAGTCCGCGTAGGCGAAGGGCACACAGTCTGCCACCAGCAGCAGGTGAGCGTCCTGCAGATAGGGCGCGTGCGGCGGCACGAGATGCAGCTGCACGGGCCAGTTCGCCAAGCCCGACGGTGCATCGTGTGCCGGGGATTCGGGGGAGACTGACGCAAGCGCCGTGAGCGCCGGCGTTGTTCGCAGTCTGGCAGGCAGCGCGCGCGCTGCCGAACCGGGACAGCCCGAGTGGTGCTGCGGCAAAGGCGCAGCCGCAGGCTGTGCTTTCAAGTGCGTTGCCACAGCCGCCTCGTCGAACGGCAACGATTGCCGCTCGATAATGGCAATCGCGCCGCGCGGGCAGTGTCCGAGACAGGCTCCCAATCCATCGCAATAGATGTCGGACACCAGCCGGGCCTTGCCATCGACGATACGGATGGCCCCTTCCTGGCACGAGGGCACGCACTCGCCGCAGCCGTCACATTTGTCTTCGTCGATATGCACTATCTTGCGATTTATCATGGATTCACTCCAGACAGGGCGAGCAACGCAGCCGTGTCAGACGCCGGGATCCCACAGCTCCTGTTGGATTATCGCACACATCTGGCGTACGGCTCTTGATCTGGGTCAAATCCCGCGAAAACGACTGCTCCCGGCGAGAATACCGGCACGATTTGACCTGGATCAAGGTGGTGGCTTGTCGGAAGTGATATGTTTCTTTCGATTGAGCGATTCAACCCCGCAAGACAGTGAGGAGTCAGTCATGCAGATGTTCTGTTACCAATGCGAGCAGACGACCAATGGCGCCGGTTGCGTAGAAATCGGGATCTGCGGCAAGGACCCGCAGGTGGCGGCCTTGCAGGATTTGCTGATCCACGCCACCAAGGGAGTGTCCATGTTCGCGCACCGCGCGCGGGTCTTGGGCCGCCGCGACGCCGCGATCGACCGCTTCGTCATCCAGGCGTTGTTCGCGACCGTGACGAACGTCGATTTTGACGCAGCGCACATTCAAACACACTTGACGGAAGCGGCGGGGATGCGCGACCGCGCTCGGCAGTTGTACGAGAGCGCATGCACGGCCGCGGGCGAGACGCCTGAGAAGCTGAACGGGCCGACGACGTGGCAGCCGAAAGCTGACCTGGAGGCGTTGGCAGGACAGGGCAAGCTGGTGTCCATCGCCGCACGCAAGTCAGAGTCCAGCGAAGACGTGGTCGGGCTGCAGGAGCTGGTGCTGTACGGGCTGAAAGGCACGGCCGCCTACGCCGAACACGCCGCCGTGCTGGGCAAGGAGGATCCCGAAGTCTACGCGGTGATGCACGAGGGACTCGATTTCCTCACGAAGCCACAACCGGCAGTCGCCGACTTGTTGGGCTGGGCGCTGCGCGTCGGCGAACTCAACCTGCGGGTGATGGCGCTGCTGTATGACGCGAACTCCGGCAGTTACGGTGTACCGGAGCCAACTCCCGTGCGGACATCGGCGGTGAAGGGCAAGTGCATTCTCGTCTCGGGACACGATTTGCACGACCTGGCCCTGCTGTTGAAGCAGACCGAAGGCAAAGGCATCAACATCTACACGCACGGCGAAATGCTACCGTGCCACGCATATCCCGAACTCAAGAAGTACAAGCATCTCGTCGGCAACTACGGCGGCGCCTGGCAGGACCAGAAGCGCGAATTCGCGAAGTTCCCCGGTGCGATCCTGATGACCACAAACTGCATTCAGAAGCCGAAAGAGGACTACGTCGGCCGTATCTTCACGACCGGTTTGGTGGCGTGGCCCGGCGTGGCGCACATTGGCGACGACAAGAACTTCGCGCCGGTGATCGAGGCGGCTCTCGCGGCCCCAGGATTTGCGGCGGACGAGCCGGAAACCAAGATCCTGACGGGATTCGGTCATCAGGCGATCCTGGGCGTGGCCGACAAAGTGATTGACGCCGTGAAGGCCGGCAAGATCCGCCATTTCTTCCTCGTGGGCGGCTGCGACGGTGCGGAACTCGGCCGCAATTACTACACGGACTTCACGCGCAGCGTACCGAATGACTGCGTGATCCTGACGCTGGCTTGTGGGAAGTTCCGCTTCAACAAGATCGACTTCGGCACCATCGACGGGATCCCGCGCCTGCTGGACCTCGGCCAATGCAACGATGCCTACTCCGCGATTCAAGTGGCGGGCGCGCTGGCCAACGCCTTCCAATGCGGCGTGAATGACCTGCCGTTGTCGCTGATCGTGAGCTGGTATGAGCAGAAGGCCGTGGCAATTCTGCTGACACTGCTGCACCTGGGAATCAAGAACGTGCGCCTCGGCCCGAAATTGCCCGCGTTCGTCACCCCGGCGGTGCTCAATGTTCTCGTGGAGAAATTCAACGTCATGCCCATCTCGACGCCTGAGAAGGACCTGGCGGCTATCTTGGGCTGATCGGATTCCTCACTGTGGAGACACGGGCGGGAGCAACGCCACGTCCCGCCCGTGACTTCTTTCGTAACTACTTCTTCGCGGGAGGTTCCTGCCGCAGCTGTTCCTGCCACTGCTGAAGCGTGCCGAGAGCCTGCAGTGGAGTCAGCGAATTGAGATCCACGCGACGAATGGCCTCCAGGAGTGGATGTTCGAAGGGCGCGAAGAGGGTCAACTGAATGTCCCCGCGCCGCCGGCTCTTCTGGCGCTGCGCGATCCGCGGTCGTCCCTCCTCATCCAGATGCTCTGCTTCCAGCTGATTCAGGATCTGCTTGGCCCGTTCGTTCACGGAGCGTGGGACGCCGGCCAGGCGTGCCACGTGAATGCCGTAGCTCTTGTCCGCCGCGCCCTCGACGATCTTGTGCAGGAAGATCACGTCGTCCTGCCACTCCTTGACGGCCACGTTGAGGTTCTTGATTCCCGCCAGCGTGGTTGCCAGGTCAGTCAATTCATGGTAGTGGGTGGCGAACAATGTGCGGCAGCCGATCTGGTCGTGGATGTGTTCGACGATCGCCCAGGCGAGCGACATGCCGTCATAGGTGCTGGTGCCACGACCGATCTCGTCCAGGATCACCAGGCTGCGCGCCGTCGCGTTGTTGAGAATGCGGGCCGTTTCCGTCATTTCGACCATGAATGTGCTCTGCCCGCGGGACAACTCGTCGCTGGCGCCCACTCGGGCAAAGATCCGATCCACCACGCCGATGGTGGCGTCCCGCGCAGGAACGAAACTGCCGATCTGCGCCAGCAGCGCGATTAGCGCAACCTGACGAATGTACGTGCTCTTGCCCGCCATGTTGGGCCCGGTGATCAGCAGAATGATCCCGTCGTCGGTATTGGCGGCCGTGTCGTTGGGCACAAAGGTGCCCTGCGGCTCGAGTATGTCCAGTACCGGATGGCGGCCGTCGCGGATACTTAAAACGGCGTCTTCCACCAATACCGGCCGGCAGTAGTCGCGCAGGCGCGCCAGTTCCGCCAAACCGGCCAGCACATCCTGGTGCGCCAGGGCCGCGGCCGTGGCGCGCAGCCGGCGACTGCAATCGTGGACCTGGCCGCGCAGCGCCGCGAACAACTCGTACTCCAGCTGCCTGGCCCGTTCATCGGCCGACAGGACCTTCTCTTCGTACTCCTTCAATTCGGGCGTGATGAAACGCTCCGCGTTCTTCAAGGTCTGTTTGCGAATGAAGTAGTCCGGGGCCTTGTCGCGCTGCGCGTTCGTCAGCTCAATGTAGTAGCCGAAGACCTTGTTGTAGCCTACCTTCAGATTGGGAATGCCCGACTCCTCGATGATCCGCGCCTGGTACTGGGCGATCCAGCGCTTTCCGCCGGCGGCCAGTTCGCGCAGGTCGTCCAGATCCTGGCTGTAGCCGCTGCGAATCACGCCGCCGTCCTTGGCGCTGAGCGGACAGTCATCCACCAGCGCCGCGGCGATCTGCGCGCACAGTTCCGGGCACAAATCGATATCAACTTGGAGTTGTTGGAGCAGGGGGCTGCGAGCGGCCGCCAGCAGGGCCTTCAATTGCGGTAGACCGGCCAGAGTGCGGCCGACGAAGGCCAGGTCGCGCGGCGTGGCGCGACCGGTGGTCACGCGCGCGAGCAGCCGCTCAAGGTCGTAAACACCTCGCAGGCGATCGCGCAGTTCGCGCCGTTGCACGTCGTCGCCGCGCAGCTCCGTCACGGCATCCAGGCGGGCATTGATGTCCGCCACCTGCGTCAGCGGACTCGCCACCCAATCGGCGAGCAGCCGGGACCCCATCGCGGTCACCGTGCGGTCGATGACTGCCAGCAGCGAGCCCTCGCGCTGGCCGTCGCGCATCGTGCGCGACAGCTCCAGGCTGCGCCGTGTCGCTTCGTCGATTTCCAGCGTATGGCCGGAGCGGTAGGGGACCAGACGATCGATGTGGTCGAGCGACGCCTTCTGCGTCTCGCGCAGGTACTCCAGCACAGCACCCGCCGCGCGAATCGCGCTCGCGTCAGACTCCGCGAAGCCGAATCCTTCCAGCGACGCGGCGCCGAAGTGCCGCAACAGGGAACCGCGCGCTTCGTCGAGCCCAAACGCCCAGCCCGGGCGGCGCGTGGTCATGCGGGCTCGGAAGTGGGGAACCAGGAGCGGCGCGTCGTCGTCACTCACGAGACATTCGGCCGGATCAATGCAGGCCAAATGGTCGGCCAATCGCGAAACGGCCAGCACCGCGGCGTGGAAGCGCCCGGTGGAAAGATCCGCCCAAGCGACACCGACTTCCGGCTCGTTCCGCTTGCCTCCCCAGACCACGGCCGCCAGGTAATTGCTTTCCCGCGGATCCAGCAGCGCGTCGTCCGTGAGCGTCCCGGGCGTGACCACGCGCGTGACCTCGCGGCGCACGAGCCCTTTCGCCAGTTTCGGGTCTTCTACCTGCTCGCAGACCGCAGCCCGGTATCCCGCGGCAATGATCTTGCCGAGGTAGTTGTCCAACTGGTGGTGCGGAAACCCGGCCATGGGAATGGGGTTCTCCCCCTTGTCCCGGCTGGTCAGCGTCAGTCCGAGAACTTCCGCAGCGGTCTTTGCGTCCTCATAGAAGAGTTCGTAGAAGTCCCCCATGCGAAACAGCAGCAGCGCATCGCCAGCCAGCTGCTTGGCTTCGCGATACTGCTGCATCATCGGCGTGGAATTCATGACCGGACGGAGAACCGGGAGACTACTTCACCCCGACCAGGGTACAGAGCGAGTACGTCAAGCCGTTTTCCGCGAATTCCATTTCGCCGAAACACGCCACGTGCTGGTTTGCCGGCCGCAGGACCTTCCAGTTCTGCGTTGACGCGCCGCTGGTATCTGTGGCTTCAGCGACCCATTTAGCTTCGCGAAAATCCATCCCGTCCGTCACGGCGGTCCAGAACCGTGCGGTCACGGGTTTGGCGGAGGAGGTCATTTGCAGGGCGAGCTGTTCCTCCGTGGCATCCAGATTCCAGCTGATTTCCGGCCACGTGCTGCCGGTGACCACGTGCTGGAAAAACGCGCCAATGGTGCGCAACGCGAGCTCTCGACCGCCGTCGAGACCGTGGCCCGCGTTGGGGACTTTCAGAACGTACTTTGGCCCGACGAGATCGCTCCAATAGAACTGCGTCGCGTCCACGACCCAATAACGGTCGTTGGTACCGTTGACGATCAGCTTCGGCAGCGTCAGCGACGCTCGATAGGTATAGGGGTCGACAATGAGCCGGAGGCGCTCTTCCCTGGGTGACTCTCCCTCCAGCTTGATCAGACCCTTGCTGGTGTAGTCATCGATCTGTTCACTGAACTTGCCCCACGTGTCCAGTTGGTGCCGCATCTGAGGCTGGAAATTGAGGACATCGATGACCATGGGAGCCGTACCCAGTACGCGTTTGTCCACGACGGGCGTCAACCAACTGGTCCAACCGCGTTTCGAGGCTCCCGTGATCACGAAACCCTTCAGCTTGGTGTGCCACTGCTCGGCCGCCAATGCTTCCACGGCATCCATGGCCTTCACCGCGCTCTTGACCATCGGCAGCAGCAACGGCCAGTTGGCGTCGCCGGATTCCAGATAGCGCAGCCACGTTTCGGTAATCAGGTCGTCTTCCACGCGGCCGTCAAACAACGGCTGGTTCGGTACCTGGTAGATCATGGCCACGCGGGCTTGCGCCAGTTTTGCCAACTGCAGCCCCAGCGCGGCTTCCTTCTCGCCCGGCCGGTTGCCGATCTTGCCGCCCGTCACGAACAACAGTACGTGTTCCGGATGCTGGACCTTCTCCGGCTCGTAGACGTGCAGCACATGCTGCCAGGTAATGCCCTGCCATCGCTGCGACGTCAGGTCCAGGTCGTAGACTTTGCCCAGCGCGGTGGCGTGTGTCCCGCGCAGCTTCCACGAGAAGAGTTCCTCGGCCCGGGCGACATAGTCGCGCAGCTCCGTGGGGATCACATCGTTGGCGCGCAGGGACTGCCCGCCACAGAACAACCCGCACAGGATGCCAATTGCCGAGATTCCCATCCGGAACGCTTGAGAGTGATTCGCTGACATAAGCTGCTCCCAGTAAATCGAACAAGGAAAGGCCTCTGCGCAAGCGTCCACCGGTCAGTGAGGAGACGGGGGCGGCCCACGTGCCACTTGCAGAGCCGTCGTGCAGACCAGGATAATCGGACACCGCACCCCTTCCAAGGCCCGGGGAGTTTGGGGGGTGGGTGAGAGAGCGAGGGGGTGAGAGGGTGAGACGGTGAGAGGGCGAGAGGGAGTGGTGGGAACGGGGTAAGCGTCCGCGGGTCGGTGGGGGATTGGCGCATTTTTCGGCGTTGACCGTTCACCGCCAGTACTGGACGTTGGCCGAAAACATGGGCCGATCCCCGTCTCTTCACCGGCCCCTGAACGCAAACGGAACGGGAGGAAGTCATGGACCTGCAACTGGCTGGACAAGTCGCCGTGGTGATTGGAGGCGCGCAGGGTATCGGCCGGGCGATCGCTCGCGGTTTTGTCGAGGAACACGCACACGTCGTGCTGGCAGACCGCGATCCGGCCGTCACGGCCACTGCCACTCAGCTTACGGCGGAAGGCGGGGCCAATGTGCAGGCCATCATGGCCGATGCGACGGACTACGACGCGATGCAGCGCGTCGCGCGATTCGCGGAAGATCAGTTCGGCGGTTATCACCACGTGGTCTTTGCCGTCGGAGCGGGTTCAGGGAAATTCGGTTTTCCGTTCTGGAATCTCACTCCCGCGGATTGGGACCAGGTCCTGCGAGTCAACTTGACCGCCGCTGCGAATGTCGCACATGCGTTCAGCCCAGCGCTAGTGCGCGCCCGCGCAGGGAGTTTCCTGTTCCTGTCGTCCATTGCCGGTCAGATCGGTTCGCAAACGGATCCGCCGTACAGCGCCGCGAAAGCGGGCCTGATCAACTTCGCGCAGTGTGCCGCCAAAGACCTGGCGGAATATGACGTGCGCGTCAACACGATCTGTCCGGGTATGATCCAAACGGCTTTAAACCGCTCGGTGTGGCAGGCGTGGTACAACCAGCAACCCCCGGAGGAGCGGCGATCGTACGACGACTGGGCCGGCGAAAAGGTGCGCCGTGTCTCGCCGCTGGGACGCTGGCAGACCGGCGAAGACGTTGCGGCGCTGGCCGTATTCCTGGCCTCCCCACGGGCCCGGAACATCACAGGCCAGACCATGAACGTGGATGGCGGGCAGGTCATGCATTCCTGAGCGCTGGCTCAGGTTCCCCAGTCACGCGGGTAGCGAAAGTCGCGGTCCATCGTGCGGCTGGAGAGCTTGGCAATGATGGGCAGGCGCCGCTTGTAGTGGTTTCGCCGCACGCGTTCCGTCACGCGCTGCACGAAGTCAGCATCAAAGCCGGCAGCCGTCAGCTCGCGCACTTGCCACCGGCGATCCACGAGCAGATACAACAGGCGATCGACGTCCGCGTAGGAGAACCCCAACTCCCCTTCATCGGTCTGCCCGACCCATAGGTCACCCGTGGGTGTTTTGCACAGGATGGACTCCGGCACTCCCAAGTACGCCCCCAGCGGATACAGTTGCGTCTTGTACAAATCGCCGATGGGGTTGATCGCCGACGCCATGTCACCGAATTGCGTTCCGTAGCCGAGCAACAGTTCGCTCTTGTTGCTAGTGCCCAGCACGAGCCCTTCAAACCAGGCACTTTGATCGTACAGAATGGTCATGCGTTCCCGGGCGCACTTGTTGGCCAACCGCATCTGGGAGGCATCGGGAAACCGGGCGAAATACGCGTCCACCTGGTCCGTGATCGCGATCTCCACGCATTGGACCTTCGTGGCGTCGATGACCTTCCGGCTGTCGTCACGCGTGGCCTGGCTGGAGGTCCGATAAGGCATCATCACGGCGAGCACGTTCTCGGGGCCCAGCGCGCGTACGGCCAAACAGGTTGTCACGGACGAGTCGATCCCGCCCGAGAGGCCCACCACCGCGCGGCGGAAGCCGGTCCGAAAGATCTCATTGGTGAGAAACCTCACCAGGATGTTCGTCACCAGCTCACAGTTGATGCGCAGGCCCGCGTCGGCCAGCCTAGTGTTCATACCGTTGCCGCCTGATTCGATTCAGTTCTTCAATCGTCAGCAATAGCCGCTCGTCGCGTCCCAGCGGCGTGATGATTCGTTCGCGCCGCAACTCCGCCGGGTCCAGACACGCCACCGTCAAGGATTCGTCCAGGGCCGGCGCTTCGGCCAGGACGTCCCCTCCCGGCCCCACCACCAGGCTGCCACCCCAAAAACACAGTCCGTCCTCAAAGCCCACTCGATTCACGAGAATGACGACGGCTCCCAGCAGCAGAGCGTACGTGCGGCAGACGTGCTGGTAGAGTGAGGCTGTCCGGATCTTCTCTTCTTGCACGCCGCGCGCGGGTGAATTGGCGATGCAGATCAGCAGATCGATTCCCTCAGCCTGCATGACCACGGTCGCCGAAAGGTGCCACAGGTCCTCACACACCAGGATCCCCACGCGGCCGAATCGCTCCGTGTCAAACGCGCGCACGCGGTCACCGGCCGCGAAATACCGCTGCTCGTCGAACAACCCGTAGGTGGGCAGGTAGACCTTGCGGTGGATGTGGCGGATCGCCCCCCGCTCGAGATACACCGCACTGTTGTAGAAATGCAACTGCGGGGATTGCTCGACAAACCCGCACACGACGTCGATCTCCTCTGCGGCGAAACAGAGTGCCTGGAGTTCCTCACTGTCCCGGACCAGTCCCACGTCCGGAACCATATCGCGCAGGAAGTAGCCCGTAAGCGACAGCTCGGGGAACACGACTAGGTCCGCGTGGGCGTCTCGAGCTTCCGCGATCCGCTGCGAATGGACGCGCAGATTGCGGGTGCGGTCACCCAACACGGGAGCGATTTGCGCCAAAGCGATGCGGCGCTGACCGCCGACTGCCAATCCTTCGCGCGACATCCGTCTCTCCTCGCCCAACGAAAACGAAGACGCCTGGCAACCGACGACGATCGTGACACTCACCCGAACACGATTCGTCTAGGGTTGATCGACCGTTTCACCGGCATGCGTGTCAGCGACTTCCTGGCGGCTACGGAGCTCCTCATAGATTTCGTGCCGATGCACGGGCACGTGCTGAGGCGCCTCGATTCCCAACCGTACTTTGTCACCACGTACATCAACCACCGTGATGACAATCGTGTCGCCGATCACAATCTGTTCGTTGCGCTTGCGCGAGAGGACCAGCATCCGATTCCCTTTCGGAAACTGCGAGCCAAAACGACGAGTCGTAACCTGGGTATCTTACGCAACAAACAGAAACCTTGTTCACCGGGAATTCATCGCACTCCCGACGGCCGATACGACCCCGGTCCAGCCACTGCGGCCGGAACAACAATCCGCGTCACAACCTGCTTTTTGTAATGCAGTTACAGTAATAGACAGTCGTACGGCGGGAAGCCCGATATGGCACCTGAGCGGTGGCGTTTCCCTGCCTCCGTGTGCAGGACAGCTGGTCAATACAGCTGTCCTGTGCAGCTCACTGCCAGTCCGTTCCCGCGGCCGCTGGATCAAACAGGAGGGGAAAGAACTGGCCCTGCATCTTCTCCCCGGTGGGGATGGTGGGCACACCCGCCAAGAGGGGTTGATTCGAATCCGAACAGACTCCGTCGCGAAAAGCGTTCAGCACCACGGCACGGCGCGGGCGATTCGTCCGGTTCTCGAACGAACCGTGCACCAGCAGCGGATGATGAAAGGAACACTCTCCCTTCTTCAGCTCGATTGCCACGGGGTGTTGGAATGCTGCCCACTGGTCTGGCGAGAGGACCTCGCGGATGGCCTCCATGTCGCCCGCCAATCCCGTAATGGGGAGCAGGTCCCATAGATGACTGCGGGGAATGTACTGCAGGCAACCGTTGTGCCGGTCGCTGTCATCCAAGCCTATCCAGCACGTCAAGTGGGCCATCGGTTTGGTGCGCGTCCAGTACGAGTAGTCCTGATGCCAGGCCACCACGCCTCCATGGTGTGCCGGTTTGCAGAACAACTGGTCGTGCCAGAACCGCACGGCGCCCGCCAGAAGCTGGCTGGCGGGTACCACGAAGGCGGGATGCCAGAGCACATCGTGGAGACCCGGGCGAATTCGCCAGGCTCCGAGCGCGTGAAACAGCACTCGATCCGAGTCAACCGATTCGTTGGAGTGGTATTCGTACCACAGCTCGTGCCCCTCATGTTGGGGCTGGAACAACCCTGACAGCTCGTCGCGCAGCATTTCCACTTGGTCGTCGGTGAGGACGCGGATGCCGGAAACGTAGCCGTGTTCGCGGTAGAACGCGATCTGTGCCGGACTCAGCTGGTACCGGCGCCAATCCTCGGCTGTCTGCGGAAGGGCGCACAGTCTTCCCACGACCCCGTGTTGCAGCGACAGATCGGATACCATGAGGGATCTCCAGCTTCCGGCCTATTCAGACCGCACGTGCAGGAACACATACACGCCCTTCTTGTTGGACGTGATGACGTCGGGCAAGGAATCGCCATTGATGTCGTTGATCTCGAATTGCGTGCCCACTCCGCTATTGGTGTCGAACTCATGTTTGGTCCACGTCGTCTTGCCCCCTGCCCGGGACTGTTCGAACCAAGCCATGACGGCGGGCTGGTCGCCGCCGGGATCTCCCTTAGCGTGGGCCCACCAGCGTTTGCCGGTTACGAAATCCGTAAGTCCGTCGTCGTTGAGATCCACCAGGCAGACCGCATGCGTCTGTGAGAAGCTGTTGTCGACTTCATGGGCCACCCATTCCCCATTCGCCGCTTGCTCGTGCCACCAGATCCCGAAGGCGTGGGGACTGCTGGCGAGCACGTCCTGGTCGCCGTCACCATCGAAGTCCTGCATACACAGATGAGCGGCTTTGCCTTCGCCGGTCGCGGGCCGTTCGCCGAACGCCGCAGCGTGGAATTGCCAGGGCTCCTGGCCGTCGGCAGCCGGTGCGGCCCACCAGCCGTCGGCGCAAAGCACATCCTGCCGTCGGTCACCGTTGACGTCACCGACACCGAGACCATGTGAATAGCGGCGTGCGCCGGGAGCCTCTTTGACGGATATCGCGCAAATGCGCCATGCCTGCAGCGGATCGGCATTGCGCGTCATGAAACCCACTTGTCGGTCCGGCCCATCGGTCGTTTGGGAGTCGGGAGCGAACCCGGCCACGATATCGCGTTTGCCGTCGCCATCCACATCCACGAACAACGGGCTTTCGTTGTTTGTGACCGGGGTACAGAGGTGCCGCGGCCAGGGCTTGCCGGGATCCCGCGGGTTCTCGAACCACCAGGTAGGCGTGCCGGGAAAGTCCATGACGATCAGGTCCGTCCAGCCGTCTCCGTTGAGATCGTCGGCGAAATTGCAGAAGGAATTCGCGTAGCCCTTGGGATCGAAGTGCGGAGGTGTGCCCCGCAGCGCATCATTGGCGGCGGGTGGTTCGCTGGCAATCACGTGCATCTGCCAGTTCGGCGCTTCATACCAGACAAATCCGGCCGCGACGTCCAATTTACCGTCGCGGTTGTAGTCCCCCACCGCCACGCCTTCGCTGCGAAACTTGTCGTCCAACTGGATCTTCTGAAAACCGACCTTCTTCGCCACGACCGGTTCCGCGCTTTGAGCCATTCCGCAAAACGCCAGCAACGAGACAATCAACAGCGACGGCAGGCAGCGATCCAACATGAGTCATTTCTCCCGGCAGAGCAGTGGAAGGACAAACACGGCAGGAACGGTCATTGGAACGTATGCCCACTGTCCCCGCAATGCTCAAGAATCGTACTGCCAGCAGGCGCTGCGGACCACACCGGCGGGGCTCTATTGGCCGACGTCTGGCCGCCTTACCGGCAGTGCCGGGCCTGGTTCAATTCGGCTATGATCTGGGAGCGGTTCAGGCATCGTCACCGCACCCCGTCGGCCCAGCGAGTCCTCGCACGCAGGCGTTCACAACACTCGGGAATAAGTGCGCCATGAAGGAAGCGGATACTTGCTCGACGCATGACAATCTACCGCTGCCGCAGCGCGGTCTGTGGTCGGCGAGCTTTCTCGGTTTGTGGCTGACGCAAATGCTGACGGCCACGAATGACAACATCTTCCGCTGGCTGGTGATCGGCATTGGCAAGGACTTTGTTCCGCCTGCGCGGGTCGGCCTGGTGCTGGCGGGCGGTACGGCTTGTTTCGTGTTGCCGTATCTGCTGCTGGCCGCTCCCGCCGGTTACCTGGCGGACCGATTCAGCAAACGCACGGTGGTAATCGCCTGCAAGCTGGCGGAGGTGGTCATCCTCGCGCTCGGCGTAGCGGCCATCTACTTGGGCCGCATCGAATTGTTGTTCGCGGCGGTTGCCTTGATTGGGGCCCAGAGTGCTTTGTTCGCCCCCTCGAAATTCGGCCTCATTCCCGAGATCCTCTCCCCCAGCCAGATCTCCGCGGCGAACGGTTTGTTTGGGCTGGCGACGGTTTCGGCCACCGTGGTCGGCATGGGCATCGGCAACTGGCTCAGCGATCGCACGGGCTATCGCGGCCAGGACTCGCTCTGGTTATCGGCGGTCGTTCTGATCGGACTGGCTGTGGCGGGTACGGTGTTGAGCTTGTTCGTGGGCCGCGTGCCGGCGGCGAATCCGCAGCGGAGGTTCCCCTGGAACGCGTTTGCGGGGACCTATCGTGACTTGCGCACGCTGGCTGCCAGCCGGCCGCTCCTGCGCGTGGCGGTGGGAATTGTCTTCTTCTGGTCGATTGGTGCCCTGGCCCAATTGAACATCGACCAGTTCGCAGCCGAAGGGGGAGCCGTCAGGGAAGCTGCCAAGAACCCGCTGTTGTTTGCCCTGGTGATCGGCTTGGGAGCCGGCAGCGTCCTCGCGGGCATCTGGTCGGCCGGCCGCGTCGAGCTGGGCATCTTGCCGCTGGGAGCGCTCGGTGTGGCCGTGAGTTCCATGTTGCTGTTTGCGGTCCGGGGCACAATTGTTGCCGAGGAGTCGGCCTGGACACTGGGCTTCGTTGCGGCATGCGGTCTGCTCTTTGCCTTGGGCTGCAGTGCCGGGTTGTACTCAGTTCCCCTGGAGGCGTACCTGCAGCATCGCAGTCCCGCGGCGTCGCGGGGTTCGATACTTGCCGCCAGCAATTTCCTGACGTTCAGCGGCGTCTTATTGTCATCCGCCATTTACTACCTGCTGCGTCTGCCAATCCATCGGCCGCCGGGGGCTGGTGCGGCAACTGAGTTGGCGGACCCGTCGGCCCTGGTGCCGCTGCTCAGTGCCCGGCAGATCTTCCTGCTGGCCGGCATCATCACGTTGCCCGTGCTGGTCTATATCGTGTGGCTGATACCGCAAGCATCTCTTCGTTTTCTCGTGTGGCTCCTGAGCCGCACGATTTATCGCGTCCGCATCACGGGCCTGGAGAACCTCCCGGCCACGGGCGGAGCGTTGCTCGTGCCCAACCACGTGTCGTGGCTGGACGGCGTATTGCTGGTGCTGGTCAGTTCGCGTCCCATACGCATGATTGTCTGGGCCGGCAATTTCCAGAACCGTTTTCTGCGATGGCTGGCCATGGACTCGGGGATGATCCTGCTGGGCACTCGGCCGAAGGAGATCGCCGCGGCGCTGCGCACAGCCCGGGCAGCGCTGGCTCAAGGCGAACTGGTGTGCATCTTCCCGGAGGGAGGCATCACACGCAGCGGGCAGTTGCTTTCCTTCCGGCCAGGACTGCTGAAGATCCTCGAAGGCACCTCGGCACCTGTATTGCCCGTGTATCTGGACGGCCTGTGGGGCAGCATCTTCAGCTTTGAACGGGGCCGCTTCTTCTGGAAGTGGCCGCGCCGCTGGCCGTATCCGCTCCAGATCGACTTCGGCCAGCCGTTTGCCAACCCGGGCGACGTGCACCGCGTGCGCCGGGCGGTGCAGGAATTGGGCGCCGCCGCGGTGACGCGCCGTCTGCAGTCCGGGAATCCGCTGCTGCCGGCATTGCTCCAGACGTGCGCTCGCCAACGCTGGACAGCCAAGATCGCCGACTCCACCGGAGCTAAGCTGACAGGAGGCCAGGTCCTGCTGCACACGTTGGTTCTGCGTCGGCTGCTGCGGCGCGGCGTGTGGTCCGCGGACGAAACGCACGTCGGTGTACTCTTGCCGCCTTCCACCGCGAGCGTAACGGCCAACCTGGCGCTGGCGGTCGATCGCCGGGTTTCCGTCAATCTCAATTACACCGCGACGGCGGCCATTCTCGACAAGTGTTTGGCGCAGGCCAACGTTCGCCACGTGCTCACGAGTCGCCGGTTCCTCGACAAGCTGCCGCTCCAGTTATCGACGGAGTTTGTATTCATCGAGGACCTCGTGAGCCGCATCACCGCGCTGGACCGTCTCGTGAGCGCCTGCCAGGCCTATGCTGTACCCTGGCGGATGCTGTTGTGGCTGCTGGGTCTGACCAAGGTGCGCGGCCACGACGTCTTGACCGTGATCTTCACCTCCGGCTCCACGGGTGAACCCAAGGGGGTGGCGCTGACGCACGCCAATGTGGCCTCCAATGTGGATGCGGCCCAGCAAATCGTGCGCATCAAGTCGGACGACGTTCTGATCGGCGTGCTGCCGTTCTTTCACTCCTTCGGTTACACCATCACGCTGTGGACCGTGGGCACCATTCGCGCCCAGGGCGTCTATCACTTCAATCCGCTGGACGCGAGGACCGTCGCGAAGCTCTGCCGCGAGTACCGCGGCACGGTGCTGATCGCCACGCCGACTTTTCTGCGGATGTATCTGCGCCGATGCGCGCCGGAGGATCTTCAAACGCTGGACATCGTGATGACGGGAGCGGAGCGGCTGCCCCGCGACCTAGCGGACGCCTTCGCCGAGAAGTTCGGTCTGCGGCCGGTCGAGGGGTACGGTGCCACCGAACTCGCACCGCTCGCCGCGGCCAACAGCCCGCCCAAGCGCGTGCCGCCTTCGTTTCAGATCCACGAGAAGGACGGCACGGTGGGCCGCCCGATTCCCGGCGTGGCAGCCAAGGTCGTGGACGTGACATCGGGAGAAGAGCTGAGCGCCAACCAGGAGGGTATGTTGTGGATCACGGGCGCCAATGTCATGAAGGGCTATCTGGGGCGGGACGATTTGACGGCGCAAGCCATTCGTGATGGCTGGTACGTCACCGGGGACATGGCCCGGATCGACGACGACGGCTTCGTGGAGATCACGGGCCGCGTCAGCCGTTTCTCCAAGATCGGCGGCGAAATGGTCCCGCACATTCGCGTGGAGGAAGCGCTCAACCAATTGGTCGGTCCGAACGAGGACGGTTCAGCGCGCATCGCCGTCACGGCGGTCAGCGACTCCAAGAAGGGAGAACGCTTGATCGTCGTTCACACGCCCTTGCCGCGCAGCCCGGAGGATCTCTGCCAAGCGCTCGCGCAGGAGGGTCTGCCCAATCTTTACATTCCCTCGCCGGACAGTTTCTCTCCGGTGGATCGCTTGCCGGTGCTGGGCACGGGGAAGCTGGACCTCCAGGCCCTGTCCGAACTCGCGCGGCAACGGTTCGCAGGTGGCTGAAGGCGACGCGTCGTCACCCCGCTTTGGCGCGGGCCTCGGCGTCGGTCAACACGCGCCCCGCAGATCCATCATCCTGCGCGGAGCGAAAACCGGCCTTCACGGCCTCCCCCATATCCAGCGGAAAACGTCGCGTGCGCGACATTTCGCTGACCTGCCGCGCGAATTCCTCCCCGCGGACCGGCCGCTGCCGCATCAGCCCCAGGACAATGCGGTTTCCCGATCCGGTGACGTCGACGATGCACACTTCCGGAAAGACTGCCTGGTACGTCCGGACCATGGAGTCGTAGAGCGGGTTCGAGCCGCGCCCCCAGACATTCCCGGCCACCAGCCCATTCGGCGTCAGCGCTCGCCGCACTTCCATGAGAAATTCGCGCGTGGCGAGGTGAATGGGAATCGAGTCGGAACTGAAGGCGTCCAGCAGGATCAGGTCATACCGCTGGCGGCAAGCTGCGATGAACGCGCGCCCGTCGGCAACATGCGCGCGCATCCTGGCATCCTCGCGAAAACCAAAGAACTGTTTGGCGACCGCCACGACGTCGGGATCGATTTCGACGACGTCGATGGCAAGTTCCGGGAAGTGCTGGTGCAGGAACCGCGGGATGGTCCCTCCCCCGAGCCCCACGATCAGGACTCTTCCGGGGCGCTCGGCCAGCGCCAGGGCTGCGGGCATGACACGAGCGTAAGCCAATTCCAGGTGGTCCGGGTCGTCGGGCTTCACGACACTCTGCCGCACTCCCCCCACTTCAAACCGCAGGGTCCGCAGACCCTGTTCGTTCTCGGTCACTACGATGGTGCTGAACGCGGACGGCCGCTGATACAGGACTTTTTCCTCCGCGCGCAGGCACATGCCGCACGCCAAAACCGCTATGCTCCCAAGCATCCGATGTTGCCAGCGCATGGTATGTTCTCCTCCCCGCCACAGAGCCCTGTCGATTGCGATTGTCGTTTCCGCGATGACCAGTCAACGATTCGACATTCTGTGCGACGCGTGTAGTTGCTGCAACGGGGAAGCCCACAGGGCGGTAAGACCGCCAGCCAAATCGGTGCTACCGCACCGGCACAGGAACCCGCTCACGTTGGTCGCTGGACTTTGCGCGAGAAGCGAAGGTTCTGACGGTCAGTGCCGCAGGGTGGGAACGGATCGGCTGTAGCGGAATTGCCGGCGGTCGAGGCAATCCTCGGCGGCCACCCCACGCCCCCGCGACCAGCCGCACGTCACGCTCTCCAATCGCGTGTACAATAGATGAGAGCCGGCGCTTGCCATACCCGGCCGGGTGGCACATCCCCCCAACCCCCAGGACGGTACGACCCATGTCTTCCGAACAGCAGCCCAATCCGCACGGCGGGCATGCGGAACAAGTCAAGATGCAGCACGTGACCGCGCGTGTACCGGAAGCGGTGAGCCGCGGTGCCTTCAGCACCGGCGTCATCGTGATGACCGGACCAACGGAGTTCATTTTGGACTTCGTGCAGAACATCGGGGGACCGCCCCAGGTGGTGGCGCGGATCGTAATGCCTCATGGCACGTTGCCGCAATTCGCGGAGGCGCTCCGCAAGAACATCCAGATCTACACGCAGCGTTTCGGTCCGCCGCCGCTGCTTCCCAAGAGTCCACCGCCGCCGCGTCCGCAAACGGCCCAGGAAATCTACGACGAACTCAAGTTGCCGGACAGCCTGTTGTGCGGTGCGTATGCCAATGGCGTGATGATCGGTCATACGGCCTCGGAGTTCAAACTGGATTTCCTGACGAACTTGTTCCCGCATTCGGCCGTGTCCAGCCGTGTGTACCTGTCAGCGCCTCAGATGCCTCGGCTCCTGGAATCGCTCGATTCGACGTTTCAGCAGTTCCAGCAGCGGATCATTCAGCAACAGCAATCACGTCCTCAACCGCCGCGCGGTCCCAACGACGCGCACCCGGAACCGCCTCCCGGCCCGCTCTACCCCGAGAACGAACAAGGCTGAGCGAAGTCGCCCATGATGCCATCACCCGCGTTCGGTCCCGGTGCGTCTCCCCGCCCGATCACTCGGCGCCCGCAACTGTCGCGCGAGCAGGAACAGATCATTCACGCTGCGGCGTGCGAGATCATGGCGGCGGCCATCCAGCGCCGAGCGGAGCGGCTGCCCGATCCGTTGTTGGGAGGCACCGCCAATCTGTCCGTAATGGGCGCGTTCGTGACGTTGAAACGGGAAGGGCGGCTGCGCGCCTGTTGTGGCGTGTTGGGACAGATCATGCCGCTGAACGCTGCGCTGCGGCAAGCCGCCACGCGTACGGCGACCGAAGACACGCGTTTTCCCACCATTTCTCAGACCGAACTCCCGTTTCTTAACGTCGACGTTTCGTTACTTCATGAATTTCGCGTCATCGAGTCGTCCGGAACGTCCCGCGCGGATGCGGTAGAAGTGGGTCGTCACGGACTGCAGATCCGCCGCGGGCCGGCAGCCGGACTGCTCCTGCCCGGCGTCGCCACCGAACACGGTTACGGATCCGAGGAATTCCTACGACAGGTGTGTCTCAAAGCCGGCCTGCCCACCACGGCATGGGAAGACGAATCGTCCGAGATTCAGACGTTTGAAACGTACGCGATCGCGGGGCTTTTCGCGGAGGCAGCCAGTTCGGCTGTCCCGGAAGCGGCGCCGCTTCTGACATCCGCGGAGGTGCAGGCGCTGTCGCAACATTGCGCGCAGAACCTCGCGGCACTCGTGCGCGGAGCAACACCCAGCTATTACGCGCCGAATTGTCCGGACGGTACGGCGAACGCCGTCACCCTGTCGTTGCTGAACGCTCCCCCGGCGGAAGCCGCGCATTTCTTCCGCTTGTCACTGCGCCCCGGCATGCCGCTGCAGGCCACACTGTTCAGCCTGACCGAGGCGGCAGCCAGTGCCGTGCGAAGCGGCACCGGACAGGTTCCCGACGGCCCGCTGCAGATCGCGATCTCGGTGCTGTCCGACCCGGCGATGCATGGCACCGCGGCCGAACCTGATCTGCGCGGAATCGACACGACCCGCCGAGCGATGATGGTTCACGAAGGATCGCGGTCGGCCTGGTGTTTCCGTGCCGGCGCTACACCGGAGCAGTTGCTGGACGAGACGGTGCGTTCTGCCGGGATTGAGAACCGTGCGGCGGCCGGAGTCCTGACCTTTGCCGCCTGCACTTCGCAGACACCTATGGCCGTCAGCAATTCGCCGCGGGCCGTTGCCGGGCCGGCGATGCGACCGGCAGCGGTCGCAGGCCGGTTCTACCCCGCGGATCCGGTGGCGCTATCGCGGCTGGTCGATTCGTTCCTCAGCAGCGAAACCGCTCCGACACAGGATTGGCCCGCGGTCATGGTCCCCCACGCCGGCCTGCAGTATTCGGGACGCGTGGCAGCAGCGGTTCTGCAACGTGTCACACTGCCCGACACGGCCATTATCCTGTGCCCGAAACATACTCGCTTCGGCGTGGATTGGGCCGTAGCACCACACGAGCAATGGGCCATCCCTGGCGCGACCGTCGCCGGTGACGCGGCGCTTGCCCGGCGCGTAGCCGAAGCGGTCCGCGGCGCCGAATTGGACGCTGCTGCACACCGCCAGGAACATGCCGTCGAAGTGCAACTGCCGCTGCTGTCCCGCATCGCGCCCGCCATGCGGATCGTGGCCATCACGATCGGCGGAGCCGCCGATTATGAACACTGCTGCGAGTTCGCCGCCGACTTGGCCAAAGTCGTGCGCGAGTTGCCATCGCACCCGTTGCTCGTCATTTCTTCGGATTTGAACCACTACGCACCGGATGCGGAGAACCGGCGGTTGGATGAACTGGCGCTGGCGGCGATCGAACGCCTGAACCCAGCCGCGGCCTACCGGACGATCACGGAACACGGCGTCAGCATGTGCGGACTGCGTCCCGCCATCATTGTCATGGAGACGTTACGGCAGCTCGGCGGTCTGAGTCGAGCCGAACGCGTCGCGTATGCTACCAGCGCGGATACGACCGGCGACAAGTCGCGCGTCGTAGGTTACGCCGGAATGTTGCTGGCGTAGGCAGGCCACGGCCCGTAGTGCACGGTTCCCTGCGATACGAGGCGGGCCAGGTCGGCCAGCAGGTCGTCCCAGGAGAACGGCTTGGCGTAGAGCAACGCGGCCCCCACGTCCAACGCGCGTTGGCGGTCTTCTCGGCGAGGAAAGCTCAACAACGCAACGGCCGGCGCCGGCCGCACTTGTTGGACAAATTCCGCCAGGGAACACGGCCGCGCAGCGTGACTGCTCGAGTCATCCCAGATGCCGGCCACGAGGCCCGATACCGCTTCCCGGCAGTCCGACCGCAACCAGGTTGCGGCGCAGTCGACCTGTCCACAAGCGTCGGCCAACCCTTGGTACGAGAGCCAGTCGGCCGTGGCAATCGCGATTCGCCCCGGGAATCTGGGCCGAGGACGGCAAAAAACGTCCCAGCGTTCGGCGTCCGTAGCGGTGCGCGGCAGCCGCCAGGCCTTGTCCCCCGATTTGCCTGCCGCCAGGCTCTGCAGACGCGCGACAAACTGGTGCCAATACAGCCGCGGAACGCCCGACCAGGGTGTGCCGCTATAGGATTCTCCCTCGCACCAACTTCCCAAGAGGGCGATTAGTCGCGACAGGGGTGCCTCCCGATGCAAGGCTTCGAGATGCGACTGCCGAAACTGACCGGGCCACAATTGGGCCACGACGATGAGTTCGGGTGGCAGAGTGAACGCTGCCAGCACGTCGCCGGTTTCCTCTGGACTCGCAACGGCCCGCAACTCGCGAGACCGACTGCGCAAGAACTCCCATGGCTCGGCGAATTCGCGATGATTCACATCGCCGACAAACAACACTCGATCGAATCGCATGGCCTGCTTCCTCAAGCGCTGCTTACGGGCCTTTCATTCTGACAATCTCGCCTCCGCATCGCGGACCAACCGCCGCACGGCCACGGCATCGGTCAGGCTGCGCAACTCGGGGAGGAACCGCGGATCCGCGATGAGACGACTCAAACGAGCCAACACGCGCAGATGCACGCGATCCGCTGTCGAACAGATGAGGAAGAAGACGTCGGTCAGCGCTCCCGCGTGGCCGCCGAACGGAATCCCCTGCGGCGTGCGTCCCATGGCCAACAGGGGCCTGGCCAGAATCGAAGGCATTGGCCGCCGCGGATGCATCAGGGCGATGCCGTTATCCAACGCCGTGGGATGCAGCTCCTCGCGAGTCCGCACGGCTTCGAGCATCCGCGCCTTGTCCATCACGTAACCCGTGCGGCTGGCCAGTTCCACCATTTTCTGAATCACCGATCCGCGCGTCCGCGCCGGCAGGGGAATGGAGATCGCTTCCAGCGGCAGCAAATCGGAAATGGAAACGGGTTCGCGGTCCGCGGTGCGATCGGCGCGCTCCAGTACCCCTTCCATCTCCACCAACTGCTCCTCGTCGGAGACACCGATTTTCTGTTCCAGCCAGTGGTGGATGTCAGCCTGCGCAAATCGCCACTGCCCGCCGACCTTGCGGCCGGGCAGCTTGCCACGGTCCGCCAGGCGAGTCACCTGCTGCGGCGTCAAGTGCAGATAGGCCGCCAGCTTCGGTACGTCGAAATCGTCCTTTGCCATGTGCCACGAGAATCCGAAGTCATTTACCGCGACGAGAATCCGCGCCACAACACCTCGTCGCTGCTTGCCAAGGTGCAGTCCACTGCGCGGCACCATTGTCCACTGCAATCCAAACCCCTGTCCAGGCCGAATCGGAGCGCAGTTCCGCTTCTGCGTTGTTGGCTCGCGAGTGCTCGCGTTCATGGAATGGATGAAAGCGTTCACCGGTCGGTGAAGAGACGGGGATCGGCCCATCTTTTCGGACGACGCCTGGTGGTGTCCGCAAGCCGTCAACGCCGAAAAATGCGCCAATTCGAGGACCCGTCAAAGCTGCCGGCCGGATGCTCATCGACCGAACGTCCGCCAGCGTCGCTAGCAGCAGATCGATTTCGCCGTTGGTCGGTTACCAGGGTTTCCGTTATAAGGCACGCGGGAAGCTGCCGCTTGCGTCCGCTGGCGTGCCCTTCCGCACCCGGGTCCGCGGTGCTATCAGCTGACCGTGAACAATGTCCTGTTGCGCGGTGTAATACCGACATGCGTGGTCAGAGAAGCTGGCTGTGTATTGCGCTCTGTGCCTGCCTCGGCATCGGGGGAGCCCGTTCCGCTGCATCACAGCAGTTGTCCCTGCCGCCGCCACCTGCCGACTGGCATCGGCTGCCGCCTGTGGACGCGGCGGAGGTCACGGTCCCCATAGTCCCTGCGCGGCCTGCGGCAGAGGAACCGCGTACGCCGGCGCCCCCCCCAGCCGATACAGAGGTCCTGGCGGACGAGGAGGTCGCGGAGTTGGAAACCTGGTTCGTGCCCTCGAACTGGATTGATGCCACCGCCTGGGACGGAAGTGTCGAACTGGGACTGACCGGCACCGACGGCAACTCCGAGGCCTTCACTTTGCGCACGGGGGGCAACCTCAAGCGCAAGACCAAGGTCTATGAGATTGGCGGTGACCTGACGTATCTCAAGGCCAACACGGGTGGCGTGGAAAGCCAACACCGCCTTCTGTCGAACATGAGCTATGAGCGGCTGCTCGGCGAGACCCGCTGGTCGTACTTCCTCAAGTCGTTTGTGGAATACGACGAGTTTAAGGCGTTCGATCTGCGGGTCACGGGCAATACGGGCGTGGGTTATCTGCTGGTCCGAACCGAGCAGCTGAAATTCAAGGCTCGCTTGGGTGCGGGCGCCTATCGCGAGTACGGCAGTCCCGATGACGACGTGCAGCCGGAGGCGGCGTTTGGCTGTGACTACGATTGGGAATTGAACGACCGTCAGAAGCTGACCGCGGTCACGGACTATTTCCCGCAGTGGGACGACTTCGGCGATTACCGCCTGAACACGTCCGTGAATTGGGAACTGCTGCTGGATGAAACCGCCAATTTGAGTTTGAAGCTTTCGGTCAGCAACCGTTACGACAGCACGCCCTACGGTCTTCGGCCCAACGACGTGGACTACGGCGTGCTGCTGCTGTGGAAGATCTGAATCGCGTGGGATGCCGGCCCCACCGGCCGAAACGACTCATTCCCATGCCCGATACGGCGTGCTATCGTAGGGCGAGCAGCCTGCTGAGGAGAATCTGCCGTGAAGCTGGTAATCGCGATCATTCAGCCGACCAAACTGATGGCCGTCAAGGAAGCCTTGGCCAAGGTGGGAGTCGAGCGCATGACGGTGTGTGATGCGCAGGGATTCGGCCGGCAGCGCGGGCAGACCGAAAAGTACCGCGGCGTGGAGTACCAGACGCGGCTCTTGCGGAAGATTGCTCTGGAAATCGCGGTCAATGATGATTTCCTGGACCGCACGCTGGAGACCATCGAGAGCGTCGCCCGCACGGGCCCCGACGGCAATATCGGCGACGGCAAGGTCTTCGTCCTGCCGATGGAGGACGCATTTCAGATCGGCGGCACCGCACGCGGACCCGAAGGCATCAATTGACGTCGGACGGCGTGTCCGACGCCGCATCGCCGGCTGCTTCCGCGCCGATACCCGTGGAGGAAGAGGCCACGGTGTCGCTGGCGGGCGCAGGCGCGATGTGCGGCGACGGCAATGGGCTGCCGTGCTGCTCTTCGGGCAGGAAGACTTCGTCGAATTCCGTCCGGTCCACATCCCGCCGCAGGCACAAATAGACGGCACTGGCCGCGCACCAGAAGAACGCGTGATTGAATCCCGTGGCCAGGACTCGCACTACCAGTTCACAGCAGCGAATCAGGCCCGTACCGCACCAGAGAAGCCCCGATTTGTCCTGCAATCCGGCGGCAATCTGTTCCACCCGGGCACTTCCCGCCCCCCAGGACGCGGCCCAATAGGTGGTTTCCATTGTGACGGAGGCAAAGGCCCAGACGAGCAGCCAGCCGATCAGGCCGATACCCACGGTAATGGCCGCGTAGAGCAAGTAGTTCAGCGGCCGGTGGAGCGTGTAGGCAAACGACCGGCTGAAGGCCTCGAACGCGTCACCGCTTTCTTCGCAACTGATCGCGGGCCACATCAACGGCCATCCGAGCGCCAGGCTGATCAGAAACACGGCCATGATCAAACCGGCCAGCAGCGCCAGTCCCCAAAGGAGCCCACCGAGCAAGACACCTACGTCAAGACGCATGAGGGCGCCGAGAATCGCCATCGGGATGACGCACGCCACGACGCCGGCCAGCGGAAACAGGGGAGCGGCCACATTCCAGCCGTAGCGCTGCAGCGCGAACTGCAGGGAGTCCCGCAACCCGACGCGCTCGTCCCGACCCAATTGCACCACGGCAATCCGCGTGATTGCGCCGGCAAAGAGCGCCCAGACGGCCAGGTTCCAGAGACCAACAAGTGCCCCGTGTGTGAATCCGCGGAAGGTCGCCTGGCGATCGAGCATCTGGGTCAGCGGCTGCGCAAACAGCGCGTAGACTCCGCCGACGTTCGTGTGCCAGGCCTGCGTCACCAGTTCCGCGGGGCGCATCTGTGGTACGTCGCTCCAATCCAACAATGGGCAGTCCAACGCCGGAAAGACCATGATGGCGGGTGGTGCGGCCTCCTGCTCTCCCAACAACTTTTCCGCGAGCCCCCACCCAATCGGCGTCAGAAGGGTGCCGAGAGACGCCAAGAGCAGCACCGACGGGCTGAGCGCCAGACGGAAGACACGCAGGATCAGAAACCAGGGACACAGGTCTTTCCAGGCAATGTTGCGCAGTGTGTTGTGATCGTCCGACATGATGGCGGGACTCCTCTGTCTCCAAGGGAGAGAATCGTCGAGTCTTTCGCAGACCGGCGTATCATTCGAGTTCATCGACTTCGTCCGCATCCGTCGCGCCGTCTTCGGCCTCCGGATCGCGTTCGACGGTGATACTGTAATGCTCGCCCAGCCACCGCCCCAGGTCAATCTGCCGGCACCGATCGGAACAAAACGGCACGGCCGGCGAGGCTGCAGCCTCAAACGCTCGCTCGCAGATGGGACAACGCAACATGGCCGGGAAGTCTTCAGAGGAACGCCTCGCTGGCCGCGGAATCACTTAGTCTTAGCTGCGGCCGGGGCCTTCTCGGCCTTGGACTCGGCCGCTTTTCCATCCTTGGCCTTGGCGTCGCTTGAGGTCCCTTCGGTCGCCGGAGGTTTCTCCGCCTTCGCCGCCTTCTTGTATGACTCGCTGCGGTAGTCGGTCTGATAGAAACCCGAACCTTTGAACATGACGGCGGCACCCGTCCCAAACATCCGCCGGAGCTTCTGCTTGCCGCACTCCGGGCATTTGCGCCGGGGCGTATCAACGATGGTCTGAAACAGTTCAAACTCGTGCCCGCATCCGTCGCACTGATAATCGTAGGTTGGCATGGGAGGAGTCCTAGCTGGCTCGCTGAAAGGTCAAGTTGATGCTGATTGATCGCCGTCGTCACCCTCGGCTGACCCGTTCTCCGCAGTCGGTGACGGTCCCTGGGAAACCAGTACCTGAGCGGGGCGCACGATCCGATCGTGCAGTCGGTAGCCCGGCCGCGCCACGTGGCTGACGGTACCCGCGGGATATTCGTCGTGGTTCACCTGCAACAGCGCTTCGTGCAGATGCGGATCAAAGGCGCGCCCCAGCGCCTCGACGGGATGGCAGTGGTGTTTGGCGAGCACACCCGTGAGCTGCGCGGCGACCATTTTGACGCCTTCGCGAAGCCCGTCGATCTGGTCACTGCCGTTCGCCGCGGCCATGGCGCGGTCGAGGTTATCGACGACCTCGAGCAGGTCCGCCAGGAGCGGGAGAGCGGCGTAGCGGCGTTCCTCTTCCATTTCGCGCCGCGCCCGCTTGCGGAAGTTCTCCAGCTCCGCCTGGCTGCGGAGCGCCCTGTCGTTCGCCCGTTCCGCTTCCTGCCGCCAACGCACGAGATCCGCGACCAAGTCGGTCGCCAACTCGTCCACGTTCGCCGAGGCCGGCGGGGCGTCGTCGCCGGCGGCGGGTTCCGGCGGTGGGCCAACTGGTTGCGGCTCGTGCCCTTCAGGGTTTTGGTCTTCCTGGGCTGGTTTCGCTTTCGACATGGTCGTTCTCAGTCACTGGCCTGTGTCACCAGGTGCCATTCATTTCCGGTCCTGGAGAAGGGAAACACTGCACAGCACGACCCGCTCAATGGCGACTACCTTCGGAATCACTCGGTTCGTCAGGTGCCGGGGTGAAGTAGTCGCGGAGCATGCTGAGGAAGTTCTTACGATGGGGCGTCACATCGACGCGTTCCAGTTCGGCGAGTTCGCGGAGCAGGGTTTCCTGCTTGGCGGACAGTCGCTTGGGGACTTCGATGAACGTCTGCACCAGCAAGTCGCCGCGGGCTGCCCCGCGCGGGTCCGGCATGCCGCGTCCGCGCAACTGGAAGACGTCGCCCGGTTGCGTGCCCGGGGCAATCCGCAATTCCTCTTTGCCGTCCAGCGTCGGCACATCGACCGTCGCCCCCAGAGCGGCTTGGGTGTAGGTAATCGGGAGACGGAGGATCAAGTTCCTCCCGTCGCGTTCAAACAGCCGATGCGGCCGCACGGAAACAAAGCAGTAGCAGTCACCGGGCGGACCGCCATCGGGACTCGGTTCACCCTCACCGGACAATCGCACGCGCATGCCGTCGTCGATTCCCGCGGGAATCGCCACGTCCACGCGGACACGCGTGGAGACGTAACCGTGCCCGCGGCAACCGTCGCAGGGATCGGTAATCACCGAACCGGCGCCTTGGCAGGCGGGACAAGCCGTCTGAACGCGCAGGATTCCTGCGGACTGCACGACCTGGCCGCGGCCTCCGCAGCGGCGGCAGGTGTCGGGACGTGATCCCGGCTTGCTGCCGGACCCGGAGCACTGTTCGCAGCGGCTGCTGCGCGCGAAATCCAGCGTCTTCTTCGCGCCGCGGGCCGCCTCCTCCAGGTCCAACGTCACATCGACCCGCACGTCCGCGCCGCGACGAGCGCGCCGGCCGCGGCGGCGGCCGCCGCCGAACAGATCGCCGAACAGTCCGCCGGAAAAGACATCGCCGAACGCCTCGAAAATGTCCTCTACCTCCGTGAAGTGGGGCGCGCCTCCTTCGACACCCGCATGCCCGAACTGGTCGTAGCGGGCTCGTTTGTCGGCGTCCCCCAAAACCTCATAGGCCTCGGCGGCTTCCTTGAACTTTTCGGTGGCCTTTTCGTCCCCCGGGTTGGCATCGGGGTGATACTTCAAGGCCAGCCGCCGATAAGCGTCGGCAATCTCCTTGGGCGTCGCAGCGCGTGCCACGCCCAGGATCTCGTAGTAGTCGCGTTTCCCAGCCATCGTAGCCATGGTGCTCTGTGTCAGTGACTATCGCACGAAGACTCTCCGAACCGGCTGGCCGCCGAGCGACATGCCCGACTTCGGCGCAGGACGCCTCATCTCTTGCCGAACCACCGGTACCCGCCTTGCGCAATGCGAACTCGACACGGCCTCCATCCTGCTCCCAATTCTACGTCACAGGCAATTGGCTCCGGGCCGGATTCACCAGCAAAAAACAGGCCACCTCGGGGTGAAGTGGCCTGTTGTTCGCATCCTCTTGGTAGCCGCACGTGCGGTTGTACTCACCATGCGTTACCGGATGTGGCGCGTCAGCGCACACTTCCCTCGACGCGTTGCTTCTTCTTGTCGTCCTTGTCGAAATTGGTCACCAGCGTTTCGGTGGTGAGCATCAATGCGGAAATGCTGGCCGCGTTGGACAGGGCTGTCCGCACGACCTTCACCGGGTCGATAATGCCCGCTTTGAACATATCGACATACTTGCCGGTGTTGGCGTCGTAACCCATGTTTTCGGGCTTCTGCCGTACTTCGTCGGCCACCACCGAACCGTCCGTGCCGCAGTTATCCACGATCTGACGGAGCGGCGCGTCGAGCGCTTTCAGGATGATATCGACGCCGACCTTTTCGTCGCCCTTGGCCGCGGAGCGGGCCTTCTCCACGGCTTCACGGCAGCGGAGCAGCGCCACGCCGCCCCCGGGCAGGATGCCTTCTTCCACGGCAGCGCGCGTGGCGTGCAGTGCATCCTCCACGCGAGCCTTCTTCTGCTTCATGTCGGCCTCGGTCTCGGCTCCTACCGAGATGACCGCCACGCCACCGGCCAGCTTCGCCAACCGTTCCTGATACTTCTCGCGATCGTAGTCGCTGTCGGTCTGCTCGATCTGGTTGCGGATCTGCTGCACGCGCTTTTCGATCTGCGAGCGTTCACCGCCCCCTTCGACGATCGTCGTGCTGTTCTTATCCACGGTGATCTTCTTGGCGCGTCCCAACTGCTCGATCCCCACGTTTTCCAGCTTGATGCCGAGATCTTCGCTGATCAGGGTGCCGCCGGTCAGGATCGCGATGTCCCCCAACATGGCCTTGCGGCGATCGCCGAATCCCGGCGCCTTGACCGCGCACACGTTGAGCACGCCGCGGAGCTTGTTGACCACCAGCAACGTCAGCGCTTCGGCATCGACATCCTCAGCGATGATCAACAGCGGCTTGCCCAGCTGGCCGGTCTTTTCCAGCAGCGGCACCAAGTCGCGCAGATTGCTGATCTTCTTTTCGTGAATCAGGATGTAGGCGTTCTCCATCACACAGTCCATGCCGGCTGTGTTGTTGATGAAGTAAGGGGAGATGTAGCCTTTGTCGAACTGCATGCCGTCCACGTACTCGACCTTCGTATCGGTCGACTTGCCTTCCTCCACCGTGATCACGCCGTCCTTGCCGACGCGATGCAGGGCGTCCGCCAGCAACTCGCCGATGAACATGTCGTTGTTGGCGCTGATCGCGCCCACGTTGGTGACTTCCGATTTGTCGGAAACCGGCTTGGCCATATCCAGCAGTCTGGCTTCGGCGGCGTCCACGGCCCGTTCGATGCCCCGGCGCACGGCGGCTGGATTGCTGCCGGCCACGATATTCCGCAGCCCTTCTTTGTAGATGGCGCGGGCGAGGACCGTCGCGGTCGTCGTACCGTCTCCCGCCAGATCGGACGTCTTCTGGGCGACTTCCACGACGAGCTTCGCGCCCATGTTCTCGAACCGGTCTTCCAGCTCGATTTCCTTGGCCACGGTCACCCCGTCCTTGGTAACCGTCGGCCCGCCAAACGACTTGTCAATGATTACGTTGCGGCCGGTGGGGCCCATCGTAATCGCCACCGCATTTGCGAGTTTCTCCACGCCCTGCAGCATGCGCGACCGAGCGTGATCCTCGAAGAGAAGTTGTTTTGCCACGACGCGAAGATCCTTATGCTGATTAATTGCCGGTGCTTACTTCACAACCTTGGCCAAGATGTCGCTTTCGCGGAGAATCTTGACTTCGTCGCCATTGATCTCGATGTCCGTGCCGCCGTATTTGCCGTAGATCACCTCGTCGCCCACGGCCACGGACAACTCCCCGCGCTGACCGTTGTCCAACAGCTTGCCCGGCCCCACGGCGATCACCGTCCCACGCTGCGGCCTCTCCTTCGCGGTGTCCGGCAACACAATCCCGCCAGCCGTCTTCTCTTCCGCGGCGATGGGTTCAACAACAACTCGATCATCAAGAGGTCGGATTTTGATCTTCGCCATAGTCTAGTTCCTTCCGTATACCCGATTAGTCAACGAGCAATGTGGATTTTCTGAATCAACCAACGCTGCCGCGCCCGGAAACGCGGCTCGATTTCCCGCTCCAGCGCCAGGGGGGCTTACATCATGCCCCCCATGTCACCACCCATGCCGCCCATGCCACCCATGCCTCCCATTCCACCACCCATACCGCCGCCGTGGTGATCGTGGCCGCCTTGTGCGCCTTCGTCCTCTTCCTTCGGCAGGTCCGCCACCAGCGCCGACGTCGTCAGCAGCAGGGCCGCCACGCTGGCACCGTTCTGCAGCGACGTAATCACGACCTTGGCGGGATCCAGAATCCCCGCTTCGTACAGGTCGCAGTAGGCGCCGCGATCGGCGTCGTATCCCTCGGTCTTGCCCTTCATGCCACGCACCCGGTTGACGACCACTGCCCCATCTTCACCCGCATTGGCGGCAATGGCCCGCAGGGGATGGTCGAGCACGTTGCGAACGATTTGCGCGCCGAGCTTCTCATCGCCTTCGAGGTGCAACTTGTCCAGCACCTTCTCGGCCCGAATCAGGGAGACGCCGCCACCCGGGACGATGCCCGATTCCAGCGCGGCCTGCGTCGCGGCCTTGGCGTCCTCCAGCAGCACCTTCCGCTCCTTCATTTCCGTCTCGGTGATGGCCCCGCAACTGATCTGAGCCACACCGCCGGCCAATTTCGCCAGGCGCTCCTGCAGCTTCTCGCGGTCGTAATCGCTGTCTGTCTTCTCAATCTCGCGGCGGATCTGCTCCGCGCGACCTTCGATATCCACCTTCTTGCCCGCGCCCCCGACAATGATCGTGTCGTCGGAATCGATTTTCACGCGCTTGGCACGCCCCAGGTCGCTGAGCTTCACGCTCTCCAGATCGATGCCCAGATCCTTGAAGATGGCCGTGGCGCCCGTCAGCACCGCGATATCGCCCAGCATGGCCTTGCGCCGATCGCCGTATCCGGGAGCTTTCACCGCGCAGACCTGGAGAATGCCGCGCATCTTGTTCACGACCAGCGTGGCCAGCGCCTCACCCTCGATGTCCTCGGCAATAATCAACAGCGGCTTGTTCGCGCGGCTGATCGCTTCCAACAGCGGAATGAGCTTCTTGTTGGCCGAGATCTTCTCTTCGTAGACGAGGATGTAACAATCCGAAAGCTCAACCGACACTGCGTCCTGATTTGTCACGAAATGCGGGGAGAGGAATCCCCGATCAAACTGCATCCCTTCCACTACTTCGACGGTCGTCTCGCTGCCGCGACCTTCCTCAACCGTGATGACGCCGTCCTTGCCAACCTTCATGAAAGCGTCTGCCAGGACATTGCCGATCGTCGGATCGTTGTTGCCCGCGATCGTGGCCACCTGCTGAATTTCCGTCTTGCTCTTCTCGTTGATCGACGTGGCCATCTTGCCGATCGCTTCCACCACGACTTCGGTAGCCTTGTGAATACCACGAGCCAGGGCCATCGGATCGCCGCCGGCGGCGATCATCTTCAGACCCTCACGGAAGATCGCCTCGGCCAGGATGGTCGCAGTCGTCGTGCCGTCGCCGGCGACTTCGTTCGTCTTGCTAGCCGCTTCTTTCACCAGCTTGGCACCCAGATTCTCGTACGGATCATCCAGCTCGATGTCCTCGGCCACGGTGACGCCGTCTTTGGTCACCTTCGGAGAACCCCAGCCCTTGTCCAAGACAGCACAGCGACCTCGGGGACCGAGAGTGCTACGGACAGCACGTGCCAGCTTCGATACGCCGGTCAGCAAAGGCTGCCGAGCTTCGTCTTCAAAGACCATTTGCTTTGCCACGTCCGATTACCTCCTCTTGGTGACATATGCGATTGCCCGCCAAAGCCACTCCCACTACACGCGTCGCGCCTCGACAGGTCGGATCGATAATGATGGCAGTCAATTCCACGGGCCGAAATGGCAGTCGATAATTACCGCCGCCGTCTGAGAAGCAAGCTCCGTGCCAATAACGGACAAAACACCATAAACTGTTATTTCAAAATACTTTACGAACATACATGACAGACTTTCTGCCAGCTGCCAATTCGGCAGGACCACGATTTACGATCCGTGACGTGATGGAAGACCGAGCCGATGTGGTACATTCCACGAGACCTCTTCGCGTCACTGGACAAGTCCCGCCCAGCTCGGCCGGAGAAGGACCATGTCGACCTACGAAAATGAGAACCCGCCCAAAGTACTCCCGGCCGAAGTACTCCCTTCGCCTCCGCCGTCCCGCGGTTGTGGTTGCGGAGCTTGCGCACTCGGCTGTTTCGGTGCGGTGGTGCTCGCCGCCATCGTAGCGGCCGCTGGCGTCTGGTACGTCTGGAAGAAGTTGCCCGATTGGTCGCGCAGCGCGCTGGTTGCGGCCGTTGAGCAGTCGGACCTGCCTGACGAACAGAAACAACGCATTGTTACCCAGGTAGACCGGGTGGTGGGGGAGTACAAAGCTGGACGGCTGACAAAGAAGCAGTTCAGCGGCATCCTGCAGGAATTGACGGAGTCGCCCCTGATGTCGTTGCTCGTCGCTTTCAGTGCCTCGGAGAAGTACATTGAACCTTCCGGACTGGCACCGGAAGAGAAGGAGGAGGCACGCATCGTCCTGCAGCGCGTGGCTCGCGGCGTGCATGAGCAGCGTATTACCCCCGAGCAACTTGACCCGGCGTTGGACTACCTTTCCACCAAGGATGCCAACGGCAACCGCCAATTCGCGGACAAAGTCACCGATGCAGAACTGCGCGCGATGCTGGCAGAGTGCCGGCAGATCGCGGACGAAGCGCAGGTACCGCCCGGACCATTCACGGTCGATGTGGCCGCCGCCATTGAAAAGGCGGTCGACCAAGCGCTGCAGCAGCCGAAACTATGAACTGTCGCCGCGCGCGGCGGTGTTTTCGTAGATCCCGTACCAAACTCCGTTCGAGGCGAAACCATGCTTGCTGACCCAGCCAACCGCGGATCGTCACCGGGCGACTCTGCCGCGTTGACGGTCCGGCAATGCGTGACCCTGGCGTGCCTGCTGGAGGCCACGGCCCCCAAGCCCGGCAACGTCCATCGCGGGGCCGACTTTGAGGACCTGGTCTTTCTGGACTTCATCGTCAGTGCCGTGGCGATCGGCGAAGTGCTGGACGGTACCCCGACGCGTGGGGTGGGGGCCTCGATACTGGCCGCCATGGAGGCCACTCATGAGCAGGTACGCACCAACACGAACCTCGGTACGGTCCTGTTGTTGGCCCCGCTGGCAGCGATACCGCGGGAACAGCCGCTGTCTACCGGTATTGCACATGTGCTGACGGCGCTTGGCCCCGGCGACGCGCGGGCCGTTTATGCCGCAATTCGGCTGGCCCAACCCGGCGGCCTGGGACGGGTCAAGGATATGGACGTGCAGGATCCGGCGCCACGCGACCTGCTTGCCGCCATGCGCGAAGCCGCTCCGCGCGACCTGGTGGCGCGGCAATACGTGGAGGGCTTCACGCAGGTGTTTGCCGCGGCTGAGCAACTGGCCACCCATCGCCGGCAAGGCTGGACGTTGTCCGACTCCATCATCCACACCCATGTGCAGCTGATGGCCGACTTTCCCGACAGCCTGATCACCAGAAAATGCGGGATGGAGGCGGCGCTGACCGCCGCGCGGATGGCTGCCGCCGTCCTGGCAACCGGCGGGCCACAGGACCCCGGCTATCAGGAAGCCCTGGCCGACCTGGATTTCTGGTTGCGCAGCGACGGCCATCGGCGCAACCCGGGCACGTCCGCCGATCTGATCGCCGCCGGTCTCTTTGTCGCCTTGCGCGAGCAGGTTATTGGACCCCCGTACCGTTAGCGCGGCGCCACGGCGCGCCCGATCGCCGCCGCCTTCAAGGACTCGCACGATGTCAGAGCATTACTGGGTGCGTCTCTGCAAAGAGAACCTTGTCTTCAGCGCCGCGCATTTCATCACCTTCGCGGGAAACGTCTGCGAGCGCCTGCACGGCCACAATTACGGTGTCGCTGCGTACGTCTACGGCGCGTTGGATGAGAACCAATACGTCGTGGATTTCGTCGCGCTACGGGACACACTGCAGGCCATCGTCAGCGAACTGGATCATCACATGCTGCTGCCGACGAAGCATCCGTCCATTCACGTGGCCGCGGGTCCGGACGAAGTCGAGGTCCGTTTCGAGCAGCGGCGTTGGGTCTTCCCGCGGGAGGACTGCGTGCTGTTGCCGCTGGCCAACACGACCGCCGAATTGCTGGCCCGGTACGTCGGCGTGCGGCTGCGCGAACAGCTCGAGACCCTCACCGGCCGTCGCCCGGAGAAGATCCGCGTCGAGATTGACGAGAACACGGGACAATGGGCCGCCTGTGAACTGGACGATTAGCGTCCACTCTGCCGGTCGTTGCGGATTCGCCGAATTCCCTGCGGGATTCGACCGATGAATGAGTGATGTACGGCATGGTCGGGGCCTGGCGAACAATCGGAACTGACACTCGGCGACTAACGTGACCACTCTGCGCAAAGCGGCCATCGTGCTCATGAGCCTTCCCCAAGAGGAAGCCGCTCAGGTAATGAGCAAACTCAAACCGAAGCAGGTGGAAGCCGTTTCGATCGAGATTGCCAAGCTTGGCCGCTTCAGCAGCGACGAGCAGGAACAGACGCTGGCAACGTTTGCCGAGGCCAACCCGAACGCGCTGGGCGGCAGTTCCGGCGGCCTGGATGTGGCCAAATCACTGCTGGAAAAGGCGCTCGGGCGCAGTGCCAGCTCCGCCCTCGAGAACATCCAGCAGACGGTGGAGGGACTGCCATTTGGTTTTCTCAAGGTCGTCGATCCGCAGAACCTGCTGACCTTCATCAACGACGAGCATCCCCAGACAATCGCGCTGATTCTGTCGCACCTGCCGGCATCGTACGGCGCCCAGATCATCGCCGGCCTGGGTCCTGATCGGCAGCTCCAGGTGATCCGCCGCATCGCCCACATGGGCCAGACCAACCCCGAGATTCTGGAGCAGGTCGAACAGGGGTTGGAGAACCGGATGTCGGCTGTCGTCAACCAGTCTTACGAACGCGCCGGGGGCGTGCCCACGGTCGCGGAGATCCTCAACGTGAGCGAGCGCGCGACGGAACGCGCCCTGCTGGAGAGCCTCTCGCAGGAAGACCCGGAACTCGTGGAGGAAATCCGCCGGCTGATGTTCGTGTTCGAGGACATCACGAAACTCGGCGACAAGGATATCCAGACGATCCTCAAGAACGTCGAGACGGGGCAGTGGGCCGTGGCCTTGAAAGGGGCCAGCAACGAACTCAAGGAACGCATCCTGGGGAACATGTCGCAACGAGCGGCCAAAATGCTCACCGAGGAAATGGAAATGCTGGGGCCCGTGCGGTTGTCCGAGGTCGAGGGTGCCCAACAGCAGATCGTCGACATCGTGCGGCGGGTCGAGGACGCGGGCCAGATTACCCTGCATGCCGCTGACTCGCAGGAAGAGTATATTCAGTAGCCGATCCGCGCAGCCGCCTCATCGTGGCCGAACCGGTCTGGTCGCCGTGATCCAGCCGGCGGTCAAGCTCCGGATTGCGGTGGTTCATTTCCGCCAGGACCACCGGAAATCATCGACTTCCGATTCCGCGAGGCCAGCGTGCACGCACTTGTCACCGGGGCAGGGGGGTTCCTCGGCCGATACATCGTGGAAGGCCTGGTGCGCCGCGGTGATCGCGTGCGCTGCCTGGTGCGCCGCCCCACTCCGGAGCTGAGCGCGCTGGGCGCCGAACTGGTGCCGGGCGACGTCCGTGACGCCGCCGTCGTTCTGCAGGCGTGCCGCGATCGGGAGATCGTCTTTCACACGGCTGCCGTAGCCGGGATCTGGGGGCCCTGGCAGCATTACTACAGCATCAACACGGTCGGTACACGCAACGTCGTGGCCGCGTGCCAGCGTGCCGGAGTGCCGTACCTGGTCTACACCAGCAGCCCCAGCGTGACGTTCAACGGGCAGGACCAGGCGGGAGTGGACGAGTCGGAACCGTACGCCAGCCGTTGGTTATGCCACTATCCGCATACGAAGGCGTTGGCCGAGCAGGAGGTGTTGTCCGCCAACGGAAGCGGTGGACTGCGCACTTGTGCGCTTCGCCCGCATCTGATTTGGGGTCCGCGCGACCGGCACCTGATCCCGCGGCTGATCGACCGCGCCCGCCGGGGGCGTCTGATTCGCGTGGGAGACGGCCGGAACCGGATCGACATGATTCATGTGGAAAACGCCGCGGCCGCCCACCTGCGAGCCGCAGCCGCGCTGCAGGAAAGGCCCGAGGTGGGCGGACGTGCCTACTACCTGAGCCAAGGTGAGCCGGTGAACTGTTGGGGATGGATCAACGAGATTCTGAGTCTGGCGGGTCTCCCCCCCGTGCAGCGTTCGATTTCATTCCGCACCGCCCGGTGGCTAGGCGCCCTGTTGGAGGGTCTGCACACCCTGTTTCGGCTCTCGAGCGAACCCCGAATGACGCGTTTTCTGGCCGCACAGCTGGCCTTGTCGCACTACTTCGACATCAGCCGAGCTCGGCGGGAGTTGGGCTACCAGGCGACGATCTCCACGGCCGAGGGCATGGACCAGCTAGCTGCCTGGCTGGCCGCCGGCGAGCGGTGATTGAAACGCCTGCCGCTTGTCAATGCTTGCTCGACTCGGTAATTTTGGGGATTCGATAAGGAAGTAGCCGATGATTGCCTCCCACCGTAGTTCGCTGCCGGACGATCGCCGGATCGTGATTACCGGTATTGGCTTAACGGCGCCGAACGGAGACACCTGGACGGAGTTCCGCGAGAGCTTGTTGCAGGGCCGGAGTGGTGTTTCCGAATACGAAATCCGTTACGTGGGCAAGACGCTGGCGGGCGTTTGCCGCTTCGATGCCTTGCGCTACCAGACGCGTAAGGACGCGCGCCGCGGCACGCGTGCCGGCAGCGTCGGAGTCTACGCAGCCAATGAGGCGGTGCGGCACGCCGGGCTCGATTGGGATAACTGCGACAAAGCTCGAGTGGGCGTGTACCTGGGAGTGACCGAGCACGGCAACGTCGAGACCGAGAAAGAGATCTACGAGCTGAAGGGCTACGACTACGATACCAGCTACTGGTCGCACCATCACAATCCGCGCACGGTGGCGAACAATCCCGCCGGCGAGGTGGCCCTGAACATGGGCATCACCGGTCCGCACTACACGATCGGTGCCGCCTGCGCAGCGGGCAATGCCGGACTGATTCAGGGCGCGCAGATGCTGTTGCTGGATGAGTGCGACGTCGCGCTGGCGGGCGGTGTTTCGGAGAGCATCCACACGTTTGGCATCTTTGCCAGTTTCCGCAGCCAGGGGGCGCTCGCCGAACACCAGGATCCCACGCGCGCTTCCCGGCCCTTCGACCTGCAGCGCAACGGAATCGTCGTGGCCGAAGGCGGCTGCGTGTTCGTGCTGGAGCGGTTGGCGGACGCGCGGCGGCGCGGCGCGACCGCTCTGGGAGAACTGGTCGGCCACGCGATCAACACGGATGCCACGGACTTCGTACAGCCCAACCCCGACCGGCAGGCCCAGTGCATGCAATTGGCCTTGCGCCGCGCGGGGCTGACCGCCGAGGAGATCGATATTGTCAGCAGTCACGCGACGGGCACGATGTCGGGCGATGCGCAGGAATGCACTGCCCTGCGGCAGGTATTCGGCGCGTCGGAGAAGACCTGCATCAACAACACGAAGAGTTTCATTGGCCACTCCATGGGCGCAGCCGGCGCGCTGGAACTCGCGGGAAACATCGCGTCGTTCACCGACGGCGTCTGTCACGCCACGATTAATGTCGATGAACTGGATCCCGCCTGCGACCTGCGCGGGCTGGTGCTCAACGAACCGCGCGAGATCGCCCGGCCCCGGTACATTCTCAACAATTCGTTCGGGATGTTGGGCATCAACTCCGTGGTGATCGTAGCGCGAGTGTAGTCTGAACTGGAGAAACGGAAGCATGACACCGGCAGAGATTCGGGAAGAAATCCTGGATATTCTCAGCGATATTGCCCCCGACGAAGATCTCAGTACGCTCAACGATGACGTCGCGTTCCGAGAGCAGTTGGAACTCGACAGCATGGACTTCCTGGACATCGTAATGGAACTGCGCAAGCGGCACCGGATCCAGATTCCCGAAGAGGAATACACGCAATTGGCCAGTATGGCCAGCACGGTCGCGTATCTCGCCCCGCGCATGAAGGACATCGAGGCCCGGCCGTGAGGTCGCACGGAATGACGAATTACCGGTGGAAGACGATCGGCAGGTAAGCCACCTGTTGAGCGCGCTTGTCGGGATTCGGGTCAGCGTTCACGGGTCGGTGAAGAGACGGGGATCGGCCCATGTTTTCGGACAGTGTCTGGTCCTGACGGCACACCGCCAACGCCGAGAAATGCGCCAATTCCCCACTGACCCGTGACCGCTTGCGGATTCGTGATTCCCATGTACGACACGCTGATCATCGGAGCCGGGATGTCAGGATTGGCGGCCGGTATTCGGCTGGCCTATTTCGATCAGCGTGTCTGTATTCTGGAGCGGCACCACACGATCGGCGGTCTGAATTCTTTCTACCGTCTGCGCGGCCGGGACTACGACGTGGGCTTGCACGCGCTGACCAACTACAGCCCCAAGGGGGCCAAACGGGGGCCCTGGGCGCGCGCGCTGCGGCAGCTCCGTTTCCAATGGGAGGACTTCTGTTTGTCGCCGCAGATCGGATCCGTGATCCGGTTCCCGGCCGTTGAATTGCGGTTCGGCAACGGCATCGAACTGCTGGAAGCCGAAGTGGCCGCCAAGTTCCCGCGCGAGTCGGATGGATTTCGGAAACTGCAGGAGCAGTTAACCGACTACGACGAACTGGATCAGACGCAGTACGACCTGCCGGCGCGGCCGATTCTCCGGCAGATCATCCGCGATCCGCTCCTGGTGGAAATGCTCCTCTGCCCCTTGATGTGGTACGGTAATTCGCGGCCCCACGATATGAGCTTCGGCATGTTCTGCGTGATGTTCCGCAGCATCTTTCTGGAGGGCTTCTCGCGGCCGCTGGCCGGCGTGCGGCTGATACTCAAGAACCTGATCAAGCGTTTCCGTTCCCTGGGAGGAGAACTGAAGCTGCGCGCGGGCGTGGAACGCATCAAGGTAGAAGGGGACCGCGCCGTCGGCGTCGTGCTGGAAGACGGCACGGAGCTGACCGCCCGCCGGATTCTCTCCTCGGCGGGACTCGTGGAGACGCTGCGCATGTGCGACGGCAGTTCAACCGCCACGGTGCCGCCCGGCGAGGCGCTGTCGTTTGCGGAGTCCATTTCCGTCCTGGATCGGCAGCCGCGCGACCTGGGCCACGATCGGACCATCGTCTTCTATAATGACTCCGAACAGTTCCACTGGGACTCGCCGCGCGATGAGCTGTTGGACGTGCGCACCGGCGTGATCTGCTCACCGAACAACTACCAGTACGCTGACGAAGCCGGCCTGCCGGAGGGCGTGATCCGCATCACCGCCCAGGCCAATTTCGATCGCTGGATGGACCTGTCAGAAGACGAATACCAGCGGCAGAAGTTGCGCTGGTATGACCGGATGTCCGCCGCCGCCGTGCGCTTCATGCCCGACTTTCGCAGCCACGTCATCGACACGGACATGTTCACACCCAAGACCATTCGCCGCTTCACCTGGCATGATCGCGGAGGCGTCTACGGCGCGCCGGACAAGCGACTCGACGGCACCACGCATTTGAAGAACCTGTTTCTCTGCGGCAACGACCAGGGTTTCGTGGGCATCGTGGGTTCGATTGTCAGCGGCATCACCATCGCCAACCGCCATTGCCTGCAGGACTGAACAGCCCCATGCCCAGAGACTTTCTTCACGGCGCGCGCGACGAGTACGATGTCATCGTCATTGGCAGCGGGCTGGCGGGACTGACGGCGGCTAACCTGCTGGGACGCGCGGGCCATCGCGTGCTGCTGCTCGAACAGCACTACAAACTGGGCGGTATGGCCACCTGGTTCCGGCGTCCGGGCGGGTACATCTTCGATATCTCGTTGCACGGATTCCCGCACGGCATGATCAAGAGCTGCCGGCGCTACTGGTCCAGCCAGATCGCCGACCACATCGTGCCGCTGCGGCTCATCCGCTTCGACAACCCCGTGTTTGCGCTGACCACCAGCTACACGCGCGACGACTTCACGCGGCTGTTGAGCGAGCGGTTCGGCATTGCCCGCGAAACGGTGCAGGCGTTTTTCGACACCGCGCGGAGTATGAACTTCTACGACGACCAGAGCGTCACGACGCGCCAGCTCTTTGACCGGTTCTTTCCCGGACGCGACGACGTGGTGCGGCTGCTGATGGAGCCGATCGTCTATGCGAACGGCTCGACGCTCGAAGATCCGGCGCTGACCTATGGCATCGTCTTCTCCAATTTCATGTCGAAGGGCGTGTTCACATTCGAAGGCGGTACCGACCAGCTGATCGGCCTGATGCGCGAGACGCTGAAACAGAATGGCGTGGATGTGCGCATTCGCTGCGAGGCGCGGAGCATCTCCGTGCAGAACGGGCGCGTCCAGGCCGTCCAGGTGGGCGGCCGTACGATTCGGACGCGCGCCGTCATCTCGAACGCCAACCTCCAGTCCACTGTCTTCCGGCTGGTGGGCGCGGAACATTTCGCTCCGCAGTTCAGCGCGCAAGCGCGCCAGGTGCGCCTGAATAACTCCAGCACGCAGGTCTACCTGGCCCTGAAGCCGGGTGAAGAACTGGATGAATCCACGGGAGACCTGCTGTTCAGCTCCACGGCGCGCGAGTTCCGCACCGACCTGCTGCTCAGCCGCGACATCACCAGCCGCACATTCTCCTTCTATTACCCGCGCACGCGGCCGCAGGCGCCGCCGCGATCTTTGATCGTATCCAGTACGAACGCGCACTACGCGGATTGGGCCACGCTGGATGAAGCTGCCTACGAGACCAGCAAGCAGGAGTTGATCGAAACGACCTTGAACGCGCTGGAAAAGTACGTGCCGCGCGTGCGCGAGCGGCTGGCCTATGTCGAAGCGGCCACCCCGCGCACCTTCGCCCATTACACCCAACACCTGGCCGGCGCGAGCTTCGGCACCAAGTTCGAAGGTCTGGCCGTCAGCCGGGGACTGCCTGAGCAGATCGCCGGACTGTATCATTCCGGCAGTGTGGGTATCATCATGTCGGGCTGGCTCGGCGCAATCAACTACGGCGCGATCGTCGCCAACGACGTCGATGCGCACCTGATGCGAACCGCCGCAGCGGGAGTTCAGCCATGAGCCGCAGTGAAATCGAAGCCGCGATTCCCCACCGGCCCCCGATGCTGTTGCTCGACGAAATCGTGCACCGCGGTCCGGACAGCATCACCTGCCGCAAGACTTTTCGGGAGGATGAGTTCTTCTTCCAGGGACACTATCCCCGGCAGCCCATCGTCCCCGGCGTGATCCTGTGCGAATCGGCCATGCAGGCGGGCGCCGTGCTCTTGTCGCAGTCCCTGCGGGACATGCCCGGTGTCCCCGTCGCCACACGGCTGAATGACGTCAAGTTCAAACGCATGGTGCACCCGGGCGAAACCGTGGAGATCCTGGTCACGCTGAACGAGCGCCTGGCCAATGCGTTTTTCCTGCGAGCTAAAGTCACCTGCAGCGGTAAGCTGGTTGTGAGCTTCGAGTTTGCCTGCACGATGGCCGAACCTGCATAATGCACGAAACAAAAGTGCCACCACCGAGCCACAGAGAACACAGAGGAAGGCACGAGAGGTGACAATCACAGCGCGCCGGATTCAGGACAATCGAAATCGTTGCGCAACTCCCTGCCCTACTTGTCCCTTCTTCACCCTCTGTGCCTCCGTGGTGAATAATCCGGGCGAGCGGTACGGCTGCCTTTCATTCGTGTCCCTGAGACTTCGCGAGGACTCATGTCCACCGACTTCCTACAATTGTCCGGCCGCACGATTGCCGTCTTTGGCGTGGCCAATCGCAAGAGCGTCGCCTATCACATCGGCCAAGTGCTGGAACAAGCCGGGGTGCGCGTCGTCTACGTCGTGCGCAACGAGGAGCAGCGAGACAAGGTCTGCAAGCTGTTGCCGGAGCGCACGTTGCTGTCGTGCGACGTGGAATATCCCGAACAAATCCAGCGACTGCGCGAGGACCTCGCCGCCCACTGCGGGTCGTTGTATGGATTCGTCCATTCCGTGGCTTTCGCGGACTATGAAGGCGGCCAGAAGCCCTTTCACGAGACGAGTAGGTCGCAGTTTCTCCGCGCCGTGGACATTTCGTGCTTCTCGCTGATCGCGCTGGCCAACGCGCTGCAGTCATTGCTGGATCCCGACGGATCCGTCGTCACCATCTCGATCTCCACCACCCGGATGGCCAGCGAAAGCTACGGCTTCATGGCGCCGATCAAGGCGGCGCTCGATTCATCGCTGGCGTTTCTGGCCAAGTCCTTCAGCCGGTTCTCGCGCGTCCGGTTCAATGCCGTAGCACCGGGGCTGCTGAAGACATCCGCCTCCGCCGGTATCCCCGGCTACGTGGACGCCTATCTCTATGCAGAGCAGGTCATTCCGCGGCGGCAAGCCGTCCAGACGGAAGAAGTCGCCAACGTGGCGGCGTTTCTGCTCAGTCCGCGCTCCGCGGGCATCAACGCCCAATCCCTCATCGTGGACGCCGGCATGTCAATCAACTACTTTGATGCGGATATTGTGCGTCGTATGAATTCGTAAACGGATCGGAGGCCGGAGACTGGAGGCCGGAAGCCGGGACAGCAGCGGCTTGAGTCTTCGTTTCCAGAGTGCTCACGCCAAGACGCCAAGACGCAAAGGGGATCTGCAACGGTCCTGATCTTCTCTGCAACTCAGCGTCTTTGCGTGACTTCCCTGTTGCCAGAGGAATCTCCTGAATGATGGATGGGGGCGGCATGATGTTCAGTTCGCGTTGTTGCCGTGACAGCCAGCCAGTGTTGCCAGGGAGTTGCGTCGTGCGTAGTTTCGCCTTCGTCCCGTGGCTGTTTGCGATAGCCGTTAGCGCGACGTCGCTGGGTGAGGAGTCCGCCACGAGGTGCCGGGAGTTGATTCGTCAGGCCGGCAATGCCGACGAGGATGAGCAGCGACTGGGTATCCTCCGGCAAATTGCCGCCATTCCCGGGCTGGACGCGGCCTCACGCAGTGACGCCGAGAAGTTGGCCGCCTTCGTCGATCGCTGGCTGCACGACAAATCCCTTTGGCGCTGGTTCGATCGCGAGGTCCGCCAGAATGTTGACTACGATTTCGGTATTGCGCGTGAATCGGCCTTTTATCCGCTCACTCACCTCTACCGCGGGCGGATGCTGTTCTGGGTGACCAACGAGTACGGCAACATCATCGGCTACCACGACGAGCGGAGGCGTTTTCTCGACAAAGCCGTCCAGGAATTCTCGGCTGCGCAGGCCACGTTTCCCGATAACCGGATCGTCGCGATGTACTTGGGTCGACCGCTGGAATGGCCGCGTCCGGAAGGCACCGCCGTGAACGCGCCGCAATGGGCCGTCATGCAGCACGAAGGTCTCGAGCGTTTGCAGGAACTCGTGCACTGGTGGATCGACCACCGGCTGCAGCCGAATGGCGAGTATGGCGGCGCGTGGGACGACGACTGCGAGATGTGGCGGTCCTGGGTGCCCGTGATGATCGCCTTTGCCGATCCGAAGATCACGCAGGCGCAGGCATTCTTCTCCGACGCCTTGCTCCGGCAGGATTACATGCGCGACGGCTATACGTCGCGCACGTATGATGTCGAGCACACTGCCGAGCCCACCTCGGACACGATCCTGCCGATGATGCACCTGGCCGCCGACGATCCCGTATGGGAGCGCCGCGCGCGCCGCCTGGCGGAATTGATGGAAACGGTCTGGACGGGCGTGAATGAGCGCGGGCAACTGCAGTTCAAGAGCACGTACTTCAATGCCCAGAAGGCCGATCCGAATCCCGAGCGGGCCTGCGATACGCCCTACTGCGTGGTTTCCGTTTTGCCCGCGCTCTTGCTGTGGCAAAGGACCGCCGATCCGCAGTTGACGCAGTTGTTTTCGCGGTGGATGGACACCTGGGTCGAAGCGGCGCGGCGGGACGAGGCAGGCAAGCCGCCCGGAGTCATTCCGGCCGCCATCCATTGGCCCGACGGGGCCGTGAAGGGGCCGGGGCCGGAATGGTGGGATCCTCGACACCACGGAGAACCGCGGTTGTATGAGTGGCCCGCCGCAGTGGCCCATCTCTGCGACGCTCTCCTGCTGACCTGGCACATGACCGGCCAGGAGAAGTACCTGGAACCCTTGCGTTCGATGGCCCGCCTGCGGCAGGAGTGGCTCAACGGCGGACGCAAGTCCGGCCCTCCGGGATCCGCCGCTTGGTGTGCGGCACGCATGGATTGGCTGGGAGGCACGCTGGCGAAGTACCAGCTGTTGTCGGGAGACCGGCAGTTTACAAATCTGTTGGAACGCAACTACTCGGTGCTGGACTCCGCGGATTCCGACCCGGTCCACGCGGGAACGGCAGGGGAACTGGACAAAGCCGTCGCGGGATTGCGCGTCAACTTCCCGTCATATACGAGCGAGGTGCGGTTCACGGATCGCGTATTCGCCTTTGCCCGGCTCTACGACAACGACATGCTGTTCCCGGACGCCGTGCCCGCCAACGCGCGGCGCGCGCAGCCTGCCGTGCTCTATAACACGGCCACGGGTGACTGCGGGCAGTTTTCCGTCTTCCCGCTGAACGCCGTACGGTGGCTGACCCCGCCGCGCGAGATCGCGGCGCTGGTGACTGCGGCTTCTCGCCGGCATCTTGCGGCCGAGTTGTTCCATTTCGGCCAACAGGAGCGGAAGATGAGCGCCGAGTTGTACCTCTTAGCGCCCGGGGAATACACCGTGGAACTGCTTTCTGCCACAGACGGACGGGTGTTACCGGGGCCTACACGGCTTACCCGCAATGGCCCGCGGTCCCAGATCGCCTTCACGCTTCCGCCGCAGCAACTGTGCCGCTTGCGCGTGACCGCGCAATAGACCGGAATCGCGAGCGTTCACGGGTCGGTGAGCCGATCCGTGATCACGCCGGATGCTCGCAGAAGAAACTGCGATCCATGAGTTCCAGTTGCGTTGCGACGATGTCCTGCGTCCTGGCGAAGAAGCAATCCAACAGGCGGGGATCGAACTTCTTGCCGCGCAATTCCGCCATCACTTCGAAGCATCGTTCGCGCGGAAAAGGCTTCTTGTAGGGACGACGAGTGGACAAGGCGTCGAAGACATCGGCAATCGCGGTGATCCGCCCTTCGATCGGAATGTCCTCCTTGGCCAGCCCCATGGGATAGCCGGTGCCGTCCCAGTTCTCGTGATGGGTCTGGGCGATCTTGGATGCCATCAAGAGCGTCTGAGAACCGCGCACGCGCAGGATATTGTCCCCAATGCGCGTGTGCGACCGGAAGACGCGTGCGTCCTGATCGGACAACGGTTCGATGATCTCCTTGCCCCACGCGCAGTGCTTCTTGATGATTTCGTATTCCTGCGCGTCCAGCCTACCCGGCTTGAAGAGAATACTGTCCGGGACGCCGATCTTGCCGACGTCATGCAACTGGGCTGCCAGCTCCAGCATTTCGACATCCACATCGCTCCAGCCCACTTCGCGTGCGATCAGGCCCGCATAGCGTCCGACGCGCAGCACGTGGTAGCCCGTCTCGTTGTCGCGGTGTTCTGCCGCGCGTGCCAGGCTCAGCACCAATTCGTGGCGGGATTGCTCCAACTCGGCGGTGCGGCTGCGGACCAGTCTTTCCAGCTCCACCGCCTGCTGGGCCTTCTCGTCGAAGTGTTTCTTGGCGGTGATGGCGTTCTTGATGCGCGGGATCAGATCGGTGGGATCCAAGGGCTTCGCCAGGAAGTCGTGAGCACCCAGCTCCAGCGCCTTGCGTTTGATCTCTGGATCGGTACTAGCGGTCAGAATGATGACTGGAATGTGCGCCAGCGCCGGTTCCTGGCGTTTGGCGGACAAGATATCCAAGCCCGAAATCTGTGGCATGCGGATATCCAGCACCAGCACATCCGGCATCCGCTCCCGGAGCAGGTCCATCGCGTTCCGCGGCTGCGTGGTGACGATGAACTCCTGATAACCGGCCAGCGTCAGGTGGCGCTGGAGGGCGAGGATGTTCACTTCCTCGTCGTCCACAATCATGATGCGTGCCGCCAAGGCGTCGTCGGGCAGATAGATGCGTTCGCACACTTCTTCTTCCATGACGATCTCCGCGGCACCTGAATTCGGCGGTGCGACGGCAGTCACGTCGGACTGGCTCGCATCCGCACGGGCCACCGAGGCCGACGTCGTCACGGTTGTTGCGGCATCCGCGGAGTGCGGGCTGGAGTCGCTGGCGTAGCGGTTGAGCAGCGCACCAAGTCGGGCAGTAAGATCGGCCAAAGGCCGCTCTGCTGCCGCCTGTGTGACCGCCGGCGATTCACCGGTGATTTCGTCAGGTGTGCTTACGACTTGGTCAGACATCTTACGGTTCTCTTTGCCACCCTGGCATTGAAACTAGCCAACCATGCTGCCCCCTTGCCCCGTTATCGATCTGATATCCATGCCCTGTGTGAAAATCTAGGTCAGTGCTACCGCTGAGGTGGTAACTTGACCTATCGAAGGCGAAATAGTTGCGCATTGCAGTGCAGGTTGTCACACTGGTAACGGACGGTCATCTGTGACGGTTGTACGGCCTGTTACGCTTCGGCAGCGCAACAGGCGTCGGACGATTCCGCGGCGTCTTTCCGGTCGACCCGGACGGACTCCGCCAGGGCCACCAGCTCCTGAAGCAGCGGTGGAATGTTGTCCGCCGATTGGTTCTTGGCCAGGGACTCCAGCCGGCGAGCCGGCTCGGTGAACTCCGAGAAACCGACGGTGCCGCCGGTGCCTTTCAGCCAATGCGCGTGGTCGGCCAGCGCCCCGAAGTCCCCCTGGCAGAAGGCCTCGCACATGGCCTGCAGGCGTACGGCGAGCTGTTCCGCAAACCGGGCGATGATGCGCTGGAACTCCGGATCGTCCGGCGCGAAGATCGTCGTCGTGGGACGCAGCGGTCGTCCCGCAGTCGGGGTTGGCGGCGGGGAAACGCGGCTCTCCGCACTTGGGGCGGGCACTCTCGGCGTTTGTGCCTCGCTTTGACCGGCTACCGCCTGGTCACCGGCTGTCGCGGCGTCGGCAGGGACTTCCCCAATTTCGCTGGCCAGGAGTTCGAACAGCTGATCGATGTCAATCGGCTTCGTCAGGTAATGGGAACAACCGGCCTTCCGGCACCGGTCCTCATCCCCCTGCATGGCATTGCCGGTCAGGGCCACAACCGGCATGGTGTACCCCAATTCCCGCATGCGGCGCGCAGCGGTGTAACCGTCCATGACCGGCATCTGCATATCCATGAGCACCAGGTCGAACTCGGCTTGCCCGGCGCGTTCCAGGGCGACCTCGCCGTTCTCGGCCTCACGGACTTCCAGTCCGGCGCGGCGCAGCAGCAGGGAGATCAGTTCGCGGTTGGCTGCTCCGTCGTCCACGAGCAGCACGCGCGCGGAGCGCAATCGGATGGAACCGGCCGAACGCCGCAAGCGCTGCTGCTGGGCCTGACGTCCCGCAGCCTCAGCCGCATCCAGCATGCGAACGCGCGACAGCGGGCCGGTCTCTACCCGCACGGTGAACGTACTCCCCTGGCCGGGAGTGCTGCGCACCTGGATCTCGCCCCCCAGCGCCTCTGCGAACCGTTTGCTGATGGAGAGTCCCAAGCCGGTGCCGCCGAATCGCCGCGTCACGGAGCTGTCAGCCTGCTCGAACGGGTTGAAGATGCGCGCCATCTGCTCGTCCGTCATGCCAATGCCCGTGTCCGTCACCTCGAATTCGATCCTCGGCCGGTCGCTCGGCGGAGCCATGCGGCAGACCAGTCTCACGCCGCCAACCTTGGTGAACTTGATCGCGTTGCCCACCAGGTTTATGAGGACCTGTGACAGGCGAGTCGGATCGCTGTAGATGGTTTCGGGGATCAGTCCTTCGACGGCCGACTCGAGCGTGATGCCGGCCAGGTCAGCGCGAACGCGCAAGACGTTCGTCACATTGCAGAGGACGCTGTAGGGCGACGCTTCCATGATCTCGACCTGCAGTCTGCCGGCCTCGATCTTCGACAAGTCCAGAATGTCGTTGATCAGTTCGAGCAGGTGTGTGCCGCTGGAATGGATGGTGTCGAGATAGTTGAGGCGCTGCTCCTCGCTTTCCGCAATACCGCGGCGCAGGACGTCGGTGAAACCCATGATGGCGTTCATGGGAGTCCGGATCTCGTGACTCATATTCGCGAGGAAGTCACTCTTCGCTTTGCTCGCGGCTTCGGCTGCCTGCCGGGCCTTGGCCAGCTCCACATTCTGTTCCTCCAGCCGCGTAACGTCGTCAAAGGTCACCATGACGCCGCAAAACTGCCCGTGGTTGCCCAGCAGTGGTGAGCAATTGACGTGGAAACTATGCAGGTGGCCCTGAGCGTCCTCCAGGTTTAAGCGCGCGTTGGCGACGGGGGAACGCTGCTGCAACGCCTCCACCCAAGGCTGGTGGCTGGGTGCGGCCGCCGCGTCCGTGCGCCACTTCAAAGCCGAGGCGCGCATGCCGATCAGCCGGCTGGCTTCCATGCCGACGATCGCGGCCAGGGCGTCGTTGGCCAGCAGGATGTTCTCTTTGGTGTCCAGAATGAGCAGGCCTTCCGCCAGGTTGTTCAGCGCATCACGCACGCGGCGCGGCACCGCTTTGGATGGATCCAGATACTTGAGCACCAGCCGCAGGATCAGCGAAAAACCGAGAAAACCCGCGGTGGACAGGAACGCGACAAAAAGCGCGAATTGCGACGTCAGGAAATGCCACCGCGCCGTACCGTGCAGCGGGGTGAAACTCAATTCGAGCTGCCCCCATTTCTGGCTGTTGGTCTGATAGATCGGAACCTGCATGCGCTCGGGCGTGGAGCGGCCGTTGGTTAGCGGCTTCCAGCTCGCCACATGTGGTCCCGCGGCCAGGACCAGCTCGTCTTCCACGGTTCGCAGGCCGATGGACTGGACTTCCTTGTCGCGATCAACAACCGCCTGAAAGAGAGTGTTGAGTCCCTCGAGGTCGCTGTGTGCGACCAACGCGGATCCGCTCAGTGCCAGCGACTCGCAGAGCCGCGCCCGCCCTTGCACCTTCACTTTGTCGGCGTCCGGCAGCAACCCCAACGGTTTGGCCAGGAACACCACAAACAACATGACGCTCACCAGGGCCAGGCTGATCCGCACCCGAGGGGAAAGTCGCTTCATTTCCGGATGTCCTCGTCTCACCACGCCACAGGACGGAACCATGTCGGCCGCCCGCGACGTCAGGATTCCTGTACTCGTCTGCCTTCGGATACCTCGCGTGCACGCCTTTCCACCAGCTGTTCCAGCGATTCCTCCTGGTCGTCCCTGCCGGAACCGTCGCCGACGGACGCGATGGCCAGCGGATCTAACAGGGTCCAGGCCGGCATCGAAGCCAGCAGACTCGACAACAACAGGCCGCTACGCAAAGCCCACAGGACGTAGCCGACAGTAAAGCCCGACGCGATGGTACCTACCGAACCGATGGCGACAATCTGAAACTGCTGAGCCCCGTCGACGTCGTCACGGAACGCATCCAATTCCTGCCACAATTGCCGCGAAGCCGCCACGTGAACGTACGCTTGCCCCGAACCAGTAACGGACGTCGCCTCGAATTGCGTCCCGGACTGGCCTCCCGCCATCATGTCACCGGAACTCCGCACCGCCCCCCGCGAGTTGCCGGTGCGGACTATGGACGCGTTCCGCGTCGGCGCCGCGATGGATTCGGCATCCGATTCGCTCACTGTCCGCTCGTCCCGCGCCAGCAGGATCCGGTCCTTCTCCGCCTCGACCACCGCGGCTCCCAGTTCTTCTGCCGAAGCGACCAGGTCCCCAGTTCGCGGCGGTTGCGCACCGGCGGGCGCCGTGCCGCCCGGTGCCGGCGGCGGCGGTTGAGTCGGCACCGGCGGCGGTGAGTCGGGCCTCGGAGGCAACTCCGCGTTTCCCGGCGGACCGTTGCCGCGCGGCGGCTCAACCTGCGGGATGTAGATCAGGTTCGGCTGCACCAGAATCGATACCAGCGCCACGTTGCCAGCCGAGATACCGTCCGAAACGTAGTAGGCGAAGGTGACTACTCCCACGCAATTGGCGTCCGAAACGTATTGGAACGAGCCGTCGGCATTCAACGACACGGTTCCGTGCATCGGTCCACTCGCCAAGACTGCAGTCAGCGGGTCATTCTCGGCGTCATAGTCATTAACCAGGACTCCCGCAGTCCAGGGAATGACCAGCGTTTCACCCGCCTGGACCGTGTAGACATCGTTCAGCGCCACCGGCGCGTCGTTCACCGCATTGACCGTGATCGCTACCGTGACCACGTTCGACTGCGCCGTGCCATCGGACGCGCGATATGTGAAGCTGTCCGTCCCGTGGAAGTGGGCATTGGGCGTGTAGTTGAACGACCCGTTCGCGTTGAGCGTCAGCGCGCCATTGGCCGGGCCACTGACTGGGACCGCCGTCAACGGATCTCCATCGATATCGCTATCGTTGGCCAGTAACCCCGGAGCCGCGATGCTCAGCGGCGTGTCTTCGTTGATTGTGTAGCTCTCGTTGTTGGCCACGGGCACGTCGTTCACCGCATTGACCGTGATCGTTACCGTGGCCAGATTCGACTGCGCCGTGCCATCGGACGCGCGATACGTGAAGCTGTCCGTCCCCTGGAAGTGGGCATTGGGTGTGTAGTTGAACGATCCGTTCGCGTTGAGCGTCAGCGCGCCGTTCGTCGGGCCGCTGACCTGGACCGCTGTCAACGGGTCCCCGTCGACGTCGCTGTCGTTGGCCAACAACCCTGGAGCCACAATGATCAGCGGCGTGTCTTCGTTGATCGTGTAGCTCTCGCCATTGGCCACCGGCGCGTCGTTCACCGCATTGACCGTGATCGCTACCGTGACCACGTTCGACTGCGCCGTGCCATCGGACGCGCGATATGTGAAGCTGTCCGTCCCGTGGAAGTGGGCATTGGGCGTGTAGT
>Ga0233425_10001522_pt1 | contig 51587 bp, 50 predicted proteins | sample Watercolumn_Towu_2_FD_181712 | JGI IMG/M metagenome (GOLD analysis project Ga0233425, IMG submission 181712) | Freshwater microbial communities from Lake Towuti, South Sulawesi, Indonesia - Watercolumn_Towuti2014_140_MG | ecosystem: Environmental > Aquatic > Freshwater > Lake | place...
CGCGCTCAAATCCCCATAGCGGCGCATAACGACTCGCGGTTTCGTGCAACAGAGTTTCTGCAACGCCTCCCTTCAGGCGTTGCTCACCCGCATCATCCGCCGCAACGGCGTCGCAGAAACCTCTTCAATGCGCGACGTAGGAAGAATGGCGTTCTTGAGCCCTTCCTGGCGGATCGATCATGCAACTCACCCCGCTTTCTCTTCGCGCAGGATGCGCAAGAAATCTTCGGGCGTGACGACTTCGATCGCCTCATATGAGCCGAGCGTCAACAAATCCTTGTCGCGCGAGACGAGGAATTCGGCGTTCGCGGCGACGGCGCACGCGACGATCATATCGTCGTTTGGATCGCGAACGATTCCCGCGAGCGGGGAAGGGTCGGAAACGACCGTGCCGAGCCGCGCGAGCTCTTCGCAATAGGCCACGATGTGCTCGTTGGAATATTTGTAGCGCTTGCGAATGCGTTCGCTCGTCGCGAGCGTCGCAGCGGTCTCTTCGAGAATGTCGTCCGAAACGAACATCTCGTATCGGCCCTCGGCGGCGAGCTTCAAAAGTTCGGCGGACACGCCTCCTGGCTCGGGGCGAAGCATGGCGGCGACAAGCACGGTCGTGTCGAGGACCGCCTTAAGCATGGCTGCGAGCGCGCCGATGGGCCTTCACGTCCTCGGCGATGCGTTCTTCCTCGGCGGTAATGTCTTCGGCGGGGTTCGGCTGCGCGTCCACGACCTGCGCGGAAATTTCCTTGATGCGCTGATAGGCGCGCTCGCGCTGAACGACGGCGACGGGCTTCAGCAGCACGCCCTCGGGCGTGACGCTCGCTTCGAGATAGTCCCCTTCCTTCACATTCAGGGCCTGCCGTATATCGCTCGGCAAAGTAAGCTGGGCCGCGCGGCGCACGCGCATGAGCGTCATGTCGACGATCTCCGATGAGAGGGACATGGAATATATACGAAATTCGCAATTTTGTTGGGGCGGCGTAATTCACATTGTGGATTTGTCAAATGGGGCGGATGTGGATTTCTGCTTTCCACAAAGATGTTCGTGTAGGTGCGAACTAGGAAAAGCGAGAGAGCTGGAGATCGCGGCGACTCCTCGCCTATTCTGATTGGCGTTGTCTTGCCGACGCTCATTGTGGTTCCGGCAAGTTGATAACCTTTGTGTCGCGGCAATACCTCTTCATGAACGCCTGAACCTTAGGCAGATCGGCGTCATTGTAGACGAAAATCTGGGCAATTATCACCTTGACATAGTAGCGTCCGTATGTTGATATGCTCCCACAAGGAGCAATCACCATGTCCGACGATCTTTCCAACCCGATCTTCCATGACGAAGAAGCCGCCCGCAAGTGGCTTGAAGCTCGGGTTTGGCCGAAAGGCCCGATTTGCCCTCATTGCAAAGCCGAAAACCGCGCCACGCTCATGAAGGGCAGGACGACGCGCGCCGGCCTCTACCAGTGCAACGCTTGCCGCGAGCCGTTCACGGTCACGGTCGGGACGCTCTATGAGCGCTCGAAAGTGCCGCTGCATACATGGCTGGCCGTCACCTTCCTCATGATGTCTTCGAAGAAGGGCATGTCCGCCCTTCAAATCAGCCGCATGATCGGGCGCCCATATAAGACCGTCTGGTTTCTCTGTCATCGCATCCGCGAGTCGTTTCGTGACGGTAGCGCCGCGCCATTCGGTGGGTCGAACGCGCCGGTCGAAGCGGACGAAACCTTCGTTGGCGGCAAAGCCAAGAATCGCGCTTTCAAAGAGCCAGCGCCGAAGAAAGCCGTTTTCTCGCTTATCGACCGTGAGAAGGGCCAGGTCCGCTCGTTCCATGTCCCGAACGTCACTGCCAAGACACTGCGCCCGATTATCGCGAAGAACGTCGAAGCTGCTTCCGTGCTCATGACGGACGAAGCGACGGTCTACGGCGGCATTGGCAAGCGTTTCGCCGATCACCACACCGTCATTCACTCGGCGAACGAATATGCCCGCCTCGGCTCCTACATACACATCAACACGGCTGAAAGCTTCTTCAGCATCGTGAAGCGCGGGATCATTGGCGCTTACCATCATGTCAGCGAGGCCCATTTGCATCGCTACATGCTCGAATTCGATTACCGCTACAACACGCGCTCTATGCTCGATTTCGACCGCATGGCCGGGAGCATTCCCGGCATTGTCGGGAAGCGCTTGACCTATCGGCGAACTTCTCACGAAAGGCTCTATCAAGCGTGATGCGTATGCCTTCATTCGCTGGCGAAAAAAGCAGTGATCTTAGGAGCGCGTCTTCCCCTTATGGACGCGCCCCTTGCTCGTGGGGCGCGCTTTCTTGTTCACTGGAGCCGGCCGATGTTTCGGACCGCCCTTGATCGCAGCGTCAACAGCGCGCTCAAATCTCGACCACGCTTGCCGCTCGTAATCTGATTCTTGTTGGTCGGACTGCATCATTGCAAACTCCTTAATGCCGCATTGAGACGCGCTGCTTTAGCGATGCGGTCCATTGTGTCTTGCTGAGACTCGCGGAAAGAAACCACCGCATCCAGCCTCGCCATGGCGAGGCCCAAAGTTGGCCCTTTTACCGGATTCGATTTTGATCGCTCCAGCATCAGGATAATCGATACAGCGATGTCACGATACCTTTCAGCCTCCATCTTGACGACCAGGGCCTGCAAGGCCCTTTCTTCGGATGTCGCCAAATATATCGCGACAGGCGGCGACGCGGGTGGCTTTATGACGACATCAGCCTCTTGCCCGACAAGTTCGGGGCTCACCTCAGCCTGCTCTGCAATGTGTGCTTTGCCATCAAAAGCTTGGTGTATTGCGGCAATTGCATCCGCTCGGAAGGTGCTCCTAACGATCTGAGGGCTGAGCAATGCCAAATCCTGCAAGCGTAGCAATAGGCCGACAAAGCGAACTGCTGCTTGGCCAATTTCCTGATCGCTCAGAGGCGGCGAATACAGGGTTCGCGAGTCCTTGTCGAACTGCGCGCCGTATTCTTCGAGCAACGCTTCGAAAGCCTCCCCACGCGGCTTCCCACTCAAATCGACCCCATTAGCTTCCAAAAGAGGGATTTGCGTTCCGTCGTCTTCAAGACGCCAGCGCTTGCGCTCATCGCGGACAAAATAAATCAACAAAGGATCGCCGTCCGCATTTGCATATGGGGTGCAAACCGCGTAGCCGCCGCCCGGCACACTGCGCACATCCAACGAAGCGCAAAACGCATCGCAGATAAGTTCCTTCACTGGAACAGCTCCCCTTCACGCGCCGCTGGCGACCCGACGATATTGAACGCCCTGAATGCAATATTTAGAGCGTCAAGCTGCGTTACGCTAAACGTATGTCCCACAGGGCAAATACGGCATTTCTCATGATCGCGCGATTCCTTGACGACGCCGCGCGTAACCCTATCGAGCGGCCCCGTTTTCAAGTGGCAATGCCAACCGTGATGCGTCGGATGATACTCAACACGCCCGATCAAGGCTTGGTCATGCCCGAAAATTATACCAAGCCAGCCGCGATATTGCGCCTTTGCGTCATCGAAAGCGACAAGAACGCGGTATTGGTGAAGGTCGCATTCCGCTTCACAAACACACCAGTCGTAAGAGCTTCCCAAGACGTATGAATGCGAGCGCGATAGCGGGAAGGCATTGCGCGGCATCTTCTTCCCAAAATGCCAGTCGCCAATCTTGGTAAGCTTCTTTTCCTTACGGGCTGTGAGCAGTGAGCGCATCGAGCGAGCTTACTCGGAACAGCGTTAACGTCACCTTTCCAAATCGGCCCGGCGAGATATCTAGAGCCTACTATGTCAAGGTGATAATTGCCAAAATCTGCTTATTGTCGCCTCGCGCGTCATCGCAGCCGACGGGTAACTTTGCATTCAAGAGAAGCTTCCCGACGCATTCCATAGCCGGCGAGGTTGCGCACCAAGATTCGGCGTTGGCTGGGGAGGTAAAAGCAGCCAGCAAAGCTGCCGTCATGATGATCGTACGCATCACCAGAACCTTTCTTTCATGGCCCACATGGCCCGGCAAAGACAGCGCGCCACCAGCCTTCTTCACGGCCGTTCAAGCGATCGGCTCCGGCGACATGGCGGGCGCAGTTTCCGCCGCCGCGCCGCCGAAGCGGCGGTAAATGAACGCCGGGGGCGGCGCCTGTGACTCGGTTTCCGCGTAGGCGGCGAAGCGCGCGTGCTCGGGCGAGAGATGGCAGGCGGGATCCGCCGCCGCCGCGTCGCCGGTCATGGCGAAGGCCTGGCAGCGGCAGCCGCCCCAGTCGATCTCGCGGCGCTCGCAAGAGGAGCACGGCTCCTTCATCCAGGCCGTGCCGCGATAGGCCTCGAACGGCTGTCCGTGGCGCCAGATATCGGCAAGCGGGCGCTCGCGCACGTCGTCGAAAACGAGGCCGGGGATCGTCTGCGCGGCGTGGCAGGGCAGGGCCTTGCCCGATGGCGTCACGGCCATGATCGAGCGGCCCCAGCCGCCCGTGCAGGTCTTGGGGCGCTTGGCGTAATGATCGTGAATGACGAAATCGAAATTCAGCACGCCTTGCAGGCGCTTCTTCGCGTCGTCGACGATCCCGACGGTTTCGAGGAATTTTTCGCGCGTCGGGATGAGCGCGGCGCGGTTTTCCTGCGCCCAGGCGTAATACTGAATATGCGCGACTTCGAGACGCTGGGCGTCGACCTCGCCGCAAAAATCGATCATCTGCGGCAGATGGTCGATGTTCTGGCGGTGAATGGGCGCGTTGATGGTGAGGCCCATGCCGAGTTCGCGGATCCAGCGCGCGACCTGGCGCTTCTTTTCGACGCCGCCTTGGTATTGCGAAATGCGGTCGGCGTTTTCGGGCTCCACGTCCTGGATCGACACCTGCACATGGTCGAGCCCCATCTTGGCGAGGCCGGCCAGCCGTTCGCGCGTCAGCAGCACGGCGGAGGTGACGAGATTGGTGTAAAGCCCGGCGTCGACGGCGTATTCCAAAATTTCTTCAAGATCGCGCCGCGCCGTGGGCTCGCCGCCGGTCAGATGCAGTTGCATGGCGCCGATCGACGCCGCCTGGCGAAAGCAGTCGCCCCATTCGACGGCGGTCATTTCGACATTGGCGCGCTCAAGTTCGAGCGGATTGGAGCAGTAGGGGCACTGCAGCGGGCAGCGGTGCGTGAGCTCGGCGGCGAGCCCCGCCGGCCCGCCGGCGAAGGGCGCAATCGACGCAGCGAAGTTCGACAACGGCGGCGGCGAAAACGCCTCCGGCCCATCACGCAGCAGGCGCTTGTCGGCGAGGCCCTGAAGCAGCTTGGTCACGTCGCGGGCGATCACCTCGACCGGCGCGGAATATCGATCCGCGAGACGCGCCGCGATGTCGGCGACGCTGGTCTTACCGTCGCACAGCCGCAGCACGGCGAGGCTGATCGCGTCGATTTCATAGGCGCGCTCAGGCGCGAGAATGACGAAGCGTTCGCGCGCGCGGTCCTCATGCAGGCGCGCGAAGCGCGCGAAGGCCGGACGGGAAGCGGGAGAGATGAGATAGCGGACGGCGGCCATGAGCGTTCCGTGGACTTCGCTGGACATATATAGGTTTCACCGCGTTCTGTCGCCGCGTTTGCGGGGGTTGAAGGGGCCGATTTCTTCGAGGGAGGCCTTCAACCGGAGATGACCGCCCGGCGACGAGTCTGGAATTTACGCTTGACGTAAAACATAAGCCTCATTACTCGAATAGTCATGATCCTGAGCTACAGGGACAAGCGGACGGAAGCCTTCGCCAAAGGAGAATTCGTCCGCGAGTTCCAAGGCTTCGACCGTCAGGCGTGGAAGCGCCTCGAAATTCTCGACGCCGCCGTAAGCCTTGCAGAATTGGGCCAGTTGCCAAGCAACCGGCTGGAAGCTCTGAAAGGCGATAGGGCGGGACAATATTCGATCCGCATCAACATGCAGTGGCGGATTTGCTTCGAGTGGCTCCATGCCGCCGCCGGACCGTCGAACGTCGAGATCGTGGACTATCATTAGGATGAGGAGAAGAATCATGGCCCGTCCTGCCATTCACCCCGGCGAAATCCTCGCCGACGAACTCGAAGAGCTTGGCGTCACGCCGACCGAGCTTTCCCGCCAGATCAACGTCCCGCCGAACCGCATTACCCAGATTATCAAGGGGCAGCGCAACGTTACGGGCGATACGGCGCTGCGTCTTGGCCACTGGTTCGGCACGAGCGCGCAATTCTGGCTTAATCTTCAGAGCGCTTACGACATTCGTGTGGCCGAGGAAGCGTTGGGCGCCGAAATCGCCGCACTCCCGACGAGGCTGGTTGCTCCCAAAGGCCGCACCGAGCAATCGACCTTGATTTGACAAGAGTCCGGCGTAATAGACGCCGGCGACAAAGCGGTTAGTCTCTCGTCAAAACGCCACAACGATCATCCCACCCCAACTCGCGGGGCCAGCTTCTCTCACGAAGTGGGAGAAGGGAGCGGCATGCGCGCTTACGCCGCCCCCTCTCCCGGCCGCCACGCGCCGGCCGGAACGACGCCCGGCGCGACATAGGCCTGATGTAGGGCGTCGAGTTGCGCCCACAGCACGTCGCATTTGAAGCGCACCGCCGCGACGCAGGCTTCCTGCTCGGCGCGGCTCAGCGCATTGTCCTTGACATATTTGAGCGCGAATTCGGAGTCGCGCGGCGCCTGACTGAGGCGGCGCTTGAAATAGGCCATGACGTGGTCGTTGACGAAATCGTAATTCTCCAGCATCCCCGCGATACGCTCGCGATGGATGGAAGGCGCGAACAGTTCGGTCAGCGACGACGCAACGGCCGGCAGCAGCGGCTCCTCGACGACGAAGCGCACATAGGCTTCGACGGCGAATTTCGTGCCCGGCAGCGCGCCCTTGCGCGACATCACATAGTCGCGGGAAAGGCCGAGCGCGTCGGTCAGGACCAGCCAGCGTTCGATGCCGCCCGCCTCCTCGCCGAGGCCGTCGTGATCGTGAATGCGGTGAATCCATTCGCGGCGCAATTCGCGGCAATGCACGCGGCTCATGAAGGCGGCGTCCTTGCGCGGCACCGCCTCCTGATAGCAGTAGCGGTTGAGCGCCCAGGCGGCGACCTGATCCTTGTTCAGCTTGCCGCCATGCAGCAGCTTATGGAACTCGTGCTTGTCGTGATAGCGCTCGGCGCCGACGGCGCGGATCGCCGCCTCGAATTCGTCCTTGGAGAGCGGTGGCGCGTCCCGCCAAGTCGCGAAATCGAACTCGTTCATAGCGTGACCTCCATGCCGTCTTCGCCGATGTCCCAGCCCGCGGCGTTCGCCTGCGCGCGCGCGCTCGAATTTTCGTCGAGCGCGGGATTCGAATTGTTGATGTGCACGTAAATCTTGCGCGCGACATTGAGCGGCGCGAAGGCGGCTATGGAGCCGTCCTCGCCGCTCATGTTGACATGGCCCATGCGCGAGCCGGTCTTGCCGAGCAGGCCCTGCTCGATCATCTCGTTTTCATGCCAGAGCGTGCCGTCGAAGAAGACGAGCGCCGCGTTCTTGAGCCGCGCGGCGAGGGGTTCGTCGATCTTCGCGCAGCCGGGGATGTAGAAGAACGACTTGCCGGTTTTCGTTTCGACGATTTCGAGGCCGAGCGTGTCGCCCGCCGTGGTGCCGAAATTGGGGGCGTTGGCGTTCTCGAGATAAAGCGCGATCTTGCCCGGCACGGGAAAGGCGCGGATCGCGAGGCCGAGAGCGACGCCGGCGCCCTTGACTGCGACCGCTTCGCCCATCGGCAGTTCGATACGCGGCACGAGCTGCGTCTGGAGGATGGTGAAGATCGGATTGGCGCCGAGCGCTTCGAGCACGCGGCCGGCGGCGTAGACGCTGAAGGGCTGCGCCTCGCGCAGCGTGAGCAGACCCGAAATATGGTCCACGTCGCCGTTGGTCAGCGCCACGGCCTTGATCGGGCTGGCGCGCACGGGATCGTCGGCGCGGGGCGACAGTTGCGGCGTGCAGGCGATCTGCTGGCGCAGGTCGGGCGAGGCGTTGAGCAGGAGCCAATTGACCCCGTCCGCGCTCGCGGCGAGCGAAGACTGCGTGCGCGGCTTGAAGCCCGGCCGGCGCTCGCGCACGGCGCGGCAGTTGGCGCAGTTGCAGTTCCATTGCGGAAAGCCGCCGCCGGCGCCCGAGCCCAAGATCCTGATTTGCATTGCCTGTCGCGTCCGGCGCCGGGTTTGCTCCCGGGCCGCGCCTCCCTTGCGCGCCTGTCGTTTGGCGGCACTATGGCGCCGGCGGCGCAAAGCGCAAGTGCGGCAAAGTGGCGCTGAATTCCTGTAAGGCGGGAGCGGGCGCCGTCCACATCATCACTGCAATCCCCCGTGTGTTCTTCCTGGACCCAGTCTGGTCTAGCGGCGGTTTCGTCCTAGTTGATGACAGGCTGGCGTTCGACGTAGTCGGTCTGATCGGTGGCCGCTTGGCGAGTGGGAGCAGGCGAGGCTGCTGCGAGCGGTGATTTTCTGCGTCATATCGAGTCAGCCATGGAGGATCGAGACATGCGCTTTACCTTGAAATCCACACTCTTGAGCGTGCTTTGCGGAGCATTCGCGTTGGCCGCGCCGGCAAGCGGGGCGAGTGCGGGGCCATTGAGCGTCGCGCATCCAGACGCCCTCGGCGCGACCGCGCCATTTATCAGCCCTGTTAGAGGTCATTGGCGGCCGGGGCCAAGCTGGTCCAGTCACTGTCATTGGCATCGATACTGTACGAAGCGCGGGGAGGCGCACGGGTTGTTGGTTTGCCTGGGGTGGGGTTTTCGCAGGCACTGTCACCCTTAGGAGTGGTAGGCAGGCATGAATTGCGACGACCACGCCGCGGCGATTTCCTCGGGCGTGAGGGATCGCTCGTGAAACTCGTCCCCCGCTGTCGCATCGCGATGGCGGGGAAGGAGCGCGCGCATTGGCGATCCGGCGGATTTTGTGCCATGAATTACGCCATGAGCGCCGTTCCAAAAATTCCCGCTTATCTCACGCTCGACGAGTTCCTCGTCTGGGACGCGCCGGGGCCGGAGCGCTGGCAGCTTGTCGACGGCGTTCCGACGGCGATGGCGCCCGCGAGCCGCTCGCATGGGGCGATCCAAATCGAGTTGGGCCGGCTGATCGGAAATCACTTGGCGGAAAAGGGCTTGCCCTGCTCGGTCATCGCGGCGCCGGGTCTTGTCCCTCACATCAACGCCAAGACCAATTTCCGCATCCCCGACCTCGCGGTGTCTTGCAAGGCATATGAAAAGGAGGAGTACGCGGTGTCCGGCGTAGTGCTGGCGATCGAAATCCTCTCGCCGAGCAACAAGGCGGAGACCTGGTTGAACGTCTGGGCCTACGCCAGCATCCCCAGCGTCAAGGAAATCGCGGTGTTTCACAGCGTCAGGCTCGGCGTCGAACTGCTGCGCCGCGGGATCGACGGCGGAGAAGGCGCTTTTTGGCCCGAAACGCCGGCGCTGATCGAAAAAGGCGACGTGACCTTCGAAAGCGTCGGCTTCTCGTTTCCCGTCGCGGTGGCCTATCGAACGACGCGGCTCGCGGCGGAGGCGCCGAAGTAGCAGCCGGTGGCGGCAACGGCGAGCTTGTGTTCCGCTTCCAACGGATGATTCCGATGCGTCATTCCGGACGTTCGCGGAACGCGAGCGATCCGGAATCCAACAGGAGCAAGCCCGCATGTTCTCGGTCGTTCGGCCATGGCCTGGATTCCGGGTTCTTCGCTTCGCGAAGCCTAAGGAATGACAGCGGCCGGAGGGCGGATCGATACGCGATTAGACCGCTCTTGCTCACAACTCCCGCAGTTCCGGCCCCGGGCGCCTTGACAGCACGCGCCAGGTTCCGGCGAGGCCGAGCAGCACGGTGAAAACCAGCGCCGCCAGCGCGGTCGCGGCGACGGCCCCGATGGGCACGACGAAATCCAGCTTCATCAGCAGTTTCGTCATCGCATAGGCGCCGCCGCCGCCGCAGATGAGCGCGATCAGCGTCGCGATCGCGCCGAGAAGGCCGAACTCCATTGCATAGGCGGAAGCGAGCCAGGGCCGCGTCGCGCCGAGCGTCTTTAGGACCACGGCGTCATGCAGCCGCGCGCGCTGGCCCGCCGCCACGGCGCTCGCCAGCGCCAGGATCGCCGTCAGGATCGCGATCGCCGCCGCCGCGCGCGCCGCCAGCGCCAGTTGGCCGGCGATCTTGTCGACGGCTTCGAGCGCGTCCTTCACCCGCACCGAGACGATCGCCGGAAAGCGCTTGGCAGTCTCGCGCGCCAGTTTCGCGTCGCGCGCGTCGCGGGACGCGGCGTCCGGCGAGTCGTAGGCGATGGTGAAGAGCTCCGAATAGGGCGCGCCCGCAAACGTATTGGGCGAGAACACCATCACGAAATTGATGCCGTAGGTGCGCCAGTCGAGCCGGCGCAGATTGGCGATGCGCGCGGTGATCTCGCGGCCGAGCACGTTCACCGTGATCTCGTCGCCGACCTTGGCGCCGATTCCCTCCGCGACCTTGGATTCGAGCGAAACGAGCGGCGGCCCGCTATAATCGGCCGGCCACCATTCGCCCGCGACGACCTGCGAGCCCTTGGGCGGCGCGTTGGCGAAAGTGACGCCGCGGTCGCCCTCGACCGCCCATCTGGCGTCGTCCGCGACCGTAATCTTTTCGACCGGCTCGCCCTTCACCGCGACGAAGCGTCCGCGCATCATCGGCACATGATCGACGCGCCCGTCCGGCGCCTCAACGGCGAGAAAAGCGCCGAAGTCCTGCACCGCCTCCTTCGGCGCGTCGACGAAGAAGAAATTGGGAATCTTGTCGGTCTCGACGCGCGCCAGTTCGTTGTGGATCGAGGCTTCGACCAGAGCGAGCGCGACGAGCAGCGTCTGCGTGAGGCCGATGGAGACGATCAGCGCCGGCGCGAGACTCCTGGGACGCGCTATATTGGCCAGCGCGAGCCGCGCGCGGGCGTTTCCGACGCGAGGCAAAGCGCGCGCGGCGCGCATCGCCAGCCAGGCCGCGCCGCGCAGCAGGGCGAAAGCGGCGACCGCCGCGCCGACATAGATCAGCGCCAGCGTCCTGTCGGCGGAGGAGAGGAAGACGAGCGCCGCCAGTCCCGCCGTCGCCAGCGCCGCGGCGACGCGATAACGTTTCAAGCGCGATCCGCGGTCCGCGTCCTCGTCGCGCAGCAGGACGGCGACGGGCGTTTCATGCGCGCGCGAGAGCGGGCCGAGCGCGAAGATCAGCGTCACGAGAAGGCCATAAAGCGCGCCGGCCCCGGCCCCCCGCCAATCGAAGCCGGCGGCGACGGGAAGCTCGGCGAGGCGCCGCAGGCTTTCCGCAGCCGCGAAGGGAATGGCCATGCCGAGCGCGAGTCCGATGACGATGGCGACGGCCGCCGCGATCAGCGTCTGCGTCAGCGCAATCGCGAAGACGCGCGAGCCCGGCGCGCCCAGCGCCTTCAGGATCGCGAACTGCGCGTGCTTGCGCTCGACGAGGCCGCGCACGGCGTTGGCGACGCCGGCGCCGCCGGCGACCAGAGCGGTCAGCGCCACCAGCGTCAGAAACTGGGCGAAGCGTTCGAGATTGCGCGAAAACTGCGGCGAGACGCCGTCGCGCCTGCGCACGTCCCAGCCCGCCTGCGGAAAGGCCGCGCTCGCCGCCTCGACGAAGCGCGCCACATCGGCGTCGGACGCGCCGTCCTCGAGCGACACCCGCGTCACCCGCCGCACGATCGAGCCGGGAACGGCGAGGCCGGTCGCGTCCAGCGCCCTTGCCGACATCAGCACGCGAGGGCCGAAACCAATTCCGCCCGCGAGCTTGTCCGGTTCGGCGAGCAGCGCCGCGCGCAGTTGGAAGCGCGCCGCGCCGATCGTCAGCCGGTCGCCGATCTTGGCGTCGAGACGCGCAAGAAGAATCGGATCGGCGATCAGGCCGAAGGCGCCGCCGTCTTCCGCAAGCGCGTCGGAGAGCGCCAGCGCCGGCGCCGTCTCCAGCGCCCCGACCGCCGGATAGGAGCGGGGATCGACCGCCTTGACTTCCACCATCGTCGCTTCGCCGTCGTTTTTGCGAGCCATGGCGCGCATGAGGGCGATCTGCGAGAGGCGTCCGCGCTGTTCGAAGAAAGCGCGCTCTTTGGTCGAAAGATCGCGAGAGACGAGGCTGAAGGAGGCGTCGCCGCCCAGAATGGTCCGGCCTTCGCGCGCGAGCCCTTCGGAGAGAGCCCGCGACAGACCGGAAACGCCGGAAATCGCCGCGACGCCGATGACGATGCAGGCGACGAAGACGCCGAAGCCGCGCGGATCGCCGACAAAATCGCGCAGCGCAAAGCGCAGGGCGAAGGGGAGGCGGCTGAGGAACGCGCTCAAGCCGCGGTTTCCTCAACCTCGATCCGTCCCGAGCGCAACCGCACGCGGCGGTCGCATCTGGCGGCGAGCGCCGGGTCGTGCGTCACCAGCACGAGCGTCGAGCCGCGCCGCGCCCGCTGCGCGAGAATGAGGTCGATGATCGCCGCGCCGGTCTCGGAGTCGAGATTGCCGGTGGGTTCGTCCGCCGCAAGAATGAGCGGATCGGGCGCGAGGGCGCGGGCGAGCGCGACGCGCTGCTGCTCCCCGCCGGAAAGCTGGGCCGGATAATGCGCGAGGCGCGCGCCGAGCCCCACCGTTTCGAGCTCCGCCTGCGCGTGCTCGAAAGCGTCGGGACGTCCGGCGAGCTCCAGCGGAACGGCGACGTTCTCCAGCGCCGTCATGGTGGGGATGAGCTGAAAGGACTGGAACACGACGCCGATGTTTGCGCCGCGAAAACGCGCGAGCGCGTCCTCGCCCAGCGCGTTCAGATCGCGCCCGTCGATCCGCACCGAGCCGGCGTCGGGACGCTCAAGGCCCGCGAGGGTCATCAGCAAAGTCGATTTTCCCGATCCGGAAGGCCCGAGGAGGCCGATCGTCTCTCCCCTGGCGACGGTCAGGCTGATAGTCTTGAGCACATGCACGCGCGCTGCGCCGGCGCCCAAAGTGAGGTCGACGTTGGAAAGTTCGATGACGGGTTGTTGCACGGAGAGCGCCTCGCCGAAGGCGACTGGACGATTTGACGCCGCGGCGAGGCCGGAGGGCGTCTTGTCGCGCCCTTATGGCCCGCTTCGGCGAATCTTCCAAGCGGCGCTGGCGTTGGCCGCGACGATTTGCGCGGAGGTTGCGGCCCCCGCCCAGGCCGAACCCTTGCGCGCGCTCGCCTTTGGCGACAGTCTGACCGCCGGTCTCGGCCTTCCCCTCGACGCCGCCTTTCCGGCGCAGCTCGAAAAGCGGCTCGTGGCCGACGGCTTCGACGTCAAGGTGGTCAACGCCGGCGTTTCCGGCGAGACGACGGCGGGCGGTCTTGCGCGCTTTTCCTACACGTTCCAGGACGACGCCGATCTTGTCATTCTGGAGCTCGGCGCCAACGACATGCTGCGCGGCCTCGATCCCAAGGCTGCGCGCGAAAATCTCGACAGGATAATCGTCGCCGCGAAGGAGAAAGGCGCCGGCGTCGTCCTTGCGGGCATGATCGCGGGCGCCAATTACGGCCCCGAATACAAGCAGGCGTTCGACGCGATCTATCCCGATCTCGCCCGGCGTCACGGCCTGCCGCTCTATCCGTTCTTCCTCGAGGGCGTCGCGGGCGACCCGCAATTCGTGCTCGACGGGCTGCACCCCAATGCGCTCGGCGTTCAAAGAATCGTCTCCGGCGTCGCGCCGCTGGTGGAGAAGAGCCTGTCCGAAATCCGTGCGGAGCGGGCGAAGCCGCGATAGTGGTGTGACTCCGACGCCTGAGTCCGGCGGGCGTCATTCCGGGGCTTCGCGCAGCGAAGAACCCGGAATCCAGGAACATCATCGAACATGCTTGTCGCGACCCTGGATTCCGGATCGCTCGCGTTCCGCGAGCGTCCGGAATGACACTTTGGAATCGTCCGTTGGAAGCGGAACACTAGCGGGCGGATTGCGCGCCGACTACAATCCGCCGCATCGGCGCCAGAGCCGCGCTGCGTTGCGAGGGGGGGAGAGGCCATGCCGAGACTGTTCACCGCCCTCGAAATCCCCAAGCCGACCGCCGAGAGCCTTGCGCGCCTGCGCGGCGGCCTGCCCGGCGCGCGCTGGATCGACGTGGAGAACTACCACGTCACTTTGCGCTTCGTCGGCGACATCGACGACGCCTTTGCGCAGGAGATCGCGAACGCGCTGTCGCTCGTCCGCCGCCCGGTGGTCACGGTGACGATCGACCAGCTTTCGTCCTTCGGCGGCGACAGGCCGCGCGCCATCGTGGCGCGGGCGCGGCCGGAGCCGGCGCTTCTCGATTTGCAGGCGGAGCACGAGCGCTTGCTGCGCCGGCTCGGCGCGCCGCCCGAGCCGCGGAAATTCGTCCCGCATGTGACGCTGGCGCGGTTGAAGGGCGCCTCGCCCGGCGCCGTCGCCGCCTATCTGGGAACGCGCGGCTATTTCCCGCCGTTGTCTTTCGCCGCGCCGCGCTTCGTGCTCTTTTCGTCGCGCGATTCCGTCGGCGGCGGGCCGTATGTCGTCGAGGCGGAGTATCCGCTGGCGGCGGCGGCGGCCGCGACGGTCGCTGCGGGACTCGGCCCGTAGCGGGCAAGGGTGGGCAGGGGCGGGACGTCAGTCCGCGTGCGCCGCCGCTTGACGATTGGCCGCCACGACTTCCGCCAGCGACGGATCCCTGGCGATGGCTTCGTCCATCAGCGCGTTGCTCGCCGTCTCGATGCGGTCGCGAAGCTCGACGAAAAACCTGCGCGCGTCCATACCTGGCTGAATCGCCGGCAGAAACTCCATCACGACGGTTCCGGGACGCACCAGGAAGGAGCGCCGCCCCCAGAACAGGCCGGCATTGAGCGCCACCGGCAGGACCGGCACGCCCGTCTCCCGATAGAAATGCGCGACGCCGAACTTGTATTCGGGCGGCGCGCCGGCCGGCCGGCGGGTGCCTTCGGGAAAGATGAAGAACTGGCGGCCTTTCGCGAATTCGGCTTTCAGCTTTTCGGTGAGGCGCGGCAGGAGCTTGCCGCCCCTGGCGCGGTCGACGCCGATCTGCTCGGCGGCGAGGAGATACCAGCCGAAGAAGGGAAGCCAGATCAGCTCCCGTTTGAGAACGAAGAAGAAGTCGGGAAATTTGATCGGCAGAACGAAGGTTTCCCACGTCGACTGATGCTTGCAGGCGACGATCACCGGCCCCGGGGGGATGTTCTCCAGTCCGCGAAACTCGACTTTGAGATTGCATATCTTATCGAGCAGCCAGAGCGAGGTGCGGCCCCATGCCCGCCCCAGTTCGAGCGACGCCTGGCGGCGCATCGCCAAGCCCGGCAGCCACGCGACCATCAGGACGAAGACATTGACGTGGAAGGCGATCTGGAAAACGAGCGAGCGCAGGAGAAGCATGAGGCGGGCCGGTCCCTTTCGCTGAGCAAGTTCCGAAAAAGTTGATGAGACTTTTTCGATAAGAACTTGCTCCAGCTTTTTGAATTGGCGCGATTTCTTATCGACCGAACGATTCCGTTCGGTCGGAAAGCGCGCTAGAGCGCGTCCTGATCGCGTGGAATCACGCGATCGAAAAGGACTCGCTCCAAATCAAGAAGTTAGAGCATGTCCCGATCGAAAAACCGCTTCGCACTTTTTCGGGACATGGTCTAAGCGCCGCCGCTTTCTTACGGCAGTCGGGCGGCGGGAAACAAGGGCGGCTTACTTTGCCGCGTCCTTTGGCGAGACCTCGTCGGCGCCCATGTCGCGCTCGAACGTCGTGCGCGCCAGGGCGCGCAGATATTTGAGGTATTCCCGGCCGAGGAGGCGCGTGACGCGCCGGTCCCGCGCCCAGTCTCCGACGTCGGCGTGATCGCTCACCACCGCGAAGGGGTAGAGCGTGACGCCCGGCATCGCGGCGGCGATTTCCACGAGGGCGCGCGGCATGTGGTAATTCGAGGTGACGACGATCAGCGGACCCTTGATGCCTCGCCTTTTCGCCCAGTCGCGCGTCTCGCGCGCATTACCCTGCGTGTCCTGCGCCTCGTAGCCCAGATCGACGCAGCATTCGAACAGGTCTTTCGACATCGGCACGCGCCGCGCGATGTCGGAGCCGTGCGTCGCTCGGTTGACGCCGGTAATCAGCAGGCGTCGCGCCTGCCCGCGCGCCAGCAGCGAAGCCGCCTCCACAACGCGATCCGAGCCGCCGGTCAACGCAACGACGCCCTCGGCCTGGGCGACGGGGGTCGTTTCCTCGCGCTCCAGCGATACGGCGAAGCCCACGAAGCCCGCGACCAGCGTCGAACCCACGAAGACGAGGAGGCAAAGCGCGCCCACGGCGATCGCTCGCCAGGTCGAACCGCCCTTCCGCTTCAAAGGTCGAACGCCGTCGGCCTCCGTCACTCTCAAGCCTTTCCCGAATCCGCCGGCCAAGGAAGACCCGCCGCGCGAGCGGCGCCTGTTTCGGTCTAGAGCAAAATCCGAAAAAGTTGATAGACTTTTTCGGTAAGATTTTGCTCCAGCATTTTGAATCTGGAGCGATTTCTTATCGACCAGACGATTCCGTCCGATCGGAAAGCGCTCTAGGCGTGTCCATACCGAAAACGGCTCGCAAGCCGAGTTGAACGCTGCGGGGATAATCGTTTCAACATACGCCCGGTTTCACAAGAATCTCAGGGCAGGACCAAAACTTGGTTGATAATGCGCGAAGCGGAACGTCGCGATTTCTCGCAGTTGCCGCCGCTTTGGCGTCCGGCTCCGCTTCAGTCGAGGCGCCCGAGTCGGCGCAGGACGATGAAACGCGACAGCGCGCCGGTCAGGATCGCTACGGCGGCGGAAAGGGCGACGATCAGTCCGTAACCAACGGGCTGCAAGGCAAATCCGCCGAAAATCGCCTCCATCTGGTCGCCGCCCGGGGTCGCCCGGAAACGGTCGGCGGCGAGCCGCGCCAGCGCGAAAAAGGCCAGCGCCGCCCCGCCGCCCAGCAGCGCGCCGCGCAGACCGAGCGCGAGGAAGCGCCGCTGGAACTCCCGCGCAATGAAGCGGTCGGCCGCGCCGACGATATGCAGAACCTCGACGATCTCGCGATTGGTGTCGATCGCCGCCCGCGTCGCAGAGATCACGGCGACGGCCATGGCGGCGACGATCAGGGCGAAGACGGCGAGCGTCGTCAGGACGACGGCCCGCGCCATGTCCCCCAGCCTCGCCACGAAAATGCGGTGATCGTCCAGCGAGGCGGCCGGCGAGGCCTTGGCGAGATCCTGCCTGAGTCGGTCGAGATCGGGGCGCCGCGTGGCGTCCAGCGTGACGACGATCATGCGCGGAATGGGCAGTTCCGACAGGTCGAGCCCCTCGCCGAGCCACGGCGCCAGCAACGACTCCGATTCCGCCTTGCTGAAAGCCCGCGCCGCGCTGACCCCGGGGGTCTTGCTCAGCGCCTCCGCCGCCGCGCGAATGTCGGCCTCGATGTCGCGGCCCGGCGCCGCGCGGACCTGGACGCTGATTTCCCGCGCCGCTTCCCTGCGCCACTCGACGCTGGCGTCGGCGACCAGCAGGGCGGCGCCGGCGGCCAGCGCGGCGAGAAAGGTCATGATCGCGATGACGATCGTGAGCGAGCGCCCGGCGATCGTGTCGGCCGGCGCCAGCGGCGTGGGCCGGGCGGGCCTGTCCTGGACGGAATCCTCGGCGGCGGCGCCGTTGCCCGGAAACGGAGTCTTGCGGAAGGGAAGACGCGCCATCGCCGTTCACTCGAAAATGTGCAGGCGGCCGTCGGCCAGCACGAGGCGGCGCGCGCTCTCGAACTGATCCATCAGCTGCAGGTCGTGCGTGGCGATGACGACGGCGGTGCCGGATTTGTGCAGCTCCACGAACAGCCGGAGCAGCCGGCGCGCCAGCGTCGGATCGACGTTGCCCGTGGGCTCGTCGGCCAGTAGGAGTTCCGGCTGGGAGATGAGCGCGCGGGCGATGGCGGCGCGCTGCTTTTCGCCGCCCGAAAGAACCGAGGGAAGGCTGTGTTTGCGGTCGTTGAGCCCGACCCACTGCAACAGTTCGACGACCTCCGCCCGATAACTCGCCTCCTCGCGGCCCAGCACTCGCAGGGGAAGCGCGACGTTCTCGTACAGCGTAAGATGATCGAGCAGACGGAAATCCTGAAAGACCACCCCCATGCGGCGGCGGGTGCGGGTGACGGCCTCCGTGTCGAGCGTGGCTGCGGCCTGGCCGAAAATGGTGATGAGCCCGCGCGTCGGCTTGAGCGCCAGCAGGATCAGCTTGAGCAGGGACGTCTTGCCGGCGCCCGAGGGGCCGGTCAGGAACTGAAAGGTGCGCGGCGCAATCTCGAAACTGATGTCGCGCAGCGTTTCCGCCTCCATGCCGTAGCGCAGGCCGACATTTTCGAAGCTGAGCACCGGGGGCGGCTCCTCGCATAGCGGCTTGGCCCCGCCGCGCGAGAGAATCGGCTGCGGAGCGGCGCGTGCGAGCATAGCAGTTCACATGTCCTTAACCATAATCGCCGTTAATCGAATCAGTCCGCGGGCGGCGCGCGCCGCCGCGAGAGCTCCGGAGGACGCCATGCGTTCGGGTGAGAGTTCGGGTTTGGAGAATCGCCGGGATCCCCGTTTCGAGATCGCGGCCGAGGCGTCGAGCGAAATTGCGCGGGAGCCCTCCTACGACGAATTGTGGCGCGAGCCGCGCCGCGCGCCCTCGCCACGCGCCTCGCAGGAGCGCCGGCCGGACCGGCTGCCGGTCGCCGCGGCGCTGGTCGCGATGATTTTCTCGGCGAGCGCTTTGATCGGTCTGCGCGACAAGATCGTCCGCCTCGCGCCGCCGGCCGCGCCCGTCTTTGCGGCGGTCGGGCTGCCGATCAATCCGACCGGCCTGGAGCTGCGCGACCTGCGCTCGCGCATCATGCTCGACGGCGCGCGCAAAATCCTCGCGATCGAAGGCGAGATCGTCAATCTACGGCGCGAGGCCAATCGCGTGCCGCCGGTGTTGCTGACCGTGCGCGGCGAAAACGGCCTCGACCGCTATGCCTGGACGACGCAGCCGCCGAAATCGCGTCTGGAGCCGGGCGAAAAGATCGCCTTCCGCGCCCGGCTCGCCTCGCCGCCCGCCGACGGCGCCGACGTGCTGGTGCGGTTTTCGAAAATCGACGAGACGCCGGTGGGGACGGTGAAGAAGTGACCGGAGGAAGTGATCGGCCCCCGTCCGCCGGTCGCATTCCCATCCCCGCCAAAATGCCCTAAACCGGCGCCATGTCGCCGTCGAAGCCCGCACCTGCTCCGCTTCTCTTTTCCAACGCCCGGCTGATCGATCCCGCGAGCGGGAGCGAGACCCGCGGCGGCCTGCTGATCCTCGGTGGATGCATCGCCGATCTGGGGCCGGGCGTCGCGAGCGCTCCCGACGGCGCGCGCGTCGTCGACTGCGGCGGCGACGTGGTGGCCCCCGGCCTTGTCGACATGCAGGCCTTCGTCGGCGAGCCCGGCGCGGAGCATCGCGAGACCATCGCCACGGCGACGCTGGCGGCCGCGGCGGGCGGCGTCACCACCATCGCCGCCACCTCCGCCACTTCGCCCGCGGTCGACGATCCCGCCGTGGTCGACTTCGTGCTGCGGCGGGCGCGCGACACCGGCCGCGTGCGCGTGCTGCCCATGGCGGCGCTGACCAAGGGCCGCGAGGGACGCGAAATCGCCGAACTCGGCCTGCTGCGCCAGGCGGGCGCCGTCGCCTTTTTCGACGGCGCGCGGTCCGTCGCCAGTTCGCTGGTCATGCGCCGCGCCCTCACCTATGCGCGCGATTTCGACGCGCTGGTCGTGCATTTCGTCTGCGACGACGCGCTCGCCGGCGAAGGGGTGATGAACGAAGGCGAATTCGCCCTGCGCCTCGGCTTGTCCGGCGTTCCGCGCGAGGCCGAGACCATCGTGCTGGACCGCGACCTGCGGCTCGTCGCGCTGACGGGTTCGCGCTATCACGCCGCGATCGTCTCGGCTGGCCTGTCGCTGGAGGCGATGCGCGCCGCCAAGGCGCAGGGTCTGCCCGTGACCTGCGGAACCTCGATCAACCACCTCACGCTCAACGAGAACGACATCGGGGACTACCGCACCTTCCTGAAGCTGCGCCCGCCCTTGCGGTGCGAGGACGAGCGTCAGGCGCTGGTCGAGGGGGTCGCGTCGGGGCTTGTCGACGTGATCGTCTCCGATCACGATCCGCAGGACGTGGAGACGAAGCGCCTGCCCTTCGCCGAGGCGGAATTCGGCGCCATCGGCGTCGAGACCATGCTCGCGGCGGGGCTGCGGCTCGTGCAGTCCGGGGACATACCGCTGACGCGGCTCCTGGCGGCCATGTCGTCGCGTCCGGCCGAAATCCTCGGAGCGCCGGCGGGCCGGCTCGTGAGAGGCGCGCCGGCGGACGTCATCCGTTTCGATCCCGACGAGCCCTTTGTCGTCGATCCGGCCCGGCTCCGTTCGCGCTGCAAGAACACGCCCTTCGACGGCGCGCGTCTCCAGGGCGTCGTCAAGACGACCGTCGTCGGCGGCGAAATCGTTTGGGAAGGGTAGGGACGGGCGCTGGCGCGCTTTCCGATCAAACGGAATCGTTCGGTCGATAAGAAATCGCTCCAGATTCAAAAAGCTGGAGCAAAATCTTGTCGAAAAAGTCTATCAACTTTTTCGGATTTTGCTCTATGCGCGCTCCTCGACGCCTTCGCTGTCGGTTTCGGCGAGCGCGGTCACGAGATCCAGGACGCGCTTGCGCACTTTGGGATCTCTTATGCGCGCGAACGCCCGGTTGAGGTGCAGCCCCTCCGCGGTCGAAAGGAAATCGACGACGTAGCTCGACGGCGACTCTTCGGCAAAACCGTTTCCCGAAGCGCCAGCGGCCGGCGCGCCTTCGAAAAAGAACGAGGGCGGCACGTTCAGCGTTCGTGAAATCTGCTGAAGGCGGCTCGCCCCGATCCGGTTGGTGCCCTTTTCGTATTTCTGGATCTGCTGAAACGTCAGACCCAACGCTTCGCCGAGCTTCTCCTGGCTCATCTTCATGAGCACGCGCTGCATTCGAACGCGGCTGCCGACGTGCCGGTCGATGGGATCGGGGGTCTTCTTCACGACTATGGCTCTCCTGCCGGGCTCCAGCTTTGGACTCGTCAAACGTCTGCGCGATCGGAATTAGGTACATGTAATATTTTATCAAATCGGATTCGGCGACGTATGTTTACGGGCGCCGGGCGCGTTTTTTCGCGCTTGGCGGGTAGTCAACATCACCGGGCCGGTCGAACGCAAGGGGGAAGGCGGCCGACTCCGCGGCGAGACCAATCGACGCGCCCTGCCGCTTAGGGGTCGGAAAATCGGCGGCGAAAGCCGTCAGCCCGATCGGGCCGTCCGCCGCCGCCCCGCGACCGCCAGCAGGATTGTCGACGCAAGAAGCGCGCCGAATCCGGCGCTTGGATGCGTCGAAAAGAATGTCGGCGGCGCCGGCTTCGGCAGGCGGCCGTCGAGCACGCCTTCCACGCCGAGCGGCAGCTTCTCCAGAATCCGCCCGTAGGGGTCGACGATCGCCGAAACGCCGGTGTTGGCGGCGCGCACCAGCGGCAGGCCCTCTTCGATGGCGCGCAGCCGGGCCTGGGCGAAGTGCTGATAGGGGCCGCTGGTCGCGCCGAACCAGGCGTCGTTGGTGACGTTAAGCAGGAGCTGCGCATTGGCGCCGCCGTCTCCGGGCGCGGCGACCTCGCCGGGGAAGATCGCCTCGTAGCAGACGAGGGGCGCGGTCGGCGGCAAGCCCGGGACCGCGAGGCGGCGCGGACCGGCGCCGCGGTCCCACACGCCTGGAACGAGATGATGGACGCCGAGCGGCCGCAGCAATCCCTCCAGCGGCAGGAATTCGCCGAACGGCACGAGATGCATCTTGTCGTAGAAGGCCAGAATTTTCTCGTTTTGCACGACTTCGACGGCGTTGAAGATTTTCGCGCGCCGGCCGGCCGTCCCTTTGGCGGCGTCCTCCGCGACGCGGGCGGCGCCGGTAATCAGAATCTTGCCCTGAAGGCCGCGGGCGATCGCCGCTAGGGCCTGGGGCTCGCGCGACAGCACGAACGGGAAGGCGGATTCGGGCCAGATCAAATGCGTCGCGTCGGCGACGCCGGAATGGCCGGGCGAGGTGGCCCGGTCCGAAATCGCCAGATAGCGGCGCAAAATCTCGCCGCTGTTTTCCGGCTTGAATTTCGCGTCCTGCTGAAGGTTGGGCTGCATGATCCGCAGCCTCACGCCATCTGCGAAGCCTGTTGCGCCGCTCGCGAGGCGCAGGCCGCCGAAGGCGAGCATCGCCGTCAAGGCGAGCGCCGCGAACAGCGTCGCCGCATTGACATAGGCGCGCCGACCCCGGGATTCGTCCAGAAGCGTCGCCGGCGCCGCGAAAATCGCGATCGCGAGCGCGTCCAGCCCGTAAAGACCGACCAGCGAGGCGGATTGCGCCAGCGGCGGAACGGCGGCGAGCGCCATGCCGAAATCGTTCCAGGGAAAGCCGGTGAGAATGTGCCCGCGCAGCCACTCGGAAGCAGCCAGTCCCGCAGCAAGCGCGAAGACGCGGGCCGGCCGGTGCGACCACAGCAGCCGGGCGAGCGCGAAACCGAAGGCCGTGAAGAGCGCGAGCGCGGCCGGCATTCCGAAGGAGGCGAGGGGAAGGGCCCAGGCGAACTGGTCCGCCTCGACCAGCATGGCTGCGCCGAGCCACCACAGCCCCGCGAAGAAATAGCCGAATCCGAGCCACCATCCCGCGCCGGCGGCGCTTTTGAGCGAGGGCAGGGAAAATCGCGCGTCGTCCGCCGTCGCCGATCCGTCGATCAGCCAGACCGCGGCGCCCAGCGGAACGATCATCGCAGGCGCGAAGTCGACGGGCGCGAGGGCGAGCGCGCCGGCCGCGCCCGCGACGACGGCGATCGCCCTGCGGGTCCAGCCCTCCGCGAGGATCACGCGATGGGCGAGAGACTGCGCCGTTGCGGCGGCGGACGGTATGGCGATCTGGAGCGTCATGGGCGTTTCGGGCGTCCTGGACGGCAAGGCCTCGCGGCGAATCAGCAGGCCGGAGTCTAGCCGTTTCGCGCCGCGCGCGGCTACCCGGCGCGCCGTGTGACTTTTCGGCAACGCCGCCGACGCATTTTGCAGACGGGCGCGCCGGACCGGTTGACTCCGGCGCCCCCTATCTCGTTTGATGGCGGCGATGGTTCCCATCACGGGATCAAAAGGGAACCCGGTGCGTGTTCGCAAGAACGCAATGCCGGGGCTGCCCCCGCAACTGTAAGCGGCGAGCCGACGGCCGATTAAGCCACTGGAGCAAGAAGCGCTCCGGGAAGGCGGCCCGAGGCGACGACCCGCGAGCCAGGAGACCTGCCATCGGCCGTGGTCATGCGCGACAGCGTCGGACGGGGTGCGCCGATGCGGCCGAAGCTCGTCGACAGCGCGTCCTGAGCGCGAGACGGCGGGCGGAGTCCCCTCGCGGTGACGGTCCACGTTCGCCGCGAGCTCCGTCTCATGCGCTTTCCCTCCCAAGTCGCCGCCGGTGGCGGCGTCCTTTCGTCCATTCTTCGTAAATCGGCTCGTGCGGCGCGCTTCCCTCTCGCCGCGCTTTCGGTCCTCGGCTTCCCGGCGACATCGTCTGCGCAACGGGCGTTGCCGGCGATCAGTGTCGGCGCGTCTGCGAGAAGCGCGGCCCGACTATCGGCGCCAGTCCGCTTCGTCGCTCCCGTGCGCAGCTCGGCCGCGGCGATCGCCGCCTCGCAGCCAACTCAAGAAGCGCGCGCGCCCGAGAAACCGTTTTCGAAAGCCATTCCCGACAACATTCCCGCGGTGGTCCAGACCATCACGGCGAAGCAAATCGCCGAGCAGGTCAACGCCTCCAACGCCGTGGAGACGCTTCGATATCTTCCCAGCATCGAGATCGTCGAAAAGTTCCCGGGCGACCGCTTCCAGGACATCCAGGGCCGCACGACCGGCCCCTTCCAGCCGATGCACAATCTGGTTTACGCGGACGGAATCCTGCTGTCGGCGCTGCTCGGCAACAGTTCGTTCACGCCGCGATTTCAGATGGTCATGCCGGAAGAGATTAGCCGAGTCGACGTCATCTACGGGCCTTTCTCCGCGCTTTACCCCGGCAATTCCATCGGCGGCGTCGTGACCTTCACCACCAAGACGCCTGAAAAATTCGAACTCCACGCCAAGCTGCAAGGGTTGCTTTCGCCTTACGATCAATATGACACCCACCGGCGCAATCCGGGCTACACGGGGAGCCTCTCGATCGGCGATCGCATCAACGATTTTTCCTGGCGCGCCGGCTATGATCGTCTTCTCACCCACGCGCAGCCGATTTTCTTTGCGAGCGCCGTGAGTCCCCGCGCTGCGGCGGGCGCCCCGGCGTTCGGCGGGTTCTTCGACCGCGACCGCCAGGGCTTGCCGCGCGGGGTGTTCGGCGCCGGGCCAATTCAAGTCACGGAGCAGAACACCGGCAAACTGAAACTTGCCTATGACTTCGGGCCGCGCGCCCGCGCGTCTTACACCCTCGGCGTGCTGCATCTTTCCGACAACTTTTCCGCGCAAAGCTACATCAAGAACGCTGCGGGAGCCCCCGTCTTCAACACGCCCAACGGCGTCATCAAATTCAACGGGATCGACTACCCTCTTTCAGGCCTCAATCCGGGAAGCGTCGAATACCTGCACCTGATGCAGGGCGTCGAACTCAAGACCGAGACCGGCGGCGTCTTCGATCTCGATCTCGTCGGAAGCTCTTACGACATTCTCAGGGAGGTCGGCGTCACGGCGCAACGATTCGGGGTCAACACGACCGGCCAGACTCGGGAGCTCAGCGGGACCGGCTGGAAGACCGGGGACATCCGGGCGATCTGGCGCCCGCAGGAGCGTGTGCTCGGCGCACATGAAATCTCGTTCGGCGGGCATGTCGATCAATATGATCTGAAGCAATATCAGCAGAACACGCCTGCATGGTGGTCGTCCTGGTCATACGAGCAGGCGTCGAGATCCGTCGGAAAGACGCGAACGCTTGGCCTCTATGTTCAGGACGTCTGGTCGTTTCCGCCGGACTGGAAACTCACGGTCGGCGGGCGCCAGGAATTCTGGCGCGCTTTCGAGGGCGCCAACGAAAACAAGCTGGGGACGACGAAGAATTACGACGAGCGCGAAGCGCGGGCTTTTTCGCCGAAAGCGTCGCTATCGTATCAGGCGACGCGCGATCTGTTGTTGCGCGCCTCCTACGGCAACGCCCGCCGCTTTCCGGGCGTGACCGAACTGTTTCAGCGCATCACCAGCCCGACCGGCGTGCTCATCAGCAATCCGGAGCTGAAACCGGAACAGGTCGACTCTTACGAGCTTTCCGCCGAATACGGGCTGGGCAGGCACGCCGCCCGTCTCGCCTTGTTTCACGAGGACAGGTGGGACGCCATCACCTTTCAGACGGACGCGACGGTTGTTCCAAACATCTCGAGCTCCCAAAACGTCCCGAAAATGCGGTTCGACGGCGTGGAAGGCGCCGTGCGCCTGAAGGACGCGCTGATCGAGGGGTTCGACGTCGATGCGAATGCGACGTACATCAACACCGAGATCGTGGCGAACCCCAAGAATCCCCTTTCGGTGACGAAGGATGTCCCGCTGATGCCGCGATGGCGGGCGAAGATCGTCGGGACATATCGCCCCACGGAGACTCTCACGCTGTCGGCCGGATTGAGGTACAAATCGTCGTCCTATTTCCTCCTCGACAATACCGACTTCAACCACGAAACCTGGGGCGGGGCGAGTCGCTATCTCATTCTCGACGCCCGCGCCACGTACAAGTTCGCGCCGAATTGGACTGCAGTCGTCGGCGTCAACAACATCGGCCGCTACAAACAGTGGCTCTTCTCCCCTTATCCGCAGCGGACCTTCTTCGCCGAACTGCGCTACGACTTTGAGTGAGCGCGCTATGGAGGACAATATGACAACCGCCATCGAGACACCCGCGCAGCGCACGCTCGACGCCGACGGAACGCCGCTCGACGTTTTTCCCTTGCCGGTCGACGAGAAAAGCCTCGAAGCGCTCTTCCGCGATCTGTTCGAAAACCACTGGAGGGAGATCACCTTCGGCCCGCTGATCCAGGGCGCCGCCTTCGAACTCAAAGCCGACGCGCCGCCGACGCGAATCTCCGTCTTCGACGGTTATCTGACCATCGCCTTCGGCGTTCCGCATTTTCATATCTGCATCGGCGCGCACAAGGGACCGCCGCGCGCGCCGACGCCGCCGGAGCTCGCGCGGCGCAGGCGCACGGCGAGCGCCCATCTTTATCGGCGCCTGGGGAGCACATGCGTGCCGATGTCCTGGGGCCTGCGCCTTTACAACGGCGCCGGAGAGCAGCAGATCACCGTGCTGCTGCCCAATCCCTTCCTCCAGCCCGAAACCGACCGGCGCGTCAAGCAGCCGGACTGGTTGCGCTTGGCGCTGTGGGACAAGCTGCGCGCGCGATGGCTCGATCTTCGCGAACCCGATCCCGTTGATCGTTCCGCGAGCTGGAGGCGCCCATCTTGAACGCTGGCCGTTCGAACCGTTTCGTCCTTGCAAGAAAGGCGGGGACGAAAAAGCCACCGGGCGATGATCGCTCCCCGTTGGCGTTATCTCAAAGGAGACGAACCATGACTCTCACGCATTCCCTCGTCCCGCTATCTCTCCGCCGTCCGCTATGGATTTCGGCTTGTGTCGCCGCCGCCGTCGCGCTCAGCTTCGCCTTCAACTGCGCGGCGCCGCTGGCCGCGTTCGCGGCGATCGCCGCGTTGACCATGAACAGCCGGCGCGAGGCGCTCGCGCTGACGGCGGCGATCTGGTTCGCCAATCAGGCCGTGGGTTTCCTCTTCCTGAATTATCCGACGGGCGGCTCGACCCTAGCCTGGGGCGGCGCGATGGGGGTCATCGCCTTGATTTCGTGCGAGGCTGCGGCGCTTGTCGGGCGCCGCGTGGATGGCCTTGCAGGCGCGGCCGCGGCCTTCCTTGCGGCGTTCGTCGTCTATAAGGCGCTGATCTTCGGCTTCGGGGCGGCGATGGGGTCAAGCGCCGGGCATGTCGACTCGCTGCTGACGACGCTTCCGCGCATTTTCCTCATCAACGCCTGCGCCTTTGCGGCGCTTGGCGCGCTCCATGCGCTGGGCGCCGCCGGAAGGCGCGCCCCGGAGACGCGGACGCTCGCCCCGCGTCACATTTGAACCCGCCGGCGACGGGTCATGCTCCTCGGCATGGCCCGCGCCGCCAACGCCTCTCTTGCCCGGATCGGAAACGCCCGGGCGACTGGCTCGCCAATGCGCCGAACATCATGGCGTCCGCCGGCGCGCAATCAGCCTTGCGTCTTTGGCGTCTCGTCCTTCGTCTCGCGGCGGCGCACGCGCAGCTTGCCGATGCGGCGGGGATCGGCGTCGACGACCTCGAACTCGTGGGCTTCGACCGGCGCGGGCACGATTTCTCCTCGCATCGGCACGCGGCCCGCGAGCCAGGCCACCAGTCCGCCGAGCGTCGTCACTTCCGCAGGAGTCTCCTCCATGCGGAAATCGACGCCGAGCGTTTGCGCCACGTCGTCGAGATCGGCCTTGGCGTCGACGAGATAGTCGCCGCCCGCGAGCGACTCGATCCTGGGCTCCTCGTTCACGTCGTGCTCGTCGGCGATGTCGCCGACGATCATCTCGACAATGTCCTCGATGGAGACGAGCCCGTCGGTGCCGCCATATTCGTCGATCACGAGCGCCATATGCGTGCGCGCCGCCTGCATCCGCACCAGCAGATCGAGCGCCGGCATGGAGCGCGGCACGAACAGCACGGGCTTGAGAATCTCGGCCTTCGAGAGCGGCGCGTCGAAGTCGATCGCCGCGACGGAGATGTCGCGCGTCGCCGTTTCGTCTTCCGGCCGCGGGGAGTCCGGCCGCGTTTCGGCGCAGCGCGCGAGATGGTTGACGAAGTCGCGGATGTGCACCATGCCGCGCGGATCGTCGAGCGTGTCGGCAAAGACCGGCAGGCGCGAGTGCCCGGCGCTGCGAAACACCGAGAGCACTTCGCGCAGGGTCGCGTCCTGCGAGACGGCGACGATGTCGGCGCGCGGGATCATCGCGTCGTCGACGCGCATTTCGTGCAACGCCAGCACGTTCTTGAGCAGGGCGCGCTCGTGCGGCGTCACGTCGCCCGTCGCTTCTTCGAGCGCGCCTTCGATGTCCTCGCGCACGGAGGCGGGAGCGAGGCCGAGCAGCACACGCAACCGGTCGACGAAGCCCGGACGATGCGCTTCGCCCGCGTGCTTGGCGCTTAAGGGAGAGTCGTCGTTCTCGCTTCGTATCGGCATGTCACTTGTCGGGTCGTTCGCCATCGGCGGGCGGCTCCGTCTCGGCGTAAGGGTCGGGAAATCCGAGCGCCAGGGCGATCCGACGCTCCAGCGTCTCCATCGCCTCGGCGTCGCGAGGGGTTTCGTGATCGTAACCGATCAGATGCAGAAATCCATGGACGATCATATGCGCCGTGTGATCGCGCAGCGTCTTGCCCTGCTCGCGCGCCTCGCGCGCCACGGTTTCGTGCGCGATGACGATGTCGCCGAGGAGCGGCTTGCCGGCGAGCGCGCCGGGCGTCGGGAAGGACAGCACGTTGGTGGGCTTGTCCTGCCCGCGCCAGCGCGCGTTGAGAGCGCGGATTTCGGCGTCGTCGCTGAAGGCGACGCACAGTTCGCAGTTCTCGGCGAGCGTCACGTTGCTCGCGGACACGCACTGGCGCACGGCGCGCTCAGTGAGCGCGTCGAGGTCCGCGAGGCTCGACCACGCCGGCGATGACACGACGATGTCGGCGACGACGCTCATTTCTCGGATCGCGCCATTTGGTCGCGCGCCGCGCGCTCGTAAGCGGAAACGATGCGGCGCACGAGATCGTGGCGCACCACGTCGCCGTCGGCGAATTTGACGTGGCCGATCCCTTCGAGTCCGGCGAGCAGCGCGATCGCCTCGGAAAGCCCAGACTTCTGGCCTGGCGGCAGATCGGTCTGCGACGGATCGCCGGTGACGATCATACGCGAGCCTTCGCCAAGACGCGTGAGGAACATTTTCATCTGCATGGTCGTCGCGTTTTGCGCTTCGTCAAGCAGAACGCAGGATTTCGTTAACGTGCGTCCGCGCATGAAGGCGAGCGGCGCCACTTCGATCATGCCGGTCTGCATCCCGCGCTCCACCATGCGCGCGTCCATGAAATCGTGGAGACCGTCGTAGATCGGGCGCAGATAGGGATCGACTTTCTCGCGCATGTCGCCGGGCAGAAAACCGAGGCGCTCGCCCGCTTCGACGGCCGGGCGGGAGAGAATCAGCCGCTCGACGACGCCTTGCTCCAAGAGCGAGACGGCGTGACCGACGGCGAGCCAGGTCTTGCCGGTTCCGGCCGGCCCTTCGGCGAATACGAGTTCGTGACGCTTGAGAAGACGCAGATAGAGATCCTGCGCCTGGTTGCGGGCGCGCACGGGGCCGCGCTTGCGCGTGCCGATCTGCTCGAAGACGGCGCGTCCGGCGTCGGCGTCGGGAAAGAGGCTCCTCTGGCGCGCGCATTCTTCGATGGCGCCGTCGACGTCGCCCAGACCCACCGCCTGGCCGAGTTCGACGCGGCTGTAGAGAATTTCCAGCACGCGGCGCGCGTGCTCGCAGGCGCCCGCCTTGCCCTTGAGCGTGACGTGATTGCCGTTGGCGAAGCAGGAGACGCCGAGTCGCCGTTCGATCTTGGCGAGGTTCTGATCGTAATGGCCGAAGACGAGGGAAGCGTAACGATTGTCCTCGAAGGCGAGCGTGATTTCCGCGTCCGGCTCGGGCGCCTCGACGCGCAGGGCGTCGGCGGAGCGCTCTTGATCGATCGTCGTCAACCGGTTCGCTCCTCGCCTCTTTCGACCAGCCGTCCCGCCAGGGAATTGGCGCCGGCCGCGACGATCGCCACGCGCGCCACGGCGCCGATTTTCTCGCGCGCGCCCATTACGTGCACGGCCTGCATGTAAGGACTCTTGCCCGCGATTTGACCCTCGTGGCGACCGTCCTTTTCGAACAGCACGTCGATTTCGCGCCCGACCGTCGCGGCGTTGAACGCCTGGCGCTGCTCTTCGAGCAAAGCCTGCAGCGCCGCCAGACGTTCGCGCTTAATCTCGTCGTCGATCTGATCGTCGCGCTCCGCGCCGGGCGTGCCGGGCCGGGGCGAATATTTGAAGGAAAAGCTCGACGCGAAGCCGACCTCGCGCACGAGGCGCAGCGTGTCGTCGAAATCCGCGTCGGTCTCGCCGGGAAAGCCCACGATGAAATCAGACGACAGCGCCGCGTCGGGGCGCGCTTTGCGCAGCCGCGCCGCGATGTCGAGATAGTCCGCGGCCGTGTGGCGGCGGTTCATCGCCTTGAGCACGCGGTCGGAGCCCGCCTGGACCGGCAGATGCAAGTAGGGCATCAGCTTTTCGATCGCGCGGTGGGCGTCGATGAGGCCCTGCGTCATGTCGATCGGATGGCTCGTGGTGTAGCGCAGACGCTCCAGTCCTTCGAAGCCGGCGAGGCGCTCCAGAAGACGCTCCAGCGACCACGAATTCCCGGAGTCATCCTCGCCGCGATAGGCGTTGACGTTCTGGCCGATCAGCGTGATCTCGCGCACGCCGGCGTCGAGCAGGCGGCGCGTTTCGCCTTCGATTTCCGCGACCTTGCGCGACACCTCGGCGCCGCGCGTATAGGGCACGACGCAGAACGAGCAGAACTTGTCGCAGCCCTCCTGCACGGTGACGAAGGCCGAGACGCCCCGCGCCGCGATCTTAGCGCGACTGGGCGCGGGCAGCGACCCGAACTTGTCGTCGACCGCAAAGTCGGTGTCGGCGAGGCGGGCGCCGCTCTTGGCGCGCTCCAGCATCGCCGGCAGGCGGTGGTAGCTCTGGGGGCCGACGACGAGGTCGACCGCCGGCTGCCGGCGCAGCACCAGTTCGCCTTCGGCCTGCGCGACGCAGCCGGCGACGACGATCCTGGTGTCGCGCCCCTTGGCGGCGCGCGCGCGCTTGAGAATCGCCAGCTTGCCGAGCTCGGAATAGATTTTCTCGGCCGCCTTTTCGCGAATGTGGCAGGTATTGAGGATGACGAGATCGGCGTCTTCTTCGTTGGCCGTCTCCGCATAGCCCTCCTTGCCGAGGAGGTCGGCCATGCGCGTCGCGTCGTAGACGTTCATCTGGCAGCCGTAGGACTTGACCAGAACCTTGGCCGGGGCGGACGATGCGTCCGACGCCGCGCGCGTTCTGTCTAAAGCGTTTGATTTCACTGTGTTAATAAGCCCTGTTCGAACCCCGGCCGGCGCGGCTTCATGGCGTCTCGAACTCTTATAGCGTATTTTGACGCCCGCGCCGAACCACCGAGGGCGGGCGTCGGCTTCCTTGTGAAACGCGCTTCGTTTGGCGGTCGCTCCAAATCAGGCGGACAGAGTTCTTGTCTGCCCTGATACCGAATCCGCTTGATCCGTTCGCCTGCCGCTGTCATTCCGGGCGAGGCGAAGCCTCGACCCGGAATCCAGAAGAACGGCTGGAACATCCGAGGATATGTGGGTTTATCCCTGGATTCCGGGTTCTTCGCTTCGCGAAGCCCCGGAATGACACTGGGAAGCGATCAGCCGGGTTCGGTATAAGCCGCCCAAAGCACGATGTGCGTGTCGAGTAGAAGCTTCACCCATTCGCCTTGGAACATTCGGCGAATTTTCTCGGCGCCCATCGTGTCGAAATCGTCAGGAATGAGCGCCGCGCCCTCCAAGAAGCCGAGCCGCCGCACTTTATTTCGCCTTGGGCGCATCGAGCGGCGTGACTCTCACCATTGGCTTGCCCGCCTTGGCGATGATGAAAGGCTCGCCCTTCGCGGCCTCCTCCACGAGGCGCGAAAGATGAGTCTTGGCGTCATGCATGTTGACGGTGCGCATGTCGCAAACTTAGGCGACTCCGCGAAATAACTGCGCCAACTGGCTGGGCGCCGCCATGCGCGTCTGGAGACGCGCGGTCCAAGGATGGCGCGCCCTGGACCGCGAGCCTCCAGGCTCGCGAGGCGCTGCCGACTGATTCACTTATTTCGCGGAGTCGCCTTAGTCGACTATGCCAATTTCGGCAACGTCAAAGCTCCAGCCGCATATTCAGCGCCGCGTGGCGTTCGCCGTCGGGGCGCGCGTAATAATTCTCGCGCTTGCCGATGATCTTGAAGCCCGCGCGCTCGTAAAGCGCGATGGCCGGACCATTGTCGTCGCCGACCTCCAGAAAGACCAGCCTCGCGCCGCCGCGCTCGAGGTTTTCGAGATGGGCGCCGAGCAGCCGGCCGCCGAGGCCGGCGCCGCGCCGTTTGGGATCGACGGCGAAGGTGAGGATTTCCGAATCCGGCGGCAGCAGGCGCGAAAGGATGAAGCCGCCCAGCTTCGCCATGCGGCCGCCGGTCGTCACGGCCCCATCGGCGATCACATGCGGATCGGTCAGATAGCTCTCGAAATCCACGACCGACCAGGGAAAGGCGAAGCCGGACGCGTGCAGGCGCTGGCACTCCTCGGCGCGCTCGGCGCCGATGGGCCGGATGGCGTAAGAGGGAGGCGGGAACAGGCGCGCGAGAAAGTGCAGGGTCACGGAGCGCCCTGGCGGTTTTCCGCCGCGGCGCCGGCCATCGGCTTGGCGTCGGGCGCTTTGAGATAGAGCGGCCGGGCCGGCGCCGCCGCCGGGCTGGCGGCGAGCCCGAGGCGGGCGACAAAGGCGATGTCGGGCGCGGCGGCCTCGCTGACGATCCGGGCCGGAACGCCGCTGGCGCGCGCCTCCCTGGCGAGCAGCGGCGCGCCGGAGCCCGCAAGGAGCAGCGGCCCGTCGCCGAGCGCGCGCAGCGCCTCGTGCGCGCCGGCCCGGCGCGGGGCCAGCAGCGCCCGCCCGTCCGGGCCGTAGGCGGCGACATAGACCTGGCCGTGGCGTGCGTCGATGGCGGCGGCGGCTACGCCGTCCAGGGGCTCGAGGATCAAGGGCGCGGCCAGCGCCGCGAGCGTCGAGACCCCGACGATTTCGCAGCCCAGCGCCAGCGCCACCGCCTGTCCCGCCGCGAGGCCGATGCGGATGCCGGTGAAGGAGCCGGGGCCCACCGTGACGGCGACGCGGTCGATCGAGGGGAAACCGCCGTCCACGCGGCCGACGACCCGCTCCAGCAGCAGCGGCAGCGCCTCGGCGTGGCCGCGCTCCATCGGGATCGTCTCCTCGGCGAGCGGGGCCGCGCCGTCATGATCCAGAACGCAGGCGGAAACGGCGGGAAGGGCGGCGTCGATCGCGAGGAGTCTCATGATGCGGGATTATGACGGATTCGGGCAGGCAGGCAATGCGGAGAGGATCGGGCGTGGCGCGGGGCGGCTCACGCCTGCTCGACGGCCCGCACCTGCGGCACGAAATGGCGCAGCAGATTTTCGATGCCGTTTTTGAGCGTCGCCGTCGAGGACGGGCAGCCCGAGCAGGCGCCTTTCATCGTCAAATAGACGACGCCGTCGCGAAAGCCGCGAAAGACAATGTCGCCGCCGTCGCCGGCCACGGCGGGCCGCACGCGCGTTTCGATCAGCTCCTTGATCGTCTCGACGATCGCGCCGTCGGCGGGATCGAAGAATTCCCCGCTCTGCCGCCGGCCGTCGGCTTCGCCGACAAGCAGCGGCGCGCCGGAGACGAAATGCTCCATGATCGTGCCGAGAATGGCCGGTTTGAGATGCGCCCATTCGGCGTCCGCCTTCGTCACCGAGACGAAATCGTGGCCGAACAGCACGGCCTCGACGCCCGCGATCGACAGCAGCGCGCGCGCGAGCGGCGCGCCGGCGGCGTCATCGAGCGAGCGGTATTCCAGCGCGCCTTGGGACCACACAATCCGGCCCGGCAGGAACTTCAGCGTGTTGGGATTGGGGGTGGCTTCGGTCTGGATGAACATGTCCGCATTCTCCCTGCGCCGGTTCAAGGCCGGCGCGGCCTTTGGCCTCTTAGCACGGCTGGGCGCCGGCGGGGGAGGGCGAAAAGAGTGAGGCCGCAAAGATTGCCGGAATCGGCGCCGGGCCATGCTATGATCTCGCCTGCGGCGGGCGCCGCTACGAGTGCGCGGCGATCATGACCACAACCGACGGACGCGGCGAAGGCGGCGGGCTTCTTTGGCTCGGGGCCGCGCTGACCTTAGTCTGCTGGGCGCTTGCATGGTCGCCGTTGGCGCTGCCCGTCAGCCAATATACGTTTTTCCCGCTCTGGCTCGGCTATGTCGCTCTCGTCAACGGGCTCGCCGAGCGTTATTTCGCTGACTCGCTGCTGCGTCGGCTCGGGCCGCGGTTTTCGACGCTGTTTCTCGCCTCCGTCCCGTTCTGGTGGGTGTTCGAGCGTCTCAACACGATCGTCCGCAACTGGGTCTATGTTTTCGCGCGCCCTGTCTCCGACCTGCAGTATGTCGTCGAGGCGTCGATCGATTTTTCGACGGTCGTACCGGCCGTAACGTCGACGGTCTATTTCGTCCGGCTCGCGATGGCGGAGCGCGCCGTCGCGGTTAGCGGCCCCGCGCTGCGCGTCGGCCGCGCGGGACTTGCGGCGATGGCGGCGGGCGGCGCCCTTTGCCTGCTCACGGTCGTCCTGTGGCCGACGATCGCCTTTCCGCTGGTCTGGATCGCGCCGTTTCTGCTGCTGGAGCCGCCACTCCACGTGCTCGGCCTCCCGACGGTTCTGCGCCGCGCGCAGGACGGCGACTGGAGCCTCGTCGCGGCAATTGTCCTCGCCACGACGGCGAATGGGTTCGTGTGGGAGCTTTGGAACTTTTATTCCTCGCCGAAATGGATTTACACGGTTCCCTATGTCGGCTTCTGCAAGATTTTCGAGATGCCGATCCTCGGCTATTTCGGCTACCCCTTCTTCGGGCTGATCGTGTTCGACTATGCGATCATGGTCCACGCCGCCCTCTTCGGCCGCGAGGCGGCAAGGGATCTGACGCCGTGAGTCCGGCCCGCCCCTTGCGTCCGCCGCCGCGATTGGCCATGAGTCCTGCGCCATTCCCTTCATGCGCCGCGCCGCGCGAAATCGCCCCGCCATGCCGGACATCCGCTTCTACCACCTGATGCGCCGCGGGCTCGACGAGGCGCTCCCGAACCTTCTCGAACAGTCGCTGGCGCGCGGCTGGCGCGTCGCCGTGCAGACGACGAGCCGCCAGAGCCGGACTCGGCTCGATGAGAGCCTATGGGCCTACCGGCCCGAGAGCTTCCTCGCGCACGGAACGCGCGCCGACGGCGCCCCGGAGACGCAGCCGATCTATCTCACCGACGAAGCCGACAACCCCAATCGCGCCGACGTGCGCTTCTTCGTCGAAGGCGCCCGCGCCGCGCCCGTGCTCGCCGATCCGGCGCTTGCGCCGCGCGAACGGACGGTGCTCATTTTCGCCGGCGATGCGGAGAAGGACGCGGCGCGCGAACAATGGAGCGAGCTTCTCCCGCTCGGGCAGAAGCTCTCCTATTTCAAGGAAGACGACGCCCGGAAATTCGTGCTGACGGCGGAGCGCAACGCATGAGCGGCGAAGCGCTTCTCGCCGTCGAGGGGCTTTGCAAGCGTTACGGCGCGGTGACGGCGCTCGACGCCGTGTCGCTGCGCGTCGCCGAGGGCGAATTTTTTGCGCTGCTCGGCCCGTCGGGCTGCGGAAAGACCACGCTGATGCGCTGCGTCGCGGGTTTCGAAACGCCGGACCAGGGGCGCGTTCTTCTCGCCGGCGCCGATCTCGCCGATGCGCCGCCCCACAAGCGGCCCGTCAACATGATGTTCCAGTCCTATGCGTTGTTCCCGCATCTCGACGTTTTCGACAACATCGCCTTCGGCCTGCGCCAGCAAAAGAAGCGCCGCGACGAGATCGAGGCCCGCGTCGCCTCGCTGCTGGACATGGTTCAGCTTGCCGCCCAAGGCGCGCGCCGCGTCAACGAGCTGTCCGGCGGACAGAAGCAGCGCGTCGCCTTGGCGCGCGCGCTGGCGCCGGGGCCCAAGCTGCTGCTGCTCGACGAGCCGCTCGGCGCGCTCGACAAGAAGCTGCGCGAGGAGACGCAGTTTCATCTGAAGGACATCCAGCGCCGCACGCGCACGAGCTTCGTCATTGTCACGCACGATCAGGACGAGGCGCTGGCGCTTGCAGACCGCGTTGCGGTGATGCGCGCCGGGCGGATCGAGCAGATCGGAACGCCGATCGAAATTTACGACCGGCCCGCAACGCGCTTCGTCGCCGAATTCGTCGGCGACACCAATCTGATCGAGGGACAAATCGAGCGGGGCGCCGGCGCGTGGTTCGCCTCGCCCTTCGGGCGACTGCCGCTTGCGGCCTGCGACCTGCCGCACGGCGCGCGCGCACTGCTCTCGGTTCGCCCCGAGCGCATCGGCGTCTTACGCGCCGAGGAGAATGACGCGACCGGGCTCCTCGGCGTCGTCGAGGATTTCGTGTTTCGCGGCGAGACGACGCTGCTGCGCGCGCGCATGGGCGATGGATACGTGTTGCGCGTCTCGCACGCCAGCGGCGGCGCCTTCGCCAAGAGCGAGAGGCTGCGTCTGACGATCGCGCCGGACGCAGGCGTGCTGTTCGCGCGGGAGGCGTCGTGAGCAAGGGGGCGCGACTTTCGTTCGGCCGGCGCTTAGTCCTCGCCGCGCCTTATCTGTGGATATCCGCGTTCTTCCTCGCGCCGATGCTGTTCATCGCGAAGATTTCTCTGTCGCGCTCCGTCTTGGCGATCCCGCCTTACGAACCCGTGTTCTCACGCACAGACGGGCTTGCGGGATGGATCGAGAAGGCGCGCGCGCTGAATTTCGACGCCTACCGCACATTGTTCACGGACAGCCTCTACGTCGAATCCTATCTGTCCTCGCTCCTCATCGCCGGCGTCGCGACGCTGGCGAGTCTCGTCGTCGCCTATCCCTTCGCGCTCGCCATGGCGCGCGCGCCGCGCCGCTGGCGTCCGTTCCTGATCGGCGCCGCCGTCGCGCCGTTCTGGACGAGCTTTCTCATCCGCGTTTACGCCTGGATCGCGCTGCTCAAGGACGAGGGGCTGATTAATCACGCTTTGCGCGCGCTAGGGCTGATCGAGGCGCCGCTGCCGATGCTGGCGACGACCGGCGCAGTCGTCGTCGGCATTGTCTACTCCTATCTTCCTTTCATGCTGCTGCCGATCTACTCCGCGCTCGAAGGCCAGGACGAGACCCTGCGCGAGGCCGCCGCCGACCTCGGCGCGTCTCCCTTCGAAGTCTTTGTACGCGTCACGGCGCCGCTCTCGCGCGAAGGCGTCGTCGCCGGCGCGCTGCTCGTCTTCATTCCGGCGACGGGCGAGTTCGTCATTCCCGATCTCCTGGGCGGTTCGTCCACCTTGATGATCGGCCGCACCTTGTGGAACGACTTCTTCTCCAATCACGACTGGCCGGCGGCTTCGGCCGCGGCGATCGCGCTGGTGCTGGTTCTGATGATTCCGCTGTTGCTGCACGAGCGCGGACGGATGACGGACGAGGAGGCGAGGCGATGACGGCGCGCGCGCAGGCTTTTTCGCGCGCGGCCGTGCTGGCGGCGGGCTTCGTCTTTCTCTACGGGCCGATCGTCGTCCTTGCCGTCATGAGCTTCAACGCGTCCCGGCTTGTCACGGTCTGGGGCGGTTTCTCGACCAAGTGGTACGCCTCGCTCCTTTCCAACGCGCAGATGCTGCACGCGGCGAAAATCAGTTTCGCGGCGGCGACGGCCTCGGCGGCGCTCGCGACGATGCTCGGGCTGCTTGCGGCCATCGCGCTGGCGCGGTTCGGCGCCTTTTCCTCGCGGATGCTGTTCTTCGGCGCGGTACACGCGCCGCTGGTGCTGCCGGAGGTCGTATTGGGCTTGGCGCTGCTCACCTTTTTCATCGCGCTCGGGATCGGGCGCGGCTTCATGACGCTGGTGATCGCCCACGCCACCTTCGCCATGTGCTTTGCGACCGTAGCGATCCTGGCGGCGCTCAAGGGCTGCGATCCGACGCTGGAGGAAGCCGCGATGGATCTCGGCGCGCCGCCGACGCGCGCCTTCGTTCTGGTGGCGCTGCCGCAAATCCTGCCCGCTGTCGTGAGCGCCTTCCTTATGGCGTTCACTTTGTCGCTCGACGATCTCGTCATTGCGAGTTTCGCCACCGGGCCGGGCGCGACGACGCTGCCGATGCGCATCTATTCGCAGGCGCGGCTCGGCGTGACGCCGGAGATCAACGCGATTTCGACGCTGCTGCTGGCGCTTGTCGCCGTCGTGCTGACGATTTCCGCTATTGTGACACGCGGGCGCGGCCGGGCGTGGTAAAGGCCGCGCGCGGGCCGCATTGACCGCCCCGCGCTCCGGCGCTTATCTCTTTGCCGGATGTCGGGAGCGTGAGGCCAAATATGCCGAGCCAGAAATCGCCGTCGAGACGCGGAGCCGGCGTCGCCGGGCGGCTGTTGCAGACGCTGACCGGCGAGGTCGCCGACGAGGCGGCCACGCCCGGGCAGTGGGCGGGGCTCAGTCTCGAACGGCAGTTGATGCTCTGGGGCCTCGCTTTGCTCGCCATCGCGGCCGGGCTCTACATGCTGGGCTCCGTGCTGACGCCCTTCGTCGTCGGCATGGCGCTCGGCTACCTGCTCGATCCGCTCGCCGACCGGCTTCAGGCTGCGGGCCTGTCGCGTCTCGGCGCGGCGCTGTCCATTCTCGTGGCGTTCCTGATCGTGGTCACAGCGGCGCTGTTGCTCGTCGCCCCCGTGCTGTCTCGTCAGGCGGCGGACTTCGTCCATAGCCTGCCCGACTATCTGACGACGCTGCACGGGCTGATCTCCGATTTCAGGGAGAAATTTACGGGCGACTATTTCGACGAGATGTTGCAGAAGCTCGGTCTCGGCGGGGCCGCTGCGTCGCTCGACGTGCAGAAGTTCATCAGAGACATCGCCGCGAAGGCGCCGGCGCTGCTCGGGGAGTTCCTCAATTCCATGATGTGGCGCGGCGTCGCGCTGCTGAACGTGCTGTCGCTGTTTGTGGTGACGCCGGTCGTCGCCTTTTACATCATGCTCGACTGGGACCAGATGGTCACGACGCTCGACGGTCTCGTGCCGCCGCGTCATCGCGAGGACGTTCGCCAGCTCGCGCGCGACATCAACGCCGCGCTGGCCGGCTTCCTGCGCGGCCAGTCGCTGGTGTGTCTGTTTCTCGGCGTCTGGTATGCGCTCGGTCTGTCGTTGATCGGCTTGAAGTTCGGTTTCCTGATCGGCGTGACGGCCGGCGCGCTGAGCTTCATCCCCTATGTCGGCTCGGTCACGGTCTTCGTGCTTTCGGTCGGCGTCGCGGTGGCGCAGGCCTGGCCGGACTGGCGGCTGCCGGGCGAGGCGGTCGCAATCTTGAGCGCGGGCATGTTCCTCGACGGCAATGTTCTGTCGCCGCGTCTCGTCGGCGCGTCGGTCGGGCTGCATCCCGTGTGGCTGATGTTCGCACTGTTCGCCTTCGGCTCGCTGTTCGGCTTCACCGGCATGATCGTCGCCGTGCCGGTCGCCGCGGCGCTCGGCGTCGTGCTGCGCTTTGTCGCGCGCCGCTATAAGCAGAGCGCGATCTATTTGCGCCCGTCCGCGCCGCGCGAGGAGGCGTGAGCATGGCGGAGGACGCGCGGCAACTGCCGCTCGACCTGCCCGCGCCGCCGCGCTATGGACGCGAGGACTTCCTACGCGCCCCTTGCAACGACGCTGCGCTGACGCTGATCGAGCGCTGGCCGGCCTGGCCCGCCCCGTCGCTGCTGCTGGCCGGGCCGCCGGGCGCGGGAAAAAGTCATCTGAGCGCGATCTGGGCGCGCCGGGCCGGGGCGTTGGAAATCAGGCCCGAGGCGCTCCCGTCCGTTGCGGCGCTGGCCGAGGCGGCGCCGCTCGCGCTCGCGCTCGACGGGCTGGAGCGCGTTTGCGACGAGACCGCGCTGTTCCATCTCCTGAATTTCGCGACGGAGCGCGGCGTTTCCTTGCTGATGACCGCGCGCCGCCTCGCCCGCGCCGAGGACGTTCGCCTGCCGGACCTCTTGTCGCGCCTTCGCCGCGCGCCCGTCATGGAGATCGGCGCGCCCGACGACGATCTGATGCGCGCGGTGCTCGAAAAGCTGTTTCGCGACCGCCAGCTTGTCGTTGACAATGGCGTTCTCGACTACGCCGCCTTGCGGTTGGAACGCTCGCTGGAGGCCGCGCGCGCTTTCGTCGAGGCGCTCGACCGGGAGTCGCTCGCCCAGGGGCGGCGGGCGACGCGGGTTCTGGCCGGGGAGGTGCTGCGGCGGTTTACCGAACCCTAACGCAATCGTCGAATTTCGCTGCGACTGCGCGCGCGCGATGTGGCATGATCCGGGGAAGCGGCCTCCGCCCTTCTCCCCTCGGCGGGAGGATGCGAGCGCGCCAACGAGGTGACGGAATGACGCGGCACGCGTTTGAGACGATGGAGGCGGAGCGGCCGGCGAACGCCATTGCGCTCATGGACAGCCCCGGCGACATTCTCGGCCGCCCCGAGGAACTCGCCGTCTCGCCGCAGCGCTTCATCAACCGCGAGCTCTCGTGGCTCGAATTCAATCGGCGCGTCCTGCTGGAGGCGTCGAACCGCAGCCATCCGCTGCTCGAACAACTGCGCTTCCTGTCGATCTCGGCCAACAATCTCGACGAATTCTTCATGGTGCGCGTCGCCGGTTTGCGCGGGCAGGTACGCTCGGATTTCACCGGGCTGTCGCAGGACGGACTGAGCCCGGCCGAGCAACTGACCAGGATCAACGAAAGAGCGGCGCTGCTCACTCAAGAGCAGATGCGCCGCTGGCGCGAGCTGCGCCGCGAAATCGAGGAGGTGGGCATCGTCATCGTCGAGCCCGGCGATCTCTCCAAGGCCGACCGGGACTGGCTCGAAGACCATTTCCTGACCCGCGTGTTCCCGGTGCTGACGCCGCTCGCCGTCGATCCGGCGCATCCCTTTCCCTTCATTCCCAATCTGGGGTTCACGCTGGCGCTGGAGCTGGTGCGTCCCGGAGACCGCAAGACTTTGCAGGCGCTGGTGCGGATGCCGCCCAAGATCGAGCGGTTCGTGCGCCTGCCGGGCGGCGGGGGCGGGGGCGGGCACGGGCGCGAACGCTTCATGCTGCTGGAGACGTTGATCGCGCTCAACGCCCAGCGTCTGTTCCCCGGCTATCTCCTGCGCGGCCAGGGGCTCTTCCGCGTCATTCGCGACAGCGACATCGAAGTCGAGGAGGAGGCCGAAGACCTCGTGCGCCTTTACGAGACGGCGCTGAAGCGGCGCCGGCGCGGATCGGTGATCCGGCTCGAAGTCGGCGCCGACATGCCGACGACGCTGCGCGAACTTGTCGCGGCCGAACTCGACGTCGACGACGACGAGATCTTCGAACTCGACGGGATGCTGGCGCTCAACGATCTTTCGGAACTCGTCGCGCTCGATCGTCCCGACCTGAAATTCAAACCCTATGCGCCGCGCTTTCCCGAGCGCGTGCGCGAGAACGGCGGCGACTGCTTCGTCGCCATCAAGCAGAAGGATCTGTGCGTCCACCACCCGTACGAATCCTTCGACGTGGTCGTGAACTTCCTCCAGCAGGCCGCGCGCGACCCCAATGTCCTCGCGATCAAGCAGACGCTGTACCGCACCTCCAACAACAGCCCGATCGTGCGCGCTCTGGTCGAAGCGGCGGAGGCGGGCAAGTCGGTGACGGCGCTCGTCGAACTGAAGGCGCGCTTCGACGAAGAGGCGAACATCCGCTGGGCGCGCGATCTGGAGCGCGCCGGCGCGCAGGTGGTGTTCGGCTTCCTGGAGCTCAAGACCCACGCCAAGCTGTCGATGGTGGTGCGCCGCGAGGGCTCAAACCTCGTCGCCTATTGCCACGTCGGCACCGGCAATTATCACCCGGTCACGGCGCGCATCTATACGGATATTTCCGTCTTCACGGCCGACGCCGCGATCGGGCGAGACGTGTCGCGCATCTTCAACTTCATCACCGGCTACGCCGAGCCCGCGGGGCTCGAGCGCATGGCGGTCTCGCCGATTTCGCTCAAGAAGAAGCTGCTCGACCACATCGAGCAGGAAATCGAGTTCGTGAAGGCGGGCAAGCCCGGGTCGATCTGGGCGAAGTGCAACGCCCTCGTCGATCCCGAGATCATCGACGCGTTGTACGCCGCTTCGTGCGCGGGCGTTTCCATCGACATGGTGGTGCGCGGCATCTGCTGTCTGCGGCCCGGCGTTCCGGGCCTGTCCGAAAATATTCGCGTGAAATCCATCGTCGGGCGCTTCCTCGAACATGCGCGCGTCTACGCCTTCGGCATGGGCCATGCGCTTCCGCATCCGCGCGCCGCCATCTACATTTCCTCGGCCGATCTCATGCCGCGAAATCTCGACCGGCGCGTCGAGGTTCTGTTCCCGATCGCCAACCAGACCGTCCATCAGCAGATTCTCGATCAGATCATGATGGCGAATCTCATCGACAACGAGCAGAGCTACCGCCTCTTGCCGGACGGCTCGTCCGCGCGCATAACCCCGCCGGAGGGCGAGGAGCGTTTCAACGCCCACAAGTTCTTCATGACGAACCCGAGTCTGTCCGGCCGTGGAAAGTCTCTCAAGGAATGGCGGCCCCGCCTCCTCAAGCGCCGCGCCGAAGGGTGAGGGCCCGGGCGGCGCCGCGGCGTCGACGCCCATCGCCATCGTCGACATCGGCTCCAATTCGGTTCGCCTCGTCGCCTATCAGGGCCTGACGCGCTCGCTGACGCCGGTCTTCAACGAAAAGGCGATGTGCGCCCTCGGCAAGGGCGTCGTCACCACCGGGCGTCTGCCGGAGGAGGGCGTGGACAAGGCGCTGCGAGCCTTGCGGCGCTATCGGACGCTGTGTCAGATCATGGGCGTCGACGAGGTCGTCGCCATCGCGACGGCGGCGGCGCGCGACGCTGCCAACGGCCCGGCCTTTCTCGCCGCCGCGCGCGAGGCGATCGGGGTGGACATCGCGCTGCTGTCGGGCGGCCGCGAAGCGCAGCTTTCGGCGCTCGGCGTCGTCTCGTCCATCCACGCGGCAGACGGCGTCGTCGGCGATCTCGGCGGCGGCTCGCTCGAACTCATCGACGTGCGCGCCGGGGCGCCCGGCGCCGGCGTGACCTTGCCGCTCGGCGGCCTCGCGCTCATGGACGCCTCGCGCCGTTCGATGCGGGAGGCGGTCCGCATCGCGCGCGGGGCCATAGCCGGCGCCGAGCCGCTCGCGCATCTGCGGGGCCGCGCGTTCTACGCGGTCGGCGGCGCTTGGCGCGCGCTGGCGCGGCTGCATATGCGTCAGCGCAATTACCCGCTCGGGGTGATGCACAATTACCGTATTCAGACCGGCGAGGCGGCGGATTTCGCGGAACTCGTGGAGCGCGTCGACAGCGAGGCGCTGGAGGACATCGGCGTCGTCTCGACGGCGCGGCGTCCGCTGCTGCCCTATGCCGCCGTCGTGCTCGACGAGATCATCCGCCGCGCGAAGCCGCGCGAGATCGTGATCTCCGCCGCCGGCGTGCGCGAGGGCCTGCTTTACGAGCGCCTTCCCGATGCGGAGCGGCGCGCCGATCCGCTGCTCTGCGCCGCGCGCGAACTCGACCGGCTGTATTCGCGCGCGCCGGAATACGGAGACGAGCTGATCGCCTGGACCGACGCCTGCATGGCGGCCTGCGACATCGACGAGACGGCCGAGGAGCGGCGGCTGCGGCGCGCCGCCTGCCTGCTGTCCGACGTGGCTTGGCGCGCGCATCCCGAATACCGCTCGCAGCAGGCGATGAACATCGTCACGCACGGCGTGTTTTCCGGCGTCGATCATCCGGGCCGCGCCTTTCTCGCCATGGCCGTGGTGTTCCGCCACGAAGGTCCGGATGGCGGCGAGGGCGCGTCGGACCTGCGCGGCTTGCTATCGACGCGGCTGCTCGTGCGGGCGCGCGTGCTCGGCGCGGCGATGCGCGTCGCCTATCTGCTGTCGGCCTCGATGCCGGGCGTGCTGCCGCAGGCGCCGCTGCGCTCGCGTCGCGGCGGCCTCGTCCTGACGCTGCCGCGCGCCGATCTCTCGAGCGACCGGCTGGCCAGCCGGCTGAAGGCGCTCGGCCGCATCATCGGCGCCGACGCGGTCATTGAGGATCGGGGGTGACGACGACGCCCGGGCTTCGTCCCGTCGGAATGTCGGGGCGGACGCCGCGACGCAGCGACTGCCCCAATTCGCCGGCCACTATTGCTCGATCACTGCGCGTCCGGCCGCAGCGCCACGCGATCGATCTTGGTGAGCGCCATCGCCTCGGCGCGGCCAAGGCAGGTGAAGCGGGACGACGAGCCGTCGGCGCCGTCGTAGCGCGCGGTGCGGCCGGGTTCGACCGTCAACTGCAGCCGGGCGGGGGCCGTCGCCTCGGCCGCCGTCCGGTCGGCGATGGTCAGCGTGAGCTCGCAGAGGCCGTCGGCGTTCCGGAAAGCGCTCACGACATGCGCGCCGCCGGCGTCGAAGCTTGTCGCCGCAAGCGGCTTCATCAGCGTCTCCGACCAGGACTCGGCGGCGGACAGGCTCGTCGTCGCGGCGAGGATCAGCGCTCCGCCAAGCGCCGTCGCGGCAAACCGTTTTCCTGTTTTCATGATCTATCCCTTCCATCTATCCGGCGGCGCCGGTCCCGCGGTTCGCGCATGCGCCAAACCTCGTTCTCCGGTGCACGACCTAAAGATAATGTTGCAATGCGAAATGGCAATATTGCGACGCACAAACATTTTTGTTTTCAACGATCCGTCGGCGACAGCCTCGCGGCCGGCGCCGGCTAGTCAGCGTCCCGCCGCCGCTTCGCAGGCCTCGACGGGCGCCTCGGCGTCCCGCCAGTCGAACGTGACGACCTTGCCGTTCTCGACGGCGAGCGCCAGCCGACCGCTTTTGAGCTCAAGCGCCTTCTCGCCGAAAATCGCGCGCCGCCATCCCCTGAGCGCGGCGACGTTCGCGTCGTCCGAGGCGGCGATCGCTTCGAGGTCTTCGACCGTGGCGATCATCTTCGCGGCGACGCCGGTTTCCTCCGCCACCTGTCGCAACAGCACCTTCAGGAGTTCGACTGTCGCGCCGTTGTTGCTCCTGCGCTCGCGCTCGACGCGAGGCAGGGCGGCGGGATCGCGCGCGAGCCCGCGCTCGATTGCCGCGACGATGTCGGCGCCGGCGCGCGAACGCTCCATTCCCCTGGGAAAGGCCCGCAGATTGGCGAGCGCCTCGACGCTGCGCGGCGCCGCCTGTGCGACCTCGATCAGCACGTCGTCCTTGAGCACGCGCGAGCGTGGCACGTCGCGCGTCTGCGCCTCGGATTCGCGCCAGGCGGCGAGCTCCATCAGCACGGCGAGGTCGCGCGGCTTGCGCGCGCGATGGCGCAGCCTTTCCCAGGCGTTCTCCGGCTCCTGCTCGTAGGTCGCCGGCGAGGTGAGCGTCTGCATCTCGTCGGCGAGCCAGTGCATCCGGTTCGAACGTTCGAGCCGCGCCCGCAGGTGGACGTAAATGTCCCGCAGATGCGTGACGTCGGCGATAGCGTAGTCGATCTGCGCGTTGGACAGCGGACGGCGCGACCAGTCCGTGAACCGTGAGGACTTGTCGAGGCTGGTCCGCGAGATCGCCTTCACGAGTTCGACATAAGAGGCCTGCTCGCCGAAGCCGCAGACCATGGCGGCGACCTGCGTGTCGAAGAGCGGCGTCGGGATCAGTCTCGCCAAACGCCAAATGATTTCAATGTCCTGCCTCGCCGCGTGAAACACCTTGACGACGGTCTCGTCGGCCATGAGACCAAAGAAAGGAGACAAATCCGCGGCTTCGGCGAGAGCGTCGATCACCACCGCCTCCTGAGGGGAGGCGAGCTGAATGACGCAAACCTTCGGCCAGAACGTCGTCTCGCGCAAAAACTCCGTATCCACAGTGACATAGGGATGGCGGGCGAGGCGATCGCAGGCGGTTTTGATTTCGTCCGTTGTCGTCAGCAGGCTCATTTGAGTTATTCTAAATCATTTTCGGGCGCCTCTGAAGCCCCTCCGCGATTTTCGGCGTCGCTAATAATGCGTCGGCTTTGCCGCGTCGCACAACTGTCTGCTCACAATTTTCGGCTCGACCGAAGACAATTAGTATGTTCTCATAACATTGCGCAACCGCGGCGCTATTCTCGCGGCGGCCGTCCTTTCCGGCGGCTCTGGCCGGCCCGACCCGCGCCGCAGGGCGGCTAGCTGCATTTTTTGGCGCCCGGACGTTTCCTTCGGGAGAGCGGACGATGATTGGATTGATCTCTTACTGTCTCGGCGCGGGATTGGCGCTGTCGATAGCGGCCGGTCCCGCCGCGGCGCGCGGCGTTCCCGAAAAATTCGACGCCCCCGCCTTCGTCGTCGGCGTCGATCGAGCCGGCTTTGGGGTCGGCGCGGCCGCAAGGCTGTCCGCCTGGCCGGCGACGCTCGGCGGCAATCCCGCTTTCGTCGCCGGCGCGCCGACGTTGCAGACGCGCGCGGCCGGCCCCTTCGTCGTCGCTCAGGCCGGCCCCGCTCGGGTCGAAGAGCCCGCGGCGGCGGCGGCGCGGCAGGCGACGGCAAGAGTGGAGCCCCCGCCCGCCGTCGCTCCGCAAAGATCGGCTTCGGAAATGCTGACGATGCTGCTCCTTTGGGGGCTGATGGGCATGGTCGGTCAGGGCGTGCGCACTGTCGTCGGGCTCAAGAAGCTTTCCGATATGTACGACACCGCTCCCAGCGAAGTGGACCGCTTCAACGCGGCGCGAATCGTCATCGGGTTGATGATCGGTTTTCTGGCCGGCGTCATCGGAGCGATGACATCGGATGTCTTCAATTACCCGACCCTCAACCGCGAGGCGCTGCTTTACCTCGCGGGCGTCGGCTACATCGGCGTCGACGTGATCGAGGCGTTCAGCCAGAAGCTCGGCGCCGGCAGGGCAAAGACGCCGCTTACCGGCGGCCCGGGGGCTGAGACCGCGTCGACGCCGCCTATCGCCGACGATGGCGCGGTTGCGGGGGACCGCGAGGACAGGGCGGTTCGGCCCGCCTCGCACGAGATTCTCGTCGGCGTCATGCCGCAACTGACGGCGACACACCGGCATTTTCCCGGTTCCGTGAGCTGGGCGCTCACTGCGGAGGGCGTTGCGGTTGACGGCGGGCCGGCGCGGGGCACGCCGGGCGAACCGACGACCGTGCGCGGAATATGGAGGCGTTTCGGGCCGCAAGTCGCGGCCGCCTCCGCGAAATACGGCGTTCCGGTCGAACTGATCGTCGCGACGATCGCCACCGAAAGCGGCGGCAATCCCAGTGCGCGCAGAATGGAGCCGCAGATTAACGACCAGAGCGTCGGTCTCATGCAGACCCTGGTGTCCACCGCCCGTTCGGCGCTCCATCGCAAGAGCCTGCAGGCCAACGATCTGCTCGATCCGGCCACGTCGATTGAAGCGGGGACGGCCTATATCGCACAGCAGCGGCACAGCACCCATTTCGATCCCCCGCTCGTCGCCGCCGCGTATAACGCCGGCTCGCTCCGGCGCGACGCCGCCGAGGCCAACCGCTGGCAGTTGCATTGTTTTCCCAGACACACGGGGCGGCACGTCGACCATTTCGTGGGTTGGTTCAATGACTGTATGCTGGTCGCCGCGGCCGAAGCGTGGGGGACTGACGCCGGCGCGCCCAGTTTCGCCGCGGAACTGGGAGGCGGGATCATTGCGCGTCCGGTCCCAGGATCGGAGGAGCGCGAGCGCGCCCGCCCGCGCACGGAGGAAAGGCCGAGAGACGTGTTCGGCCCCGACTTTCCGCCGCTGCCCAATTTCCTGCCGCTCGTGAGCACGGAGGACCGCCAGGCGATCTTTGGAGCCTTCCATTTCGCGCCCGATCCGCAGCCGGGGAATCCGGAGCATATCCGGGTCACGGATGACTGGGCGCATCGCAACATCAAGCGCGTCTCGATTCCGGTACAGCACGCCTTCGGAAAACCCGGACCGTTCGAAATCGACTTCCACGCTCTGGCGGAGGCGCAGCTCGTGGCGCTGTGGCTGGAATGGGAGAGGCAGGGGCTTCTCGACCGGGTTCTTACCTTCGGCGGCGGCTACGTCCCGCGCTTCATGCGCAAGAGCCGGTCGCGGCTGAGCAATCACGCCTTCGGAACCGCCTTCGACATTAATGCCGCCTTCAACCCGATGGGCGCGCGGCCGGCGCTGGTGGGGCAGAAGGGTTCGGTGCGCGAACTGGTTCCGATCGCCAATAAGTTCGGGTTCTTCTGGGGCGGCCATTTCAAGACCCGCCCCGACGGGATGCATTTCGAAGTCGCGGAGCTTCTCCCGCCGGCCGAACTCAATACGCTCGCCGCCTAGAGCAAAGTCCGAAAAAGTCTGTCGATTTTTTCGGAACTTGCGTCGACGGCGGCGCGTCACGCCGGCTCGACGATCACGGCGGAGCCGTAGGCCAGCACCTCGGTGACGCCGTCCATGATTTCGTTGGCGTCGTAGCGCATCCCGACAATGGCGTTGGCGCCGGCCTCGGCCGCGTGCTGGCACATATGCTCGAAGGCCTCCTGGCGCGTCGCCTCGGCGAGATCGGCGTAGACGGACAGCCGTCCGCCGAAAATGGTCTGAAGGCCGCCGAAGAAGTTTCCGATCACCGAGCGCGAGCGCACGGTGATCCCGCGCACGAGCCCAAGATGGCGGACGACCTTGTAGCCGGCGACGTCGTTCGTCGTGGAGACGATCATAGGTGGAATCCTCGCAGCGGCGCGTTCGGGATCGAATCGGCGCGGCGAGGATAACGCATTTTTTGGCCGGACGGTTCGAGGCCCCCTGCGCCGGGACGGCGATTGCGTGCGGGGCGGCCACAAGTGCGCGGCGGCCATTTTCGGTGGCCATGGACAGGGCGCCGCGGCGCACATATAAAGCCCGCGCAGCCGTGCTGTTTCGCGCGGCGTTTTTCTCGATAGAGGCCGGCGGAACGCCGGGGATGGAATGGCCGAAGCAGCTCTGGCGCCGGCGGCGAAGGCCGCCGAGCGGGTCGAAAACGGGTTCGGCGCGGCGACCGCCGCCGTGCGGCGCACCATGGTCGAGCGCCAGTTGCGCACTTACGACGTGACCGACGTGCCCGTTCTCCAGCGCTTCCTCGACGTTCCGCGCGAAGCGTTCCTGCCCGGGGAACTGGCGCCGCTCGCTTATTCCGACAAGGCGGTCTCGCTCAATGGCTCTGAGAGCGGGAAGGCTCGCGCCCTGCTGGCGCCGCTGGTGCTCGCGCGGTTCCTCCAGGGCGCGGAAATCCGCGAGCACGAGCGGGTTCTGGTCGTCGGCGGCGCCGGCTATTCGGCCGCGCTGCTTGCCGGGCTCGCCCGGGAGGTCGTGGCGCTCGAATGCGATCCGGTTTTCGCCGAACGCGCCAAAGAGGCTTTGAAAGCCGTCGGCGCGGATGGCGTTCGCGTAGAAACCGGTCCGCTCGAAAAAGGCTGTCCGGCCGCCGCGCCGTATGACGCCATTCTCGTCGAGGGCGCGGTCGAGACCGGCCTCGACGCCCTGTTCGCGCAACTGACGCCGGACGGGCGTCTGCTGGCCATCGAGACCGCGGCGGGCGGCGGCGGCCAGCAGGCGATGCGCTACGCCCGCGTCGACGGCAAGCCGGCCGGCAAGCGCTCGCTTTTCGATGCCAGCGCGCCGACGCTTCCAGGATTCGAGACGCCCGCGGCTTTCGCGTTCTGAGCGTCCTCGTTTCGTCCAAATTCGGGCTCAAGAGCATTCGTCCGCTCCCTGGCGCCTGGTCGCGCGCGAGCGAACGCCGGCGCCGGTTTTCGACGTAGTCTATCGAGGGGTTGCGAATGCGTTGGACGGCCGCGACAGCGCCACGCCTCCGCGCGTCCCTGGCGCGGGTCGTCGTGCGCGGGCGTTGGAGTTTGGGTGGGGCGCTGCTGGCGGGGGCGCTGAGCGTTGCGCCATGCGGAGTTGTTCGCGCGGAGACTTTGCTTTCGGCTCTGGCTCGGGCCTATGCGGGCAATCCGGATTTGAACCAGAGCCGCGCCTTCGTTCGCGCGCGCGACGAGGAGGCGCCCAAGGCGCTGGCGGGGCAGCGTCCCAAGGCGCGCATCACGGCGGCGGCGGGTCCGCAATATTCGAACATCAAGATTCCGGCGGGGCGCGCGCAATATACGCACGACCGCAGCTTTTCCTACGACCATTACCTCGGGGTTCCGCGCGGGGCGACGCTGGACGTGTCGCAGACGCTGTTCGACGGCGGGCGCACGGAGAACTCGGTGCGGCAGGCGGAGTCGGGCGTGTTCGCGGCGCGGGCGAATTTGCGTCTGACCGAGCAGGCGATCCTGCAGAACGGGGCGACGGCCTATATGAACGTTCTGCGCGACACGGCGGTTGCGGCGCTGCGCCGGAACAACATCGCGGTTCTGGAGGAGCAGCTCAAGCAGACGCGCGACCGCTTTCAACTGGGCGAAGTGACGCGCACGGATGTGGCGCAGGCGGAGGCGTCGCTCGAACAGGCGCGCTCGGAGTTTTATGCGGCGCAGGCGGTGCTGAAGACGAGCCTTGCCGCCTACCGTCAGATCGTGGGGGCGGAGCCGCAGCGTCTGGAGCCGGTGCGCGGCGTCGAAGCTCTGCTGCCGAAGTCGCTGGAGGAGGCGGTGCGGATTGCGCTCGTCGAACATCCGGGGGTGGCGGCGGCGCTGCATCAGGTCGACGCGGGCGAACTGGCGGTGAAGGTGGCGGAAGGGGCGCTGGCGCCGACGATGTCGCTGAACGGACAGGTGTCGCAGCAGCACGATTCGTTTCTGGGCTCGCCGCAGACGCGGCAGTTTTCGGGGAGCGTGTCGGCGCAGTTGAACATTCCGCTTTATCAGGGCGGGGCGGAATACGCCTCGGTGCGGCAGGCCAAGGAGCTTCTGGGCCAGGCGCGATTGAACGCGGATTTGCAGCGCGACAGCGTGCGGGCGAGCGTGGTGTCGAGCTATGGTCTTTTGGACACGGCGCGGGCGTCGATCGTGTCGGGCCAGGCGGCGGTCAAAGCGGCGGAGACGGCGCTGGCGGGGGTGCGCGAAGAGGCGAAAGTGGGTCAGCGCACGACGCTCGACGTTTTGAACGCGCAGCAGGCTCTGCTCAATGCGCGCGTCAATCTGGTGAGCGCGCAGCGCGACCGGGCGGTGGCGTCCTTTGCGGCGCTGGGCTCGATCGGGCGCCTTTCCGCGCGCGCGCTCGATCTCGACGTGGCGCTCTACGATCCCAACGTCCACTACGAGCAGGTCAAGGACAGTTGGATCGGCCTCGAAACCCCGGATGGGAGGTGAGGGAGGGGGCGTCGAGACTCGCAAGCGGACGTTGATTCTATCCGCCGTTGCGACTGCGCGAAGATCGACCGCCGCGACAAACTCGCTCACAGCGCCATATCGGAGTTTTCCTCTTGAACCCCGCCTTTTTCGGCCGAAGGCGGCGGAACAGAAACGCTTGCAAAATGTACGGTTATACCGTACTCTTTTTGTGAATGAATATTCGCGCCATCAAACCAGCAATTCTAAAAGTAGCGAATTTTCAGGATTCCCAAATCATTGAAAAAATGATTCACCGTGGGGATGAAGCTTTTGCCGTCGCTTCTTTCTGGCCTGAAGGCCGTCTGCGCCGCCTTTCCGGA